>Ga0315278_10004211_pt1 | contig 12959 bp, 10 predicted proteins | sample YL17G06_0_MG_FD_203880 | JGI IMG/M metagenome (GOLD analysis project Ga0315278, IMG submission 203880) | Sediment microbial communities from Yellowstone Lake, YNP, Wyoming, USA - YL17G06_0 | ecosystem: Environmental > Aquatic > Freshwater > Lake > Sediment | place: USA: Wyoming | collected...
CGCGCGCCCTCTGGGAGAGCGACAGGCGCGGCTTCGCGCGCTACGAGTCGCTCCAGCCCAAGTACAACCTCGTCTTCCGCGACGAGTACGAGCGCGAGCTCGAGCCGCTCTGCCTCGAGCAGGGCGTCGGCGTCATCCCCTACTCGTCGCTCGGGAGTGGCTTCCTCTCGGGCAAATATCGCCCCGGCGCGGACCTGCCCCCAACGGCCCGCGCCGCCAACGTGCAGAAGGCCTACATGAACGACCGCGGCTTTACCGTGCTGGCCGCGCTGGACAAGGTGGCCGGAAAGGTCGACGCGACGCCGGCGCAGGTCGCGCTCTCCTGGCTCGCGCACCGCCCCGGCATCACCGCGCCGATCGCCAGCGCGACGTCCGTGGCGCAGCTCAAGGAGCTCATCGGCGGCATCGAGCTCACGCTGGACGAGGAGTCGAGAGCCGAGCTCGACCGCGCCAGCGCGTGGAAAGACGCCTAGGCGCCCCGACGGGTCCGACGCAGCACGGCGAGGCCGAACAGGACAGCGAGCGCCGAAAGCCGAGCCACGCCGGAGACCCGCCCCGGCGCCGGGTTTGATCTCTCGCACGCACTCTGGCAAGATCGGCTTCCTCCGATGGCATCGACCCCGCCGCCGCTCGTCAGCGTTCTCACGCCCGTCTACAACGGGGAGGCGACCCTCCGCGAGTGTATCGAGAGCGTCCTGGCCCAGACCTACCGGCATTGGGACTACACCATCGTCAACAATGCCAGCACCGACAGGACGCTGGACATCGCGCGCGAGTATGCCGCGCGGGACCGCCGGATCCGGGTTCATGACAACGAGACCTTTGCCCGCGTCATCGCCAACCACAACATCGCATTCCGCCAGGTCTCGCCCGACAGCAAGTACTGCAAAGTCGTCGCCGCGGATGACTGGCTCTTCCCGGAGTGCCTCGAGAAGATGGTCGGGCTCGCCGAGGCCAACCCCACCGTGGGCATCGTGGGAGCCTACGGTTTGAGGGGAACACGCGTCGAATGGACCGGTTTGCCCTACTCGAGCTCCGTCGTGCCCGGCCGGGAGCCTTGTCGCCTGCGGCTCCTGAGCGGCCGGGATGTGTTCGGGGCCCCCACCTCCGTCCTGTACCGGGCCGACATCGTGCGCAGCCGCGAGGCATTCTTCAACGAGTCGAACCTGCATGCTGACTCGGAGGCCTGCTTCCAGGTTCTTCAGCACTGCGACTTCGGCTTCGTGCATCAAGTCCTCACCTGCCGAGGCGAGGAGCTCGAAGGGTCGTTGGGCGCGCTCGCGGGGAACCTCGGCTTCCACTGGACCGGAGCCTTTGCCGAGCTGGTCACCTATGGTCCGCGCTACCTCACGGAGGACGAGCTCAATCGACGGATCCGCGTGCAACTGCGCCGCTACTATCAGTACCTCGGTCGGCAGCTCTACGCGGGCCGCAACGCGCAGTTCTGGACGCTGCACCGCGAGAAGCTCCGCGCCCTCGGCTTCCCGCTCAGCCGGGTCCGGGTCGCCTTCCACGCTGCGCTGTGTCCCGTTGAGCTCCTGCTCGAGCCGAAGTGGATGGTCCAGAAGATCGGGCGTATGCTCCGCGGACGGGCATGATCGACGCCATCGAGGGCCGGGACTGATGCTGGGGCTACGCCTCGCGGCCGGGCGCGAGACACCGGTGCAGGCGCTCTTTTTCGGCGCGCACTGCGATGACATCGAGATCGGCTGCGGCGGCACCATCCTCACCCTCGCCGGTCTCTATCCCAATCTCTCGGTGCACTGGATCGTGCTGAGCGCGACCGACGAGCGGGCCAGTGAGGCGGAGCGCTCCGCCGGCCGTTTCCTGGCCGGGGTCCGCAGCAAGCAGCTGGTCGTCGAGCGCTTCCGGGACGGGTATTTCCCCTACGACGGCGCCCGGGTGAAGGACTGCTTCGAGGGGCTGAAGGCAAGGCTCGCCCCCGATGTCGTGTTCACGCACTACCGCGACGACTGGCATCAGGATCATCGCCTCGTCTGCGAGCTCACCTGGAACACCTTTCGTGACCACCTGATCCTCGAGTACGAGATCCCCAAATACGATCCCGAGACGAGCTCGCCGAACCTGTTCGTGCCGCTGGACAGCGCCGTCGCGGAGGCCAAGGTCGGACACCTGCTCGAGGCCTACCCCTCCCAGGCCGCCAAGCCGTGGTTCACGCGAGACACGTTCCTCGCGACCATGCGGCTCCGTGGCGTCCAGGCTCGAGCTCCGCAATACGCCGAAGCCTTTCACGTCCGGAAGGTCGTCCTCGGCTAGCGAAGCCCGACGTCGGTTGTTGTCGGGGCTAACTCGACTCGAACCCCCAGAAGACTCTGGGCCGGAGACGTGCCGGGTCGCGCGGCGCCACCGCCGCCTAGCCACACCTTCCAGGGGGCGTGACCGCGGGCGTCCATGTCTTCCAGGAGGCGCCGGTCCTTGGGTGTGTCCATGCACGCCCAGAATCCATCGTGGCAGTAACCGAAGAGGCGGCGGCCGGCGACGAGCCGGGGAAACAGCCCGCCTACCAGGTCCTCGCCGGGCACCAGCTCGTCGAAGATCTGTCTGCGCATCGCGAAGAAGCCACCGTTGACGCGAAGGTCCGTCGCCGCGGCGGGCTGCACCTCTTCCACGAGGCCGCCGCTCCCCACGCTCACGAGATGCAGTGTCGAGGGGGACCGTACGGTGATGAGACCGGCGGCGGCGCCGCTTTCCGCGAAGCGCGCGAGGAAGTGCGGGAGATCCAGATCTGATAGTCCGTCGGCGTAATTGGCGAGGAAGATGTCCTGGGTGATGTAGCGGCGGGCAGCGCGAAGGCGCTCACCGATGCTCGCCTCGTGACCGGTGGGGACGAGGTCAACCGTGCACCGGCCGAGCTCATCGCTCCGGAGGTGAACCCGGACGGCCTCGTCCGGAAGCGTCTCGACAGTGACGCAGTCGGGGGAGCCGGCAAAGTGGCGGCGCACGACCTCCGCCCCATAGCCCAGGCACAGCACGAAGTGCCCGTGTCCGTAGGAGGCGTAGTACCTCATGAGATGTCGCAGGATCGGCGCGCCCCCGATCTTGACCATAGGTTTGGGGACTTGGTGCGCGTGGTCACGCAGGCGCAGCCCCAGCCCGCCACAGAAGAGGACGACGGTCATCGCGCGTAGTCCGGGTAGGAGCGGTCAGGCTCGGAGATGACGCGAACAGCCTCCGGCCAGCGGATGCCGAAGGCCGGATCGTCCCAGCGAACGCCTCTGGCGGCCTCGGGACGGTGAGCCTCGGATATCTGATAGAGAGCCTCGGTGCCGTCCTCCAGCGTCAGGAAGCCGTGGGCGACACCCTCGGGCACGTAGAGGGCGCGGTAGTCGCCGGCCCGGAGCACTGTGGAAAAGTGCCGCCTGAAAGTCGCCGAGTCCGAGCGCAGGTCGATGATCACATCGTGAAGCGCTCCCCGGACGCAGCGTACGAGCTTGGCCTCTTCGTGCGGCGGGGTCTGATAGTGCATGCCGCGCAGAGTACCGCGTCGCTCGCTGAAGGACACGCTGCACTGCACGATCTTCGAGTTGAGGCCGCGGGCCTCGAGCTCGCGTTGGTCCCACGTGCGCGCAAAGAAGCCACGCTCGTCTCGGAGAGGCTCCGGCTCCACGATGAAGGCTCCTGCCAACGATGTGGGGATGAAGATCATGGGTCCACACGCCTCAGATTCCAGCAGGCATGAGGGAGCAAGTCATGTGCCAAACGACTCAAGTCCTTGCCCATGCAGACACTCCATCAAATCGGCTCACCGCAAAGGCTGCGCCCTGTCACGCGTCTGTGAAGTTTCCCGACACATGCTCGTGGGGGCCCAATGTGGCCCCGTCGTCGTTGCCCAGACGCGCGCGCTCAGCATAGACTGAAACCGTGTATACCAGGTGCAGGAAGCACCGATGACGACGCCGCCCGTGGATGATGCGATGGCGCGAGGACGGGTCCACCAGCCTCGACCCACCAACGCCTTCACGCCATTTGCCACGGACGCCATCGAGCAGTCCATCGGGGACCGCTTCGAGGAGCAGGTGCGCCGCTATCCTGACCGGCTGGCTGTGAAGAGCGCGGGGGATGGCTGGACGTACGCCGAGCTGAATCGCAACGCCAATCGCATTGCGCACGCCATCCTGGCTGCCCGGGGCACGGGTGAGGAGCCGGTGGCGCTGCTCCTCGAGCAGGGGGCCCTGCTCGTCGCCGCGATTCTCGGAGTGCTCAAGGCGGGGAAGGTGTACGTGCCCCTGGATCCCACGTCTCCACGGGCGCGCCTCGCGGAGCTGCGGGCGGACTCGGCGGCCGCCCTGATCGTGGCGGCCGCGTCGAGCCGGTTGCTGGCGACGGAGTTGGCCCCTGCCGGAGCGCCGGTGCTCGACGCGAGCTCGCTCGACGAAGGGCTGTCCCGTGAGGACCCTGGAGTGCCGGTCTCGCCGGACGCAGGCGCCTACATCTACTACACGTCCGGCTCGACGGGACGCCCCAAGGGCGTGCTCGACACGCATCGCAATGTCCTGCACAACATCATGCGCTACACGAACAGCCTGCACATTGCCGCAGACGACCGCCTCACCCTCCTCCAGGGGCCGAGCTTCAGCGGGGCCGTGTCGAGCTTGTTCGCCGCGCTTCTCAACGGCGCGGCCTCGTTCCCCTTCGACGTTGGGAAGGAAGGCGTGGGGCGGATCGCTCCATGGCTCCGCCGGGAGGCCATCACGATCTATCACTCCGTGCCCGCCCTCTTCCGTCACGTGGCGGCGGGCGGGGAGTCGTTTCCCGCGCTCCGGCTCATCCGCCTCGAGGGCGACGGCGCCTCCGTCAAGGACGTCGAGCTCTACCGGCGGCACTTCGCCGCGACGAGCATCCTCGTACATGGTCTCGGCGCCACGGAGTGCGGCATCGTCCGCCAGTACTTCGTCGGGCCGGAGACGCGGGTTCCCGATACCGCCGTGCCCATCGGCTATCCGGTGGAGGGCATGGAGGTCCTGGTGCTCGACGAGACCGGCCGCGAGACCGGGCCGCGAACGGTCGGGGAGATTGCGGTGCGGAGTCGCTATCTCGCCCGCGGCTACTGGCGGCGGCCGGATCTCACGGAGGCGGCGTTCGCGCCGGACGCCGGCAGTGGCGGGTTCCGAGTCTACCGTACGGGTGACCTGGGCCGCATGGATGCCGACGGATGCCTCGAGCATCTCGGCCGGAAGGACTTCCAGTCGAAGATCCGCGGACAGCGCGTCGACACCGCCGATGTCGAGGCGGCCCTTCTCTCCGTGCACGGGGTGAAGGACGCGGTCGTCGCGACGCGGCAGAACGCCGCGGGCGAGGCGCGCCTGGTCGCCTACATCGTGCCGACATCCCGGCCGGCGCCCACGGTCAGCGCAATCCGGCGCCATCTGACGGCGCGGCTCCCCGACTTCATGATCCCGTCTGCCTATGTCGTTCTGGACGCCCTCCCCCTCAACGACAATGCCAAGGTGGACCGGCGCGCGCTCCCGGCCCCGGGGCCGGGCCGACCCGAGCTCGATCCGGTCTTCGTGGCGCCTCAGAACCTTCTCCAGCTCGAGCTGGCGCGGATCTGGGAAGAGCTGCTCGGTGTCCGGCCCGTCGGTGTGCGCGACGACTTCTTCGAGATCGGCGGGGACTCACTCCTGGCCGTTTGCATGATGGTCGAGGTGGAGCGCGCGCTCGGACGCAAGATCCCGCCCTCCGTGATGCTGTCGGGCTCGACGATCGAGCATGTGGCCGGTGCCATCCAGGTGGAGGCGACGGACCTGCTCGCCCCTGTCGTGGCAATCCAGGCCGGGGGCAGCGAGCCGCCGTTTTTCTTTCTCCACGGGGACTATCTGAGCGGCGGCTTCTTCACTCGGAGCCTCGCCCGCCATCTCGGCGAGGACCAGCCGATCTATGCGCTGCCTCCGTGTGGGCTGGACGGCGGGCCGGTCCCGCCGTCGTACGAGGCCATGGCGGCGCGCCATGTCGAGGCGATGCGCTCTGTGCAGCCGCGGGGCCCGTACCGTCTCGGCGGTCTCTGCAACGGGGGACTGGTGGCCTTCGAGGTCGCGCGGCTGCTGGAGCGCGAGGGGCAGAAGGTGGATCTGCTCGTCCCCATCGCCGCGTCCGCAGTCAATGCCCGATTCGGCTGGCTCCGGAGGCTCACCCGGTGTCTTGCTGCTGCGCGGGGCGACGGGCCCGTCGACGAGCTCGAGCACTTCGCGCGGCTGCGGGATACGGTTCTGGCGCTCGAGAGGCTGCCGCCCCGAGCGCGAGTGAGGCGCGTGCTCTCGATCATGGCGCGGATCCCCGGCCGGCTCCGGCTCCGCCCAACCGCAGTGGGTCGAGGCTCGGTCGTATCCATGCCGTCTCCCGAGAGTCGTGCCCCCGCCCCGCCGGACGATACCCGACGCCGGCTGAGAGAGGCCTATCTTCGCCTCGACGATCTCTACTCGCCCGGGACCTATGGCGGTCGCGTCATTCTGCTCTGGCCGTCGGAGGATCCCGTGCCGCCCCACGAGGCGGCTCGCTGCTGGCGGCGGGTGGCCCGCGAGGTCAGCGTGCGCGTGGTCCCCGGCAGTCACATCACCTGCCTGACCACGCACGTGGAGTCCGCGGCAGGCGAGCTCAGACGCTGCCTGCAGGAGCGGGCCACGGTATGAGCGCGGGAGACATTCTTGGCGTGGAACCAGGGCCTCTGTGCGAGCCGCTCTCCGGCCGCGAGTGGACCGGCGGTGTGGTTCGCCACCAGTCACGGTTTCGGGCCGAGCATTACCGCGCCGGCGGCGTCGGCCCCGGCGATCTCGTCTTCGTGCACTTCGGCAATACCCTGGAATTCTTCGCGGATCTCTTGGCCCTGTGGAGCCTCGGTGCATGCGTGGCGCCGGTCGACCCGCGTCTCACTCTCTTCGAGATCGAAACGCTTGCCCGGGCGGCAGCCCCGCGATTCTCGCTGTGGTCCGCCGACCCTCCCGGGGAGGTGGCGGGGCTTCTGGCCGCGCTGGGCGTTACGCTGCTCGAGTCGCCCGATGGGCGCGAGAGACAGGGCAATACAGGAGAGACCTCATGGCCGTCGGCGCAGCCGGTGCTGGATCATGACGCCCTCGTGCTCTTCACTTCGGGCAGCACGGGACAGCCGAAGGGAGTCGTGCACACGCATCGATCGCTTCTCGCCCGCTGGATGAGCCTGCGCGCGCATGTGGGGATCCAGAGTTTGCGGCGGACGCTCTGCCTGTTGCCGACACACTTCGGACACGGGCTGATCTGTAACGCCCTCTATCCGTGGCTGTCCGGGCAGCGGCTCGCGATCGTGCCGGCACACCGCGCCGACCTGGCCCTGCAGCTGGGCGCGCTCGTCGACGAGCAGCGCATCACCTTCATGTCCTCCGTGCCCGCCCTGTGGCGGCTCGCGCTGCGCACCGCCCGGGCGCCGCGTGGGGGCACTCTCGAGCGCGTGGCGTGCGGATCCGCCCCGCTGTCCGCGGCCATGTGGCAAGAGATCGGGGGGTGGGCCGGCGGCGCGCCCGTCTCGAATGTCTACGGCATCACCGAGACGGCGAGCTGGCTGGCCGGGACCGCGCCGGACACGGTCCCGGAGGACGGGCTCGTCGGTGATCCGTGGGGCTCGAGCCTTATGATCGTGAGCGGCGACAGCGGCCCGGGCTCCGTGGAGCCGAACCGAGCATGCGAGACGGGCGAGCCCGGGCGCGTGTGGGTCAGGACCCCCGCGCTCATGCGCGGCTACCTCGGGCGCGACGACCTCACGGCCGTCGCCGTCCGCGGCGGCTGGCTGGCCAGCGGAGACATCGGGCTCCTGGATGAACGCGGGCGCCTTTACCTGCGGGGTCGCGAGCGTGACGAGATCAATCGCGGCGGACTCAAGGTATACCCGGCCGACATCGACGCCGTTGTCGAGCGCTTCGATGAGACGCTCGACAGCTGCACCTTCGGTTACGACGACGGACTGGGGCAGGAGGAGGTGGGGGTCGCGGTGGTGCTCAGGGCCGCCGATGCGGGCGCGGTCGGCCGGCTCTACGCCTGGGCCCGGAGGCATCTGGCCGCGCACCAGATGCCGCGTCGGTGGTATGTGGTCGACGAGATCCCGCGGACGTCACGGGGCAAGGTCAACCGTGCCCAGGTGGGGGCGCGGTGCGAAAGCCTCCGTCCGGTGGATCCCCGAGCCCTGCACGAGGCGACCAAAGGCCCGCTGTGCGGGAAGGCTCCCGTGCCCCTGGCCGATGACGGAGTCATCGGTGGCGACTGACCGGGCCGACCGCGCCGCTCTTCGCGCCGAGCTCCGGGCGCTCCTCGCGGAGTATGCGGTGGAGGCCGGCATAGATCTGGGCGACGGCGCCCCGCTTATCAGCTCCGGTATCCTGGAGTCGACCACGCTTCTCCACGTGGCGCTCTGGGTCGAGGAGCATCTCGGCGCGGAGGTGGATATCAGCGCCTTCGACCTCGCCGCCGAGTGGGATTCGATCGGAGCGATCCTGGACTTCGTGGCGCGCCATGCCCCAGCGACCCTGGACCAGGGCCGGCGGGCCGGGTAGGGGACGGAGCGGCCATGTACGAGATCGTCCGGTATTGCCCCGAGCTCAAGCCGCAAGTCGCGGCGCTCCAAAGGCACCTGTGGCGGGGCAGCGAGGCCGAGAATCGCGCGTACTTCGAGTGGAAGTACGAGCGGAACCCCTATATCGCGAGCCCGCTGGTCTACCTCGCCGTGTGCGAAGGACGGGTCGTGGGGATGCGAGGGATGTTCGGCGCCTGCTGGGAAATCGGGCCGCGCTCCGAGCGCTTCGTCGTCCCCTGTGCGGATGACTTTGTCATCGCGCCCGAGCACCGGAACCGGGGTCTCTTCGGCCGCATCATGAGCGCCGCATGGGAGGATCTCGCCGCCCGGGGGCATCGCTGCGCCTTCAGCCTGAGCGCGGGAGACGTGACGCTGGCCGGATCGCTGGTCAGCGGCTGGCGGTCCATCGGGTCGGCGCTCGAGGTGCAGCGGAAGGGGATTCCTTCGGCTCCCTGGCGGGACCGTGTCGGCGCCCGCCTACGGTCGATGCCTCTGCTATGGCGTTGGGCCGATGCGGTAGCCGGCCGTGTCGATGAAACCGGCCGGCGCCCTTTCCGGCGGCTGGACCGGCCGGCGCGCCGCTCGCCGGACGCGACGACGGTCTGGCTGGCGCGGGAGCCGAAACCGACCCCGATGGCCGAGTTGATCCGGCGTCTCGGCCATGACGGTCGGGTCCGCCATGCCAGAGACGAGGAGTATCTTGGGTGGCGGTTCGCCAATCCGCTGCACGAGTACCGCTTCCTCTTTTCGGGAGACCGACGGATGGACGGCTACCTCGTGCTCCAGTCCTATCGGCTCGATCGATCCCGAGGCGTCAACATCGTCGACTGGGAGGCAGAGACGCCGTCGGTGCGGAGCGCGCTGCTTCGGGCCGCGCTCGACTGGGGGCGATTCGCCGAGGTGAGCGCGTGGACGGTCACGCTACCGGAGGCGGCCCGCGCCCTCCTCGGGGAATCGGGCTTCGCTCCCGCGACCCGCGGCAGGCTGACGCGCCGGGGACCGCACCTGCTGGTCCGGGGGATCGGGGATCCTCGGAGCGGGACCGAGCCCTTGCTTGGGACGCACCGGCTCCTCGATGTGTCGGGCTGGGACATGCGCATGCTCTACTCGATGGCGGCCTGACTGACATGACGGCGCATGGGGGGCAGCCGCGACGAGTCCTGGTCACCGGGCACCTGGGATATATCGGGGCGGTGCTGGTGCCGATGCTGATGGAGCGCGGCTACGCCGTGGCGGGGCTCGATGCCGACCTGTACCGCGGCTGCGATCTCGCCGGTCCGCCGCGGCCGGACGTGCCGAACCTGGCCGATGATGTCCGCGAGATCCAGGCGGGCGATCTGGGCGGCCTCGGCGCGATCATCCACCTGGCGGCGCTCTCCAACGACCCCCTGGGTGACCTCAACCCCGAAGTGACGTACGACATCAATCACGCGGCTTCGGTCCGGCTGGCCCGACTTGCCCGAGAGGCCGGCGTGTCGCGGTTCCTGTTCTCGTCGTCCTGCAGCAATTACGGCGCGGCCGGAGACGCCCCGATGCGCGAGGACAGCCCGCTCGGCCCCCTGACGGCCTACGCGATCTCCAAGGTGCGCGTGGAGCACGACGTCGCTTTCCTCGCGGACGAGAGCTTCAGCCCCACCTTTCTCCGCAACGCGACGGCCTACGGGATCTCGCCGCGGTTGCGGCTCGACCTCGTGCTCAACGATCTTGTCGCATGGGCCGTCGTCACGGGGCGCATCCGTGTGCTCAGCGACGGCACGCCGTGGCGCCCGCTCGTCCACGTCGAGGACATCGCGCGGGCCTTTGTGGCCATGCTGGAAGCCCCGCGGGAGGCCGTCCACAACCAGGCATTCAACGTGGGCGCCCCGGGGGAGAACTACCGCGTCAGCGACCTCGCCGCGATGGTCCGTGACGCGGTTCCGGGCTCGCGGGTGGAGTATGCCGAGGGCGCCGGGCCCGATCCGCGGAGCTACCGGGTCGACTTCGGCAAGGTGCTGAGGGCCGTCCCTGCTTTCGCGCCCCGGTGGACGGTGCCGAAGGGAGTGCGGCAGCTGTGCGAGGTCTTCCGGGCTGCGGGACTCGCCCCTGACGATCTCGACGGGCCACGGTTCAAGCGAGTGCGACGATTGAAGCAACTGCTGGCGAACGGGACGCTCGACGAGCGCCTCCACCGGCGCCCCGGGAGCCCCGTCCTCCCGATCGAGCAGCGATGAGCGGGCGGCGGCCGGTCGCGCCCGGAACGTCCCCGTGCCGGTTCTGCGGTACGGCGCTCCGGCACACCGTGGTGGATCTCGGTGTCTCTCCGCTGTGCGAAAGCTACGTTTCTCCGGAGCGAGTCCACGAGATGGAGCCGTTCTACCCGCTCCATGCCTACGTGTGCGAGGGGTGCTGGCTCGTCCAGGTGAGGGAGTATGTGCGGCCCGAGGAGATCTTCTCCGAGTACGCCTACTTCTCCTCGTACTCCGAGAGCTGGCTCGCGCACTCCAGAGCCTATGTCGATGCGATCGTCCCCCGGCTCGGCCTCGATCCCCGGAGCCTCGTCATCGAGGTGGGAAGCAACGACGGCTATCTCCTCCAGTACTTCGTCGCACGGGGCATCCCGGCGCTCGGGGTGGAGCCGGCGCGCAATGTCGCGGCCGCGGCCGTCGCGCGCGGCGTGCCGACCCTCACCGCGATGTTCGGCCCGGAGACGGCGCGCGCCCTCGTCGCCCAAGGTCGGCGCGCCGACCTCGTGGTGGGCAACAATGTGCTGGCGCAGGTCCACGATCTCAACGGCTTCGTGGCGAGCCTGGGCGAAGTGCTCCGGCCGGACGGCGTGATCAGCCTGGAGTTCCCCCATCTCCTGCGGCTCATGGAAGAGAATCAGTTCGATACCATCTACCATGAGCACTTCTCGTATTTTTCCCTCGCGGTGGCGGAGCGGATCTTCGCCGCCAACGGGCTCACCCTCTTCGACGTCGAGGAGCTCCCGACCCACGGCGGCTCCCTGCGCGTCTTCGCGCAACATGCCGCGGGCCCGGCGCGGCCCGTGACGGATGAGGTCTCCCGGCTCCGGGAGCGCGAGCGGGCCGCAGGCCTGGAGCGGCTCGAGCGCTACGCGTCGTTCCACGAGCAGGTCCACGAAACGAAGCGGAAGCTCCTCGACTTCCTCATCCGTGCCAAGCGGGACGGCAAGCGCGTGGCCGGCTATGGCGCCCCGGGCAAGGGGAACACCTTGCTCAACTACTGCGGGATCCGGACCGATTTCCTCGACTACACGGTGGACCGGAATCCCTACAAGCAGGGGAAGCTCCTGCCGGGGAGCCGGATCCCGATCTGCGCTCCCGAGCGCATCATGGAGAGCCGGCCGGACTACGTGCTCATCCTTCCCTGGAACCTGCGCGAGGAGGTCATGGCGCAGATGGCCGGCATCCGGGAGTGGGGCGGCCGGTTCGTCGTGCCGATTCCCGAGGTAAAAGTCTACCCGTGACTCCCGGGCTCGGGCAGGAGCTCCACCGATGGATCGCCGAGCTCTATCCCATCGGCCGGAGCATCACCGGCAACGGAGTCCGCGAGACACTGGGGCGGCTGGGACGTCTCCTCCCGCTGGAGGTGCGCGAGGTACCGACGGGCACGCCCGTTCTCGACTGGACCGTTCCCAAGGAGTGGAACCTCCGCGACGCGTGGATCGAGAACTCCCGCGGGGAGCGTGTCGTCGACGTTCGCCGCTCGAACCTCCACGTGGTGGGCTATAGCCGCCCGGTGCGGGCCCGCCTCGGCCTGGCCCAGCTCAAGGAGCACCTGTTCTCCGAGCCCGAGCATCCCGACTGGATTCCCTACCGCACGACCTACTACGCCGACGGATGGGGCTTTTGCCTGAGCCACCGGCAGCTCGAGTCGCTGCCTGACGGCGAGTACGAGGTGTGCATCGACGCCACGCTCGAGCCGGGGTCGCTCACCTACGGCGAATGCGTGCTTCCCGGCGCCACCGCGGACGAGATTCTCCTGTCCGCCCACGTGTGCCACCCGGCCCTGTGCAACGACAACCTCTCCGGCGTGGTCGTCGCCGCCTTCCTGGGCCGCGCTCTCGCCGCGCGTCAGCGGCGCTACACCTACCGCCTCCTGTTCATCCCGGGCACCATCGGATCCATCACCTGGCTTGCCCTCAACGAGGCCCGGGTGGCACGCATCAGGCACGGGCTCGTGCTGACGTGTCTGGGCGACGCGGGTCGGCCGACGTACAAGCGTAGCCGTCGGGGCAATACGGAGATCGACCAGGCGGCCTGCCACGTGCTCGCTTCCCGCGACGGCGGCCACGAGGTGCTGGATTTCACGCCATGGGGATATGATGAGCGGCAGTTCTGCTCGCCCGGCTTTGACCTGCCCGTGGGCTGCCTGATGCGTACTCCCCACGGCCGGTTCCCCCAGT
>Ga0315278_10004212_pt1 | contig 12952 bp, 18 predicted proteins | sample YL17G06_0_MG_FD_203880 | JGI IMG/M metagenome (GOLD analysis project Ga0315278, IMG submission 203880) | Sediment microbial communities from Yellowstone Lake, YNP, Wyoming, USA - YL17G06_0 | ecosystem: Environmental > Aquatic > Freshwater > Lake > Sediment | place: USA: Wyoming | collected...
TATTTTCACTTTATCTCCATCATTAAACTGTCGCATATAATTCCTCTTTAATGAAATACTTGAGCATTATTCCGTATTTATTCTCATCTCTACACCAATCGATAAACAATGTCCATGAATTTTCCTTGTACTTGCCCTCACCATAAATAAACGATGCGATTCCATTTCTTTTCACAAAATGCGATATAGCATCCACAAACTGCAATATAGCAATAAATCTTTCCGTGTCCAAAGTTCCTCTAAATAACCGAAATTCTATAGTTTCCCTCGATGAATTTAAATTTAATGCCCAATATCTTCCTTCTTGATTTGGATTAGTTAATAATTTTTTCCAATTCAATTCATCTTCAAACCTGCAATAAGTGTAATCACCATCCTCTTTCCCTCTCTTTGATAATTTCATTAACTTATCCTTATTTGTTTTAAAGAATATCCTAAGTTTTGTTAAATCTAATTCCTCAAAAAACTCACGCGATACATGAATATGTAATCCGCATTGACCGCTTTCTTCTGATTCCATCTTATTAGTTCGTAACCATTCAAGAATTTGATTAAATCCGATGTTTTTATGAGCGTATTTTAAGGTAAACGGCTGGGACACTATCTCAAATCCTTTATCGTGCAGACTTCCATCATGTTTGAGATAAAAATACTTATCTTTGCCTTCTCCCTTTAAAAATTCAACAAATTTATCTGCATATCTTCCATAATCTTCTCTTTGAACCTCCAACTCAACACCCATATAGAGTGCTTTATCCGCATCCTTACTTCTTGGTTCTGCATTGAATACTGGTTCCGGTCTATATCCATAATCATGTATTACTTTAGTATGTGAACCTGAATGACATTCCGAACATAAATAACAACTCTCATCCTCATCATAATGTAAATCATCCAATCTTAGAGTACAATCGCATTCCTCACAAGTACCAAATCTTTCTCCCCAACATTCATTGCAATAATCGCATCCATCTGTTCCTGATACAGAATCTCCACTACCGATTTCACTTTCGCAACCTCTACAGTGAATATACCGACTTTCGTAACATTCTGAACAATATGGCCCATCGCCACCTTCACTCCAATTTGAATTATCTGACTCAATTTGCTCGTCGCATCCTGCACATATATTAAATGTTTCCGCTTTACAGTCCTCACAATAATATTCTCCATCAACACATTTCTCCAATTCATTTATTGCATAATCTTCCTCACACTCAAAACATTGCATTGTCCGAGTATCTCTTGTGGAAGAATCCACTATAATCATATATGCCTTTGAATTATTTGCCTTAATTTTCCAAGAATATTTCCAAAAAGTCTGTCTTTTATTTCCTCTACTTCCTGAAGGTGTTTGATTATTCCATATATAGATACAAACTTTTCCTTCTGAATCCATTGACATTTCACCTACTTCACCATAAATCCATTTATTCTTTTTTGACCCATCTCCATTGGTGATAACGATATTTCCTTCTTTTAAATCCGCTATTTTCTTAATTACTGTCCATTTTACTACTTCAATTTTAGAATTAGCAACTGCCATTTCAATACCATTTTTAATAAAACGAATTGCCGTTTTATTACCTTGAAGTTGAAATATCTCCGCATATTCGCCGTGAGCATAAATATCCCATCCTTCAGTATTCTTTAATTTTACAATTCTTCCTACTTTAAGTTTCATTTTAATTCCTTAAAATTTAGTGAGAAGCCATAAATGTATGCTGGGAGGGTGGTAGCACCATTTAGAGGGCTTCTCTGCCGATTATACATTGATAACCTCGACCGTCTTCATAATCTCCATATAGCGCCTTTTTCTCTCGGATTCTTCCTTCTGCCGATGATACGCTAAATGACACTTCCGATGTGAAAATACTAAATTATCCTTGTGATTATTTTCCCTATTTTCATCCACATGATGTACCGTAACATCATCAATAGATTTTCCACTCAAATTTCGATAAAAACTAAGCCCATCCAACTGTTTGCCGCAGAAATAGCAAGAAACCTCGTATTTCTCCAAAAGAAGTTTCGTAAAATACTTCAATCGTTCCTTTTGAGCATATACGCTTGCCATATTATTCCTTTTTCAAATACTTTTTAGCCGTGTCAATTAGAGTCCGTAAAGCATTATCAGATTTATCCTCTTGTAAATTCATTCTCCATTCACACGAGCATAAAATCAATTCCGTTTCTTTAATTGCTTCCTCAATTTTCTTCGTATCTTCCATTTTATCCTCCGCAATTTTTTAGCTTGCATATAAAGTATAACATACCGAAGTCGTTTTGTCAAGAGTCCGTAAAAATATGATAGAAAGCAACTTCCTTAACGACCCATATACTCCACAAGTATTTTCTTATATTCCGCGAGCATCTTTGATTGTAGTTCCGGCATTTCATTGAAATTTTCCTTAATAACCTGCTCAGTTCCTTCAATTCCGAACGCACGAAATCCTTCCAATAAATGTTCTCTAATCATCATCTGTCCGAATTCTTGGTCTTCCATATAGCACCCCTTATTCTAATCCAAACAACTTCCTAAATTCTTGAACTGTTTTTCCGCGATGATATTCTTTTTTGCTAAAAATATGTTCCATCGCCCACCGTATTGCTCCGAGCGTTCTTTCTAATTCAAACGAAGTCCTATATATAGCAGATAGTTCCAACTTCGTTCCTCTTACATCCTTTAAATTCGCATACACCACAAAGAATTCATCTTCTGACCAAATTTCCCTAAAATTCTTAAATTTAGCCTTCAATGCCTCGTATTTTTCCAACGTCTCCGAGTCCATATAGGTCGAGGATTTTGAAGTCCTCTTCTTATCCGTAATTCCTTGACAGAATCCGCAGATAATGCCATCTATGCCATGAATACATTTGATAGCATCCGCGACATCCTTTGCCCTATCAAGTGCCAAATTATAATTCATAGCTAATCACCTTCCCTTTTAATTCCGTACATATACATTGTTTGAACCACTCTTGCCTTATATGTTTGCTCCGGTAATCTCTCCATATAGGCTCTACGTTCCTGATGTTTTCTATCCTTACACGTTAAAATATGCACTTTGCCGTCAACCAACATTCCCGTTTCTACAACCTGCGAAAATACGTCAATCCCATTATCCCGTGCAAAAGTATCATGATACATACAAGCGGGAAAGCGAAGATGCCGCATATGTCCATTCACTTTAGCTATGATATACTTCTTTTCCGTATTCATGTTACATCTCCTATTTGACCAATCTTTGCCAATTTATTCCGGTCATTCCCTGAAATTTAGAATTGCGCCTATGCGCCTTTATCACTTTTTTCATCCATAAATGCTTGGGTTCCGTAAACGGTCTTATGCCTAAAAGCACCAGCCTCTCGGCATTTTCTTTTATTTTTTCATATTCATTGACCGTTATCTCTTTCATCGGTTCTCCTTGCAACTCCGTTGTACTTCTATATAGGCGTTTCGTTTCCTTCTCTTCCTCTGAATTTTTTAATAAAGACGTTTTTATTATTCCCACGGCTACCGGTTCAATTTATGAGTCCTTAAATGAAATCGCTTTCTTTCCAATTTAAAAAAATTTGGCAAATTAAAAGAAAACGGAGAGCGGTTTTGTTTATCGGTTGTCGTTGCTATTGTTTACTTTACAGCGACGGTGACCTTGTCGGCTCTCCCGTTTTTTGAGAGATTGAAGGTCCAATCCAGCTTGTCGGCATACTGCGCTTTTAACATCTTTAAGGCGGTGTAATAATGAAAATCCTCCGCCCCCTCTCCAAGGAAATCGCTTGCGTGTATAACATACGCGCTTTCCTTCTTAAGCGTTGCGATGTTAGAGTTAAGGAACGCGTCCAGCTTTTCTGCGACGCCTACCTTATTCCTGCGCGTTTTCTTAACTTCTTGATACGCTTCTATTGTAATTTTTTCCATGGGACCCTCCCGTTGTTTTTTGGGCCCCCCGTTTTCTTTTAACTTGTCAATGAGCGTAACTCTTGCCCTGCATTCCTGCGTTGTCTCTTACTTCTTACATTCTAAGTATAACACGAAAAAATAGAATTGCAAGAGTGCAAGAAAAAATTTTATCTCTATGTTATGCAACGAGTTCCAGCAATTCTGGGTTGTGCATAACTCGAAGTAGTAAAAAAATAATCAGCGTCGAGCCAGCAAGCGTTTCCTTCGCTTGTGTATAACTTAATAATAAAAAATTCTATTGCAATAAATAAAACAACTCGGATCCTAATAACTATACTATAATAAAGAATTTTGACCGTGTGTAAAAAACATACAAGCGCAACCTTGCAACCGTGCAAAGTGCCCGCGGGTTACTTTATACTATTATAAGTATAATGTAAACGCTTACCCAATGAATTGTCGGAAGTCCTTATGTTATAATACTATCCGATGGGGTAGGGTTGTTTTTAGCATAAGCCGCGGCTATAATCCTCCGATACACTACTGTAGCCCGCTGACGATTTAAATTTAATTCTAACCATAATAAGCCCAACAATTTAAAATAAAATCCCCATTAATCAAGCATCTCTCTCTGCGAGTCTCTATCGGAGATTATTAATCTTCAGTGTTTTATTATTTAAGAGATTGAAGTCATTAGAGTTAGCATCAAATATGGTAAAAGCTCTCCGGTGAAACGCGCACGCTTGACTCGGAGCGTCTCCGGTAATTACTTATTCAGAATTAATCGTTAATTAACATCTACATTATTTCTATTGCTTGTGAGACAGTAAGTTATGACATGTTAATAGACTTCTAACGCACTTCTACTTCGTCAAACGTGCTGTGAAAATTAAGTATTCTACATTTCTATCAAAAGTTGAAGTAAAGTAGATATACTTCTACTCGTTTCTACTTTTAACTTATACTTATTTCTACCCTCTAGGTGAAGTATATTTATAACTCTATTATTTTCAATGAAGTAGATTGTGGTAGATATAAGAATTCTACCCTGCTAAGTAGGGTCAGATTATGAGCAATCTGCTCTGTGTCGTCGTGCGGCGAGTTCTGCCCCAACCCCTTCTCTTTCAATGCTTTACCATAAGTTAAGTGCAAAGCTAACAAAATGGTAAAAATATGTAGAGAAGACGCCGAAGACGGCTTCTCTGAGTATTTATGCTTTTAAATAAATACGAAGAAATACTTGATAAAAGATAATAGAATAAATTGTATTGTTACTTTACTTTAATGTAATGTATAAAATCTATTAATATAAAAGAAAGAAAAAGAACTGATTAAGAGCAATTTATTATGCTTATTATAGTATACATAAAAATTAGTTTCTATAACTTGTTCATATAATTGGAGTTAGAATTAATATTTTTCTTTAGAGATTTGTTCTTGGAATTCTCATAACCTCAACAATGGTAAAGGATTATAATAGTCAATTATTTTTAAAGTAACCCTTGTATAATAGCTTATTATATACATTTTAGTAAGTGAAGGGTAAATATATTAAGGTCGGTGGATAGTGGTAAAGATGCCCGAACGGGAAAAAAAGACCACCGCACGAAACCGACCATAAATGCAGTAAATCGTTCTTTTAAATAGATTTGCGAGATTTTAAGTCAACTCGAAAATGCAAGTCCGCTTAGGACAGTCAAACTATTATTAGCCCTAAATCGTCTGAATGACGCACTATCGGCTAAAAAGAAATACATAAAAGAGTTCGAGTTTAAATTGACTTATATTTTTACTTGCTCCCTTTCTGACTTGTTTACAGAACTGTAGACCTCGGAAAGGGTTATGATTTATACCCGGCTCTTATATTATATCGCCGGGATAAGGCGGGGAGATTGTCGACTACAACCCCGCCAAGCGAACATTCTCTCGAAAGAGAGTAACGATAAATTTTTTATTACGATAGTAGGCTAGGCAAAGAGTTTCGTCTCGCGATAATGCCTACTTAGATTTTTGGGAGTAACTGCTGATGCGGGTGCTCCCAGTTGTGATTACGATAACGCTGATGATAAAGTTTTTAGTGAGTGGGGATTCCTGCTCGACTTTATTGTCAGCGTTTTTTTATTATACATATATGGAGAGATGCAAAAATGGGATGCAATCACGAAAATAATTTGGAAGCGAATACAGTTAATCAATCGCTGTATTTAAAAAACAAACTCACCAAGATAGAGTGTGAGAGAATGAGAATTACTGCTTCGCCCCCGCCGCCACAAACTGGGTGGGTATTTATGAATGATGAATGGTTGCCAAATTTTGGTGGTTATACTTTAAACTAATTTAGGAGGATTTAAAAAATGTTTCCGTATAAGAAAGACGTTGCAATCACAGTGATGTATGTAGCCTTGATGAAGACTACAGGTCTTACCGACGTGCAGATGAAAGTTTATGATGAGGCTGGTGGATTATTTTCTACAGTAACATTGACCGAGGTTGTAAGTAATGGCGGTTTATACATGGGTTCTTTTACGCCTGATGCCGAAGGTTCATGGCGTACACGTATTCAATCTGCAATAAATAAAGACGATGTTCAGCGTTTGTTTGAAGTAAATTTGGTTGGCATCGACGATGTTAATACTCTCGTAACCACCATAGATGGTAATGTAACTTCGATTAAAGGTACAGTCGAATCTACAGCCTCAGACGTAACTTCAATCAAAGGCACTGTAGAGTCTACAGCATCTGACGTAACATCAGTGAAGGGCACTGTAGAGTCTACAGCATCTGACGTAACGTCAATAAAAGGAACGGTCGAATCGACCGCTTCTGATGTAACTTCAATCAAGGGTACAGTCGAAGATATAGCTGCTGAAATCACCACTGGCGGATATATTTTATAATTTGCATTAGGAGCATTTCAAAATGCAATATAAAATAAGCACGCCGATATATGTTCGGTATGTTGCTATCAATGACAATACAGGTCTAACTGACCTGTATATCATACCGACTAATCCGAGTGGAGTAGACCAAACTCACGTCTTGATGACGCACTTAGAGAACGGTCTATATACCGCTTCGTTTACTCCAAACTCTGTAGGGTGGTGGCAGGCAAGAGTACATTCTGCATTAAGTGCATTAGAAGTTTATTCTGCTCGTTATTATGTTGGAACAACCGATGACCCGAATCCAGTTCAAGACGATACATTTACAGGTCGTATCGGTGAAGTCCAAACAACACCAACAACCAATACCGTATTAGGTAGATTAAAAGATTTATGGGATAAACTTAATGATTTATTTACTAACGGTACAGCAAAAGTAAAAATATGGGATGGAACAAATACAGCAAATATCGATTCTGCTAATGCTTTATATGTTTCAGGAAAATCTGCTGCTGGTATTGCACCGAGTTCCAATCCTCTTTATGTAGCAGGCATCGATGGTGGAGGATTAAAACGAGGAATTTTAACTGACACTACAGGTAGAGTTAAAACGGCAGAGATACAAGATGTTCGTATTTCAACGAGTAATAATTCAACAACGAATATAGATACCTCAACACCCTTTACAGGCACTGGCGAATCAACTTTAGGAGTCGCAGGTATTCAAATTAATTTTATCGCCTCTCAACCATGTACAATTCAAGTTCAGCAATCTATTGATAATGTTACTGGGCACTGGGATATTATCGATTCTTATGTTACTGCTGCTGGAGTTGGAGATAGCAGAACATTTCAAGCAACGGCTTCTTATGTTAGAGTTATAGTAACAAATACTGGAACTGCTACTACAACATATTTTCGACTTCAGACAGTCTTATGTCCAATAGTAGAAACTGTACCAAGAGCCTTAACACAAGAAGGTAGATTAAAAGTCGATGTTGGAGCGACTAGCTCTGCTCGAATACCAACACAGTTAAAATGGGAAGGAACTAATGCCCCACCAGCGTCAAACGTGTGGGTATGGGTTGCATCATATACGATTCCAGTAGGATATAATTGGACTCCATATCAGACACAATATTCGGCAGCAAATTCAAGTTCTTTAATTAGAGTTGCAGAAGAACTTTCTTTAGGGTCATTGAATACCACTACCAACATTTTTACAGATGGCAATTCATATTCTGCTCCTCGATTTGCGTCATATATAGAATTAAGAATGACTCAAGATTGTAATACGAATATGACGATAACAATAACATATACCAATCAGGATGGAACTACTGGGAGAACAACAACTGTTGCCTTATCTGGGTCTGGCCCAAGTAAAGCAGTAATAGGAAATATTTATCTATTAACTTTACAAGGTACAGATACTGGAGTTCGTGATATAACAAACATTTCAACAAGTGCAACAGGTAATGGAAATTGTACTGTATATGGTTTAGTGGATATTACCAGAGATTCCGTCGACGCTTCGAATGTTGTTTATACAGATACGTTAGAGATAGGAGCATATGTAGTTCAAACAGGTAAAATAGTTTCTTTAAGCGTATCTTCAGCATCAACTTCTTCTGTAGCTAGATACGTTGCAGTATTAGGTTTACTAGGATTAGTATAATTATTAAGGAAATAATATGACAGTACAAGACCTTTTAAATTTAATTTTAGCAAGAACTACATACATTACACAGTCTCTTATTTTGAAATCTGTAGATGATTATGGAGCTACTTATAAATGGTTAGAAGGGACTATTTCATGTGAAATGTGCTCAGGTAGTTCTATGAGATATGAAATGTTTGTCGCGACTGATTATGCAGACAAAGATAAAGACATTACAGAGAGAACAACTATTGTATCTACAGAAGTATATCCAGCAAAATAAAACCATGAAAATAAAATTAGATTTTTACACTGAATATTGTAGAAATAAACCCATAGACCTTCAGTTTATGCTCGAAGAAGAACGTAGAGATTTAGTAGTTCATTCTAATAATAAGAATCTACTATTATTGCGCTTCTATTCTGGTCAGCATTATCACGATGCTATTGATATTACAGGAAGCACTTTTGAATTGATTGTAAAAGCAAACCCAACAGATGATGATACATCAGCAATTTTTGAGATTGAAGTTACAGATTTATCTAACGCAGCAGAAGGCGAAGCAGAGATACCCATTGATTTGTCCGCATCAGGGTATACAGATTTAATGGGTAATTATATTTACGAATTAAGAATGACTACAGATTCTGGAAGGATAAAGACACTTTGTTATGGCACATTTGCTATATTACAAAGCCTTTTTAAAAATTAATTAACGGAGGAATTTAGCAATGTTGACAGATAAGAGTTTACATTTTGGCCAACAGAATTTTTTCTTTTGCGATGATTTCATTGGTAGCGATGTTACCGGAGATACAAACGAATACGTAGCTTTCATGGATAAGAAAGGAATGATTCTTATCGCTCGCTATGATGTTTCTGGTTCTCAAGGTCGTTATTATGTTGCTAAAGGCGATTATGATACAATCGTCGCAGCTCGCGGAGAATATTCATATCTTCTTCCGAGTCAATTAGCAGAAGTAAACTTATAAGACTCTAACTAAATAAGGGGAGTTCCAAAAATGAGTTCTCAAAAAATAAATCCTAGGACAGGACAATTTAATTTAGTGGGAGAAGGCGGAGCTACAAATTGGAATGATATTGTAGGAAAACCATCTTCTACGCCAGCTAATATTGATGGTGCTGTTTCTGCTAAACATACTCAGAATACAGATAATGTATTACAACAGGGTGTCTCAGAAGTAGATACCGAATATACACTTTATTTTCATACTGCTTTTTATAATACTATTCCGTCGGCAGGTGGTAGGCCTCCGATGGATCCTCCTTCTGTAGGAGTTGCTCAAACATTTAAAGCTCCTATTACTGGAGTTTTAAAGCAAGCAGTTTTTTGTATTGAAGATTCAAATCATACTGGTACTCTTACAATAGAAGTAAGAGATGTAGTTAGTGGTGGACTTCCAGGAACAACGATTCTTGGTTCTCAAATAATTCCTCCCGCAAATATTATGACCGGGCCGTGGATTTATGAACCTTATTATCGAGAAACTTTAGTACCTTTTTCTACTCCAATTGCTGTAACTCAAAATACAGAATATGCTTTAGTTATTCATCCGAGTGATGGAGCTTGGTGTAACGTATTTGGAAGTAATGAAACTCCATATTATACAGATGGTGCGGCATTTAATGAAGATTCGGCAAATGTTTGGAGTAATTTTGGGCAGAATCCGGGTTCCGATATGTATTGTAAAATAACTATCGGAGTCGGGGGAATTACAAATTTAATTGAAAATGGAGAATTAATAAATGATTTAGCAGTAACCGCAGGTAGAAAAATAGGCGGAAACTCTATCGAAGATATTACTATAGTCGTGCGACAAAAGCATCGTGCTCCATTTGCAGGATTTTTTCAAAATCCCGCTTTAAGTAGTGGTGGAATTTATAGAATTCAACATAATATGGGGTTGACTAATTATGCAGTTCTAGTTGCGATATATGATAACAATGATACGTTAGCTACGTCAACTTCTATAGTTAGTAAAGAAAATTATGTCGATGTAGATTTATCGGCGTATGCTCCGATTTCGGGTTGGTGGTCATATATTGTTCAAGCATCTGGAGTTCCAATAATATAATATAAATAGGAGCCATAAATGTCATTACCACAAGATGCCATTTTTGTACAAGGAGACACGATTGAGCTTCAGTATCAGCTCTTCCTAGACAAGAAGAATAATGTCTACTGGAATTTGACTGATAATGAAATTCGATTTGAATTGTATTCTCCGACTCCTATTTATAAAGCAACTGCAAATGTAACTGGCGGTTCAGACGACCAAATTCTGATTGTCGATGCAGCGAAAGGAATCTTTCTTGTATCGATTTTAGCCGAAGAAAGCAGAACTTTAAAAGTAGGAGATTATAACTTTACGATTCAGGTTACAACAGCAGATAGCAAGAAATATACAGTCTTGCGTAGTAGTTTACGAATAGTCGACGATTCTATTACTTGGGATGCAGAACCTACTGTATCTGGGGCATAAAATGAGAATTGAAAATTCTATAGACTTATGTCCTAGAACGCACTCAATTGATAGACGAACACTGACTAGAAATTATCAGAGCATTGAATTTGTAGTTAAGACAATAGCACTACAAAAGATATGTAGTCATTTTCATATTGACAGAAAAAATGAGGTAAATCTAATAAAGATTCTCGGTGAAGATGGGATATATTATTCGACGTTAGAATATATACCCGAATATCATGTATATGTAGTATTTGGTCAAATCTAATCAGAGGAGGATTTAAAAATGCCGCTTAAAAGGATACCGATTCTTGATGAGTATGAGTTTCAACAAACAGTATTAAGTAGGAAGAACGACCCCACTCTACCTTCTGCTTATGTTCCCGTAAAAGGTGATAGATTTTTAATTACGGCTACAGCGCAGGGAGTTTGGGCAGGAAAAGAGAATTACATTACCTATTATGATGGAGCTGCATGGCAATGGGTAGCCCCCATTACAGGCATGTTGGTTTATGTTGCCGATGTTAGTCAGTATTGGCATTTTGATGGTGTGTGGTCTCAATATCTTGGACAGCAGGGTGCGACAGGTACGACAGGAGCCACAGGAACGACTGGAGCTGCTGGTACAACCGGAGAGGTTGGTACCACCGGAGCACAGGGTACAACGGGTATCACAGGAACAACTGGTGCTGTAGGTACAACCGGAGCAGTAGGAACAACTGGTGCTGTTGGTACTACAGGCGCAGTTGGAACTACGGGTGCTGCTGGAACTACTGGAGAAGTAGGAACCACAGGCGCACAGGGTACTACAGGCATTACAGGCACGACTGGAGCTGCTGGTACAACCGGTGAGGTTGGTACAACCGGAGCACAGGGTACAACGGGTATCACTGGTACTACAGGCGCAGCAGGTACAACTGGTAATTCTGCAACTTATGATGCCGATTATCATTGTCTTTTGTATACCGTATAAAACTTAATAGATGGGAGGGGATAAATTATCCCCTCCCCCATGTTTCAAAGAAAGGAAATAAAGTTGAATCTACCAGTAATAAACTTATTGAGACCAGGAGCAATTGGAGATGTCTTTATAAGTTCTACTATTATTAAAGGTTTAAAGAAGAAGTATCCAGGTTCTTTGATAAATTATTATACGTGGTTTTTAGAAGCAGGCAATCTTATAGCAGACGTAGATAATGTTTATAATTCAGAAGATTGGGATAAGAGAGAAAAAGGAATTGATTACATTTTGAATCCCTATCCCTATCCTAAATCGATGACTAAACATTTAATCGAATATTATGCAGATTGCTGCGGTATTTCTGTAGATTACAACTATTCTTTAAAGCAGATTAATTATACGCTTTCACATGGTAAATTTATTACTTTACATGTCAAAACTGGCTGGAGCATTTATAAAGAATGGTCATTTGATAAATGGAATGAATTAGTAAAAGAACTGAGGCCATTAATAGGGCAGATTAAAATTATTCAGATTGGTTCTAAAGATGACCCACTTATCGAAGGAATAGATATAGATTATAGAGGAAAGACAACGATTGAAGAAACGTGTGTATTGGTAAGAGATGCAGAATTGCATTTGGGCGTAGATACATTTACCAATCATATTGCTGGGGCTTATAAAAAGCCAGCAGTAATACTTTTCGGGTCAACTCATTCATTAGGATTTGGATATTCAACAGCAAAAAATATTTATAAAGATTTAGCTTGTCAACCATGTTTTAAAGAAAATCCTAGCATGAGTAAAGTGCCAAAAGGAACATGCAGCCACAAATCTTGCATGAATTCCATAACTGTTGAAGAAGTATTGCAAGCAGCATGTGAACAGTTAAAAATAGAAAGGAAGCCAAAATTGAATAAAGATAAACCAATTTGCTTAGGGATGATAGTTAAGAATGAAGCCCTAAACATCAAAAAAACTTTAGAATCAGTTAAATCTATTTTAGATTATTGGGTAATTAGTGATACTGGTTCAACTGATAATACAATCGAGAT
>Ga0315278_10004213_pt1 | contig 12952 bp, 11 predicted proteins | sample YL17G06_0_MG_FD_203880 | JGI IMG/M metagenome (GOLD analysis project Ga0315278, IMG submission 203880) | Sediment microbial communities from Yellowstone Lake, YNP, Wyoming, USA - YL17G06_0 | ecosystem: Environmental > Aquatic > Freshwater > Lake > Sediment | place: USA: Wyoming | collected...
TACGGCAAAGGCTCTGACCATGTGTCCTCTTCCTGATGGAAACAAAGTGGCTGTGCTTTCAGGTCAGGCTGGACCCGGAATGGCGGCCTGTGATGTATGCGAGATGGAAGGGTTACTGATTCCTCCTTTTTCTACAGAGACCCAAAAGAGGATAGAGGAGTTGCTTCCCCCTCTTGCGATCAGAACAAATCCTGTGGATATGGGACCCGCCTGGTATGACTCAGAGGCAATTAAAGGAATCGTACATACCGTTCTCGAAGATAAAAACATTGACGCCATCATCCTATGCATCATGTTCGCTTCAGCCAATAGACCTGCTGTCGGAATCTTAACCGATCTGCTACTGGAAAGAAGGCCAGACAAGCCGATCCTATGCTGTTTTTCTTCCCCAGCAGGAATCTGGGACGATGAAATTAAACGGCTCGAAGGATCAGGTATTCCAAATTATCCCGCTCCGGAAAGGGCTGCCAAAACACTTGTCAATCTTTTTCGGTTCAAAAAGATGAGAGAGTAAGAGAGCATCGAGGAAGAAGAATGGATTTTTTTAATTCCCTTGTGATACGGATCACCTTGGCAGTTATCGGAGGGATCTTCTATGCCTTCCTCACCTATATGATTGTCATGTTCCTTAATCTTTCTTATGAATTTGTCATCGTCGCTGCAGTTTTTGTCTACCTTTTTTACCTTAGCTCAAGGCTCCTTCTCCTCTTCTCTGGAATCGACTCCCCCTATTATTCAAAAGGAGGGAAAGGGCCTTCCAAAACACCCACAGAAAAAAATTCTTTCTACACCACTGCTCAATGGGTTGGAAAATTCTATCACAATCATGACATCATTCTTTTTGTTTTTCTGGGTATCCTATCCATTATTTTCCTCATCTCCCTCGTCATGGATCGGTTAGGGGAAAAACCTTTTGGAGATACCATCCAAAATTTGTGGAATGCTTTACTCCCAATGTCCTGATAGAAGAAAAAAATAAATTTTGTTTTATGTCCGTCTTTTCAATATAATTGAGAAAAACTCAACTGGATTTCAGAAACGGGCCGACCATAAAAAGGATTATCTGGAAAAGAAGCGGAATGAAATGAATGAGGATCTTTTAAATCAAACTGATCAGGAGTGGATGAAGTCTGGCGATCTCATTGTTGATGTGTCCAGCTTTGAAAATGGATTCCGGAAAGAGGAGAAAAGATGTCGTCAAGAAATATGGGAGTATATTCAGTATCGTGAAAGTCTTGTGAGATGGCCGCTCACTAACGAAAAGATAAAAATGGGCTTAAGCTTAAATCATGGGTAATTTGGATTAGCCTTAGCAGATCGCATTGTAAATTACAATCTCTGGATGAGGTAAATAAAAGTAGGAAGCCGGCTCTGTATTTTTAATTTAAGGAATCTCTTCAACAGCTCCTTTTTACTTTCCTTATCTCTCATTCCTTCATCCATAAGCGGAGACAGATAGATAGCTCCTTTGCTGCGAAAGAGATTCAATCTGTCTCTTGCCAACTCAAAAATGGAAGGTAAATGACCTGAAGGAAGCTCTTTTCCAAAAACGAAATTCACAGTGATCTCAATCTTTTCATATCTTCGATTGATATCTAAAATCCGATTAAAAGCCTCACAAACCTTTTCAACAGAAACCGGTTTTTTCAATACCTCCAGGGTTTTGGGATCATTCGACTCGAGTCCTATGTTGATATAAGTGGAAAAAGGGAGGTTGTTGAGTGACTCAAACAACCTCTCTTCAGAATAAATGATGGAATCAACACTACCAAAAAGAAAAAGAGAGGCTCCTTTAAGATAAGACCGTTTAAATTCAAATATTTCGTAGGCGCTACTTGCAGCCAGCTCAAGGAGTTCTTGACCGGCGGAAAGAGCGTCATGCTGTCCTAAAAAAATGGCATTATAGTTGTGAAGATCCTGCCCATAAAACCGTTTTAAGTTTTTAATCTGCCCTAAAATGCCCTCAGAGGTACGAGGGGCGAAATCTTGTCCTGTTTTCACTCGACAAAAGCCACAATTGTATAGGCATCCATCCGCCACAATGATGGGAATGACTTCATAGTCCACATGTCGGGTATCAGGCGGAAGGACAGTAACCTGCCCCCCGATGAGATGATGTAATTGATCGGATCTCAATCTCAGGGTCTTTTCATCGTTTTTGACGACATGAGTTAGAAAATCTTTGAGGCTCTTTGGCTTAGCACCTGGAATCAATTTTTTTATTTTAGCCTGCAGCAAATGCCAGGATCTCATTGCAAAACTTACTGCATGACCGGCAAATGGTTCCCCATCAATGATGGAGTTGCTTGGGTAGGAGAGATAAGGAAAGTAGTATTCACCAAAGTAGTCGTAAATATCCTTATAATCACCAGAAGAATAGTATATCCAATCATTGCCAACCGTCCGCTTCAGCCATTCTGCAGGATGCGGCCAGTTCTGACCCATTCCCTGAATATATTTGATTTCTCCATTCGGATTAAATTGAAAGATGAAATCTGGAGTTTTTATTTCTGAAAAACGGCCGTAGCGGATTGGAAAACTGACTTTGGAGAACTCCCGCGATCCTTCTTTGTCAAGGGTGATGATGAGATCATCAAATTGATAAGATTCCATTGTGAATAGTCTCAACGAAATTTTAGACCAGTGTAAACTCAATAGGGTGGTTTTTCAAGCCCCTCTTTTGTGGTATGACGAGCTACAACAAAGGATCAAAGGGAGGCTGAAAAAATTTTGAAGAGAGCTCAACGGAAGAACAGGGAATGATGCTAAAAGACGTGAATTGCTGGTTTATTTCAAACCAGATTCATCGGGTTTCAATATTTCTGTTTTAACTACATGAAATCCTGGCCGGTCGGGCGACCAATAAAAAAGTGTTGATTTCCTAACGCTAATTGAGTATCCTGAATGACAAGTTGGGAGGGAGGTGAATGTATGAAATATTTTAAAGTATTCCTTCCATGGATTCTTTTCTTGGTTATCGCCTCACCTTCATTAGCGACTGATGAAGAAGCATCAAGGGAAAAAATCCTAAGGAATTTCCAGAAGGTAGCAGCAGGGGCGAAGATTCAAGAACCTACCTTAGACACACCCACTCGATCACCGGCTGGTCCCAAACTTTATCGACTTGTCGTTAATGCTGTCGTATATGTAGGGACAGCGGATGGTGCGCTTGCATCTGGGGCAGTAGTATCCAACAGTGGTTTGATTATCACGAATTGGCATGTAGTTGGAGGCAAATCTACTGTTGGTATCGTATTTAAGCAAGCAATTCGACAGGATAAGACTGTTTTAAAAAAGGAGGATGTTCTCTTTGCTAAAGTTGTTAAGATTGACCAGACCCGTGACCTTGCTCTATTGAAACTTGTCTCTACTCCTCCTGGTCTAACTATCGTTCAGCTTGGATCTTTGTCAGACGTTGAGACTGGGCAGGATGTCTTTGCAATCAGTCATCCTGAAGGATTGCCGTGGAGTTACACCGAAGGGGTTATCAGTCAGATTCGCCCAAAATATGAATGGAGATCAGAAAGTGGTTCAGTCCACCGGGCTACTATGATTCAGACGCAGACTGTCGTGAGCTTCGGGAGTTCCGGTGCCCCCCTGTTCGACGGCAATGGACGATTAATCGGAGTTGTAGTGAGCTCCGCCGGCCCTGGATTGAATTTTGCCATAGCCATCGATGAAGTTCGAGATTTCATCTTATCTGCTTTGGAAAAGCGTTGACAAATGTCAATCTAAGGGTTGATTATTTGAAAACAAAACATTGCTTTAAGTCACTTGTTCTTTTATTTTTGTTCTTGGCGGTTTTTTGTATTTCGTGCAATCAGCACCTCGTCAGACCAGCAGCCATTCCTGCGAATATTCCCGGAGGATCTGACTTAACTGAAATCGAGAATCTGGTAAATCAAGCCTTTCAACTCTACCAACAAAGTCGATTAGGTGAAGCTGTTCAAAAACTTGAAGATACTACTCGTATAATTACAAAGACCACACCCAAATCGACAGTGACAACCCTCTTCACATTTCTTGCATTCTTCCAAGAGAAATCTAGAGATTCAGACAAAGCTGTAGCAACGTTTAAGTTAGTCAGAAGTTTCTTTCAAGAACTCAAGACCATGCCAAATGAATCTGAGGCATTAGCGAACAAACTAATCCAATTTGCTTCACAGTTGAATGGACAGGATCGCCTCCAGTTTTGGGAAAGATTACGTCCTATTGCGAGCGCCTCGCATGGCAAAGCTGGAGAGGCGGGTGTAATTTGGCAAATTGCTGAAGCCTACCTTGGCCTCAATAAATATCAGGAGGCTTACGACCGCGGCACGGAAACATTGCAACTGGCCCAGGATTCCAGACAATTGCCCCTTGAAGTGTACGCCTCAATTGTAATCTCAAGGAGCTTAATTGGATTAGGCCGATTTCAGGATGTAGGGGGTCCTCTTCAAGAGGTTCTCCCAAAAACAGAAAAGGCTCTCCCACTGAAAGTCCTTGTCCTTGGGGCACGCGGGATGGTCTACAATGCACAGGGCCGCGCGAACCTCGCTATTCAGGATTTTAAAGAGGGGATTTCTTTAACCCGATCATTGGGAGACCCGAATTTATTGGCTAAACTCCAGTCAGGCCTTGGCAACATATATCTCTCAATTGGAAAACCGCAAGAGGCTCTACAAGAGCTTTTGGAGGCTCTCACCTATTTTGAAAATGTGAACGATGAGCTAAATGTTGCTAACGTTGAGGGGATGATTGCCCAAGCCTTTTTTGGAATTAACGGTTTTGAGGAAGCAAAACAGCATGCCTTGCGTGCTGCTGAATTATACCACCGATTTGGAAATCGCTCTGAAGAAGCCAAAAATCTACGATTAGTAGGTCAAAGTCTATCAGCTTTAGACAGGGTTGAAGAGGCTATCGATACCTTAAAAAAAGCGGTTGATATTCAAGTTGAGGAGAGGGATCTAAATGAAGCTCGTCAGACGTTTGTCTTGATGAACAAACTCTTGAGACGAGCGGGCCGGATCGAGGTTCTGAAGCGTAACTTGCTGGCCGGGCTTGATGCAAACACGGCCTTCTTTGGCGATAAAAAAGGCGAAGCTTACATAAGAAGCGAATTAGGAGATGTGTATAAGGCACTCGGTTCCTTTTCGGAGGCCCTGTTGGAGTACGGGAAGGCTTTCAGCTTATACCAGCAACTTTCCGACAAGAAGTTACAAATTATTACGCTGTTAAAGTTAGCCTCAGTCTTTGCTTATCTCGATGACCAAGACAAACGGATTCGTGTCCTATCTTTAGCGGAGCAAATGGGGGCTGATCTTAATGACCCAGAGGTCCAGGTTTTTATCCTGAACGATTTTGCGGAAGCCTTTCGAGACCTTGGGAGCACAGTTGAGGCCCTTGAGAAGTATTTAGAAGCTTTAGAAATCTCTCACCAAATCAGTAAAAAATATGAGATTTTTCAACTTATTTCCATCAGCGATTTTTACATGGACTGGGTGGGCGAATATACCCGAGCCCTGGATTATCTTGAAGAGGCATTAACACTATCAAAGGAAATTGGTGATCGTGAATCGGAAAGTAACATTCTCTTGGGCATTGGCAAGAACTACTTGGGCATGGGTCGCTTTGAGGATGCTGTGCAACTAAGTCGTGATGCACTTGCGATCATAAGAGCCACAAAAGCAGAAAAACTCCTTTACGAGACACTTGCTTTGGAGTACCTCGGTTTGGCACTGATTAATCGAGGGCTGTATAACTCTGCATTTGAGGTTTACCAAGATTGGTTACAAATCGCCCTGAAATCTGGAAGCTCGTCTCAAATACAAAGAGCCTATAGCAACCTCGGCTATGTGTACCTAAAATTGGGTAATTATGAAGAAGCGGTTAAAACATTGAAAATGGCTGTTGAGCAAACAGAAAATATCAGAAAGGGATTAATCGAAGAACACCGAGCAGGTTTCTTCAAGACAACCCTCTCACCTTATAACAACCTTGTTGAGGCACTTTATCAGCTTTATCTCGTTGACGGGCCGGAGAAAAGTCGTTTAGCCGAGGAAGGCTTGGATTTTGCAGAATTGAGCAAAGCCAAGAGTTGGAAGGAGCAGTTTTCCGAGTCACGGCTTCGATTCATCCAAGAAAACATCCCTTTAGAAGTCCGTAACGAAGAGAGTAATTTATTGAACCAGGCCGAAACTGCTTATTCAGCTTACATTAAAGCCTTACACAGTTACAACATTCCAGATATGAAACTAGATGAGAAGGAAAAGGCTTGGGATACTGAGAATAAAAAATGGATAGCTTTTCTTGAGGAACTCCGCAGGCGATATCCAAAATATGCAGCTCTACGGTATCCAGAAACGGTTCGCCTCAGCGAGCTGGCAATCCGTGATGAAGAATCTCTCCTTGTGTATAAGGTTGGAATAGACTGGACCTACGCATGGATTATCAGGAGGATAGAGGGGCAGAACAAGATCATCAAATTTACGCGTTTGCCGGTCAGGACAGATGATATAACGAAGCTTGTGGGAAAATTCCTTACACCCTTCCGCAACGTAAAATATGAAGGGTTCGAACCAGAGGTTGCCGCTGAGCTTTTCAGGGCTATTTTCTTCCCTCTAATTGAAGAGGTAGAATCTTCGAGGCGTCTTATCATTGTGCCCGATGGTATACTAAACGTTGTTCCATTTGAAGCGCTAATCATTGGACCAAAAGGCGATAAAGGCCTCAAGACGCCACTCTTTCTGCAAGACAAATTTCACATCAGCTACTATCCCTCTGCAACGATCCTTACTATTAATCGACAAACAGTCCCTTTGACTCTCCCTCCTAAAGATACTCTACTGGCTGTGGGAGACCCAGTCTATGGGATGGATGACGATCGCCTTACCAAATCTCAGGTAAGTGTGCTTGAAGGCGAGCAAAAACAAGAATCTTCCATTGTTACCCGGAAAGGTAAGACTCGTAGAGGAGCACAGGACCAAGGTTACTCCTTTCTGCGCCTGAAGTACTCAGGAGTTGAAGTGGCAAAGATTAAGGAAGTCTTTGGAAATAGACCAGGGCCTCGGGATTTGTTAATTGGTTTCGAGGCTACTGAAAGTCATGTAAAATCGAAAGACTTAAAGCAATATCAGTATCTCCATTTTGCTGTCCATGGAATTCTCGCATATGATGTCCCTTACCTCAAAGAACCTGCCCTGGTGCTCGCTGTTGATCCTGAAAGCAATGAAGATGGGTTCCTGTCGCTTAGTGAAATCTACGGACTTAAACTAAATGCTGACTTGGTGACTCTTTCTGCATGCAAAACAGGATTGGGACAGAGAATCCCAGGAGAGGGAGTTATCGGTCTCAGCCGAGCATTCATTGACGCTGGATCTCAGGCTGTCCTCGTTAGCCTATGGGAGGTCGATGATCACTCGACCGCACTCTTCATGGAAGAGTTTTATCGACTCCTCGCTCAGGGCGTTAACAAAATGGAAGCATTAGCGAAGGCGAAAGAGTATCTTCGCCAGAAGGGCTATGAGAATCCTTATTTTTGGGCGCCTTTTATATTGATTGGCGATTGAGTACAAACTGTGATAGTCACGGCTTGATATTGCGACTATCTGGGGGCTAAGCACGTTTGGGTTTTATAATGTGCTTTCTTTCTATAGACAAGTTCGCTACCTGGAAGATCCAGATCTCATCGATACTGCCTATATATCGCTGGACGTCTTCCTCCAACCGTGGGTTAAGAGCAATCATATCACTTAAGAATGGTTCAATGCCTTGTCCCCAGCGGATGAATTTGGGTCGCCTCCAATCGATCCAAGATTCCTCCAAAGGGATCTCAAAGTATTGTATATAATCTGTGATAATTACCACTGCAATCTTATTGTGGCTGTAGTCGTCTAGCTTTTTAGAAGCTTCGTACAAGCGAAAAAGCAAGTAGTTCAAAGGTGGATAAACATCCATCGAACTACTCGCCACTCCCCCACGCAAATTAGCAGCAACACCCAGCTCAAAGAGACATTCTTCATTTGCAAAATATTTTACTTCAAATGCAGACTTGGTTCCCTCGGATGAAAGTGCTTCAACGTCAAAAGGTCCTCCGTATGTCTCCAGGTTTTCGATCCTCCATCCGGCCTGCTCCAGCCATAAAGCAAAACATAGTTCGCCCCAACGACCTTGGAAAATTCTTGACTTCTCAAAGCGGGAATTGTAATTATCCTGTAGTATCCAATTTTCGACTAAATCCTTCTGGTATTGTTTGGTGACTTTCCGCTCCGGTGGCAAGCCTTCGAGCAAGAAGCGATGGATAGGTGCAGTGAAATTCCCAAGAAATCCCCGACAATAAGCCAAAAATGCAATTGGGCAATGGAGTGCTTCATCCTTCTTTGAATTGCAGAAGGAGAAATATTGCGGCCAGATCTCGTCTGGAATCACGACCTGGTGAAGTGCGGAACATTTCTGGCGAACCAGCTCAAAATTTCGCAGAGCCGTCGAACGATCCAGTATCCCATTATTAGCGCATTCACATTCAATCATCATATGCAGGCAACACTCTCACGCGGGATTATCCTAAACAGTTTTTGACTCATCTTTCCTTCAACAAAACAACAATATTCCCTTTCCTATCTCTATAGCCTTCTTTTTCAATCCTTATTCTGCCTAAATTATTCAATTCATTAAACAGTGAGCTTTCTTTTTCTCTTCTCACGTTAAAGACTAACGTTATTTCTTTTTCAAACCACTTAGCTTCTATCATCTTGCCATTGTGAACTTGAATCAGTTTTCTTACTTGTTCGAATGTGCTATCGATATCTCCTGTTTCAAGAATTATTGGATTCTTTACCTCTTTTAATCCAAGCGTAGTGAAAGCTTTTCCACCTGGAATTTTAACTATCTCATAGGGTTTCTCGGGGCTGAAACCTTTATAAACTATGAAAATAAAAATAACGACCAACGCAGTAGCAATGGAGACCGTTGCGTACCGCCATTGGCGTACAGGGAAGGTAAGAAAGTCAGAAATTCTTTGAATGAGAGGGGAGAAAATATCTTTCAAAAAATCTTTTTGAGGTTTCTCCTCTTTTGGGAAAAGACCCTTGATCTTTTGTAAAAGGTGGGATGGCAGAGGAACACTTTGTTTTTGAAAATAGACTAATTCTTTTAACTCTGTAAGCTGATTAAGACAATAAAGGCAGGAGCTAATGTGCTTCTCTACCCTAATTTTTTCTCCTTTGGGGAGTTTGTTCTCAATGTAAAAGCCAATGGTATCGGTATCCAAACAAGATGGTGTCTTCATGATTTCAATATTTTTTAAATACTTTTTAAATTTCGACTCAAAAGATACAGCCATAATCTCCTCATATAATGACTAAGTAAAAGTGAGATTTCTTCCCATTAAATATAACCTTCCCCTAATACCTCAATAATTTTCGTTTTTATCCGGGAGTATTTAGAAGCCACGGTGCCAAGAGGTATTCCAAGAATCTTTTTGATTTCTTCATCTTTATATCCCTGGAGTTTCATCCAGAAGATTTGCTGATCCAATAGGGGAAATCCCTCCATGACCTTTTGGATAATATCCAAGGTTTCTTTTCCTTCTACAGTTAAATCTGGTCTCAAAAGAGGGTCTTGGCTCGGAATGAAATCTTTTAGAGAAAAACCCTCTGAATCTTCCCCATTTAGCGAGATGTTACCCTTATCCTTTCCCTCGGATTTCAGATAGGAAATTCCCTCGTGGATAGCAATCGTTTTGAAATATTTAAAGAATTCGTATTTGGTTGAACCCTTAAAATTGCTTAGACCCCCCTTAAGAAGCTTGATAAACACATTCTGAATGATGTTCTCTCGATCGTGAGGTGCTAGGTCAGAAAACTTCCGCAGGATGTTCTCAGCCATAGAGCCAAATTCTTTGACGAAAATCCTCCATGCCCACTCTTCTTCCCTGAGGCACCCCTCAATGACTAAAAGTACGTCTTCAAACATGAGGATGAATATACCGAGATCAGATTAATTTGTAAATAGCATAATTTATTGATATTTAACCCGAATTTAAAGGTAAGACAATTACTTAAGTTAGTGGGAAGAAAATTTATCTTTTAGAAGTCTTTAATATTAGAAGAAATCAAAAGGAGGATAAATCAATGGATACTAAGAGATCAATCATTCTGGCAGTGGCTTTGGTGGTATTAATCAGTTTCTTAACAGTCGGCCTTGCTGAGGCAGGATGGGTTCGAGGATATACTCGACAAAATGGAACTTATGTCCAGCCACACTACCGGACCAATCCTGATGGTAATCCCTATAACAATTACAGCTTCCCGGGAAATTATAATCCCAATAAAGGAACGATTGCTCCGGGGAATCCAAACACATACTTAGACCGTTATTATGACCGCTCCTATCCGGGGTTAAATAGCCCCTCTTATAGTCCATATAATTATTACCGGCGTAGATAAGTAGGTTGGGGTGAAAGGTAAATCTAAAGGAACAGATCGGTGGCACTAATCTTTGAAAAATATTGGTTCTAAGTACAAAGGAGGTAATCACGTGAGAAGAATTCATTCCCCCCATTCAGGTCTTCTTAATTTGACCCTCTTGGTCAGCATCGTACTTGTGGTTTTAGTTATTGGACTCAGCCGTATTAGCTATGCTGACGATCTTAAAAATTCTGAATTGACCAGTTCAATCATGAATCTGAAGCTGGAAATAGTAACTTCAAATACGGAACAGAAAATGGCAAGAAGCGGCTGCTGCTCTTGGCACGGTGGCGTGTGCGATTGCATTGGCGGCAGAGTAGTTTGTTGTGACGGAACCTTCAGCCCAACCTGCACGTGCCATCATGATAGCAATAAAGACATGCTAAATTCTAAAGAATAAACTTTGGCAGAGGCGGAGTTTCAAATTCCGCCTCTAGTGGAAGTTGTCCTAAATTTGCCCCGCCTTCCTTAAAAATTATCTAAGAAATCGTTGTTTTCAAGCCAATCGAAAGGGTAGAATTGAACACAGAACCGTTTTGCCATATCGTGATATAACAATGGTACAGGAATAAATGCTTTGGTTCCACATTTTTGGCATTGTAAAACATTGATTTGCCCCTCAAAGAGTTTTTGGTTCAAATTTTAAAAACCCAAAGCTATTTTAAACAAACGCATATTGTTTTCGAAATGAATGAACTTGTCCGGTATATTATGTTTAGGGATAAACTACATGAAAAGTGGGAAAAGGCAAGTTGAGATTCTTGATTTAAATCAGCCCTTCACAATCCCACATTAATTATAACTTCCTTCAGATCCTCTGTCTCAAAATCAAAAAATATTAATCCCCCTCAATCCCCCTTTAGGAAAGGGGGAGATATTTGGATGTTAATTCGCCCCCCCTGCCTACCGCAGGCAGGCAATAAATGAGGGCCTTACACTAATCCGAGAGGAAAATTAAATTTTTTGGAACCAAATCCCTTTCCCCGTTGTCTTTAATACTAAAACAAACACCCCTCACCCCCACCCTCTCCCACAAGGGGAGAGGGAAATGTTGAGGGAAAGGAGGTCTCCAATGAAAAGGCTAATTGTCTTAATCACGCTTGTCTCATTCCTATTTTCACTTCAAGTGGGGTATGCTGCACCCCTAACCAGCACCCTTAAGGATCAACAGGATGTGGCGGTCACCATCTACAATTCGAATGTGGGGCTGGTGAAAGATATCCGGCTCATTGAATTTAAACCCGGGATTCATGAATTGAAATTCATGGATGTGGCGGCAAAGATTGATCCCACAACCGTCCACATCAAATCCCTGATCAATGGATCAAGCCTCAATGTTTTGGAGCAGAACTATGAATACGATCTTCTCAGCCCTCAGAAGCTTCTTGAAAAGTTTGTGGGCCAGAAGGTCCAGCTTGCCACCATCAACCCCGAAACAAAAAAAGAGGAAATTGTGGAGGCGACTCTCCTCTCCACCCAGGGTGGAAATATTTTCCAGATTGGAGACAAGATCCACATTGGACATTATGGACGGGTTCTTCTCTCCAAAATCCCTGAAAACCTTATCCCCCAACCCACATTGGTCTGGATGCTGGAAAATAAATTATCAAAACCTCAGAAGTTGGAGGCCTCCTATCTCACCTCCGGAATCAACTGGAAGGCTGATTATGTAGCGGTCTTAAATAAATTGGACACCCTCACCGATTTGACTGGCTGGGTCACGATTGACAACCAGAGCGGTGCCACTTATCAGAATGCACTGCTGAAATTAGTGGCTGGTGATATCCATCGAGTTCAGGGAGAGATGAGAATGGATTATGCCAGGCCTATGGCCGCGGCGAAAGAGGCAGCCAGCCCACAATTCAAGGAGGAATCCTTTTTCGAATATCACCTCTATACACTGGACCGAAGAACGACGATCAAGGACAACCAGACCAAACAGATGTCCCTTCTCGATGCCAATCAGGTTCCCATTGAAAAACTTTTTATCTTTTCAGGATACCCCCAATACTATTACCACCGGGTTGACCAGAGATCAGCCAAACAGAAGATTGGAGTTTTCCTTGAATTGGAGAACACCAAAAAGAATAACCTTGGAATGCCTCTTCCCAAGGGAACGATCCGTGTTTATAAAGAAGACAAAGACGGAAGCCTCCAGTTTGTTGGAGAGGATCGGATTGACCATACCCCAAAAGATGAAAAATTTAAAATCAAGATTGGTGAGGCTTTTGATGTGGTTGGAGAGAGAGTCCAGACGGATTACAAACATCTCGGCTACAATCTTTATGAAGTGGCTTTTGAGGTGAGTTTGAGGAATCACAAGAAGGAAGATATCAAGGTTTTAGTGGAGGAACCCATCCCTGGCGATTGGGAGATGCTTTCGAACACCCATCCTTTTGAGAAACTCCAGGCTCATCTGATACGGTTTGAAGTCCCCGTTGCTAAGGACAAAGAAGTAAAGGTGAAATATAGGATCAGATTTAAATACTAAAAACACATGGCGCAGA
>Ga0315278_10004214_pt1 | contig 12950 bp, 13 predicted proteins | sample YL17G06_0_MG_FD_203880 | JGI IMG/M metagenome (GOLD analysis project Ga0315278, IMG submission 203880) | Sediment microbial communities from Yellowstone Lake, YNP, Wyoming, USA - YL17G06_0 | ecosystem: Environmental > Aquatic > Freshwater > Lake > Sediment | place: USA: Wyoming | collected...
CAACCCTAGGATCAGCATGCCGTGGTGATACAGCGGCATCATCATCGAGACGAGCGTCGTCTCCTGGCCGCCGTGCAGGCTGGACGAGGAGGTGAACACCGCTGCCGGCTTGCCCGCAAGCGTGCCGCGGAGCCAGAGCGCCGCGGTTCCATCCCAGAAGTATTTCAACGGTGCGGCCATGTTGCCGAAGCGCGTCGGACTTCCGAGCGCCAAGCCGGCGCATTCCTCCAGGTCGGCGAGCTCACAGTACGGCGCGCCCGCATCGGGCACGGCGGGCTCGACGGCCTCGGCCACGGTCGAGACCTTCGGCACGGTGCGCAGGCGCGCCGACATGCCGGGGACGCGCTCCACGCCGTGCGCCACCCAACGCGCCATTTCCTTCACCGCGCCGTGACGGCTGTAGTAGAGGACCAGAATCTCGGACATGATCGGGCGCCGTGGGCAAGCGGCTGCAATTGCAAGCGGCTGCTATTATACAAAGTGGCTCTGCGCCGCTTCGGTTCCGCGTGCGATCACGATTCGACCGTCTCGGGCACTTCGTCGCCGGTGTCTTGAGGCGGTTCTTCGATGACGGTTGCCTCACGCTCGCGGGCAGCCTGACCTACACCGCGCTCCTCTCGCTTGTCCCGCTGCTCACCATCGCGCTGACGCTGATCACCGCGTTTCCGGTGTTCGAGGACGTCACCCAGGGCGTGGACGATTTCATCGCGAAGAACATGCTCCCGCCGGCGGTGGCGAAGACAGTGACCGGTTCGATCGAGAGGTTCACGCAGAGCGCGGCCGGGCTCACGGCGGCCGGCCTGGTGGTGCTCGCAGTGACCGCCATTCTGCTCATGCTCACCATCGAGCGCGCCTTCAACAAGATCTGGCGGGTGAGCCGGCCGCGGCCCCTCGCGCTTCGCATCCTGACGTACGGGGCCGTCCTGACTTTGGGACCGCTGCTGATCGGCATCAGCCTGACGATCACTTCGTATCTCGTCACCGTGTCGCTGGGCGTCGCGAGGCACTTGCCGGGGGCAGGCACCGTGGTTCTCGCCGTCGTTCCGGTGGTCCTGACCGCGATCGCGTTCACGCTGGCGTACCTGATCGTTCCCAACCGACGCGTCCGGCTGGTCGATGCGGCCATCGGAGGTGTTGCCGCCGCAGTGCTCTTCGAGGTGATGAAGCGCGCGTTCGCCTTGTACGTCGCCAACTTCCCGAACTACAGGTTGATCTACGGGGCCTTCGCCGCAGTGCCGATTTTCCTCGTCTGGGTGTACCTATCGTGGGTCGTGACGCTGCTCGGCGCCGTGATCGCCGCCCTGGTCCCCGACTACGGCGTCACGGTGATGCGGGCCGGCAATGACCTCAACACCCGGCTCCGGGCGTCGCTCACCATCCTGCGCGTGCTCGTGCGCGCGCAGCGCGACGCGCGCCCGCTCGATACGCGGCGCATCCTCGGGCAGGCCGGGGTGTCGACGGAGGTCGGCGAGCTCATCCTCGACCGGTTGGCGGCCGGAGGGTGGGCGGTGCGCGTCGTGGGCCAGCGGTGGGCGCTGGCGTGCGATCCCGACGTCGTGCGGCTCGCCGACGTTTACCGGGGACTGGAGCTCGACTCGCAGCGCGGGCTGGGAGGCGCGTCCGACGCCGCGATCGACGCGATCCTGGAGCGGGCAGCGGCGGGCGCCGCGGGGGCGCTCGACGTGCCGCTAAGGATGCTCGCGGAAGAGCCGGCGTCTAGCTGACCGCGCTGAACTGCACGAGCTGAACGCTGACGGTCCGCTCCAGCAGTCGCGTCGCGCGCACGCGCAGCTTCGACTGCAGGTCGCCTAGGCTCAGCTCGCAGGTCGAGTCGAGCGGAAAGAGCGGCGCGAGGATGGCTGGCGCCTGGTTGAGCGACGGCACTTCGGGCAGCAACAGCACGTGCTGAGCGTCCTGTGCCGGGCCGCGCGTCTTGCGGATCGATACTGCGCGCGCGGTCGGAGCGAGCTCCTCGAGCCCGAGCTCGAGGTGCTCGGGGTTGTCGGAGAGCACCCAGCGCACGACGCAGACGTGACAGGTCTGGCTGTCCCGGGTGCGCAGCCCGATCACCTCGCCGACGCGGATCGACTCCATCGAGCCCTTCACGTGCATCAACGCGAAGCCGCGCGGGCTCTCGTTGGTGACCATCCACTCGCCCATCGCCGTGCGGGTTGCGCCACGCGAATTGAGGAAATTCCAGATGCCGCGGATGCCCACGCAGATCTCGACGCGGGCATGCGTCCTGAGACGGGTGAACCGGCGGTTCGGCACCGCGCCCCAATGCTTCACGAGACGTCCCATGAGGTCGCGGAAAGCGGGGTCGGCGGTATCGGCGGCGAGGCCCAGGCTTTCCGGCGCCTCGCCGGCGGACAGGCGGGCCATCTGGTCGAGGAGGGTCTCGGCGAGCGGCAGCGTGTTGAGCAGCTGGTCGTGTCCCTGCGGCAGCGGATGATGGCGCTTCGACAGCGCATAGCCGGGCACGTCGCGCTGAGACTTGATCAGGAACAGGCCCTGGCCGCTCTTCTGCTGGCCGGCTGCGCCGATGGTCGCGAGCTGGCCGAAGCGCGCCAGCCAGCCGAGCACGCGGTCGAGGTCGCCCTGCATCAGTTTGAGCGGCTCGGAGAAGGCCACCAGCAGCGCGCTGCGATAAACCGAGAGCGGCGTCTCGCCGCCGTCCTCGAGCGCGCGGCCGGCGAGCCCGCGGCGCAGCGCGAACTGGTAGAGCTCGTGCAACTCGAGCCACACGGACTTCGGATTGGTCGCGTACATGCGGTAGCCGAGCTTCAGGCGCTCGGCGAGCATCTGCATCGCGCGCACGACCGGGAGCAGCGCCCGGCCGCTCGAGGCGAAGCCGAACAGGCGCCGCGACTGCTCGACCAGGAGCAGCTTGTAGGAGTAGGCCAGCTCGGTCAGGAGGTCCTCGGCGAGGGCGGCGGCGTTGCGGCTCGCCATCGACAGCGGCAGCGTGCCGGAGGCGAGCGCGGCGTCGAGCCGCGGCACGAGGAGCTCTATGTATCCGCGTACGCCCTCGGTCACGTCCTGGCGCAGCGTGATCCGTACGTGGCTGCGATTGAACGGGACGAGCCGCTCGAGCAGCATGCGCCCGGCGCCGAGCGGATCGTCCTTCGGCAGCGAGGCGAGCCACCCGGGCACTTGCTCGGGGGACAGCTCGGACCGTGGCGGCTCGCCCTCAGGCGCCTGCGGCAGACTCAGGTGCAGTGGCATCTCCGGCTCCTAGTAAGTGTTGTAGATTGGCCGTAGTTCTCGGGACCTCGCCCAGGGCGGTCGCAAGGCCCATGCCATCGGTCGCGCCCCCCACGCGGCGCAGCGTGAAATCGGTCCGCTCATGACATTGGAATGAGCGACGCGGGGCGACCGGCCGCGAGTCTAGCGGAAGCGCCGGAGGTCGCTGTGCGTTTCCGCACACGGCGACGGCGATGCCGAGCGGCGGTGCTGCGATCCGGCCGGCGCGGGGGCCGGGAAGGGGATTGCGCCGGTGCGCAGTGTGACGCTCGGACGACAGGCGCGTCAGCGCGACGGCGTGAACGGCGTCACGCCGCCTGGGGCGCGATCACCTCGATCAGGTCGACGCTCTGGGTCTTTTCGATGACGCGGCCGACGCGCAATGCGAGCCGGCCGCGGCGATGCCGGAGGCTGAACTGATCGTTCGCCTGCAACCGGTTGGGCGGCGTGACGATCGCCGGCGCGCGCTTCTGCGCCGGCATCTCGGGAAAGAACAGAACCGGTTCGGCCGCGACCGACGCCTGCTCGCTCGCCTTGTAGACGGCCGGCACCACGAGCGGTGCGATCTGCTGCAGGCCGAGCTCGAAATGCTGCGGGTTGTTCGACTCGATCCAGCGGACGAAGCACACGTAGAGCGTGCCCTGCTCGCGCGATTTCACGGCGACCACTTCGCCGACGTCGATCGGCGGCAGCGCGCCGGACATGAACTTGAGCGCGAATCCACGCGCGCTCTCGTTAACGATAATCCACTCGCTCGACTTCACCGGCTGTTCGCGGGTGGTGATGTCGGCCTGCGGTGTTTCCACGGGCGCGTCGGCGCGCAGGACGCGCCAGATCTCGCGCAGCCCGACCCACAGCTCGACGCGCGGGTGGAAGCGCATCCGTGTCTGGCGCTGCTTGCGGTCCCCGCGCCAATGCATGATGAGCCGCTGCATGAGCTCGTGGTAGCCGGGCGTGCGCGCCTCGTCCGGCAGGCCGAGGCTCGTCGGTGCGACGCCATCACGCAGCTTCTTGAACTGAACGTCGAGACGCTCGACGAGCCGATGGGTGAGGAGCACCAGCTCGCCGTTCTCGAAGCCCAGGTCGGCGCGCTTCGTATAGGCGACGCCTGGCTTGTCGCGCCGCGGATCGATCGCGAACAGGCACGCGGGGTCCTCGAACTTTGCCCCAGTGGTGAGCTCCGCGAGGTCGCCGTGGGCCGCGAGGTAGGCCTGCACGCGCGAGAAATCCCCGTGCATCAGCTTGGTCGGCTGCGCGAACGCGAGGAGCAGGGTCTCCCGGTAAACGCGCAGTGGCGAGGTGCGCGGGGACTCGGCTTCGCGCTCGACGATGCCCCAGTCGCGCGCGATGCGGAAGAGTCGGTGCATCTCGGCCCACACGGCGCCGGGGCTGCGTGCGTAGAGGCGCTGGCTCAGCGCGAGGCGCCGGGCGTGGAAGTCCAGCGCGCGCGTGAGCGGCGTGTGTAACTGGCTCTTGAAGCCAATCGAAAGCCACGCACGCGGTGCGGCAACGACCACGCTGGTATAGCCGGCAGCGAGCTCCTTCAGCACCTTCTCGATGCAGTACGCGGCTTCGCGCAGCGCGGCCGAGAGCGGAGGCGTAACCTTCGCGACTCGCACCTCGAGCTGCGGCAGCAACCAGTCGACGTGGTCGCGGACCATGTCGAGCAGGCGCAGCCGCAGACGCCCCGGGAGCTCCGCTCCGTTCAGCGCCACGAGCTGCTCGATTAGGGCGCGGGCGGCGCGCTTCGGGTTGTTCGGCGGCAGCGCGTTCAGAAACGCGCGCATCCTCTCGGGCGAGAAGTCGCCTTCGTCCGCTGCGCCGCGTCCGGGCGCGATAAAATTCAGGAGCATCGCGTGATCGAGTCGCTCGTTGCGTGCGTGTCGCCCGGATTCGAGCAAAGAGCGTGCCGGACCGGTTGGGGAATAATGCGCCCGCGCGGAAGCCGGCAAGGGCGCGGGTGTCGATTGCGGCCGCTGGGCGTGAAGGAGTGCGCAAAATGACCTCGGACCTTCGTTCCACTAAGCCGATTGCGGCGCGCGACCGGCTGATCGTTGCGCTCGACGTAGCCACCCCCGACCTGGCGCGCGCGCTGGTGGCGATGCTCGGCAACGCCGTGACTTTTTACAAGGTGGGTCTCGAGCTCTTCATGCACCCCGGCTGCTTCGAACTGGTCGAGTGGCTGGTGCAGCAGAGAAAGCAGGTGTTCGTCGACCTAAAGTTTTTCGATGTGCCAGAGACCGTCCGCGGCGCGGTCCGCGGCCTGCGTAACCGCGGCGTCACGTTCGCGACCGTGCACGGCAACCAGGCGATCCTCGAGGCGGCGGGCGCCGAGAAAGGCGAGGTGAAGATCCTCGCGGTGACGGTGCTCACCAGCCTCGACCGCGGCGACCTCGACGATCTGGGGTTCAAATGCGACGTCGCCGACCTCGTGCTGTCGCGCGCTCGCCGTGCCCTCGCAGCCGGTTGCGACGGCGTGATCTCGTCGGGCCTCGAGGCGCCGATGCTGAAGCGCGAGCTGGGCGAGCGCATCCTCGTGGTCACCCCGGGGATTCGTCCGGTGGAGAATCGTCCCGCCGACGATCAGAAGCGGACCGTCGATCTGGCTAAGGCGTTCGCCAACGGCGCCGACTACATCGTGGTGGGGCGGCCGATTCGCACTGCGCCGGATCCGCGCGCGGCCGCGGAAGCCATGCAGGCGACGATTGCAGCGCTGTTCCCCGGCTGAGCAGCAGGTCTACGCGAGCCGCCCCTGGTACTTGAACGTCCCGCGCCAGGCGGCGAGGACGAGATTCGGGTAGTCGGGCTTCCCCAGGCTCCCGTTGTAGCGCCCGAGCGCGCGATAGAGGTCGCCCTTCTCGATATCGAGGTAGTGGCGCAGGATCACGCAGCCGTAGCGGATGTTGGTCCGCAAGTGGAAAAGGTTGTGCTCGCCTTCGCCGATGAGGTTGACCCAGAACGGCATCACCTGCATCAACCCGCGCGCCCCGGCCGTTGAGACCGCGTACTTCTTGAAGCCACTCTCGACGTGGATGATCCCGAGCACGAGCTGCGGATCGAGCCCTGCGCGCGTCGCCTCGTAGTGGACCGTCTTCAGCAACTCGATGCGGTGTTTCGCATCCGGGATGCGCTGGGCCAGACGGTCGGACATCTCCAGCAGCCAGCGGTAGCCGTCTTCGGGCTCCTTGAAGCGGAGCTGCGGCACGCCCTTGTCGCTCACGGCGCGCGACATCGCCGCCCTGACGCTCGCCGACAGCGGCTCGTATTGCTGTGCGCCGGCGCGCGCCGCAAGGGGCGCGGCCATGGCCAGAGCAACGACGAGTGTCAGGAACGCACGCACAACCTTTGCTCGAGAAAGGCCGCTGCTTCTGCCGTCGGGACGGACGTCGGAGCAGTGTCGCGACGGCGCTGATATTCGATTCTGCCATCCTTGAGGCCGCGGTCCCCGATCACGACGCGGTGCGGAATGCCAATTAGTTCCACGTCGGCAAGGAGGACGCCGGGGCGCTCGTCCCGGTCGTCGAGCAGGACCTCTACACCCGCTGCCTGGAGCCGGGCGTACAGCTCATCGGCGTGCTTTCGGACCGCTTCGCTCCGCCGGTAGCCGAGCGGAACGATCGCGACCAGGAACGGCGCGATCGGATCGGGCCAGACGATGCCGCGGTCGTCGTGGCTCTGCTCGATCGCCGCGCCCACGATGCGGGTCACGCCGATCCCGTAGCAGCCCATCTCGAAGACGCGTTCCTTCCCCTGGTCGTCGAGGAAGGTGGCCTTCATCGCCTCCGAGTATTTGGTCCGCAGCTGGAAGATATGGCCGACTTCGATCCCGCGCACGATCTCGAGGGCGCCGTTGCCGTCCGGGCTCGGGTCGCCGCGCTGAACGTTGCGGATGTCCGCCACCTGCGCCGGCTCCGGCAGGTCGCGGCCGAAGTTCACGCCGGTAAGGTGGAAGCCTTCGTCGTTGGCGCCGCAGACGAAGTCCGACATCGCCGCCACCGACCGGTCGGCGATGACGCGTATCGAAGGGGCTGCTCCAGCAGGCCCGATGTAGCCGGGCTTGCAACCCAGGTGCCGGACGATCTCGGCTTCGGTCGCGAAGCGGAACGGATCCAGGCCGGGGAGCTTCTGCGTTTTGAGCTCGTTCAGGTCGTGGTCACCGCGCAGGAGAAGCAGGTGGAAGGCCTCGTCGTGCACCACGGCGATCGCCTTCACCGTGCGTTGCAACGGCAGGCCGAGCAATGCGGCCACGTCCTCGCAGCGCGTCTTGTCCGGCGTCGGGACCTTCTTCATCGACTCGCTGGCCGGAGGGCGCGGCGCCGCGGGGGACAGCGCCTCCGCCAGCTCCACGTTCGCCGCGTAGTCGGACTGCGGACAGTAGGCGATCGCGTCCTCGCCGGAGTCGGCGAGCACGTGGAACTCGTGGGATCCGGTGCCGCCGATCGATCCGGTGTCGGCGGCGACGGCACGGAAGCCGAGCCCCATGCGGGTGAAGATCCGCGTGTAGGTGTCGTGCATGTTCCGGTACTCGCGCACGAGGTCGTCGTAGCCGGCGTGGAACGAGTAGCCGTCCTTCATCGTGAACTCGCGTCCGCGCATCACGCCGAAGCGTGGCCGGATCTCGTCGCGGAACTTGGTCTGGATCTGGTAAAAGTGCACCGGCAGCTGCCGGTAGCTGCGGATCTCGCGCCGCGCGATGTCGGTGATGACCTCCTCGTGGGTCGGTCCGACGCAGAAGTCGCGCTCGTGGCGGTCCTTCAGACGGAGCAGCTCGGGCCCGTACTTCTGCCAGCGCCCGGACTCCTGCCAGAGTTCGGCCGGCTGGATCGCGGGCATGAATACCTCGATCGCGCCGGCGCGGTTCATCTCCTCCCGGACGATCGCTTCCACCTTGCGCAGGACGCGAAGCCCGAGCGGCAGCCAAGTGTAGATGCCGCCCGCCAGGCGACGAATCAGCCCGGCGCGCAACATGAGGCGGTGGCTCACGATCTCGGCGTCGGCCGGCACCTCCTTCGTCGTCGACAGGAAGAACTGCGAGGCCCGCATCGCTCGGCGCTCCGGAAAGGCCTGCATTCTAGCCGAGGGCCCGCGCGGCCCCGGCGGCCTGGCTAGGCAGCCCGTGGGAATTGTGGAAGAATCGGATCGGACAAACAGCATACGGGGCCGATCATGCTCGACCGGGACGGCTACCGCCCGAACGTCGGCATCATCCTCTGCAACACCAGGAGCGAGGTTTTCTGGGGCAAGCGGGTCAAAGAGCATTCGTGGCAGTTCCCGCAGGGTGGCATCAAGCACGGCGAGTCGCCGGAGCAGGCCATGTACCGCGAACTGCACGAAGAGGTCGGCCTGCAACCGGCCCACGTGAGGATCCTCGGCCGCACGCGCGGCTGGTTGCGGTATGACGTGCCGCAGCAATGGGTTCGTCGCGAGTGGCGCACGAGCTACCGCGGACAGAAGCAGATCTGGTTCCTGTTGCGTTTGGTCGGTCGCGATTGCGACGTCTGCCTGCGAACGAGCGAGCGTCCCGAGTTCGACGCGTGGCGCTGGAGCGAGTACTGGATCCCGCTCGAGTCCGTGATCGAGTTCAAGCGCAACGTCTACCAGCAGGCGCTCAACGAGCTGGCGCGTTTCCTTGGCCGCGACAGCCGCGCGGGTGCGGCCCGCGAGCATGCGCTCGGTTCCGGCCCGCAGCTGCCGCCCGAGAGTGGGGGCAGCATCGGCTGAGCGCCCGGGCGGCCGCCCGGCGCTCGTGATCCAGCTGCTGGAGGTCGCCGGTCGTGCGGTCTGGTATCTCTCGGGGAGCGTGCCGGCTTGCTTCCTGCTCGTCGACGCGCGGGCCGGCGGGATCCTAGTGAACTCGCCGCCATTTGACGCGCGGCTGGCCGAGGGCATAGAGCGCGTCGCCAAGGTGCGGTTCATCTTCTTTCCGAGCCGATTCGGCGCGACTGACGTTGCGCAATGGCGCGCGGCGTTGGCGGCGCGAACCGTCGCGGCCGCAGAGGAATGCGCCGCGATTAACGGACCGATCGACGCGGCGATCGACGGAGGCGTCCGGATCCATGGGCGGCTCGATTTCCTGGCCCTTTCCGGGCGGACGCGCGGGACGTGCGCGTTGCGCTCAAAGATGGACCCGGCCATCGTGTTCTTCGGACCCGCGCTCGAGCACGGCGACTGGCCGCAGCTCGTCGCGCGCGCTGACGACCACTCCTACGAGAACCGGCTGATCGGCGCGCTCGGCCTCAGGCATGTCGCGTTTGAGTTCGCGTTCTGCGACAACTATAGTCAGGGCAGCAGTCGTTTCGGGCCGGGTGCCGGCCCGGCGGTGGCGACTGGACTTGCGAAGCTGCTCGATTCTGAAGCCTGCTGACAGGAGGATCCGCGATGTCCCTTGACTATGCTGCGCTCCCCCTCCGCCCTTTGGCTCGCGGGGCGCGCATCCGCGCGGCAACGCCGCACGGCGGCGAGAGGCCGACGCTGGAATCGCGGGCGCTCCGCCTGATGACCGACTTCGCAGTCGTTCCTGCGGCGGCCGTGGAGCCCGGCATGGCGCTGCACGATGCGAACCAGTACATATGATCCGGCGGGGGTGCGTTCGCTGCTCGTGGTGGACGCGGCGGGGCGGATCGAGGGCATCGTGACTGCAAACGACATCCTCGGCGAGCGGCCCCTGCAGGCGGCGCTGGAGCGCGGCGTCCGGAGCGCCGAGCTCGCGGTCCGGGAGGTGATGACCCCCGCCGAGCGAGTGGAGGCACTGCCACTGGATTCCCTCCTCGACGCTTGCGTCGGGCACGTCGTCGCCACGCTTCAGCGCGCCGGGCGCCAACATGCCCTCGTGGTGGAGCGCGGGGGGGGGGGCGACGTCGTGCGCGGTATCTTCTCTCTCTCCCAGATCGCCGCGGAGCTCGGGATCACGCTTGAGTACACGGGGGTCGCCTCGACATTCGCGGAGATCGATCGCGCGTTGGCGCACTAGGCGCCTGGCTCTTGGCTCCGCGGGTTTTTCGTGCGTCGCGCTTGACACGCGACCGATGCGAGTTCTATAGTGAGTTACCCGCTTAGATCAAGTCTAATCTCGCTTGCCTAAGCCCGCTGGCCCGGGTCGCCGACCGGGCTTCGAAGCATTTTCCATGGTGCCAACAAGGAGGCTCCTCATGCCACAGCCACAGCTGAAGGGTTCGAAGACCGAAGGCAATCTCAAGGCCGCGTTCGCGGGCGAGTCGCAAGCCAACCGCCGCTATCTCTACTTCGCCAACAAGGCGGACGTCGAGGGCCAGAACGACGTCTCTGCGCTGTTCCGCTCGACCGCAGAAGGCGAGACCGGCCACGCGCACGGCCACCTCGAGTACCTCGAGCAGGTCGGCGATCCGGCCACTGGGCTCCCGATCGGGTCGAGCCGGAACAACCTGAAGGCCGCGGTTGCCGGCGAGACGCACGAGTACACGGACATGTACCCGGGCATGGCGAAGCAGGCGCGCGACGAAGGGTTTGCGGAGATCGCCGACTGGTTCCAGACGCTGGCGAAAGCCGAGCGCTCGCACGCGAACCGCTTCCAGAAGGCGCTCGACGCGCTGGTCGACTGAGCGACCGCGCCGTTGTACGGGGGGAGCGGCGTGCGCGCCGCTCTTCTTTTCCCAGGAACCACGATCCGGCAGGAATCCGCGCGAATGACCGTCCGTGAAGGCAGCCTAGAGGCGCCGACGCGCCACCCGATCGACTGGCGCTCGCCCGACTTCTACGACGAGGACAAGCTCAACGCCGAGTTGCACCGGGTGTTCGACATCTGCCACGGCTGCCGCCGGTGCGTAAGCCTCTGCAACGCATTCCCGACCCTGTTCGACCTGGTCGACGGGGGACCGACCGGTGAGCTGGATGGCGTCGACAAGAAGGCGTCCGGCAAGGTCGTCGACCAGTGCTACCTGTGCGACCTGTGCTACATGACGAAATGCCCGTACGTTCCGCCGCACGCGTGGAACCTGGACTTCCCGCACCTCATGCTGAGGGCGAAGGCGGTCAAGTTCAGCAAGGGCGAGGTCCGGTTCCGCGACAAGCTCCTGTCAGCCACCGACGCGATCGGCAAGCTCGCAGCGATTCCGGTGATCGCGCAGACCGTCAACGCCGTCAACCGCAACGGCGTGGCGCGCGCTCTCATGGAGAAGGCGATCGGCGTGCACCCCGAGCGCCGGCTCCCGCCCTACGCGCCCGCGAAGTTCCGTTCGAGCGCCGCGGCGAGCAGAAACCACCCGGTGCGCAATGGCGAGCGAACCCCGGGGAAGGTCGCGGTGTTCGCGACCTGCTACATCAATTACAACGAACCGGGGATCGGGCACGACCTGCTCAAGGTGCTCGACCACAACGCAATCCCGTACGTGATCGTCGAGAAAGAGGCCTGCTGCGGAATGCCGAAGCTCGAGCTCGGTGACCTCGAGGCGGTCGCGCGCCTCAAGACGATCAACATCCCGCCGCTCGCCAAGCTCGCGCGGGAGGGCTACGCGATCGTCACTGGCGTGCCCTCGTGCACGCTGATGTTCAAGTCCGAGCTTCCGCTCCTATTTCCGGAGGACGCGGACGTGAAGGCGGTGGCTGACGCGATGTTCGAGCCGTTCGAGTATTTCGTGCTGCGCAACCGCGACGGCCTGCTGAAATCGGATTTCAAGAAACCCCTCGGCAAGGTCGCCTATCACATCCCCTGCCACGCACGCGTGCAGAACGTCGGACAGAAGACGCGCGAGGTGCTCCAACTCGTCCCCGGCACCACCGTCAAGACGGTGGAACGCTGCGCGGGCCACGACGGGACCTGGGGTGTGAAGAGCGAGTACTACGCCCACTCGATGAAGATCGGCGGACCGGTATTCCGTGCCATGGCCGAAGCCGAACCGGACTACATCAGCTCGGACTGCGCGATGGCTGGCCGGCACATCGAGCAGGGAATGGGTGACACGCGGGCGGAGCGGCAGCATCCACTGTCGCTACTCCGAATCGCCTACGGACTGTGATCATGATGCCGATGCCAACCATGCCAAAGATCCTACCCGACAGCCTGATGACACTGGAGGCCTACGCGCGCAACCGCCAGGAGTTCCGCGCGAAGGTCATGGCACACAAGAAGGAACGCAGCGTCGCGCTCGGCGATCACGTGACGCTTGTCTTCGAGGACGAACTCACGATCCGCTATCAGATCCAGGAGATGCTTCGCATCGAGCGGATCTTCGAACCGGAAGGGATCCAGGGCGAGCTCGAGGCGTACAATCCGCTCGTCCCCGACGGCCGTAACTTGAAGGCGACGATGCTCATCGAGTACACCGACGTGGACGAGCGCAAGCGCGCGCTCGCCCGGCTCAAGGGCATCGAGAACCGCGTGTGGGTCCAGGTGGAAGGCTGCGGGAAGGTGCGTGCGATCGCCGACGAGGATCTCGAGCGCTCGACTGAGGAGAAGACCTCCGCGGTGCACTTCCTGCGGTTCGAACTGACCGACGAGATGGCTGCGTCGCTCAAGTATGGGGTCGGGCTCGGAATCGGCGTCGACCATCCCGAGTACAACGCCGAGTTCCCCGCATTGCCGTCCAACATCCGCAACTCACTCGTGAGCGACCTGGCGTGACGCTGGCCTCGAGAGCCGTCCTGGGCGCGTTCGCGGCCGCGATCGCCGGGTCGGTTTTCGCGCAGGCGACGGGTCAGCGGTTGCGGGATTCGGCCGCCGATACGATCGACTT
>Ga0315278_10004217_pt1 | contig 12947 bp, 13 predicted proteins | sample YL17G06_0_MG_FD_203880 | JGI IMG/M metagenome (GOLD analysis project Ga0315278, IMG submission 203880) | Sediment microbial communities from Yellowstone Lake, YNP, Wyoming, USA - YL17G06_0 | ecosystem: Environmental > Aquatic > Freshwater > Lake > Sediment | place: USA: Wyoming | collected...
TCCGGCACGTATGCCGTGACCGTGACCGGCAATTGGCGAATCACGTTCGCTTTCGAGGGGGAAGACGCCACCGGAGTTGACTTGGAGGACTATCACTGATGCGAAGCCTACGAAATCCGAGCCGGCGCCCCACGCATCCCGGCGCGGTGCTGCGCGAGGATGTATTGCCGGCGTTGAACATGACTCAGACCGAGTTCGCCCGGCGTCTGGGTGTGTCGCGTCTGAGCGTGTCCGAATTGTTGCTCGGAAAGCGCGCCCTGTCGCCCGAGATGGCGGCCCGGCTCGCCAAGCTCCTGCGCACGACTGCGGAGAGTTGGCTGCGCATGCAGGCAGCGGTCGATCTGTGGGAGCTTGAGCAGCACCCCGAGCGGCTCGCCACCGTGCAACCCATCGACAAGCGGCTGTTGCGCGCGGCGTAGGGGACGCGGGCATTTTGCCCGTGCCTCGCCGGGCGGGACAAATGCGGGGCCCCCACCGGCTTATCAAGCTGCGCCGTGGCGCGGCTCGCAGTCATTCTTGCCTTCGACCATTCCCGATGCGGTGGCCCTTGGTATCCCTCGCCGCGCCGCTCCAACCGGCATCGATCCGGTCGGAAACCCAGCGCTGCACGTCGCTCTCGATCCAACCGACCGCACGCGGGCCCAGGGATACCGGCGCCGGGAACGTCCCGGCGTTGATCCGCGCGTAGAGCGTGCTCTCTTTCTCGCCCGAGGCCCCCAGCTTGCCCAGCGCCGCCATTGCGTGTGCGTTGCCGACGTGTCCGTGCCGTTCCACCCTTGCCGACCATGCATTCCCAGCTAATGCCTCTGCCCACCGCCAGTGAGCAGTCCGGCAACCGCATCGAATAGCCCGATCACGGCGCGGGGTGTCGGCCCAGCGCAAAGAAAAAAGCCCCGCGTAGCAGCGGGGCTTCCCGGAAATCTCGACGCCGTGCTTAGCGGACGGAATTAGTACCCGCTCGACGGCTTCTCGTTGCCGATGAAGGTGCCGTTGCGATACGTGTTCGGGCATTTTGGATGATCAAATACGCTTGGTCCCGCTGGGTCGCTTGAGAACACGATATCGTCCACCAGAGGTCCTCCCGGGGGGTCGAGACTCGCCAGATGCCGTGCGCGTTTAGCGATCTCATGATCCGCGCAGGACGTGTCCCCGCTGACTCCCAGCCCGCCAATGATCTTACCAGCGTTGTACAGCGGCACGCCGCCGCCGAAGAAGATCAGGCCACCGACGATCTGGTGATTGCCGCCGCCCTGGCCCGCTGGAGGTGCCAGCGCCAAGGGGTCGAATAGGTTGGACTGACCCAAGCTCCATAGCGAGTGGCCGGGCTGGGTGAAGGTGTAAAGCCGCGCCGACGACAACGCCAACGTGTCCAGGCTGAACGCATTTCCCGTAAATGCCTTGGCTTTGGCGATGGCTTGGCTTCCAGGCCAAACCTGCGCCGGATCATCCTGCGAGGTGGCGTAGGCGCAAACCTCGCCATCGCGGTTCACTACCGCGCCCCACATCTTTGTTCCATTGAACAAGCCGCCCACAGTACCGCCCAGCGGCGGGACAGCCAATGCCGCCGCGTCATTCAGCAACCCCTTGATCTCCGAAGCCGTCGGCAAGCCTTTGCAGTTTGCGTTTTTCGTCTCGTTATCCGCCCAAGCGGGAACGGCTGCCGCCAGAAGGGTCACTGCCGCCACCAATCGCAAGTCGAATGATCTCCGCATTTCCTGTCTAGTTCATTTCATGGAATTGTTTCGTCGCTGGTCTTCACCAGCGGATTTCGTTGCGCGTAATACGCAGAACCGCGGCGTGGCGCAATGCGCCAATGTGTCGCGGTGACACGTCAAGTCCGGCGAACGCTTGGCGCACGTCGAGCATCGTACACCCCCGGATGGCGGCCCGACAATCGCATCGAACATCCCAATCACGGTGCGGGTGTCTGCAACATCATCCTGCGCGAACAGCGCCCGTAGCATCGCGGCGGCACCAAAGCTGACCGCATCTTTCCCAGGTGGTATCGCTGCATCGTGCGGCAGCAGCGGGAAGTCCAAGCCACGGCGTCGGTTCTGTTCCCAATCGCACACACCCTCGATCCACGCCAACAGCCCCGGCGCGGTCTGCGGGACACCGTTGGATGCCTCGATCAGCGCCGCAAGCTCGCCGTCGGCAAGGTGGGCAAGGGCAGCGACGACCGGCTGAAGGTCGGCATCCATGGCGGCATTTTGGACAGTAGATGCCACGACGCACCAGCTGTTCTTGCGCCGAGCAATGGCACGATCCGGCAAGCGTTGCCGCCCACCGCTCGCAGATGGGTGTTGAGCTTCGGGCGCGTATCTGCGGCGAGGAACGTTACCTCACGTCCGGTGTTGGGTGTCCCAGATCGACCGATTGCTTGGGTATACGGTGGCGTAATGAGCTTTCAAGGTGGCCAGTTCGCTCGCCACTGACAGCGGGAACCCCTGTCGCTCTCCGCGGTCGCAGAAAATCAAATCCGAAATGTACGGCTCGAAGTGCGAAGGTCGCTTCCAGAGTTCGCACAACTTGTTCGCAATGCGAGGAAAGTCCCGCGCCAAAGCCACTGGCTGCACGTGGGTTGGTAAACTCGTGAGCCACGTGGTCGTGGCTACCGCCAACTTCTCAGCCGCCACCTGTACATTCTGGTTCGTCGCGTTCTTGGAATCAGCGGGTTCGCTCATAGGAGTGCCTCCAACGCATTTGCTCCAACCGCTGACCGGGCAAGCCGCGTCGATTAGACGGCGCTTCCCTCCGGGGGGAATGATTTAAACGCCGGAATGTCGCTATCGTCAAGCGACTGAGCATTGCAACCGATGGGCGGTTGCGGTCATGGGATCAGGGGTGCCTGCGCCCGATCCAGAGCCTCCTGCGGCGTTCTGCGGGGCCAGAAGGGAGGTGGGACCCCTGATCCACGCCCCTGACCGGCCAGAAGCGGGGGCAAGCCGTGCAGATATCTGCAAATGACCCCCGAGGTTCGATACCCCTTGATCTGCGGCAAAGCCTCCCCCCGGCAGCGGGGCAGCATTGGTGAAGTTGAGGGAGGGCAACATGGTGCGTCTGATCGTCGCGGCGTTGGTGGGGGCCTTGGCGTGCATCGCGCCACCCGTGGTCGCCAGTAGCGGCAGTCACTCATGGCCGGTGACGACCTCCACGCATTCAGCCACCGGCTCGCACAGCAAGGCGGCACCGTGGGTCCACCGCGATGCCCACGGGAAGATTGCGCGGGACCCACGGAAACTGACCACCTTCAAGCAGCAGCATCCCTGTCCCGCAACCGGCAAGACCTACGGCTCCTGCCCCGGCTACACCGTGGACCACGTCATCCCGCTGAAGCGCGGTGGTGCCGATGCGCCGTCCAACATGCAATGGCAGACGAACGCGGCGGCGAAGGAGAAGGACAAGTGGGAGTGAGCCGTCGCCTTCCTGCAATCCAACAGTGAGGATGGGATTGACGCAATATCGGCCTCGGGCAGAGCAGTAGCCCTTGCGCGCGACTGACGTCGGCCAACGGCCCCGCCAGCACCGCCGAGTCATAGTGCCAGCTCGGCCAGTCGCCGCCTTGCCAGATGAAAGTGTAATCGCCGCTATTCATGCGGAGATTATGGTCTGCATCCTCCGCAAGCGCATATTCGCCGCATATTGTGCGGTGATAGCCCGCGTTATTCACCACAGTCGATGCCAATCTGCCAAGTCACCTGCTGACGGAAGTCAACGCCGAACTACCCGCTTATGAGCGCATCAAGCAGATGTTTGTCGCCGGTGAGGAATGGTCGATGGACAACGGCATGCTGACACCGACGATGAAACTCAAGCGCAAGGTGATCGAAGGCCGTTTCCGCCCCGGGGTCGAGAGCAGCCCGAGCACGACGCCGGTGATGTTTGAACACGCGGCGGGGTCATAGGACGGAGTCGACAAGGGAGCGCCTGCCGGCACACAACGATCAGCGGTTCACTGCTGGCGGAGGGCCGGCATCGGGATCGGGATCGCGTACGCCGTGGCGCCCGCGCCGACCCCCCGCTCGCAGGTGTTCGGTGGCGTCGTGGTGACGCCGCGCGACGAGGGCTTCTCGGCGGCCCAGAACATGTAGCCGAGCATGCCCGGCGTGGTGCCGAGTTTCGGCGCCACCGCCTGCACGAACGTGCCCGTCGAGCGTTGCAGCGAACGGCTGAAGTCGTTGCACTCGGGCCGCACCTTCGAGCCCTCGGCGATGTACAGGCCGCCGGTGAACCGCGCCGGGGCGAGCGGCGGCACCGGCGGCGCGTACTGCGGCTTGCCGTCCACGTGTTCCTGCCAGTTCGCCTGCGCGTCGGCAGCGCCGTTCGGCTGGCGCGCCGGCACCATCGCGTTCGCGTAGTCGAGCACCCGGCTCGCCGGGGAGAGCCAATCCGCGGTTGCCTTGCGATTGAGGGCGATCAGCCAGCGGTCGCCGGCGGCGGTGTCGATGGTGAGCCGCGCCGCCGGGTTCGCGCCCGTCTCGTCGTAGGGGTGTACCTTGCGATAGGCGTCGATGAAGGCCTGGAGCCCCGCCAGGTTGGGGTTCGTGTTCTCCTCGTAGTCGATTTCGATACCGACCCCGAGCGCCCCGGCGACCGCAGCGGCCCTGGCCCCGAGCGCCGATGCGCTCTGCGCCAGCGCCTGGTTCCACGCGTCGACGTAGGTGATCCCACCGATCGAAAGCATTACCCGGATGTCATGTTTCGTGAAGTAATTCACGAGCCCGGTGGTGAACCCTTTCGGAATGCCGTTGGCCGTCGTCGCGTCGTTCGCGCTGTTGAGGAGCTTCAGCGGGTGGACGAAGCTCAACACGACGAGGTTGACCGACGGTTTCCCATCGCCGCGGTCGATCAACCAGTGGTTCTTCTGGTCGAAATCGGCAAGGTCACGCACGGTCCCCCAGATGCAGGCGTCGTTCCCGCAATGCCATGCACCGTAGACCAGCGGCGAATTGCTCACCGGGGCCGACGTGGCCAACGGTGTATCCTGCCCGGCGCCGAGGGCCGCCCCCGCAACGCCCATGCCGATGAGCAAGGCGCCGCATTTCGCTCTCTTCCGCATCCCGCTTGCTGTCATCCGGTCCTCCCTCGAGACTTCTCCTTTCCAACTTCGCACCTTGAGGATGCCGCTGTCAAGTGGCGATCCCGCCCGACGAGAACGTGATCGCCATTGCAGCCGCCGGCATGCTGCGGGTGCCGTTCACGCAGGATGATCGGGTGGAGCCTCGGAGAGTGGCCGTGCCGCTCGGGCCGTGTTGAGCCTGCTCAGCGCAGGCGGGCAGAGGCACCGGCGGGAGATACGTCGGTTGGAGTTGCCGGGCGGCGAGTAACAGCAGAGGATCAGGCTACCGCCAACGAAATTGCGAAAGATTGAGTGTTGACACAACCAACTCGAAGGCGTAATTTAACGCCGTTCGCATATTCGCCTTCGGCAACGGAACCGTGGTCGACGTTCGCACGGTGCGTCGGAAGGCGAGACTGTGAAACAGGGGTGGCAGCCGCTGTCCCGTAACGAAGAGAAAGGAGTTCGAATATGAAGAAGTTACTGCTTGCTCTCGCATTGCTAGGGTTGGGCGCACCGGCATTCGCTGGTTCCTCGCCGACCTGCGGGGATACCCACCCCACTGCCTTGGATGTTGTTGTTGGCGTAACGGACGTGACTGCGACATGGAGCTCTTCTTCTTTGAGCTGTACGCCCACCAAGTACTCGATCGAGTTTGAGGCCCAGTACGGCCCCGCTCCCGCCGTGGCCGTATGTGACGGGACTACGAAGACGGTGACTTACACCTCGACCACGTCCCCGTTTTCGATACCGCTGGCGGATTTGCTTGTCGACTTGGCACCCCCGGCGGGTAAGTGCTGGTGTGCGGACACAGCAGTGAAGGTCAAGGCCCTGACCACTGCACCACACGGCCCGAACAAGAGCCAGAACAACGTGTTCTCGGACCCGGATACGATCGATATCGGTGACGATGCTTGTACTCCTGTTCCCGTCTAGGCATTGACCTGGTCGCACCGCGACAGAGCGAAAGGGCCCCGCCGGGGCCCTTTCCTTTTGATCGCTTTCATGCCGGAGTCATGACAGGGCTGGTTGGTTGCAAGCGTGTACACCACAAACAAGCCGTGATCCGCCCGGCGGGAATGGGAACACGGCCAGAGGGGCCCGTTTGCCGACAGCGGGATGGAATTGCCTGACCGAGGGCTCCGCAATCCGGCCGAATGGCCGCATGGTGGCAATGATCGGGGCAAGGAGGAAGACCGGATTCGTCCGGCCGAGGCCGGAGAATCCGATCAGACGTGAACGAGTGCATCACCAGGAGTCTGACGCTTGCGCCGGGTGTTCCCGCCGCGGTCGCAGGGATCGCCGGCTGCCGGACTGTCACCGCCCCTTCTTCCGCGCAACCGGCGCCACGGCCTTCGCCTGGACGGGACTGCCCGCCACCGACAGCCGCGCCTGCTCGATCAGCCAGGCGGCGAGCGCCTGCACGGCGGGCCGCTTGGCGGCGCCCGGTTCGACCGCCAGGTAATAGCCGCGCTCCGTCGCGATCGCGTCCTTGAGCGGCGCCACCAGCGCCCGGCGTGCGAGCAGCTCGTCGATCAGCGGTCGCCGTCCGAGCGCCATGCCTTGCCCGGCAACCGCGGCGGCGATCGCCGCGTCGTAGTTGGTGAACACGATCGCACTCGCCGGCTCGAGGCCGGCGATGCCCACCGCTTTCATCCAGAGGTCCCATTCGAGCGGGTATCCGGCACGAGGGGGCTCGACCTGCAGCAGCGTATGGAAGCGCAGATCCTGCAGGGTCTTGATCGGGCGCTCCTTGTCGCGCAGCAGGCTCGGCGCGCAGACGAGCTGGATCGTCTCGGTGAAGAGCGAGGTTCCTACCGCCGCATTGGCCGGCAGGTAGCGGATCGCGAGGTCGAAGCCGTCGACCGCCAGATCGCGCCGCTGCAGCGTGGCGTCGATCCGCACATCGATGCCCGGTTGCACCTTGACCAGGTCGGCCAGTCGCGGAATCAGCCACAGCGACGCCAGGCCCGGCGTGGTCGACAGCGCCAGCACTTCGCGCCGTTGCGGAGCGCGGATCCGGACCATCGCCTTGCGCAGGCTGTCCAACGTCACGCGCACCGCATCGCGCAGGCGCCGCCCGTCGTCGGTCAGGTCGAGCGCGCGATGGCGGCGATGGAACAGCGGCACGCCGAGATCGTCCTCCAGCGCCTTGATCTGGCGGCTGATCGCCGATTGCGTGACAAAGCACTCGGCGGCGGCCTTGGTGAACGAGAGGTGGCGAGCCGCGGCGTCGAACGCCGGCAGCAGGTCCAGCGCGGGCAGCCGGGAGGGATCCTTTTGCATGCGTTAACGGAATGCCAGAAGTTCCAAATGATCGTTTGAACGATGGCTCGTCGAGGAAGATAGTGCGCATCACCTGCTGCCGAACCCATGTTCTTACATTTGAGTTCTGCATGCAAGTGCGATGTAACAAACAGCAGCCGAATCACAGAGGAGCCACCATGAACTACGCCATGCCCGTCGTCACGATGAAGTCCGAAAGCCAGGGCCGCCCCCGCTCGCTGGTCGTACCCTGCCCGCACCCCGCGACCGCGCGCCTCGCGGCGAACGAAGCGGCGCCGGGAAACGCCGATGACGTCCGCCCGATCGAGCCGATGTTGCTGGTGCATCAGGAGCGGGCCGAGACCTTCCGCCTGATCGCCGTGGCGCTGCGCGACGGCTTCAGGATGCTGGGGCGGTCGTTCGCGAGCTGAGCCGGCGTCGAGAAGACGGTGACCACCGACCCCCCGATCGGTGGTCACCAACCCGGCGCTCGGACAGAGGCCGCCCGGGCTTGGTCCCGGTGATCGTGGAACATCCTCCCGCAGAGTTGTCCGATGCGCATCGCCCGCGCAAACTGGCGCTGCAGCGAGTGCGATTGCACGCAGCCTGCGAATGCTGAATACTGATGCCCGCGCGGCGAAGCGGCCGAGCCGAGGCAGTTCAATATCAGCGGAGGACCATCGGAATGAAGCCCCTACCATCTTCATTGATCGCCGGCGCGGTACTGGCCGGGTTCGTCGCTTGCGCCTCTGCGCAACCTGTTCATCCCCCGCCACCCGGACCTCCCGCAACGATCTGCAATGCCGGTATTTGCACGATACAGATTACGGTCAATAACTGCGGCGCAAGCGGGGGCATCAAGGTTGACCCGGGGGACTTAGGGATGCCGGTTGCGTCCGGCCCGGCAGTCATCCATTGGAAGATCGTTACGCCGGGATTTGTTTTTGCGACGGATGGAATCCGCTTCGCTCCGCCCAGCCCACAATTTCGCCCGCTGCCCAGCCCCCAACCGACTGAAATCAGGATGCGCAACGACAAGTCGGCCACTGGCGCTTTCTATTACTTCGTGGACGTGCTGAATTGCATCCCGGTGGATCCGTTTATCCGCAACTTCTAGTGGCGCTGGACGGACCCCCGCATTGCGGTTGCGCTGACCACGGCGGGCGGCACCGGGGTCGGCGACCGCAATCCGGCGATTGCGGCTGTCGGTTCACGGACCTCGCTCGTGGCCGAAAAGCTCCCGGACGCGAGCGAGGGCGAGACCCAGCTCGGAATCCGGCCCGGCGCCGACCGTTGCGGTGATGCCCTCGGCGACCGCAAGCGCGGCCCGTGCGGCATCGGAAATACCCGCCAGGTATTCGGTTTCGGCCCGTCCGCAAAGCAGAATACCGAGGCCCATCCGGTCGGACGCGGTGCGCAGCAGGGCCTCGCCGGCATCGAGGCATTCGCGCGCCTCGTCGAAGCGGGCCGCTCTGGCGTGGACGGGTCCGAGGTAGCTCAGAATCTGGCCCTCGGTGCGCCGGTCCCCCAATTCCCGGGCGACGGTGAGCGCGGCCTCGAAGTGATCACTGGCCTCGTCGCACCGGGCGAGACTGTCGTAGACCATTCCGAGGTTGCACAGCACGATGCACTCCAGGCGCGCATGCCCCAGGTCGCGGGCCACGGCCAGCGCCGCGTCGAGTTCGCCGAGCGCGTCGGCGAACCTGCCCTGCACGTGATGCAGCAGGCCCAGGTTGCACAGCGTGTTGCCTTCCAGCCGCCGGTCGCCCACCTCGCGCGCCGCGGCGAGCGCCGCTTCGTGATGCGACCGAGCCTCGTCCATGCTTCCAACGGAGCCGTACAGCGTACCGAGGTTGCCGAGTATGTCGCCTTCGCGGCGCCGGTCCCCGACCTCCCGGGCCAAGGCAAGCGCCGCGTCGAAATGCGCCCGAGCCTCGCCCGTTCGACCGAGCGAATCCTCCATGTTGCCGAGACCGTTGTGGGCGTCGCTCTGCAAACTGAGGTCCTTCATTTCGCGGGCGATCACGAGCGCCGCGGCGAGGCGGGCACGGGCCGCCTCCATGCGACCCTCATGGCTGTCGAGGCCGCCAAGGCTGATGAGCGCGCAGCACTCGCAGCGCCGGTCCCCCACCTCGCGGGCCCGGGCCAGTGAGCACTCGAACTGCACGCAGGCTTCGACGCTCTTTCCGGCGGCCCACGACACTTGGCCGGCAATCCAATACACGCGGGCGAGCGCCGCTCCTCCCAGCCCGGGAGTGGCCCGCACCACGGACACCAGTTCGTCGCCGACCCGGAATGGCCCGCGCAATTTGAGACCCGCCCAGGCGCGCTCCAGCGCGTTGGCGGCCACATCGGCGTCGCCTCGCGCGGCGGCCCGGCGACAAGCCACGACAAAATTGTCGAGCTCGACGCATTCGCCGGCGATTGCCGTGTTCTCGTCCAGCCCTGAAAAATAGGCACCGTGCCGGACTTCCGCCGCGCGCAGCGCCGCCGGACCGCTCCCCGGGTAACGGTCCGCGGTACGCAGGTGCTCCGCCGCATATTCCTGCACGCTCACGAGCAGATCGAAGCGCTCGTCGCTCACGTGCCGGACAAACGACTTGTGCAGGAGCGATTGCAGCGCGTCCATGAGCCATGGCGCGTTGTCGTAACCGGAGAGGTCCAGGATCGCCTCCACCGACTCGAGCGTGAAACCGCCCTCGAACACCGACAGCTGCGCGAGCGCGGCTTTCTCGGGCAACGACAGCAGGTCCCAGGACCAATCGAACACGGTACGCAGCGTCGCCTGCCGGTCCACGCGCCCGCCCGTCGACGCCAGCAGTTTGAACCGCTCGCTCATGCGCAAGAGCAGCGTCCGCGGCGGCATCACCCGCACCCTTGCTGCCGCCAGCTCGATTGCCAGCGGCAGGCCCTCCAGCAGCTTCACGAGCGGCGCGATCGCCGCTTGATCCTCGGCGTTCGGCTGGAACCCCGGCTTCGCCGCCTCGGCCCGCCGCACGAACAGGGCCATGGCGTCCGCGGACGGCAGGGGTGCCAGGGCGAGCACCTCTTCTCCGGCCAGGCCCAGCACCTCGCGCGTGGTCACCAGGAACCGTGCGTTGCTTGCCCGGTTCAGCCACCGGCCCAGCGTTTCCTCGGCGTAGCGTGCGACTTGCTCGAAGTTGTCGAGAATCACCAGACACTGTCCACGTCCCGCGATCGCGTGCCCGATCTGGGTCACCGGATCGTCCTTGCCCAGCGGCAAGTCGAGCCCCTGCGCTACAGCGTGTACGATGCCGTCCTGGCTTCGCGCCTGCGACAGATCGCAGAACCAGGCGCCGCCCGGGAAATCGCCGAGCGAGCTCCAGCCGAACCGCGTGATCAGGCGCGTCTTGCCGGTGCCGCCGATGCCGAGGACCGAGACGAGGCGCGCGCCGTCGTGGAAGCGGCGCGCCAGCTCGGCGAGCGGCTCGCGGCGGCCGACGAAGGCATCGCGCTCGGCCGGCAGGCTGTGGCCGTTGAACGACGCCAGCGGCGGAAAGTCCACGCGCAAACCCGGCGCGACGACTTGCAGCAGGCGTTCCGGATTGAGCAAGCCCTTCAGCCGATGCTCGCCCATCTCCCGCAGCGTGACGCCTTGCGGCAATTGTCCGCGCACCCGCTCTTCCGTCGCGGCCGAGAGCAGGAGCTGCTCGCCATGGGCGACCGACATGATCCGCGCGGCACGATTCACCGCCGCGCCGAAATAATCGCCACCCCGCAGCTCCGCGACGCCGGTGTGCAACCCCATCCGCACTTTCAGACCCGTCGGCAGTTGGGCGCCGGACGCCGCGGGCTCGGGATTCGGGAGGCTGGCCGCCGCACTTTGCAAGGCGCGTTGCGCGGCGAGGCTCGCTTCAAGCGCATTCGCGGCGCCGGCGAAGGCCGCATGGACGCCATCGCCGGTGGACTTGACGATCCATCCGTCGTTGGACTCGATCGCGTGGCGCAACAGTGCATCGTGGCGCGCGAGCGCGACCTGCATCGCGTCAGGGTGTTCTTCCCACAACGCGGTGCTGCCCTCGATGTCGGTGAACAGGAACGTGACCGTGCCCGTTGGCGGCAGCGGGTTGGCGTGAGGTTTCGCAGGCATCGGGGGGTGGCGGGGCGCCGATGCGCCAGGCAACGCATTTTGCGGACCACCACCCGGTTGCGCAACCGGCGGCGATCCCGTCGGGTCAGCAAGAAGCGGTTCGGTGTCGGGAGCAAACGAGTTGTCTGGTTTATGGCAAGCAGTCTGTCCGGTTTGTGGAGGCGCATTGCGGCGTCGAACAGCGAGCTCAGACCGCGCCGCCGGCAGCGGCGACCAAGCGCACACCAAGCACTTGCGCACGCAGCCGCGGGTCGAGCGAGCGTACGCTCAGCGGTTGCCCGCCGAGCGCCTCGAAACAGCGCTGCAGCGTCTCGTCCTCCAGCCGCTGCAGCGCCTCGTGGGTGTAAAAGCACATGTGCGGCCACAGCACCACGTTGTCCATGGCGTAGAGCGCCGCCAGCGGATGCCCTGCCGCGTTGAGCGGCTCACGACCGTACACATCCAGCGCCGCAGCGGCGATTTTCCCTTGCTCCAAGGCCCGCAGCAAGGCCTGCTCATCGACGATTTCACCGCGCGACACGTTGATCAGAAATGCCGTCGGCTTCATTCGCCGCAGTTCGGCTTCGCCGATCAAATGCCGCGTCTCGGCGTTGAGCACGCAATGCACCGACACGACGTCGCACTCGGCGACCATCGAGCCCAGGTCATCGCGCCGTTCGACGGGCAGATCCGCCACCAATGGGTCGTAGCCCAGCACACGCATGCGAAAGGCCGCGGCCATGCGCGCCATGCTGCGCCCGATGTGCCCGACTCCAACCAGCCCCAGGGTCTTGCCGGCCAGGTCGTGGCCGAGCCAGCGCTCTTCAGGCCAGACCCAGCCTTGCTGCTCCATCGCGCGCTGCAGCGGCTTCATGCGTTTGGCCAGTGCCAGCATCAAGAAGAAGGCGCCCTCGGCCACCGTCTCCTCGGCATAGCGCGGCACGTTGACCACCGGGATGCCGTGCGCGCGGGCGGCCTCGATGTCGATGGCGTCGATGCCCACGCCATACTTCACGATGGCCTTCAACCGCGTGGCCGTTGCGATCACCGTTGCCGTGATGGGTGCATAGCACATCAGCAGCAGGTCGGCGTCGGCGACTTCACGCGCCAACTCGACCTCACTGACCGACCCTGGCAACAGCACCAGCCGCGCGCCGGCCTCGCGCAGTTGCGCGTCGACACGCGGCATTTCGAGTTCGGCGTCGGTACGAACAACCTTCCATTGCAACGACATCATCGTGAATTTCCGTTGCTGGATGAACCCGAAACGAACAGGAATTTCCTGTCTTCAGGTCTCAACGCTGGTGCTTGCCGGCCAGCCTGTCCTTCGAGATGAAGAGCAGGACCATGACGACGGCAAGGAACTCGACGGCCGCCACGATCGTCATTCCCTGGCCGTACTGGCCGGTCGTGGTCTTCAGGTAGCCCAGCAGCTGCGGAGCGAAGTAGCCGGCCAGATTGGCGATCGAGTTGATGACGGCGAGCCCCACCGCGACCGCGGATCCGGACAGGAAGCGCGGCGGATTCTGCCAG
>Ga0315278_10004218_pt1 | contig 12939 bp, 12 predicted proteins | sample YL17G06_0_MG_FD_203880 | JGI IMG/M metagenome (GOLD analysis project Ga0315278, IMG submission 203880) | Sediment microbial communities from Yellowstone Lake, YNP, Wyoming, USA - YL17G06_0 | ecosystem: Environmental > Aquatic > Freshwater > Lake > Sediment | place: USA: Wyoming | collected...
TGGCGATCTCTATTTCTTCTTCACGCGTCAGCAGGGGGACAGAACCCATCTCCCGAAGGTATATTTGCGGGAGATCTCTCGCCTTGGCCACGCCCTCGGCTTCCAATTCCAATTCTTCCTCGGGGGGGATGAATTGGACTTCTTCGGAAGGTTTGCGCAGCTCCGCCTCCCGGGCATCGATCACATCAATATTCATCTCACCAAACATCGCCAGCAAACCATCGATCTGGTCCGGGGCAACAATATCTGGCGGGAGCACGTTATTGACCTCATCATAGGTCAAATAGCCCTTCCCTTTACCCACGCTGATCAATTGTTTAACTTCCAGCATTTCCGCTTCTTTAATCATAAAAATTCCCCATTTCCCCCGTTTATATATAATTTAATTGTATAGGAATTTCCTTTTTTATCCTTCCCCCTCACCCCCGCCCTCTCCCCCGTTTGCGGGGGAGAGGGGAAGGGTGAGGGGGCTTAACTTGATGCCGAAAAGCACAGAGGGTAAGGCCTGCGCGAAATTTTCCTTCTTATCGGACCCCAGCAAAGGAGAATCAAGATCGGTTGGAATGACCATTAAGACTTTGGCTTTACTCCCACCCGGACGTTCCTGAATCTCGCCGGTGCGGTGCCATGGCCCACATGCGCCACCTGTCCGGGCTCCCCCTTGCCGCAGTTGGGCGTTCCCCACATCTGCCAATGGTCCCGGTTGGCCACCGCGTCGCAGGAATTCCAGAATTGGGGAGTGATTCCGGTATAGGTTGGATTCTTGACCATCATCCCCAGTTTCCCGCCTTTAATCTCCCAGCCGATCTCGGTTCCGAACTGAAAGTTGATCCGCTGGTCATCGATCGACCAGCTGCGATTGGTACTCAAGAACAACCCTTTTTCCGTTTCCGCGATCATCTGCTCCAGCGTCCGGTCCCCCGGCTCCAGATTGATGTTGGTCATCCGGATTAAGGGGATACGATTCCAGCCATCCGCCCGCATGGTACCGTTGCTCTCCTTGCCCAAAATAGGCGCTGTTTCCCGCGAAGTCAACAGGTTGACAAGCTTGCCATGGGAAATAATGGGCACCCGCTGGGCCTTGACTCCTTCATCGTCGAACCCGAAGGTTCCCAACCCGCCGGCAATGGTGGCATCGGCCACGATGTTCACCGGCTCAGAACCATATTGAAAATTGCCCACCATCTCCGGTTTCAGGAAACGGGTTCCGGCGTAACTGGCTTCGCTGCCCAAGATCCGGTCCAGCTCGATGGGATGACCGATGGATTCATGAACCTGGAGAGCCAATTGAGGCCCATCCAGGATGAGCGTCGTAATCCCGGAAGGGCAGGGTTTGGCGGATAGGAGCTGGACGGATTCCTCCGCGATCCTTTCGGCATGGTCCCCAATCTTTAACTCCTCGACCCACTCAAACCCTCGAGTTGCAAAGTTTCCGCGGAAGGAGTTGGGATAGGACCGAACCTGAACTTCTCCTCCTTCGATGGTGGTGGCGGAAATTCCGGCCCCGCATTCTACGATCTCCTGCTCGATGAATGATCCTTCCGTGGAAGCAATGGTTTTTTCCGTCCGATAGGCCCCCATAAAAGCCTCGGAGATATTTACCCTCCTGTTTTGGCCAATGGCCTGATCCGCTTCCAGGAGGCACTTCAATTTTGTTTCCAGCGATACCTGGAAGGGATTGATGGAAATCGGGGTTTGGTATCGGGCGACAACCGGAGGGACAGGGGGAAAGAAGGGCCTTTTTCCCTGAATTCTTGAACCTTCCCTGGAGATCTTCCAGGCAAGATCGAAAGTCCTCTCCAATTCTTTTTTATCCACCTTGGAGCTGCAGGCAAACCCCCAGGCGCCCTGGAAAAGGACCCGGATCCCGAACCCGAAATCTTCATCCTGGGTGACCGCCGCTATATTCCCGTTCTTCACCAGGATCTCTTCCATCAGGCGGCGGACAATGCGGACATCCGCATAGGCCACGTTTTTCAGCCTCGCCCGGTTAAGAATATTTTCTGCCAGATCCTTCATCTCAGCCTCCCTATCTCGACCGCGCCCTCGCGGGCAGGTTACAGGGACGATACCCCCGAAAAATTAAACCCGTCCACTTGAATGGCGGGGGCCACTGTACCGGTGATGAATCGCCGTGGGAGTGAAGCGGGCCAGGGAAGAGTCCTCTGTTAGCAAAAGGGCCTCCGTCTGATCGGCCAGCGACTCCTGAACCAATCTTTTCAACATCCTCAAGGCAGCTTCTTTTCTGATCATTCCTGACGCTCCCCCTTTGGGCTCATGAAATATGAAGGGGTGGCCTGAGATCCCCTTATTCTTATTATAGCGGAATGCCTACGAACGGGACAGGACCGCAAAAGGTGGGTCCCGCAGGATGGCTGTAGGTTTCGGGCCAACCAAAATATCAAGGTGGGAGAAGGAGCTGGATTTGCGGACCGACTGCGGTTGATGGCCTAAATAATGAGCCTCTGCCGGGTATACTGAAGGTAATGGTCGGAGATGAAATTCAACGGCTTCTTGGCCTTTTGAAAATTTCATAGAGGGCCCAAAAAGTCTCAGCCAGGTCGAGTTCTTTGGCGGAGGGATGCTCCGCAGCCAATTTATAGAATTTTCGGCCTTCCTTTTCGTAGTCTTCCGGACGAATCCGTAGCTTCCCGCGAATATGGGGTCTAACTTGCCCCGAGAAAGGATAACGGTAATCACGCTCGGCATAATCAGGAAATAGGCCCACGCTAAAAAGGCAGATATCGGCAATCCTTTTATAAAAACCCATGCGATACTCATCCCCCGCCGCCTGACAGAAAGTCATAAGGCTGAGGATATCCAGGTCATTGAACTGGATTTTTTCCCAGACCCCCTTCCGAACCCGGAAGGAAAGGGTGAAGCTCTGAATCTTGGTGAAAGAGGCCAGCATGTCGGCCAGATAAAGCAGCAGCGGCTCCCGGGTCAAAAGCTCCGACACCTCTTTCGTGTCAAATACCGGAATTTTCATACGGCTGGTTTTTTCAAGGGTGTAGCCGGCCTCTTCCAGATCGTTGGCGGCCTTACGCAGCAGGATCTCAAAGAAAAGCGCCGGGGAGATCTTTAAAAATATCTCCTTATCATCCATCAGCTTCGTGAATACTTTCTCGTCTCCCACGTACGAATTTCTGAAATCCTCATCCTCCTGGATGATCTCCTTGAGCCGGGATTTATCTTTGATTTCCGGAGACGTAGTCTCAGCCAGGAAATCCAAGTCCCGGTCAGATAATCGATTCAATTTAAACGGGGTCATTTCCCTTCCCTCACTTTCAAAAAGCCCCTCTAGGCCTCTTACTTCTACTTATCGTTATTTTACTTCCAGACATTTAGGAAATTCCTAAAAAAATAATAGATTTTTTTGCAAAGAGCACCTATGAGATGGATCACGTGGCCGCTACGCTAGCCGCAGAACGCTATTCGAATTCGCAGATAGACAGGGGAAGTAATCCTTTCTGGAAAGTTTTGGGGATGTTGAAAATGAAAGATCGAGGAATGAATCACTTCATGGGCGAAAAGGACAAAAGGGGAAAAGGAAAAAAATGCGGAAGCGGGTCTGTAAGCCGAGTTCTGTCTCTCCGGAAGATCCGGAGAGGGTGATCATTCCTCTGGCCCCGACATTGCTGCCGGAATCTAGCGACCTACCCGGGAGCATCGAGCGGGCCACTCTCAAACGCTCCTCTATTCGGTCTTGCTCCGGGTGGGGTTTACCTTGCCAGCCCTGTCGCCAGGGCTGCGGTGAGCTCTTACCTCGCCTTTTCACCCTTACCCCAGCGAGATCGGCCTCTCGGACGTCTCTAGGGGCGGTATTTTTTCTGTGGCACTTTCCCTGGAGTCACCCCCGGTCGCCGTTAGCGACCACCCTGCCCTATGGAGCCCGGACTTTCCTCCCGCCTTCGGCGAGCGATCACCCGACCCCCTTCCGCATTTTTATACAAAGGGTTTAAGGGATCCAGAGTTCAAGGATTCCAGCGTTTTTCCTTTTCGTTTTCACGTGACCCCTAGAACCCTGGGCCCCTTGAGCCCTATTTTAATCCGCCCCTCTTATTTTCTGATCTATCGCCTCGTTGGCCAGTTGATCGGCCCGCCGATTCTCTTCCCGGGGTACATGATGGATATGGTATTCTGAGAACCGGCTCAAAATATCAGAGGCCTCTCGGTGCAAAAGTCTAAGATGGGACTCCCGCACCTTATATTCACCCCGCAGTTGTCGAACGACCAATTCCGAATCCAGGTACACGGTGACACTGCCCGCTCCGAGGTCTAAAGCTTTTTGCAATGCCAGGATAACCGCCCGATATTCGGCGACATTGTTGGTGGCCATCCCCAAAAAATACTTTAGTTCTTTGATGGTTCGACCCCGGGCATCTGCAATCACGGCCCCAATCCCCGCCTCGCCCGGATTGCCGCGTGAAGCCCCGTCCGCCTGAATGAAATATTCCGGGAACCGCTTCTTGGAGGGAGCCGCCTCCGCCAAGGGCTTTTTCTCTTCGGCCCACTGGGCACTTCTCAACAGCATTTCTTGCAGCTGGCGCGTATTTAACGCGGGAAAGCGCTTGAGCGTCTTGGTCACGCTCAATGTCTGGGCCAGATGCCGGAGTACGCTTTCGTCAGAAGGAAGGCCTTCTTTCTTCTCTTTTTCCTCGAAAAGGGGAAGGGGAGTCGCAGCTTTCTCGGCGCTCACGAATCTTTGCCCTTGCCCGACCCATTTTCCCAGAAGAGGATCCGGTTGCAGTTGGGGCAGGCAATGAGGGTATCCTGTTTTTGTAATTCGATATACAGTTGCGGGCGAAGGTTCATATTGCAGGCCTGGCAGACCCCGTTGATCACCCGGGCCACGGCGACCCCTTGCCGCTTTCCTAAGAGCATGCGGTACTTGGTCAAGAGTTCCTGAGGAATTTCTTTCTCCTGGACTTGGCGCTGCCGCACCTCATCGGCCATCTCGGCCTCAAAAGAGGTGGCCTTCTGCTTCAGCTCCGCGACCTCTCGTTGGTACTCCTTTCGTCTGCCCTCCAAGATTTTCTCGTGTTTGCCCAGTTGGGCTTGCATCTCCTCGAGGCGCTCCAGGATTCCCAGGATCTCTTCCTCGCGTTGCCGGTTGAGTTTTTTGGCCGTTTCAATTTCTTTCAAGACGGCCTGGTATTCTTTGTTCGTCTTGATCTCGAAGACCCGGGCCTCCGCTTTTTTCACCCGGTCGATCTCTTCTTCAAGGTCTTTTTCTTTTTGCCGGCGTTCCTTCTGGAGTTTTTCGAGCCCGGTGCGCTCCGCTTTGAGTTTTTCCTCTTCCTTCTTGAATTCTTCCTCCAGCGAAGCAAGGCGCTGGGGGATCTCCTCTTTGACCTTTTCCATTTCCTGAATCTTCAGGTCAACCGTTTGCAGGGCGACTAACCTTTCCATCTTCTCACGCAATTCTGTTTCCTCCCATAAAAAAAGTGCACCCCGCGGGGTGCACCCTTTTATTTTTTAGGCCCGCTCTCCGGCCTAGAGAGCCTTCCTTCTTTCCATGGGACGATTTGGTCTTCGGCAATCATTCTGAACGTCCTGGTGGGCCCACCTGGGTTCGAACCAGGGACCTGCCGGTTATGAGCCGGTGGCTCTACCACTGAGCTATGGGCCCCTCGTTCTTTATATTTTTAAAATACATGTTTCTATGCCCCTTGTCAAGGACCCCCCTCTTTCCTACCCCCTGGACCATTTAATACTTTCCAGGCCCCACTCCTGTTGGAGCCGAGGCGGCTTCATCCTTCCACAAAGGACCGCAGCTTCTTCGAGCGGGAGGGATGACGCAGCTTGCGTAGCGCCTTGGCCTCGATCTGGCGGATGCGCTCTCGGGTGACGTCGAAATTCTGCCCCACCTCCTCCAGGGTGTGATCGGCCTTTTCATCGATACCAAACCGCATCTTCAAGACCTTCTCTTCCCTGGGCGTCAGGGTGGCCAACACTTTGCGGGTTTGCTCCGAAAGGTTGAGATGGACCACCGCCTCGGAAGGCGAGACCACTTTCTTATCCTCGATGAAGTCCCCCAGATAACTGTCCTCTTCTTCACCGATGGGGGTATCCAAGGAGATGGGCTCTTTGGCGATCTTCAATACCTTGCGGACCTTGTCGAGAGAAAAGTCCATACGCTCGGCGATCTCCTCCGGCGTAGGCTCCCGGCCGATTTCCTGGACCAGGTAGCGGGACGTACGGATCAATTTATTGATGGTCTCGATCATATGAACGGGAATCCGGATGGTCCGCGCCTGATCGGCGATGGCCCGGGTGATGGACTGGCGGATCCACCAAGTCGCATAGGTGCTGAACTTATAGCCGCGCTGGTATTCGAATTTATCCACCGCCTTCATCAGCCCGATATTACCCTCCTGGATCAGGTCAAGGAACTGCAAGCCGCGATTCGTGTATTTTTTGGCGATGGAGACCACCAGGCGCAGATTGGCCTTGATCAACTCGTTTTTGGCCAGCTCCGCCTTCGTCTCCCCGTTTTTTACCGCCTGCAGGGTCCGTTTCAGCTCCTCCACCGGCAGGTTGGACTCCGCTTCCACCCGGCGGACCTTCCGCTGGGCGTTCTTGACCAGCCGGTCAAATTCTTTCAGCTCCTCCCGCTTCAGCCCGGACTTGCGGGCGGTCTTGCGAAACTCTTCCGGGTTCTTATTCATCAGGCGCAAAAGGCGGTGGAGTTGATCGGGGGGCAGGTTCGCCCGCTTCTGGCACTCATGGATTTCGGCCTCCGCTTTCTCCACCCGCTCGGCCAGTCCCTTGAGTTTCTGCACAATCTTATCGATATGTTTGGTCTTCAGGTTGATATCTTTGAGCAGCGAGACGATCTTCTCTTTATTGGCCTGCAGGCGTTTTTCCAGTTGCCCCCGCGTCGAGGTGCTGAACTTGCCTCTGGCCAGCCGCTCCCGATCTTTCCGATTTTTTTCGTCTAACTTCTTGATCCGGTCGATTAGAGAGAGGATTCGCTGCACGTTGAATTCCTCTTCCAGAAAATAGTCCTCTTCCTCCAATTCCTGGGCCAGCTCTTTGGTCTTCACTTTCTTCAAACGCAGCCGCTCCCCGAATTGAATGATCTCCTTGATGGTCAGGGGGGAATTCAGCACCGCCTCGATGACTTCCTTTTCCCCGGTCTCGATGCGTTTGGCGATTTCCACTTCCCCTTCGCGAGTCAGCAGGGAGACCGAACCCATCTCCCGCAAGTACATGTACACCGGGTCGACCGCTTTGGCCAGCGCTTCGGCCTCCAGCTCCATCTCTTCCTCGACCGGAAGGCGCTCGACCTCCTCACGCTGCTTACCCACCTTTACCTTATGGGCCGCGTCGACGACCTCAATGTCCATTTCTCCAAACATCATCATCAGGTCATCGATCTGGTCCGAAGAGACAATATCCGGGGGGAGAAGGTCGTTGACCTCATCGTAGGTCAAATAACCCTTTTCCTTCCCCATGCTGATCAACTGCTTGACCTTCTCCAGCTCACCTTCTTTGGCCATACTCTTTCCACCTCTTCTCGGGCTTATTGCCTGGCGTCGGGACGGTCCCCGACGCCGGAGTCATCCACCCATTTTTTCTGTTCGACGATGAGACGCTGCTTTCGTTTCAGAAGCTCTTTCAGGCCCGATGCGCCCGCAGACCCTTCTTGTCCCTCTCGGGTTCTCTGGCGGATTTCCTCATCCACGTGCTGAATCTCCTGGCGAACCCGGGAAATCTTTACTTTCCGCAAGCAGTCCCTGAGCATCCGGTCGGCATCGATCACGCTTTCCTCATCCAGGAGCAGCTCGGAAATCAAAGCCTTTAAATCTTCGTCCCCTACCCGGCTGAGGAGTTCTTGCACGTTCACTTTTTTCTCGGTTTCCCAGAGGGCCATGAGTTCCTGAGCCAGCTTCTTATGCCGGGGGTCTGAGAACCCATCCGGCCTCACGACTTCCTGCACTTCCGGGATGACTTGATTCCTAAGGAGCATGAGCTGCAAAAGGAGCCTTTCATGGGCGGGTCCCCGGGGTGCCCGCGGGGGTGCTTTCACGGCTTCTTCGGCCGGGGTCCCTTTGGCCCTGAGTTGGACGCGGATTTGGGATTCCTTCAGCCCCAGGCGACTGGCCACACGTTCGACGTACAAACTCTGCTCTAACGGATCTTGCAGGCGATTCAGAGCCGGGATCAATTCCCGCACGGCCCGGACCTTGGCCTCGACAGACTGCGTGCCATGCCGGCGCATGGCCTGTTCGAGGATATATTCTACGACCGGAAGAGCCTCGTGCAGGATTCGCTGAAACCCGGCCATCCTTTCCTGGCGGATAAAGCTGTCGGGATCGAACCCGCCGGGCAGAGAAACCACCCTGGCGGAGATGCCCTCCTGCAAGAAAAGCTCCAGGCTCCTCTGGGTGGCCTTCTGGCCACCCTCGTCCGCGTCGAAAACCAGGACCGCCTCCCGGGTGTATCGCCCCAATAAGCTGACCTGGGCCGCGGTTAAGGCGGTCCCCAGCGAGGCGACGACATTCCGGATTCCCTCCTGATAAAGGGACAGGAGGTCCATGTACCCTTCCACGATCAAGGCCATGCCTTGTTCCCGAATGGGCCCTTTGGCCACGTTCAGCCCGTAAAGCATCAGCCCTTTGCTGTAGATGGGCGACTCCGGTGAATTCATATACTTCGGGGAAGGCTGAGTCCCATCGGTCGTGGCGCTCTCGATGATCCGTCCTCCGAAGCCACTCACCCGCCCCCCTACATTGAGGATCGGGAAAATCACCCGGCACCGAAAGCGGTCATAGAAGCTGGGGCGGCTTCCGGCGCCACTTCCTTCCTTGCGGGGGATGATCAACCCCAGGTCTTGGGCCAGGTTCAAGGGCGCTCCCTTACCCTGCAAAAAGAGCGCCAGGGAATCCCAGGCCGCGGGAGCAAAACCCAGACGATGTTCCGCGATGATCGGCTCGGAAAGCCCCCTTTTGGCCAGGTATTGCCGGCCCTCTTCTCCATCTTTCTGGGTGAGCAACACCCGGTGGTAGAATTCCGCAGCTACCTCATTGACTTCGAACAGGCGGGCCTTCAGGCTCCGGCGCCGTTTCTCCTCTTCGGATAACTCCCTCTGCGGGATGGTTATTCCGTAGCGTTTGGCCAACTCTTTCACGGCTTCGGGGAAGTTCAGGTGGGTGGCGCGCATCAAAAAATTGAATATGTTGCCACCCGCTCCGCATCCGAAGCAATGGAAGATCCCCTTCTCTTCATTCACCGTAAAGGAGGGTGTTCTTTCCGAATGAAAAGGGCAAAGGCCCAGGTAATTTTTTCCAGACTTTTTCAGGGACACGAAATCGGAGATGACCTCCACGATGCTGGCCCGTTCCCGAATCTCAGTGATTTTCTCCTCCGGGATGTTGTCCCTCATCCTTCATCCCCGCTTGGCCTTTTCTTGGCCCTGCCACTCGCCGCAGCCGCGGAAGGGCCGATCTCCACCACCGTGACCCCATCGCCCCCCCGACCCGGCCCTCCGGGCAGAAAAGCCTTTACAAAGGCGTGCCCGCGCAGGTGTTCGCGGATCGCTCTGCGCAGCCGCCCGGTCCCCGCGCCATGGATGACTTCCAATTCCTTTAGACCCGCCAGAAAAGCTTCATCGATGGCCCGGTCAACCCGGGGAAGGGCTTCCTCCACACGCAGGCCGATGACTTTCAGTTCTCGGGCGGCGCTAGGGATTTCGTAGTGAATCAGGCCGGGGCGCGGGGCCCGCCCAGCGTCCTTCGCCTTCTCCGGCTTCAGCACCAGGGCCTTTTCCCACTGTCCCAAGGACGCCACGTTTCCGGTTGCCCCCCATTCCTGCTGGGTGGCTTCTCGGGAGTTTCTGGGCAAAGCTTCGAGCTTCTCTCCCAGGCCCCATTGGCCGATTTTCTCCTCTTCGGCCTTGATCTTTTGGGCCAGGCGGTGCACATCCCTTCGTCCCTTGGCCTTGAAATCGTTGATCAGCCCCCGCAGCTCCTCTTGGGCCTGCCGAACCAGCGCCTGGGCTTCTTCCCGGGCCCGGGAAAGAATCCTCTCCTCCTCCATCCGGGCCTGCTGCCAGAGGTCCTCGGCCTTGTCCCGGGCAAGTTCGGCTTGGCGGTTCATTCGTTCGGCTTCCTCTTTCTTTCCTTCCAGCTCTTGCTGGGTTCGCTCCAGACTCTGGAGCAACTCCCCCACCTTGCGGTCTCCTTCCCCCAGATAGGCATCGGCGCGCTCGATTAACTCATGGGGAAGGCCCCATTTCTCCGCCATGAGAAGGGCGTAGCTTTCCCCCGGCCGGCCGTATATCAGGCGGTACGTCGGGCGCAGCGTCTCCGGGTTGAACTCTACCGAAACATTTACCACGTCCGGGTGGATGGCTCCGTAGGCTTTGAGCAAATGAAGATGGGTCGTGACGACCGTCTTGGCGCCCCGCGCACGCAATCCGTCGATCAGAGCCATGGTCAAGGCCGCTCCTTCGGTAGGGTCTGTTCCCCCGCCGACCTCATCCAATAAGACAAGAGAAGCTGGGCCGGCTTCTTTCATGATCTTTGAAATCGTCAGAACCCAGGCAGAAAAAGTGCTCAGATTATCTTGCAGACTTTGCTCATCGCCAATATCTACGAAGATTCTTTGGATTACGGCTACCTCGCTGCCTTCGGCCGCCGGGATGGGGACTCCGCACTGGGCCAGTAAGGTCAGAAGTCCCAAGGTCTTCAGGGCCACCGTCTTTCCGCCGGTATTGGCGCCGGTGAGGATGAGAGTGGTTTGCCCATTTTCCAGACGGAGGTCTATGGGTACTACGGATTGGGGATTCAACAGGGGATGCCGGGCATCCCGGAGGTGCCAGTGGCCCTCTTCGTTGAGCAACGGGATGGTCCCCCTCAAACCCCTGGCCCATTTGGCCTTGGCGAAGACTAGGTCCAGACCGCCAAGCACTTCCACGGCCTGGGCGATCAGGGCGCCAAGTTCTCGAACCCGGTCGGTCAGAGCGAGGAGGATGCGGCGCTCTTCCTCTTTTTCATCCTTAAGGAGCAAGCTCAGCTCATTATTTTCCTCCACCGTGGAAAAGGGCTCGACGAAATAAGTGGCCCGGGATTGCGACTGATCGTGGATGATTCCTGGAAAGGTATTCTTGTACTCCGCTTTTACAGGCACGACATAGCGATCGTTGCGCAGCGTGATGATCTGCTCCTGGAAGATCTTGCGAAAATTCTCTTGCTCCCACAAAGCTTCCAGCGCAGAGCGGATTCGGGAACGGGTGCGGGAGATTTGCTGGCGAATGTGCCGCAGTTCGGGGCTCGCCGAATCCAGAATTTCTCCCCGGGGACCGATGGCCGAACAAAGTTCCTCATAAAGATCCCTGAATTCAGGAATCTCCTCCCCCCGCTTTTTCATGAGCGCATAACGCGCCCCCGCATTGCGCAGGAACTGCTTGACCCGGCCAGCCGTCCCCAGCGTGCTCCGCAGCGGCAGAAGGTCTTCGGGGAGCAGACAGGCGCCCTCAGCCCGCGCTCGCGACAGGAGGGGTCTCACCTCGTGGACTCCCTGCACGGGCATGTCCCCCCCTTCCATCAGCATGTCCGAAGCTTCGGCGACCTCCCGCAGCAGGCCTTCGACCTCCCCCTTCCGCCCGGACGGGTGCAGGGTGAGGCACAGAGCCTGGCCCACCTCTGAGGAGGCATAGGCCTGTAAAGTTTGCCGGAACTGATGAAATTCTAAAACACGGAGCGCCCGCTCCTCCATGGACCCGCCTTAGGCCGCCGGCGGCTGATCCTCCGGCGACCCTCTCGATCTTAAAGAGATGTCCCCAAAGTCGCTTCCCCACAACGGTGCGGTCCAGAGTAAACGGCGAAGGATGTTCGATGATTGAGTAGTGAAGGTTGGGATGTGGGGGTACGTCGCCCCCGCTCGCCACGGTCGGCCAAAAACCCTCCGCTGCGGTCAAAGGAGTTGCTCGCTGGACACCGAGAAAGAAAAATTAAAGCCCCCACCCGGTCCCGCTGTTCCCGAGCGATTTCAGGGCCTCGGGGTTGTTAGAAAGCGAGCGGTCGAAGAACCATTCTCAACTCGCCAGTTTGGACAATTTTTGTTTGACGATCTCGGTGATCGCTTTCCCTTCCGCCCGGCCCGCGACCTGGGTCATGACCCCTTTCATGACCTTGCCATGGTCTCTGGGGCCGGTGGCCTGGGTTTCTCCGATGACCTGGTCGATGAGCGCCTCGACCTCGGTTTGGGAAAAGGGTTGGGGGAGGTAAGCTAGGAGAATTTGGAGCTCCGCTTCCTCCTTCTCCACCAAGTCTTGCCGTTGGCCCTCGCGGAAGAGTCGAATGGATTCCCGCCGTTGCTTGGCGAGGGTAGAGATGGCTTCCAGCACCTCGGCCTCTGGTAATTCTCTCTTCTGTCCGCTGACCTCCCGCTTCTTAATCTCGGTCCGCAGAAGGCGCAAGGCGGATAGCTTACGATCATCCCGGGCCTTTAGTGCTTCGTTGAGATCTTGCGCAATCCGTTCTTTCAGGATCATTCGGGATTACTCTTCATAAATACGCATGCGCTTCATGGCCCGCTTACGCGCAGCTAAGGCCTTTCTCTTCCTCTTCACGCTGGGCTTTTCGTAATGCTCCCGCTTGCGGATCTCCGAAAGGATACCGGCCTTTTCGCACTGTTTTTTAAAGCGTTTTAGGGCATTTTCAAAGGATTCACCTTCTTTAATTTTGACCCCCGGCATTCATTTTCCCCTCCCTCCCGGACCGCTGACAATATTTATAAAAGGAAATAATTACCTTGATTGTATAGGAATTTCCTTTTTTATCCTTCCCCCTCACCCCCGCCCTCTCCCCCGCTTGCGGGGGAGAGGGGAAGGGTGAGGGGGCTTAACTTGAATTCCTGGGCAACATCGATTCATTGAATCAAAAAATGTATGTTCAAATAACAGGGTTTAAATTACTAGTTTAAGATTTT
>Ga0315278_10004219_pt1 | contig 12939 bp, 15 predicted proteins | sample YL17G06_0_MG_FD_203880 | JGI IMG/M metagenome (GOLD analysis project Ga0315278, IMG submission 203880) | Sediment microbial communities from Yellowstone Lake, YNP, Wyoming, USA - YL17G06_0 | ecosystem: Environmental > Aquatic > Freshwater > Lake > Sediment | place: USA: Wyoming | collected...
ATGATCGCGGCAGTGCGCAGCGTCGGCGCCCGCGTCTACCTGATCTCCGACGGGGACGTCGCGGGCGCGATCGCCGCGGCGGCACCCCGCTCGGGTGTCGATCTCCTCTACGGCATCGGGGGGACGCCGGAGGGCGTGATCGCGGCGGCCGCACTCAAGTGCCTCGGCGGCGAGATCCAGGGTCGGCTGTACCCGCGCGACGATGTCGAACGTCGGACCCTCCTGGACGAGGGCTTCGACCTGGACGCCGTGCTCAGCACCGACGATCTCGTAAGCGGTGACGACGTGTTCTTCGCCGCTACGGGCATCACCGACGGTGCGCTCCTGCGCGGGGTCCAGTACTGGCCCGACGGAGCCACGACGTACTCCATGGTGATGCGGTCGCGTTCGGGAACCCTCCGGTACGTGGAGGCACATCACCAGTTCGAGAAGCTGGAGCGATTCTCGCCCATCGCCTACCGGCGCTGAGGTTCCGACGTTCGGCCCTTCGAGGGCGGGAGTTCGTAGACCCCGGCGCTCACCCGAACGATCTCACCGCGGCGGACCCCGGCCAGCAACGCGCGCTGCAGCTGTTGGCGGATGTCCGTCTGGACGAACGGATCTAGGTAGCCGCGCTTCAACGCCAGGTCCTGGATCACGGTCCAGTGCAGGGGGCTCGCCTCCTCGCGCAGGACCCGGACGGCCGCGTCGAGGACATCCATCACCTGCGTGCGAGCGGCCCCATGACCCGTTCGGCGAACAGATCGAGCTGCCCCGGCTCGGGGATCGCGAAGGGAAGGACCCAGGGCGCCACGATCAGCTCCTCGACCCCCATGGCCGCGAACGCCTCGATGCGCTCGACGACCTGCTCCGGCGTGCCTGACAGCGTGTCCGCCCGCCAGGTCTCGTAGGTCTCGCCGGCCATCGCCCCGCCGGGCATGGCCGCACGGCCACGCTCGAACGCGGCGCGCGCGGCCGAGTCGTCCTCACCCATGAGCACGTAGAGGCCGACGGAGAACCGGAACGTGGCCGGATCCCGACCCACCCGCTCACATGCGTGACGGGCCGCCGCCGCCCGCGACCCGAACGCCTCGGGCGCCCAGCGCCAGACTGCGTTCCACCCATCCCCGTAGCGTGCGGCGAGCTCGAGGAGGCGAGGCCCCCCTTTGCCACCTACCCAGATCGGGATGTGAGGCTGCACCGGTGCGGGGAGGAGGCGCGCCTGCCGCAGCGAGATCCCCTCCGCATCCATCGTGACGGGCGAACCGTCTGCGAAGGCACCCAGCACCCGCAACGTCGCCTCCAGGGAATCGAACCGCCCGCCCACGGGAGGGAACGGGTAGCCGAAGGCCGCGAACTCCTCCTGCAGCCAGCCCGCGCCGAGGCCGAGATCGACGCGCCCACCGGAGATCGAATCGATGGTGGTGGCCATCTTGGCCACGATGGCGGGATGCCGGAACGGCGCGCACAGCACCAGGGTCCCCAGCCGCACCCTCTCGGTCACGGCGGCCAGCCCCGCCAGGGCGGTCAATGGCTCGAGCGCCGCTATCGGCGCCGGGTCGGCGCCGTAGCGGCCGAACGAATAGAAGAAGTGATCGGAGACCCACACGGAATCGAACCCCAGGTCTTCCGCGCGACGCGCCCAGCCGGCCATCGCTTCGAACGTGATCGGCTCGCCTTCAGGCAAGGAGAACCCATAGTGAGGCAGACTGAGCCCGAAGCGCATGATGGCAGGATACGGGGTGCGGCGGGGCGACGAGCCTCAGGGACCGGGTGACTCGAGGCCGGCCCGGGTCCCGAGGGTTCCGCTCAGGATGAGGTCGCCGAATGCGTTGCGGACCGTGACCCGGCGGTATCCCCCCAGATCCAGATCGAAGTCTCGCGACACGATGGCTGAACCGCTGGGGTCGAGGCGGATCTTGCCCACCCGCAGGGCCGGCGCCCGGGGTCCCAGGAGCCACACCGTGTAGGGCTCCCCCGCGGATGTGGCCAGCGGCAACTGATTCACCATCACGACGGCCATATCGATCAACGTCGGCGACACCAGCGTGAACGCCGAGCCACCTCCGGTGCCACCCAGGGGAGACAGGCGGCCGATGACGACCTGGTTCGACGGGTCGGCGAACTCGACGCTCGTCACCAGCGACTCGAAACGATCAGCGGCCCCCTGCTGACGCAGGGTCGCTACCTTGGCGGCTTCCTCGGACCGAGCCGCCTTGCCGGCCATCACGGCGCCCCAGCCGAGTCCGGCAACCGCCACCATAGCCGCCACCACGGCGGAAACCGCGAGACGGCCGCGTCGCGACGGCCCAGCCGCGGCGTGGGGGCGTGCGGCCGCCCCATGCACGGCGGCCACCACACGCTCCTCCAGGTCGGGATCCGGTGCTGACGGGGCGACCGCGAACGCGAGCGTCGCGGCGGCCGCGTCGAACTCTCCCGCCTCCTTGCGGCAAGCCGCACACCACTGGAGATGTCGGTCCAGCTCCAGTGAATCCTCCGCGGCCACCGTGCCGAGCGCGCGCTCGGGGAGCCGATCGCGAACCGTGGGGCAGTTCACGAGAGCTCCTTCCCTTCGTTCGCACGACGGACCTTGATCATGGCCGAGCGCAACCGGGTCTTCACGGTCCCCAAGGGGATACCGTCGGCCTCCGAGATCTCACGCGCCGTGAGTCCGCGGAAGTACGCGCGGGCCACGAGTCGTCGCTCGACGTCGGACAGCGAATCCAGCGCGCGCATCGCCGAGTCCCGTTCGATCAGCATCGCCTCTTCGTCGACGCCGGGAGCGTCGGGGACCTCATCGACGAGCACCAACGTGGGCCTGGAGACGCCGGTCTCGCGGCGGAGACGATCGACGGCGAGGTTGTGCGCGATCGTCATCAGCCAGGTGGACAGCCGACCGCGAGCCGGATCGAAGCGGGCCGCCTTGCGCCATGCCATGAGGAAGACGTCCTGCGTGAGTTCCTCTGCGGACTCGCGGGTTCCGAGCAGTCGGAGACCGAGTCCGTAGACGGGCCGGCCGAACCGCGCGTAGAGCGCGCGGATCGCGACGTCGTCGCCGACGCGGAGTCCCTCGATCAACTGTTGTTCCTCCTTCGGGAGGAGCGGTCCGTCGTTCCGAGCGTTCACCCGGGTTCCTTCCGATATACGCGCGATACGCCGCCGGGAGCTTGCCGCGATGCCGGGCGGGCATCACGGATAAGAGTATGTGGCCTCCAACGGTCCCTGCACAGGGTTCGTCCTAGGCGTACGCTCGGTTCCGTGTGTAGGGAACCGCAGCGGCATCCCAGGCGAAGGATGAGAGCGATGTGGAAGGTGGAGTCACCCCGCGCTCGGACCCGGATGGTGCTCGCCGCGGGGCTGATCCTGGCCGGGCTGCTCGGTGTCGCCGACGCCGCCGCGCAGTCCGCCCCCGGCGACACCGTCGTTCGCCTGCGGCTGGACGGGGTGGTGGACCCGTTCATCGCCGATCACCTGGAACGGGGGATCGCCGATGCGGCGGCGGCGGGTAACGCGGCCGTCCTGATCGAGATCGATACTCCCGGCGGACTCGATTCGTCGATGCGCCAGGTCACCGAGGCCATCCTGGCCGCGAGGATCCCCGTGATCGGCTACGTGGCTCCTTCCGGGGCCCGGGCGGCATCCGCGGGCGCCTTCGTCCTCATGGCGACCCCCATCGCTGCGATGGCGCCCGGCACCAACGTGGGGGCTGCGACACCCGTGGGCCTCGACGGAGCCACCGGCTCCGACAAGGCCGTGCAAGACGCCGCCGCCTACATGCGGTCGCTCGCGGAGCGCCAGGGCCGAAACGCCGACGTGGCGAGCTCCTTCGTGACGGACGCGGTGAGCATCTCCGCCGAGCAGGCGCTCGCCGCCGACATCGTCGAGTACATCGCACCCTCGGCGGAGGAACTCCTCACCGACGTCGACGGTCAGCAGATCGAGGTCGACGGCGCCACGGTCATCCTGCGCACCGCGGGAGACACGATCGTCGACGACGACCTAGGGGGCTTCGTGGGGTTCCTGCACGGTCTCCTGGATCCCAACCTCGCCTTCATCTTCTTCTGGCTCGGCCTCGCGCTGATCGTCCTGGAACTCCTGGTCCCCGGACACATCTTCTCGGGGACCGTCGGCACCATCATGTTGATCCTCGCCGTCATCTCCTTCGGACTGCTCCCGGTTCGGATCCTCGGTGTGGCGCTGCTCCTTGGGGCGGCGGTGGCGTTCATCGTGGAGGCCGCGCAGCCGGGCCTGGGCGCGTGGGGCGTTCTCGGCCTGGTGTTCCTCATCCTCGGCGGCTGGTTCCTCTACGACCGTGCAGGCGGCGGCGGCGTCTCGGGGTGGGTCATCGCGCTCGTCGCCGTGATGATCGGGTTGTTCTTCGGTCTCGTCGTGGCGAAGGCGCGGAAGCTGCGTGACCTCCCGCCGCCGATCGGACCCGAGGCGATCGTCGGGCAAGAGGGCGTGGCCTTGGGCTCCGGGCTGGATCCCAGCGGCGTCGTGCGCATCAACGCGGAGCAGTGGCAGGCGGTCACCCTCGGGCGGCGGATCCCTGCCGGCGCCCGCATCCGGGCCACCGCGCTCGATGGCTTCACCCTCACGGTAGAGATGGTCGAGGCCCCCGATACGAACCCGTCACAACCATCGGCACGAACCCCGGCAGCGGACGCCTCGTCGGCGCCCGCGCCGGCCGACGAAAGGGGAACCACCTAGTGGCGCCACTCATCGTTCTCGTCGCGATCATCGTCTTCTTCGTGGCGGTGCTCGTGGCCGCGATCAAGGTCGTGCGCGAGTACCAGCGGCTCGTCGTCTTCCGGCTGGGACGGGTGATCGGCGTCAAGGGTCCAGGGCTCGTGATCCTGATCCCCTTCGTGGACAAGGCCACCACCGTGGACCTGCGGGAGTTCTATCTGGAGATCCCCCACCAGACCGCGATCACCGAAGACAACGCATCGATCTCGATCGACTTCATCGTGTTCAACAAGGTCCTCGACCCGCAGATGTCCGTGATCTCGGTGGGGAACTTCGCGGGCGCAGCGCAGAACATCGCCGCCACCACGCTGCGCTCCGTGGTGGGCGATATGTCACTGGACGACGTCCTCGCGAAGCGCGAGCAGATGAACGAGATCCTCCGGGTGAAGCTCGACGAGGTCACCGAACGCTGGGGCGTCAAGGTCACCAACGTCGAGATCCGCGAGATCGTCCCGCCACCCACCGTTCAGGAGGCGATGACGCGCCAGATGTCCGCCGAACGGACCCGGCGCGCGGTGGTCACCGAGGCCGAGGGGGCCAAGCAGGCAGCGATCACGGTGAGCGAGGGCAACAAGGAAGCGGCCATCCTCAACGCCGAGGGTGAGAAGCAGGCGGCGATCTTGCGAGCCGAGGGCCAGCGCCAGGCGGCGATCTTGCAGGCTGAAGGATTCGCGTTGGCGTTGTCCAAGGTGAACGAGGCCGCCGACGTGGTGGGCGGCAACACGATGAAGCTGCAATACCTCGATGCCCTCAAAGCGCTGGGCGTCTCGCCCTCATCCAAGGTGGTGGTCCCGATGGAGCTGTCCAGCCTCGTGGCCGGCTTCACCGCCGTGGCCGAGACCGCGGGCGGCACCACGCCGACGTCGGGCTGATCGGATCCGCGCCCGTCAGACCGGGACCGTGAGACCGGCTTGTTGCATGGCGAGCTCGAAGTCATGGCGCGAGCTGACGGCCTTGAAAGCCGCGTCAACGTCGATCTTGCCCTGCTTCAGGAGTTCAAGCAGCCACTGATCGAACGTGACCATCCCGTAGAACGCGCCGTCCGCGATCACGTCTTTGATCTCGTGTGTCTTGTCGGGGTCCGCGATCCGCTCCGCGATGCGTCCGGTGTTGATCATGATCTCGAGTCCCGGCGTGCGGCCGCCGTCCACGGTGGGGACCAGGCGTTGGCAAACGATGCCCCGCAGCGTTCCGGCGAGCGCGAGCCGGACCTGCTTCTGCTGATAGGGCGGGAAGAAGTCGATCACGCGGTTCACGGTCTCCGTGGCGTCCTGGGTGTGCAGTGTGGACAGTACAAGGTGACCGGTTTCCGCCGCCGCGATCGCCGCACGCACCGTCTCCGTGTCCCGCATCTCGCCGATCAGGATCACGTCGGGGTCCTGGCGGAGCGCGGCGCGCAAGGCCACCAGGAAGTCCTTGGTGTCGTTTCCGACTTCGCGCTGGTTGATGGAAGCCACGTCGTCGCGGTGCAGGACCTCGATCGGGTCCTCGATCGTGACGATGTGCACGGGCTTCGTCTTGTTGATGTAGTCGATCATGGCCGCGAGCGTGGTGGTCTTCCCCGACCCGGTGGGACCGGTGACCAGGACGAGGCCGCGGTGTTCGTCCGCGATGGTGCGGACGGCATCGGGGAGCCCGATCTCCGCGAAGGACGGCCCGCCGAAACGGAGCTTCCGAAGCACCATGCTGATCGCGCCCCGCTGACGGAACACGTTCACGCGGAAGCGACCCACTTGCGGGATCGAGTACGCGAAGTCGATCTCGCCCGCCTCATCGAACCGCTCCAGGCGATCTTCGGGGATGATCGCGGCCGCGATGGCGTCGGTCTCCTCGTGCGACAGCGCCGTCCGGTCCAGGCGCTCGAGCCCATTGGGCATCCGCACCGCCGGCGCCGAGCCCACCTTCACGTGCAGATCGGAGCCCTCGCTGTCGACCAGGTCCGTCAGCCAGCCGTTGAATTCCTCCACGATGGGCGTGGTCGTGCCCTCCATATGACAACTCCTCAACTCGGATCGCGTGGCGCCGGCGATCCGCCGACGGCAGGTTCTGCCGTATCCATCGGCGCGCAACCGAAGGGACTTCAGTCTGCGTACGCGGTTCGTCGCCAGAAGATGCGTACGTGTGCCCTGAACGGACCCTCAGCCGCGTGCTACGAGGCGGCACACCGAGGTTCGTTCGGCCTGCGGCTGGAACTCCGTGAGCGTCATCGGCGGCCTGGAGGCCGCGAGCATGCCCTCAAGGAGCCCGCGGTGCACGGCACATACGAGGTCTCGATGCTCATCCAGCAGGTCGATGAACGGGCACGCGCGCAGGGTGATCTCCACCGCCTTGGCGTTGCGCCGGCGGAAGCGAGGGTCGAAGCCGGCTTCGGCGAGGGCTTCCTGCAATACGGCGAGGTTGGGTCCGGCGGGGCGGCGCGCCCCCGGCTTCTGGACGCTCCGTCCCACGAGGTAGGCACCCCAGTCTCGAGCGAGCTCCGTTGCTCGTCCCTGCTGCCGCTGCGTGCCGAGGAGACCGGCGAGGATGTCTGCGAACAGCCGATAGTCGCGACCCTCTCGATCCTCGCGATCGGTCGCGGTGAACAGCACCTGAGGCCGGCCCACGGACGGAACCTTGCGGGCCTCGCTCGCCACCAGCCCCACCTCTTCCAGGCGCCGAAGATGGGGCCGCAGGGTATTGGGGTGCAGCGACAGGCGCGCGGACAACTCGCGAACGGAAACGGGCCGCCCCGACAGCCGCAGGTACCGGTAGAGGCGGTAGCGGGTGTCGTTGGCGAGCGCCTTGTGGACCTCGAGCGGCGCCGGCTCCGTCATCGTGCCTCCGTCGTAGACTGGATTTCCACGGTGATGACCGTGTCAACCAACGCTACCGCAGGAAAGGAACCCCCGTGGTCACCGAGTCAGAGGTTCGCGCAGCCCTGAGAACCGTGATGGACCCGGAGATCGGGCGTCCGATCGAGGATATCGGGATGCTCCGCGACATCGGCATCGATGGCGACGCAGTGACGGTGCACGTCCTGATCACGATCGAGGGCTGCCCGCTCAAGGACCGCATCACCCAGGACGTGACCGCGGCCGTGCGCCCGCTCGAAGGGGTCGGTTCCGTCCACGTGGAGCTCTCCCCCATGAGCCCCGAGCAACGCGAGGCCCTCGTCCAGCAGCTGCGCGGCAGCGCCCCCGCCGCTGGCGGTTCGACGCCTCCACGGATCCAGTTCTCCCCGCAGACCGCGGTGATCGCGGTCGCCTCGGGCAAGGGTGGCGTGGGCAAGTCCAGCATCACGGTGAACATCGCGGCCGCCCTGGCCACCGAGGGCCACGCGGTGGGGATCTTGGACGCCGACGTTTGGGGGTTCAGCGTCCCGCGGATGATGGGGGTCTCTGGGCAACCGGTGGGATTCAACGACATGATCCTGCCGCTCGAGGCGCACGGCGTGAAGGTGATCTCCATGGGCTTCTTCGTACCGGAAGAGACCCCCGTGATCTGGCGGGGTCCCATGCTCCACAAGGCGATCGAGCAGTTCCTGGGCGACGTCTACTGGGGCGACCTGGACTTCCTCCTGTGCGATCTGCCACCGGGCACGGGCGACGTGAGCATCTCGTTGGCGTCGTTCCTGCCGGGCGCGTCCATGCTCGTCGTCACCACCCCTCAGGAGGCGGCGCGCAAGGTGGCCGAGCGCGCCGGCAAGATGGCCGAGCGCACGAACCTCCGCCCGCTCGGCGTGGTCGAGAACATGAGCTACTACCTGTGCCCCCACTGCGGGGAACGCGACGACATCTTCGGCACCGGCGGCGGACTCGAGGCCGCCGAAACCCTCGGCGTCCCGCTCATGGGCCAAGTGCCCCTGCTCCCGGCGCTGCGAGAAGGCGGGGACATCGGGATGCCGATCGTCCTCAGTCAACCGGACGCCTCCGCTTCACACGCGCTGCGAGAGGCCGCCACCGCGGTGGCCCGGGCCACCAAGACCAAGGTCGGGAAGCCGCTCACCCTCATGACTCCGCCCGGCGCCCCTGCGAGCTCCGGCGCACACCAGCACTGACAGCACTGACAGCACTGACCGGGGCGCCCGGGGCGCGTCAGCTCCGCGCCGGCTCGGGATCCTCGGGCCCGCCTTCACCCGGAGCGTCCTGCACCGACGGATCCTCTGCGGGTGGATCGCGTAACGGGTGGAACGCCCACCAGACCAAGATGCCGGCGGAGATCAGCGCGACCGTGAAGGCCGTCCACTGCGAGCCGGTGAAGAACCAGAAGCGCTTGTCGATGCGCACCGAGTCCTCGAGGATGCGCGCGCAGCCGTAGATCAGGCCGAAGCAGAGCGTCAGGATCCCTTCGCGCCGCGGCTTCTTCATGAAGAACCAGAGGAAGGCGAACAGGCCCCATGCGATGACCATGTCGTAGAGCGCGGTCTGATGCAGGCCCGTTCCCTGGGCGATGACGTTCCCCTGGGCGTCGAGCAGGCGCACCCCGGCACGGGTAACCACCTCGAGATGACCGCCTTGTAGCGCGGCCTGGCAGCTGTCGGCCACGCAGCGGAACGGCGGGGCAAGGGTGCCGCCCCGATACGTCCAGGCCAGGAACCACGAGGTCGGTTTGCCGAGGTGATCACCGATGATGAGGTCGCCGAGCCGCCCGATCGCGATGCCGAACGCGAGGGCCGGAGCCACCGCGTCGGCGACCTGGAAGAAGCGGTACCCCCGACGACGCACGCGCGGGACGTTGATCAGGATGCCGCCCGCGATGCCGCCCAGGAGCGAGATGCCGCCGCGCCAGATCGCGAGCATCTGCCCCAGGTTGTCGAACTCGGAGAAGTGCGCGATCACGTAGAAGAGCCGAGATCCGATCAGCGCACCGATCAGCGACCAGAACGCGATCGAGTTCACCTCGTCGGCGGAGATCCCACGCTTGGGTCCGATCCGGCCCAGGAGCCAGGCGCCCATCATGAACCCGATCGCGATGAAGATGCCGTGGGGCGAGATCGCGAACGAACTCCCGAACCGGAACCGGTCGAGCACGGGCCAGCCGACGGCGGCGAGGGAAGTCAGCACGGGAGCGAGTCTACCGGCGGAACGACGGCCAAAGGCGGGCGACCGAGCGGCCCATCAGGAGGCCCGCCACCACGTCCGAAGGGTAGTGCACGCCGAGATACACGCGAGATGTGGCCACGGACAGATCCAGCGCCGTCAAGCCGGCGCGCGCGGCGGCACCCAGCGCGAGCTCGCGACCGGCCACCCGGGTGAAGGCGGTGAGCACGGCCGGGTGGCTGGAGGGCCACGAGGTGCCCATCGGGGGAGCGATCAGCTTGCGGGTACCGTCGGCGTCGGCGTCGTACGGGCGCGGCCGATCGACGAGCTTCTTCACGACCTGACCCAGCAACCAGGTGGTGGCGGCCGCACCGGCGGCGCTCGCCGCGGCCCTGCGGCGGCCGGCGACGGCGAGCGTTCCGGCCGCGGCACCCGCCGCATAGAGCGAACCGAGCTCCGTCACGCCGCGGAAGAACCGGTCCGCCCCCGCGCCATGTCCGGCGTTAACCGCGCGCCGGAGTTCCTCGTCGACGCCACGGCCGCCGGGCGTGCGCAGTGCGTGGTGCCCCACGCCGGCGGCGATGCCCCCGAGGGCGGCGCCCCAGGCGATCCTTCGCAGATCCACGCCGATCACTATGCGACCATGGACCCTCACCCGTCACGCGAGGAGCGACGATGCGGAACCCAGACGACGGTCGCGATCGGGCCGACGACCTGCACACCGGCTACACGAAGGAGGGGATCGGCGGCGGGGCGGTGGCGCTCATCGTGGTGGGGGCTCTGCTGGTGCTCTTCATCCTTCAGAACGGGGAGAAGGGGACGATCAACTTCCTGTTCTGGGACGTGACGATGCGCACCTGGACGGCGCTGTTGATCGCGGCGGCCCTGGGGTTTGCCGGCGGCTTCCTCGTGGCTCGGCTGAGCCGACGGAGACGACCGCAGGGCTGATCCCTCTCAGAAGGCATCCTCTATCTGGTGCTTCTGCGCGAGTACCCCGTGTCGCAGCGCCAGCTGGGCGCCGCCCAGCATGTTGAGGCTCGTGGCGCCGAAGCCGCCGAGGGGGCCCTTGAACCGGTAGTCCACCTCGTGGCGGAGCACGCTCCGCTCGAACGGCAGCGCGCCGATCGATGTGGTGATCGTCGCCTCCACGAGGCCCTCCAGGCGGATCATGCTGCGCCAGGGCGGCTCCCATTCCAAGACGGTGGCGCGCACCGTGGTCTGGATCGCGGCGAAGCCCATATCCACTTCGTACTCGACGCCTTGGCCAAGGCCCCCCTCGGGCAAACGGACACGGACGACGTGGCGGTCCCACTGTGGGAGGTTCGCGGCGTCGCACGCCACGGCCCACACGTGCTCGGGAGGTGCCTCCACCTCGACCGAGAACTCGACCGTGGTCATCCGACCGGAGCGCTCCCGCTGGACCAGCCCTTCCACCAGACCAGGCGTTCCGGCGTGATCCTTATCAGCGCGTCGGCGGTCGGATGCATCGCCGTCACGATGGCCCGCGCGCTCTTGGCTCCCGACCCCACTTCGTCGAGCAGGTAGCAGGCCCCGGAGCCTTGGATCATGGCGCCCACCATGTCCCGGGCGCGCCACGCCGAGGCCTGGTCCACGGTGAGTGCGACCGCGGCAACCGGACCCGCGCCGGCGAGCGCGAGCGACTCCGCGGGGAGGGCCGCGAACAGCGCGTGTTCGTCTGCGACCCATCGCACAGGCAGCACCACAGGACCCCGCGCCCCGGCAACCGCCAGCGAGCCCGCGCCGGACCGGCCGAGCTCTGCCGCGACATCGGTGGGCAGGTTGGCGAGCGGATCGGGCCCCTGCGCGCTGCGCCGGAAGGTGGGGTGGGACAGCGCGGCGCCGCCCCAGCGGCCGCGACCCTCCTGCACCCCGTCCTCATCCAGCAAGGCGGTTCGTTCCAGATCGACGCCCACGAAGACGCGGCCCGGTGGGGTCCAGGCCAGCGGAACCTGGCGGGCGTCGAACGCGTAGCCCGCGAAGAACTTCGCGTTCTTCTTCGAGAACGTTCCCGTAGCACGCGCGATGGATGTGGCCCCCGCCACCGCAGCCCCCCACGTGGCACGGTCGAGCGCGTCGTAGGTCTTCACCGTGCCCGTGAACGTGACCGCGAGATCGCCGTGGCGGATCAACCCGGAGACGCCGGGGTCCACCTTCCAGGCCCGGGCCTTCACGGAACGTCGTGACGTCGTGAGCCAAACCCGTCCACCCGAGTACGCGAAGACGAGGGGGGTGCAGTGGGGCCCGCGCGGCGTGGAGGTGGCCACAGCACAGAACGGCCCAGACGACAAGACCTCCTGCACCGCTGTCGAGAGGAAACTCACGCCTCACCCCTCCTTTCGGCTTTCCGCCCGACACCGGGCGGGAACGCGAGCATCGCACCCGTCCAGAGGATATGGCTCCCGAGGCTCGCCAACACCCCCCCGGACCACCAGGCGAGCACGGTCCACACGGCTCCGCCCACGATCGCACCCGCCACGATGGGGAGGCTCCGGCTGGGAAGGTTGGCCACGACGTAGCCGAGCAGAGAGAGCCCCGCGGCAGTGGCCGCCGCGGTGACCGTCCCCAGATGCCCTTGGACCAGCCCACGCCAGAAGAGCTCCTCGGACGGCACCATGACGATGAGCGACAGCACCAGGGAGCGCTCCAGCGTGACCGTGGCGGCCTCCGTGTACTTCTCCGCCACCGCCCCGCGGAACGGCGCCCAGTGAGCCGCGCCCCACACGAAGACCCGCGTGGCCACGAACAGGATGAGTCCGCTCGCGATCCCCACGCACAGCGCCACGGCTGCGGAGGGTCCGTCGACCCAAACGGGGCTGCGCACCAGCACCGCTGCCGCACCCATGCCCCCCAGCACGAAGGGCATGAGCGCCCACACGTCCCGGCCCCGGGCGGACACGAGCCACCAGCCGATCATCTCCGCGAGGAGCCCGGCGACGATCACCACGGCCTGCACGGCTACCCCGCCAGGAAGCGCGTCTTGACGGCGAGCTCCGCCGTGAACGCCGTCACCACCGCGAGGTAGTAGAAGCCCGTGGCCGACTGAACCGCGGAGGAACGATCACCTTTGAGCGCGGCCCGCGTCAGCGCCGCGATCAGCGCCGTGGTCCCCACCATCCCCAGGGCGATCCACGGGGCGAGCGCACCGGCCGTCAGCAGCGGGTTCACGGCCTGC
>Ga0315278_10004221_pt1 | contig 12938 bp, 12 predicted proteins | sample YL17G06_0_MG_FD_203880 | JGI IMG/M metagenome (GOLD analysis project Ga0315278, IMG submission 203880) | Sediment microbial communities from Yellowstone Lake, YNP, Wyoming, USA - YL17G06_0 | ecosystem: Environmental > Aquatic > Freshwater > Lake > Sediment | place: USA: Wyoming | collected...
CCTGTGGCCCGCGCTGGCGGCGATCCCGTTGGTGCTGGGCCAGGCCGTCCTGGGCGGCATCGTGGTCAAGACCGACCTGAACCCGTGGTGGGTCACGGCCCACTTCGCGGTCGCGCTCGCCTTCGTAGCGGACGTTACCTACCTCGCCACGAACAGCTTCCTGCGCTCAGGCGGCGAACCTGCCGGCGAACGAGACGAGGCATTCGCCCGCCTGACCCTGTTCATCGTGGGCGCCACGGCGGTGCTCCTGCTGGTCGGTACCTACGTCCGTGCGAAGGGCGCCGGCCTCGCCTTCACGGACTGGCCTCTGATGGACGGGAAGCTCGTACCGGCCCTCGGCGGCGCGAACACCGCGATGTTCGCGCACCGGCTGATAGCGGCGCTCGTCTTCCTGCTGGTGATCTACGCCATGGTGCGGGCCCGCACCATGCAAGCGCGGTCCAAGGCCTCGGTCGTACTCTCGACCCTGGCCGTCGGTCTCTTCGTGGCGCAGATCCTGGTGGGCGCCGCCCAGGTCTGGACGCGACTCAAGCCGTGGGCGGTGGTCATGCACGTAGCTCTGTCCGTTTTGGTCTGGGCCGCCCTGGTGACGCTCGCCACCGTCGCGCGGGCCCGCGTCACACCCACGGAAGCCGGGACCGCCGCGACGGACACCGGCCCGGAGGCGGCCGAAGGGGAGGCGCCGGCTTCCTCTGCGCGAGGCCGCATCACCGCCTACTACCGACTCACCAAGCCGGAGATCATCTTCCTGCTGCTCGTGACCACGGTGCCGGCGATGTTGCTGGCCGGCCACGGCGTCCCGCCGCTCGGGCTGGTCCTGGCCACGTTGGTGGGCGGTGCGCTCGCCGCGGGCTCCGCGAACGCCATCAATCAGTACCTCGATCGCGATATCGACGAGATCATGAAACGCACCCGGCGTCGCCCCCTCCCCTCCTCGACCGTGACGCCCGAGCACGCGCTGCGCTTCGGGTTCGTGCTGGGCGCGATCTCGTTCTTCTTCCTCGCCATCACGGTGAACGTCCTCGCCGCCGAGCTCGCGCTGTCGGCCATCGCGTTCTACGTGTTCGTGTACACGATGTGGCTCAAGCGGAGCACCACCCAGAACATCGTGATCGGCGGTGCTGCGGGCGCGGTGCCCGCCCTGGTGGGCTGGGCCGCGGTCACCGGGTCGCTCGCGGCGCCGGCGTGGGTCCTGTTCGCGATCATCTTCGTGTGGACGCCCCCGCACTTCTGGGCGCTGGCCCTGCGCTACCAGGGGGACTACGCCGCCGCGGGCGTGCCCATGCTGCCGGTGGTGAAGGGCGAGGACGAAACCCGGCGGCAGATCTTCCTGTACTCCCTGGTGCTGTTCGGGACCACGCTCGTGCTGGTCCCCGTGGCGCACATGGGCCCCGTGTACCTGGTCACCGCGCTCGCGCTGGGCGGGACGTTCGTGTACCGGGCGCTCCGCCTTTGGAACACGGGCGATCCCGGCCGTTCCTGGGGGCTGTTCAAGTTCTCGATCTGGTACCTCGCCGCCCTGTTCGGCGCCGTTGCCGTGGACGCACTCATCCCGCTCTCACGCTGAGGGCGCCGGGTCCTCCGCCAACAACCCGTCGATCAGGTTGCCCAACTCCGCCTCGTCGGCCTCGCCGTAGATCGCCCAACGGATCGTCCCCGATGGGTCCACGACATAGGTATCGGGCAGGTAAGGGAACTCCAGGGCGCTCGCCGTCCGCCCGTCGGGATCGAACAGGCTCGGATAGGGGACGCGGAACTCGGTGTCGGCCCAACGCCGCGCCCCCGCCTTCTCGTCGTTGTAGTTGATACCTAGGAACCCCACGCGGTCGCCGTATCGACGGGAGAGCCGAACGAGTCCGGGCTGCTCCCGCCGACACGGCCCGCACCAGGTGGCCCAAACGTTGATCACCCCGACCTTGCCCTCGAGCAGCGACGTGCCCACGTCCGTGCCGGTGAGCGAGCGGCCTGACAGGACCGGCAGCGGTCGATCGAGCGCGACCGGACCGGTGGCTGCTCCGTCGGCGCCGCCGCGGTTGAGCAGGAGCCAGGCCCCGGTCGCCACCACCAGACCGGCCGCGACGGCGAGGGCGATCACGGAGGACCTGCGCATGCGCCCACGCTACCAGCGAGCGCGGAAGGACCCGGGACGGACCTACCCGCCACCCACCACGTACACGCCCTGCATCGGGGGGTGCACGTCGCATCGGAAGTAGTAGGTACCTGCGGGAAGGGCCGGGACGCTGTACTCGATCGAGGAGGGTCCCGTTACGAGGTCTCCGGTGAACGCGTTGTCCGTGAACCCCGCGTCGCGGAAGATCGCCACGTTGTGCGGCACCCCTGCGTCCTGGTTGTCGAGATCGATGGTGTTCGCTACGTCCGCGTCGCCCTCGATCTGGTCCGTAGAGAACTGGAGGCCGGCCGCCGACAAGGCGATCGTGACACCGCCACCACCGGAGGCGCCGCCGGGAGGAGGCGACGGGGGCTCGGTCGCGGCGGCGCTCTGGGTGGGCGTCGCGCTCGCGGCCAGGCCGGCGCCACCTCCGCCACCCGCACCGCCCACCACGAGCTCCCCCGCCATCGCGGGGTGAACCTCGCACTTGAAGAAGTACGTGCCGGCATCGAGGGCGGGTAGCTGATAGTCGATCGTGGTGGGACCGTTGATGATCTCGCCGGAGAACACGCTGTCCGCGTACTCCTTATCCGTGAACACCGCAACGTTGTGCGGCGTCCCCGCGTCCTGGTTGTCGAACGCGAGCGTGGCCGGGATGCCCGCGGGCGCCTCGAGCAGGTCGGTGGAGAACTGCAGGTTCGATGCGGAGATCGCGAGGCCGCCACCTGCGCCGCCGGTGTCAGACACCGTGATGTCGCCCTTCATCGTGGTGGGGTGCACCTCACAGTGGAAGAAGTAGGCGCCCGCCTTGAGGGCCGGCACGGCGTAGGTGGCCTTGTTGGGACCCGTAACCAGCTCCCCGGCGAACACCTGGGTGCCCTTGTCGTCCTTGCCCTCGAAGATCACGACGTTGTGCGGGACGGACGGGTCCTGGTTGTCGAAGTCCAGGTTGGTGGGGGTGTCGGCCTTGAAGGAGAGCTGGTCGGTGGAGAAGCCCTTCGTGGAAGCACCGGGGGGAGCGGCGATCGGGACCGAGATCGCCTCGACGTTGCCCGCCTCGCCCTCGCTCTTGGGCGCGGCGAACAACCCGATACCCCCGATCAGCAGCGCCGCCCCGACGATGGCCCCGAGCATCGGGAACAAGGCAGCGCCGGTCAGGCGCTCGCGCGATGCCACCACGCTTACGATCGTGAACACCGCGGCAGCGGTGAACAAGGCGACCAGCGTGGCCCCCGTGGGCGACAGCTGCAGCAGGATCCGCGAGAACCCGAAGAGGCAGAGTGCGATGACTGCGAGGATCCCTACCGGCAGCAGGATGGGCGCCAGGAGCCCCTGGCGGTTCTTGTTGGATGCCGGCTCGCTCATCGGTTCAGCTCCGCTCGGATCGCTCGGTCGACATCGGCATAGGCCGTGGCGTCGAGATCGGACCGCTGTTCCGCGGCGTACCACCTGAAGAAGACCGCGGCGATCACCACCCACAGGATCGCGCTGCCCACGATCTTCATGATGAGGCCCGCCATCAATTGGTCCGTCATAACGCCTACACCCCAGATGCGCGGGAACGTGGCGTAGATCGGATACAGGGGCTTGCTTCCGAACGTGAGGAACGACGCCGGGATCGTGGGGACCAGAGACTGCAGGAACAGGTAGATCATCTGCCCCGGCGGGGACAGCGGCGGCATCTCCGGCAGCGGGGACATCACCGGCCACCACATGGCGAGCGCCGAGCCGACCACGGCCACGTGGAGCACGAAGTGCAGCGGCTCGGACTGCACCGAGGCCGCCACCACGGCGGGCCAGTGGGTGAACACCAGGACCGTGTTGAACACGATGAGCGCCACCAGGGGCCGCGTGAAGAACCGGAACAGGGTACGCACGGCCTTGGGGCGAAGCAGTTCTCGGTACAGCCACACCGGAACGCCCGCGATCAGCAGCGGGGCCGCGATCAGGGTGAACAGCATGTGCTGCGTCATGTGCGCGCTGTACAGGTACCGCTCGGCCAGGTCGTGCAGCGGCCATGACGAGGCGAGCCACAGGATGCCCACCCCGAGCGTGAAGAGCCGCTGGCGCCGGAGCGGCGTGGCTTCGCCGGTGACGAGCAGATGACGCCGGACCCCCACGAAGTACAGCGCCAGGATCGTCCCGAAGAGGAGCCAGACGTCGGGGTGGATGTGGAAGGTGGGCATGCGGTGTCCCCTAGTTCCCGCTGAACACGCCGAAGGTCATGAGCACGATCACGTAGAGCGTCAACGCGCCGGCGAGCCCCATCACGAAGAACCGCGAGTACCGCCGACTGTCGAACTTGAGGTGCATGAACCAAAGCACCACCAGCAAGAACTTCAGGAACATCAGGCACAGCAGCGCCGCGGTGATCAGCCGCGCGCTGTAGCTGGAGTACGACACCGCGACCTCGATCGCGGTGAGCGCGGCGAGGATCATGCCGATCCGGATGTACGCCTTGGTGCTCGGGTGTTCGCTGTGCGCGACCTCCCCGTGGGGGTCGGGCTGGCGGGCCGCGAGCTCCTCTTGGAGCTGGGTCTCGTGCTCGCCCATCATCGGCCCGCCTTGGTTGCTGCCTCGCCGGCCGGGACCAGATAGACCACCACGAAGATCACGATCCACACGATGTCCACGAAGTGCCAGTACAGGCCCACCAACTCGACGGGGAACGCCGGTTCGTCGGGGAGCCGATCGCCCATCGACATCCCCACCAACGAGAGCAGCATCAAGATGCCCAAGGTCACGTGCGCCCCGTGGAATCCGGTGAGCACGTAGAAGCTCGACCCGAACAGGTTGGTCGTGATGGACAGCCCCTCCCGGTAGAACGAGGTGAACTCATAGACCTGACCGCCGACGAAGGTGAGCCCCAGCATCGCCGTGGCGAGCAGCCAGATGCGCATGCGCGTGATGTCCCGGCTCTGTGCGGCCGCGAGCGCCAGGACCATCGTGAGGGAGGACGCCAGCAGGACGAACGACGACACCGACGTGTACGGGATGTCGAACACGTCCACCGGGAACGGGCCCTTGACGCTCGCGCCCCGGTACAAGACGTAGGTGGCGATCAGCGCGCCGAACAACATGCACTCCGAGGACAGGAAGATCCACAGGGCCAGCTTGGAGCTGGGCAGCCCCGTGGTGGTCTGGTGCTCGGCGTGCTTGAGGGGAACGGTCGCGTCCGCCATGCCTACTCCTCCGCCACCGAGGGCTCGAGCGCCCATCCGTAGAAGCCCACCAACACCACGACGGCCCCCGCCGCGACCAGCCACCACGAGTACAGGATCCCGTAGCCGATGATCGGAAGGCCGAACGAGCTGACGAGCGGCCAGAACGACGGGCTGGGCAGGTGGATCCCGTGCCCATCGGACACCTCGTGTCCCTCGTCGTGTTCGGGCGCGGCCCCGGCCTGCACCGGCACCAACGTGCCCGTCTTCTCGTCCTCCACGTACTTCTTGTGCCAGAAGTCGTCCAGGGCATGCACCTCGGGGATCTCGTCGAAGTTCCACGCGGGCGGCGGGCACGCGGTGGTCCACTCCAGGGTGCGCGCATCCCAGGGATCTTCGTCGGCAAGGCCGGCGGGCTTGGACTGGGTGCGCACCGCGTTGACGATGAACAGCAGGATCGCCAGCGCGATCGTGAACGACCCCACCGACGCCACCTGGTTCCAGCCGGTCAGGCCGAGGGAGGCCGGATAGGTGTACTCGCGCCGGATCATCCCGTTGAGGCCCAGCACGTGCATGGGTCCGAACGTGAGGTTGAACCCGATGATCATGATCCAGAACTGCCACTTGCCCCAGCGTTCGGAGAGCCTCCGCGCGAACACCTTGGGCCACCAATAGAACATCCCGGCGAACAAGCCGAAGACCGCGCCCCCGAAGAGCACGTAGTGGAAGTGCGCCACCACGTAGTACGTATCTGTCTGCTGGTAGTCCGACGGCACGATGGCATGGGTCACCCCCGAGAGTCCGCCGATCACGAACATCGTGACCGTGCCGATCGAATACAGCATCGGCGTGTCGAACCGGAGCTCCCCGCCGTGCATCGTTGCCATCCAGTTGAAGATCTTCACGCCGGTGGGGATCGCGATGATCGCCGTGGTCACCCCGAACGCGGTGTTCGCCACCGGGCCGAGCCCCACGGCGAACATGTGGTGTGCCCAGACGCCGAAACCGATGAACCCGATGGCGATCCCGCTGAAGACCACGAACTGGTACCCGAAGAGCGGCTTGCGGCTGAACACCGGGATGATCTCGGAGATGATCCCGAACGCGGGAAGGATCAAGATGTAGACCTCGGGATGGCCGAACAGCCAGAACAGGTGCTGCCAGAGCACGGGGTCGCCCCCTTGCGCCGCATCGAAGAACAAGGTCCCCCAGCGCCGGTCGAACAGCAGCAGGAACAGGTCGACCGTGATGATCGGCAGGGAGAACACCAGAAGCAGCTGCACCACGAGCCCCATCCACACGAACACGGGCATGCGGAACAGCGACATCCCGGGCGCCCGCATGTTGATGATGGTCACCGCGAGGTTCACCGCACCCACGGTGGACGCGATCCCGGTGATCAGCAGACCGAGGGTGTAGAAGGTCATCCCCGGCGTGGGGTCCGTGACCGAGTTCGGCGCGTACCCGAACCAGCCGCCGTTGGGGGCTCCACCCAGGATGGAGCTGGAGTACAGGAACAGCCCTCCCAGCAGGAACGCCCAGAAGCTGTAGGCGTTGAGCCTGGGGAAGGCCACGTCGCGTGCGCCGATCATCAACGGCAGCAGGTAGTTGAAGAACGCCGCCGACATCGGCATCACGAACAGGAAGACCATCGTGAGGCCGTGCATGGTGAAGATCTGGTTGTACTGGTCCGCGTTGAGGATCGTGCCATCCGGCTGCGCGAGCTGCGCGCGGATCAACAGCGCCTCGAGACCGCCGACGATGAAGAACACGAACGCCGTGACCCCGTACATGATGCCGATCTTCTTGTGGTCCACCGTGGTGAACCAGCTCCAGAATCCGGTGGTCGCGCTGGGGCGACGCAGGACCCCTCCTCCCGTGGCCGGAACGCTCAGGCTCGCCATGTTCCCTCCATCACGTGAGGCTCTGCAGGTAAGCGACCAGTGCATCGATCTCTTGGTCGGAGAGGTGGTAGTTGGGCATCTTGGCACCCAGTTTGACCGCGTTCGGGTCGCGCAGCCACGCCTTCAGCGCCTCGGTGTCGGCGGTGTCGAAGTCACACCCGGCGAAGCACGAGTGCGTGGGGTCGTAGAAGTGCGTGAGCTCGGGCGCCGCACCGCTCGCCGCGTCAGTCCCGCCGATCGCGTGGCAGTTCACGCACGAGCCTCGGTCGTTCGAGAGCGGGTTAAGGAACAGGTTGCGCCCCTCCTCGGCGAGCGCCTCGGTTGGGTCGGAAGCGGGCTCCTTCTCGTTCGTCACCCACGCCTCCCAGTCGTTGGGGCTGAGCGCCACGATCTTGAACCGCATCTTGCCGTGTTCGAGGCCACAGAACTCGGCACACTGCCCCGTGTAGGTGCCGGGCTCGTCGGCGGAGAAGGTGATGTGGTTCGTACGACCCGGAACCACGTCCTGCTTCCCGAAGAGCTGCGGAGTCCAGAACGAGTGGATCACCACGTAGTCCGCCTTCGCGGGGTCGGGCGGATCGCCGGGCCCGATCAATCCGCCGGCCGCCTCCAGCGAAAGGAAGATCTGACGACCGGCGGGCACCACTAGGACATCGGCCACCGTGATCGGGGTCCCGCTGCCGTAGCCCACCTTCATGTCTTGGTCGGTGTACTTGAACCCCCACCACCACTGGTAACCCTGCACGGTCACGTTCAAGGCTCCGGGGCCGGGGGCCTTGGCGAGCTGCCAGATCAACGAGACGGTGGGAACCATCACGATCGCGAGCACCAGGGCCGGCGCGATCGTCCACCCGATCTCCAGCCGCGTGTTCCCATGCGTTTGCTTGGGCATCCGCTCGCGCCCCTTGCGGCGGCGATACTTGATCGCGATCAGCAGGATGCCGCCCTCCACCAGGACGAACACACCCGCCGCGATCCACAACACGGGCACCAGCAGGTTCTTCTGCGATTGCGCGGTGGGCCCGGCGGGATCGAGCGTGGACTGGGACGCGTTGGGCGCGCAGGCCGACAGCAGCAGGACCAGGGCGAGCGTTCCCAGGACCCAGGATGCCTTCTTCCGCACGGTTCCTCTCTCTCCCGGACGCGGTCTCAGACCGGCGCGGCAGCCCGAGACGCGCGCACTGTACCACCACCGTCCAGGCACACTTCGCACGCGCTCGAGCGTCTCAGAACCCCTTGTAGGAATGCAGTCCCACGATCCACAGATTCACCGCGTAGTAGGTGATCAGAAGGGACACGAACCCCACCAGCGCGACCCACGCCGACTTGCGCCCGCGCCAGCCCGCCGTGGCGCGCGCGTGGAGATAACCGGCGAAGATCACCCACGTGATGAACGACCAGGTCTCCTTGGGATCCCAGCCCCAGTACCGGCTCCACGCTTCCTGCGCCCAAATCGCGCCGGCGATCACCGCGAAGGTCCAGATAGGGAACGCGAAGGCGATCAGGCGATAGGCGAGGGTGTCGAGCGTTGCCGCGGACGGCAGTCGCTTCTTGCCCCCCGCCACAGCCGCGCTCATCGGCGCGCCGGCGTCGTCCACCAGGTCGTGCGGCGCATCGAGGTTCAGCGATGCGCCCATGATCGGAGCCGGATCTTCGCCGCGGAGCGAGTCCACCTGCCGTCGTTCCCGCCGGTCCTGTATCAGATACAAGATCGTTACGATCCCGCCCAGGGCGAACAGCGAGGACCCCCAGATCGCGGCCTGGACGTGGATCTTGATCCAGTAGCTGTTGAGGGCCGGCACCAGCGGCCCGGGCGACACGTAGAAGAACTGCGACGCCACCGCCATCGTGAGGATCGCGAACGCCATCACGAAGCCGCCCAGGCTCCGCACCTTGTAGATGCCCTCCACCACGATCAGGTAGCCGGCCACCACCAGGCACGCGAGCAACGCCGAGTACTCGTACATGTTGCCCCAAGGCACGCGGTGCGCAGCGAGCCCGCGCGTGATGATGGATATCAAGTTGGCCGAGAGCCCGAGGATCGCGGCGACGCGGGCCACCTTCCACAAGAAGTCCCGCTGGAACGCCAGGTACGCGAAGTAGCCCACCATCGCGGCGAGGTAGGAGAAGATCGCCGCGTTGAACGCGTCTTGCGAGATCCGCGCCCACTGCAGATCCGTCATCGCGACCCCACCTTCTCCTTCTCCGACCCGCCCGACGCGGGGGCTTCGGACCCATCCTCGCCGACCGCCCGGGCTATCGCATCGACCAGCTTGGCGAACTCCGCTTCGAACTGCGGTTTGCGTTGCAGCGCGAACCCGCCGATCTTCAACATGGAGCCTTCACCATGGGGTTCTGCCCGGACCCACACCTTGCGTCGAGACGTGTAGAGGGCCGGGAGGAGTCCCAGGAGGATGAGGATAGCCGCCGCCAGGACGATGGGCACGCCCCGGTCGCGGGTCACCTGTAGCACGGAGTAGTGGCGCAGATCCGGGAAGGAGATCGTGAGGCCGTCGGCGCCCTGGCCGGGCTCGAGCTGCTCCCCTGTCGTCAGATCCGCCGTGCGGCCACCGCCCACGATGCCTCGCGCTGTCTCGCGCATGAACGTGGTGTCCAAGGAGGTGGGCGAGGGATCGGTGAGCCGGCCGCGCCACACGGTGTATCGGATCACCGGGTCGTAGGCCACCAGCATGGCCGCGGGACGCCCCGTCCGGAGCTGCTCGGCGAGCGCCCGGCTGTCTGGATAGAGCTCAACTTCGATCGCCATCTGTGGCCGCACCGAGGTGACCTTCAGCACGCCGTACCAGGGCATCGCGAACGCGGGCACCCCGTCGGGCGCGGGCTCGCGATCCAGCACCATCGCCTGACGCGTGAGGACCTCGCCTCCGTCGCGGACCTCCAGCACGCTCGCCCACCCGAAGTTGATCTGGTAGATGTTCAGCCCCTCGATCTTGGCGGGGTGATTCACGCGGATGTCTTGTTGGCGAACCAGGTTGCCCTGGCGATCCAGCAGGTCGACCCGGGAGACGAAGTCCATCGGTTGGCCCGTGTCGCGGAACGCGCTCTCGAACGAGCGGAGCCGGATCCCGATGCCCGTGAACGCTCCGTCGAAGAACCGGCCGGTCCGGATCTGCCCGTCGTAGTTCGCTCGTGCGTCCACCCACGTGTCGCCCTCGGTGATGACCGCGTAGCCGGCGAACCCCGTTCCCTTCCCGAAGATGACGCCGAACATCAGCAGGATGAAGGCCCAGTGGAACAGGAGGCTGCCCACCTCACGCGCGGCGCCTTTCTCGGCGGCCACGGCGGGCTGCCCCGCGGCGCGCGCCACCCGGTAGAACCGGCGAACGAGCACGCGCCGCGACGCCTCCACGACGTCGTCGGGTCCCACGGACACGGGGATCTCGCGGTAGTGCTTGAAGGCGTCGATCTCCCGGGCCTGGATCGGCTTCTGGCGCACGGCGCGCCAGGTGGCGCGTGTTCGGGGGATCAGACAAGCCACCAGGGAGACGAACAGCAACACGGTGATCAGCACGAACCACCAGGATCCGAACACGTCGAAGGCCCCGGCGCGCTGCAGGAAGGTTCCCCACAGACCGTGGTCGCGCTGGTACTGGATGACGCGCTCCGGTGAGTTGGGCCACTGCGGCAGCAGCGAACCCGCTACAGCCGCGAGCGCCAGGAGGAGCAGGAGGATCAACGCCGTACGCATCGAGCGCAGGGTCCGCCAGACGAGGGCGACCGACTGTGTCAGCGAGAAGCCAGGGGAGGAGGGCATGGGACCGAGACCATCCTAGGGGCTCGCCGCTCCTTGCACCGGGCCGCCGGTCACAGTCCGAGCGTGAACCGCTGCAGCGGCGCGAAGAACCGCGTGAAGGCGCCCGTGAACATGAGGACGCCCACGAAGACCAGGAGCCCACCCGAGGCCACGGCGATCCCCCGGTAATGGCGCTTGATCCACCCGAAGGCACCCATGAACCGGGTAACGCCCAGTCCGACGAGCAGGAACGGCACCCCGAGCCCGAGCGAGTAGCACACCATGAGGAACACGCCCCGAGCCGTGGACCCGGAGGCAGCGATCGCGAGGATCCCCCCCAGGACCGGTCCGATGCACGGCGTCCACCCCGCCGCGAACGCCATCCCGAGAGGCACCGCCCCAACCGTTCCCGGCCGCACCTTCTGCAGGAACGGGCGTCGCTCGGCGAACAGGGCCAGGGATCCCCGCTGAAGGGCATACGCGATCATCAGGATGCCCATCGCGATCACGATCACGCCGGCGATCCGCTGGCCCGCCGTGCCTTTGAAGATCGCCACGAATGTGGAGGCGAACGCGCCCAGCAACGAGAACACGATGGTGAACCCCAGGATGAAGAGCAAGACCGGCAGGAGCGGGCGCCGCGGGTCCTCGTCCTCCGCTGCGCCGCCGGAGATGAACCCGACGTAGCCGGGAAGCAGCGGCCACACGCACGGGCTCGCGCAAGAGATCACGCCCGCCGCGAACGCGAGCATCGGCGCCCACCACGAAGACAACCCGATCTGTACGACGTCGGCGACCATGCCCGGAGCGCCCCACCGGGGGACCTTCCCCCACCGAGCGAGTGTATGGCGCTTCCTCAAGATCGGATGCCGACCGAATCCGAAGTTGGGTTGCGACCTCAGCAGGTGGGCGGCATAGTGTCGGCGCATCGCTCGTGAACGGATTCACGAGCGATGCGGGTCGTCCGGCCCGCATCGCACGTGGCTATAATCGCCCCGCCCATGGAGAGACTGCGCGAATGAGTCAGGTCGACACGGTTACCCAAACCGACACAGCCGGTCGTTCGAAGGCCAGCGGACTCAAGGAGCGCGTCGAACGCTTCCTGAAGGCGTTCGAGTGGACGTGGACCAACGCGGTGGTCTTCTGTCTCGCCCTCGTGTTCTTCATCATGATCACGACCGCCGTGATCCCCTCGTTCTGGCTCTACTTCGCGGACCAGAAGCTCAAGTGGGACGGGGCCGGCCCGAACGGCTTCTGGCTGAAGGAGCTCCGCGACGCGGTCGCGATGGGTCTCGTGACCGGCCCGTTCATCACCATCCTGGTCGTGGCGACGATCATGCAGAACTGGCGTCGCAAACTGCGCGGCTCCGGCGGCCAATCGCGCCCCGGCGGCGGGTACCGGTAGGAGCGCGGATGCCATTCACCAAGACCGAGGTAGACATCCACGACGATTACGTCGTGGAGGCGGTCGATCCCGCCTGGCTGGCGCAAGGGGTCAAATCGCCCAAACACCTCATGCTCGACCCCGACAACTGCATCTTGTGCCGGGCGTGTGAAGACGTCTGCCCGTGGAACTGCATCTACATGCTGTCCACGGGCATCGTGGAGGGGGCGGACGAGGACGCCGTGGAGGCCGAGATCGGCAACGCCACCGCCATCTTCGTGGTGGACGACAACGCATGCACACGTTGCTCCGTGTGCGTCGACCGCTGCCCCACCGACACCCTGTACTATGCGCGACTGCCAGAAGGTTCGGGCGGAAAGCGCACCATGGCCGAGGTCCCAGCGACGCAAGCCGTTGCCGAGTAGCGTTCCGAACGAGTCGAGGAGAGGGGAAGCCGGGTGAAGCTGAAGCCTCCGTCGCCGAGCGATCTGGGCGACCGCATCCGGGAAACCGAGGTCTGGAAGTCGATCTTCCGACCGGGGTCGATCTTCCGGAAGGGCTACAAGGACACCTCGCGCGACCGCGCACTGGCCACGATGAACAACGTGCTGTACCACCTGCACCC
>Ga0315278_10004223_pt1 | contig 12938 bp, 26 predicted proteins | sample YL17G06_0_MG_FD_203880 | JGI IMG/M metagenome (GOLD analysis project Ga0315278, IMG submission 203880) | Sediment microbial communities from Yellowstone Lake, YNP, Wyoming, USA - YL17G06_0 | ecosystem: Environmental > Aquatic > Freshwater > Lake > Sediment | place: USA: Wyoming | collected...
GGTCGCGGTGATGAGCTTCCGCAGCGCGGCCGTGTCGTACTTGGTTTGGTTGATGATCTTCATGGACACACCGTGAAGATCACAATCAGGTTCCAAATCCAGATCGCCACGCTCGTCCAGGCGGCCAGGGCCACCACCCCGAGCGTCCAGAGACAGCCGTGTCGGCCGGAGTCGGGTGACTTGGGCGACATCGGCTGCGGCGGACGGTAGAAGTGGGTCATGGGGTCCTCCGGTTCCTCCTGCGGGGTTTGGGGCGACAGCCACCGGTCCACGGCCCCCAATGCTTGAAGTCGCACAGGGTTTTGGCGACGTCCCGATGGGGGGTGATGACCCGTTCCTCAGCAGCAAATGCGGCATAGTATTCGGAACGCGGGAAGAATTTCTGGAGGATCGGCTCGAAGACCAGATCACCGAAAATCACCCAGGCGTGCTCGTAGGGGAGACCGGCCCGGTCTCCAATGGCGGGATGCAAGATGCCGTGAACCAGGACGGTCTCGGGGGTGCGCAGGGCAAACTGCGCGGCGTACTTGTAGCACAGCCCGGCGGTCTTCTCTCCAGGGGCAGCCATCCCGTCCCTGTGCTCCATCGGGACCGATTGCAGGGAAAGCTGCCGGATGACACGCGCCGTGCTCGGGTCGCGTTGTACCGCGAGCAAGGCGGTCTGTTCTGACGGATCGTCCTCCTCTGGAATGCTGTCTTCCGGGGGGACCTCCGAATCCGGGGGGCAATAGATCACCACGTTGCGGAAGGACTCCGCAAGCGGTTCGGTACTGCGGATCACCATGTCCGTGTGGCAGGGGGGGCGAGTCGCGCCGACAAGTTCGCTGCCATCTTCTTTCGTCACGCCGATCATGGGGGCCTCCTCTCTCAGTGATAGAGGTATAATAGAATGATACCATTCCATTGTCAACAAGTATTTCTGCCTCGCAGGACCCGGAAAACAAAACGGCCCGGCAGTCTCCGAAGAGACGACCGGGCCGGTCCTGGCTGAGGCGGACGGATTAGGCGGAGGCAGGCTGGTCCTTGTCCCGCTGTCGGGGGTGCTCGCGTCCCCCGACTTGATCGAACACGCACTTCCGCAGGAAGCTGGCCACGGAGAGTTTCGCCCGACGCGCAGCGGCGCGCACCATCGGCCAGTCCGATTGATGGAAGGTGATGCTGAATCTGTGCGTCGGAATCTTCTTCCGAGGGTACTGTCCTCGTGGCATGTCGCTCCTCCTCTTGTGGTGACGCTTTGGTAGCATACCAAATCCGTCACCGTCCGTCAAGTGCGGAGCAGCGAACCATTGGCGATGTCGCACTCGAACTGGATGCGGGAGCCGAGGCGGCGCAGCGCTTCCCCGGTCGGGTAGATGTCCATGTACTCGACCGTGTCCGCCGATAGTGCCACCACCACGATCTCCCGCGCGTGCATGGTGAGCCGCTCTCCGATGTGCATCACGGGCACACCTCCTCTTCGATGCGCACCGGCTCACCGACCCGGTTCGCGAAGAACTTCGCGTGCATGGCCTGGAACGTCTGGAAGAGGTAGTCCAGCGGCTCGCCCGTCTGGAACATCTCCTGGTACGTCTGGGCCGTCCGGGTGAGCAGCCCCTCCCGATTGCCCGTCTGGATGAACCGGTGGCATTCGTCGCACGCGGCCCAGTCCCCTTCGCTGTTGATGTGGACGTTGCCGTGCTGCTCGGCCTCGAAGGACTTCTCGGGATATCGCCAGGTCGGGTTCGGGGTCGAACAGAAGTCGCAGATAATCATGGTCGCACCTCCTGCTTAGTGGTGTACTCCAGAAAGAACGCCTTGCCGTAACCGAAGCCTGAGAAATTCGCGGTCGAGCATTCCACGATGTTCCCCTGCGCCCGCAGGTCCCGCGCGCGCTTGTTCCGGGCCTCCATCGCGGCCTTTTCGCTCGGGTACTTTTCTGCGGAGAAAACCTCTCTCATGTTTGCACCCCCTTTCCAGACGATCTCCCTGCCACCATCAGCATCGGGGTGGCGAAGGGGCAGGCCGGGCAGCCCACGTACCGGCCGACGCCCACCGTGCCGAGCAGCATCGGGTTCTCGACGTTGACCTCGATGTCGTACAGGATTTCACAGCCGCAGTTCGGACAGGGCGGGAGCCCCGTCGCGGGGCCGACCACGCGCGGAACGCCGCGCACGAAGGGGGTGGAATCCCCCCTCCCATAGTCCCGAATGTTCCTGCTCATATTCGCACCCCCTCTCGAAACGCCCACAGGTACAGCGGCTCGTGGTTCAGAATCCAGCCGCGCCGATTGTCGTCATTGAGCCGCCCGACGTTCGGGCACTCTTTGGTGATGATCGCGTCAATCTCTTTCCGGTACTTGCGGATGAACGTCCAGATGCTCTCGCTGTTTTTCATCGTCGGCTTCCTTTCTGCTCGGCCTTGCCACCGAGCCTGGGGTTTACCGGGGGCCGCAGCCCCCGTGGCTCACCTGGGTGCTTCTTCGTCTTCGACCTCTCCGTGGTTCACGGGACCGACGCCGACCTCACCGATGAACTTGCAGGTGAAGCACACGTAGAAGGCCGGTCCCTTGCCACGGCCCTGCACCAACGAGAGTGCCGTGGGGCTGAGCAGAAACACCTCGTGGTTGCCTCCATTGGGGCATCGAACTCGCTGAGCCGGGAAGATACTGTAGGCGCTCGTCATGGTGTCTCCTCTGGGATGGGCGGAGAAAGCAACCGGGAGAACCGCGCATGGGCCGCCAGGGTGTTCGTCCGGTCCCATTGGTCGAAGGCGTCCCATTGCTTCCCGGCCCTCTCCGGGGACTCTGTGATGTCCGCGAGGCCCTGGAGATAAATGATCGCCGCGATCCCGCGCTCCCGCGCCGTTGGTTCTTTGATCTTGGGCATGTCACACCCCCTCTTTTGCGGGCACCAGTTCGACCGATAGCACCCCGAGTGAGGTCAGGGTTTCCATGTCGTGTGAGTAACCGCGATTCTCGGCATGTACCAGTGCTTCCGTCACCGCCTCCAGGACCGATTCGCGCATTCGGGAGTTGAGCGGATCGCCCGCCGCCGGATCGCCGAGGTCTTCGTCGCAGAATTCAATGCTCATGTGAACGAGAAGGTCTACTTTCATTTGGTCCCTCCTTCCCCCTCCCCCGGCAGCGCGTCGTGGGCCGTGCGCGGCGTCGCCTCGCTGTTCTCGCGGGGCAGGCCGACCGTATCCCACACGCTGTCCGGCACGAAGCATATGCGCTTTTTCAGGACATCTTCAACCGCCGCCCCGGTGAACATCCGGCGGATCGCCTCGTCCCGGATCACGCACCAGGCACCCGTCCGGTACGGGCTCCGCATGTTCTTCTCCTCTTCGCCGTCCTTGACGGAAATGAGGATCACCCCCTGCGACATAAACTTCTTGCACTCGTCGCAGGGCTTATCGTCCAGCGCCCCGATGTGCCTCGGGGCCTCGCCGTGGTAGCCCGCGCCGAGCAGCGCGACCCCCACGTCCTTGCCACAGACGAAACAGGAAAACACCGTGGGATTGACGCCGTACTTGTTGTGCAATCTGAGGTTCATGGCTCCCTCCTCTCCGGGACCAGCAGGCGGCAGAGCGCCGCCTCGCAGAATCCAGTCTCGCGCCGCATGCCCGTGTCTTCGACCACCCCGGCCGCCACGAGCGCGGCCAGCATCCCCTCGTTCTCGGTCCAGTCCTTGATCCAGACGCAGCCGGTGGGCGGGAGCACCGAAAGGTTCACCGAGGCGACCACCACGTCCTCTCCGGTCCCCCGCTCCATCAGGGCCAGGGCGGGCGCGCCGCTCTTCACGTAGCTGCCAAGCCAGACGTCGCAGTCGAATCCGGCCCACTCGATGCGCTTGCCGGTGTTGATGAAGTCATTCGCCATGTGCGCCCTCCTCCGGTTTCTGGATCAACGACAACTCGCGGGTCCAGTAGAGCATGTACCCGTCCACGCCCCGCTCGGCCGGATCGTCGTGGACGACGGTCGCCAGTTTCCCGTCCCGGTAGACACTGAGAACGGTCGCGGGTCCGGGGGGGGGTCATTACCCGGTCCCCCTTCCTGAGACCGACGTTCGCGTAGCAGATAGGGTTCATGGGTCCTCCTCTCTCAGGCCACCCTGCGCTTGGGTTTGCCTTCCACCGCCAACATCTTCTCGGTCAAGACCACGTAGATTTCCGAGCAGGAATCCAGCAGAGGCTCGACGGCTTCCAGGGGAACGAACTCGCTGAAGTCGTCGCCGCTGATGTCGTGCGCCTTCTCCCACACATACTGCCGCCCGACCTTCGGGTTGAACCCTTTCGCGTAGGACACCGGGAGCGTGCCCGTTTCCGGGTTGATCTCCATCCCCGCCGCGCTTGGCATCAAGTAGATGCCTTCGTCCTTCACGAAGAACAGCCCCGGCTCGACCTGCCGACCGAATAAGGCGCGGTGGTTATCTGTGGCCCTCGTGATCGCGACCAGCGCCGCGATTTCCTTCACGTCGAACGCCAACCGGACTTCGGTCTTTTCCTTTTTCATGGGTGCCTCCCTTTCGGCTTTTCCGGGCAGTACAACTCCGGGGGGCAGCCGATACCTGGAAAATTGTAGACCCCGGCCTGCACCGACCGAAGCTCGGCGTCGTGAGCCTCCCTATACTTCGGGTGCGCACGCTCCCGATCCTCACAGTCGCCGCAAATCCAGTCGATGTTGAACCGGCTCATGGTCGAGCCGACTTTCCGCAGGTCCGCTCTACAGCGCGCACAGGTGAACATTGTCCGCCTCCTCTCTGTTACCAAAGCCGCCCCTCTTTGGACGTGACACAGCTTCCAGGCTCTTTCACCAGCGCGAAAATCTGCTCGCCGTTGCTGCATGTTCCCTGGGATACCAGCGCGCATCCTTGGTAGTTCTCCACAACGGTCTTGCGGAATCCCGGCCCGCACAGGTCCGCCAGGTTCGCATCCAGGGGGTTGTCCGGGTCCTTGGGGGCCAAACACACCGCGACGATGCCGTGGTACTCGCTCACCGACACCTCGCAGCGCTGGTTTTCCAAAATCACATGATCCTCGCGCCCCGCCGACCGGTCGCAGATGCGCAGGCTCGGGAACCTCGGCTTCAGGACGTTCTCCCGAAGGTCTTCGATGAAGTCGCTCCAGCCGTACTCCTCGTCATCCTCGAAGGGGTGATTCAGGAATACCGTTTCAACCGCGTGGGGATGTCGGCTCACTGATCTCGACATGGTGCCCTCCTCTCTGCCCCGCCTTGCCACGGGGCCTGGGGTTTACGAAGGTTCGGACAGAAAACCACCAGATTTCTGTCCGAACCTTTGGCTCGCCTAGATGCGCAGTTTCCGCTTGAAGGCCGTCGTCACCGCCGCAACCTCCCCGCCCTTCAGGGAGTCCACCAGCTTGCCGAGCGCCGCCCGCATGCTGTGCCGGGACTTCTCGTCGCTGCGGAGGTCGGCCGTGTCCTTCTTCTCCAGCAGCTTCTCGGCCTCGTCCAGAATGCTGTCCATCTTGGCATCGCTGATGAAGTTACAGGACCGGATGCGGTTCAGGGTCTCGCGGATTTTCTTCATCCGCGAATCGCTGATGGACGCGATGGCCGCAGGCTTGTCGCTCCCCAGATTCGACGCCAGGGTGCTCAGGGTCTCGGAGGCCGCCGACCGGAGGTCAAGGGCGACTTGATCCACCCACGCCTCGATCCGTCCGCGTACCTTCTTGGCGTTCTCGTCGTTCCCCTTGGGCAGGCTGATGTTGATGGTCACCCACTCATACGCGAACCGGTCGCGCAGGGCCTTCTCGGTGAGATAGAATTTCCGAAGCTGCTCCCCGAACTTTGCGACCATCGCTTCGAGGTACTCGGGATACTTCGGGAGCAGGGTATCCTCGAACCACTCGACGAACTTCTTCTGAAGATCGGCCAACTCGGCTTCGACCTGGGGCAGGACCGCCAGCGGGATGGCGCGGGTCTGGCCCACCGGGAAGATGCTGCCGTACTTGTCGAGGACCGACCGGCCCCGGTTCTCCAGCGTGCGGCCGAACTTCAGCGCGCACTTCGGGAGCAGAGCCTGATGCCCGAGGTAGAACTCCTCCGGGATGTCGGCCTTCGTCTTGCCGATGTCCTCGGGGGTGAGCGCCTTCCGGGCGCTGTAGACGCTGACGTCCAGGTCCATGAGCACCACCGAGTCGGACAGGTCCACCGAGCCGCCGTTCTTCGCAATCTGCTTCGCAGCTTTGTTCATGGGAGCCTCCCGCGTGTGAAAAGGTTTCGTGGGCGCGGCGGTCTACGTTTTTAGAGGTCCGCCGATCATTTCCAGGTTTGAAGCGTGACGATTTTCCAGATGCCAGACTTTGAGACGCCGAACTCCAGAGCAAGCGCCGCGTATGATTTCCCGCTGGCCGCTTTTGAGCGAATTACCGCTACCCGTTCTGGCGTCAACTTCGCGCCCGGTCTCGGAAGTAGGTCCGGGTGCTGATGCGACCAATTCCGCTCGCCGGAAGCGCTGCGCCCCTTATTCACCATGTCATCCATGTTGATCTGTCTCGTGCCAATGAACAGGTGGGCGACGTTGGCGCACGGTGGGTTGTCGCAAGAATGAAGGACCCACATTCCATCGGGAATCGGTCCGTGCTTCAACGTCCAGACGAGGCAGTGGACGAGGATCAGTTTTCCCTCCCACCATATTTTCCCGTAGCCTCCGCCTGCCAGGCTCCCCGTCCACACCATGCAACCGGACGACTCCAATCGGAGCCGTCCCCACAGCCGTTTGTCCAGCGACTTGCGCCAACCGATATTTGGCATTTACATCGCCTCCGAGAGAACGAGAATTTCGTTGGCTATCGCCGTGAGCCGAGTCGGGAAGCCTTTTCCAGAGTACCTGCCGTCAACGCTGGCCCATTCCCAGGTCTGGGTGCCAGCATCAAAGTGGACGTTGCTCGCCCGCTCGACTTCGAGCCGACCGAAGGTGCGGAGGTCCAGCACTTCCTCCGCACCCGACCCGGAGAGCGCCAGCACTGAGCCGTCGTTTTCGATCCGCACCGTGATTTCCATGTCAGCCCCCCGCCTTCTGCGTGTTGACGATAACGCGCTTTTCCGTCTCGTAGAATTCCGGCTTCTTCTCCACCGACTCGATCACGCCGAGCGCTTCCGCCAGCGCCCGCAATTCCTTGTCACAGGTCGGGCCGGAGAAGTGCTCGCCTTCAATCGTGATGCTGCCGTCGTTGCCGATGGTCAGGATGATCTCTTTCTTGGCCATGGTTATGTCCTCCGGGATGACCGGGTGAACAGCGCCCTTACCACTTCCGCGCAACCCACACCTTTTCCTCTTCCTTCACCAACTTGACCGTCCAGGTGCCGTTCTCGTTGACGGTCTTCGTGATGGTCGCGCCAACCTTGACAGCCTGCTTCTCGGCGACGCGGTAGGCGTAGGACTTGGCCAGGTCGCTCTGCCACGACTTCCCGTACCGGTTTTGGTCATACGCGCTGATGATCGCCGTGATGGTCCCGTCGTCCTGATACTTGAACCCGATGTCGTTCGAGGCAATCCCAACGTCCCCGCGCCGGATGATGATCTCGGCCTTGTCCGTCCGGCGGTCGCCCGTGTACCCGAAAAGGTTCTGCGCCGTTTGGTGGACTTCGATCCGGTTCTTCCACTCGGGCTTCATATCCACCAACGCCGCCAGCAACTCGGCCACGTTCGTAATCTTGAAACAGGTCTTGGCTTTGATGTACTCGGACATGGTTCCCTCCGCTAGAAGCGCAGGCGACGCCCGCCCGGCTTCAGAATGGAAACGTGGGACTTCTTCATCCGCTTCTCCAGAGCGACGATCACCGGGCCGATCACCGGGCTGTCCGCGTCTTCCTTCGCGATCTGCTTGGCCTTCCGGGTGGCCGCCGCCTTGAAGGCCGCCATCTGCCGGAACGTCAAACCTCCGGTCTGCGCCGGAGCGGGCTTCTCGGTTGATTGATTCGCGTAGAAGGCCTCCATCGCCGACGAAAAGTTATTGAGGAGCCCGCTGGCCACAAACACCTTGTAGCCCTTGGCTCGCTTCTCGTTGACCAACTGGCAGGCGACGCTCCGCGCTTGGGTGTCTGAGTTGTACGAGCCTTTGTCCTGCTCGCCAACGTGCAGCTTCCCCCACCGGCCCCACTGGCAGTTGACCCGATAGAGCCCCGAGCCGCCCGAGCCCTTGACGATGCGGACCGTGTATTGCTTGTTGCTGTTTTCCGACGCGGACACATACCGCAACTGACAGGTGCCCATCACGACGCTGAATCCCATCGGTCACCCCCTTGACCGAGGGCCGACCGTTCGGCCCCCGATCCATGAGTGGTCACGTCCGCAGCTTGCGACCGCTTCCCGAGGCGGCGGTCACCGGCTCGGGGCTGCTGGCGGGTTTCGCCACGTTCGCCAGACGCTCCCGCACCGCGTCAATCTGCGAGCGCATGGTGACTGACAGGGGCTTCGTCCCCTTCATTTCCTCGACCACCACCTCCGAGGTCACTGGCCCCTTGTCGGTGAAACACCGATACCGGGCGTCAATCACCGCCTGCTCGATTTCGGCCCCGGAGAACCCCTCGCTCGCCGCCGCCAGGGCGTCGAGGTCAAAGGTTCCCACGGGCAGGCCGTTTCGCTTCAGGTGGATGCGGGCAATCTCTTTCCGCTCCGACTTCGTGGGCAGGTCCACGAAGAAGATTTCATCGAAGCGTCCCTTGCGGAGAATCTCGGCCGGGAGCGCATCAATCCGGTTGACGGTCGCCGCGCAAAAGACGGGCGACTTCCGGTCGTTCAGCCAGGTCAGGAATTCCTTGAGGACCCGGCTCGTGGTGCCGCCGTCCGTCCGGCCGCTGGACTCGGACCCCTGCGCCATCTTCTCGAATTCGTCCAGCCGCAGGACACAGGTGCCGATAGCGTCCGCCGTGGCCAGGGCCTCTTTCGTCTTGCGCTCGGAGCCGCCGACCAGGCTGTCCATCCAGTCGCCGACGTTGCCCTCGACCAGCGGGACCTGGAGCATGTTCGCCAGGGCCGCCGCCGCCAGGGACTTGCCGCACCCCTGGACGCCGACCAGCAGGACGCCCTTCGGGAAGGGCAGGCCCGCCTTCCGCGCCTCAGCCGTGAAGCCGACCTTGCGGTACTCAAACCACTTCTTCAGGAGGTCCAACCCCCCGATGTCCTCCATCCCCCGGTCGCTTTCCTTGTAGCGGAGCAGGCCGTTCTTCTTGAGACTGGACGCCTTCTCGCGATGGATGGTCTTGAGGGCCGGGTCGTCGAACGTCGCGTGCTCGATGATGGTCAGGCTCAGGACGTTCTCGGCTTCGGTCAGGGTCAACCCCGCCAGCCCGTCCAGCACCTTCTCGCGGGGAACCGAGAAGAGCTTGTCCCCCTGCACCTTCAGCTTTTTGTTATTCTCGACCAGGTTGTCGAGCATGTCCCCGAACTCGCCCGCGTCCGGCAGGGGCAACTCTAGGGTGAGGATGTCCTTTTCGATCTCCGGCTTGATCGCCAGCACCGGCCCGAGGAACACGATCACGCTGCCGGTGTCCTTCAGGGTTCCCATCAGGTCGCGGACGCTGCGGAGAATGCCCACATCGTCCAAGAACGCGGAGAAGTCTTTGAGGACGATCACGCTGTCCCCAGGCAAATGCTGCTTGGCCCTGGGGTCAATCAGCGCCAAGGCCGCGTCGGGCTTCCGCTCCGCCTCGCCATTCAGGCCGGAGTCGCTGCCGTGAAAGCCCTCGGTGAACGACCACATGAAGACGTTCATCTGGGCGCAATCGGGCACCTTCCCGATTTCAATCGCCGCCCGCTGGATGATGGCGACGGCCCGCGCCTCTTCCGAAGTCCGCATCCAGATTCCGGGATACCCGGCCCGGATGTAGTTGACCAACTGCGCCGTGACGTTGCTGTGCTCAGCCATGGTCAGCCCTCCTCGTGTAGGTGAGTGGTGATTATAGAATGATACCATCCCATTGTCAATACTTGTCTGTCCACAGCGTCGAGAACAACGCCGCGCCGGTCATGCAGACCGCCCAGATTGCGATCACGAAGAAGTGCATGGCGCTCCTCCTCTGTCCTGGGATGTTTCGAGCCGTGCCCCCTCGCCAGTGGCGCACCACCTGGGGGTCCTTCCTGTTTGCCGAGGATCACGCCCCGGCTCGGTCCTACCCGCTCCCCTCAGCCCCGCCCGTTTGTGTTCAGTGGCCGAGCCTCGGACGGTCGTGCTCACTTCCGAGACAGGAGTTGATCGCGCACAGTCCAGGGGATTTTCTTCCCGTCCGCGTTCGTTACGAAGTGGATGCAGTGGCCGCAGGCCAGCGACCCGTCCCGCGTGGTGGGAACCTTCACCGTCTTGAAGAGCGCGGAGCAGAACCACTCGCCCCGGTCGTTCGTCACATGAGGATTCGGCATGATGTTTCTCCAGTGTGAAGAGGGGAGCGGATGTCGCTGCTCGCCGCGTTGACCGGCGATCCCGAGCGTACCGCCATCGGGTTTTTCCAGTCTATGTAGCCGGATATTCCCTTGCGGGAACCGCTGTCCGCAGACGTTGACCGGCGTTCCACTCTATGTAGCCGGATACATCCGCCCCCCCACGTTGTGACCGTGTCGCCCCCTTGCCAGCATGATTGCCTGGGGGCCGTCCCTGTTCAGCGATGCGCGGCGGTACTTCATACATGGGTCCGTCCGTACATCACCGCCCCTGCTCTTTTCGTTGCTAGGGTGAACGCTCGGTTCCTCTCCACCGAAAAGCACCGAGCCGTTGGCCAGGACTTTCCTCCTGACCGCTGACCCCGTGAGCTTCCGTCCGCCTCAGCCACCTTTGCTTATTGATCCGACTGCTCGTCGCTTTGAGGGCTTCTCGCTCCGGGACTCTGTTGCCCCGGCCTACACGCCCCTGTCGGCTGGCTGCCGATTGCGGGAGTTACCGTGGCCGGGCTTTCGCACCCACCGGCCTTACTGGCTCCCACCTGCCTGGCCCGGCTTCCCGCCGGACTTCCTGCCTCGCTCCTCCTTTCCAAGTGACAAGGGCATTATAGAATGGTGCTGGTCCATTGTCAAGTCAGAACGCCAAATTCTGCCCAAAAATGCCGTGTAAGTAGTTGAATACGTTGGGCTAGAAGAATCGTATGCTTTTTTGTTTTTCTGGAATCACTGGAACGCCTTGAATTCGATGAACCGGGGGGGTTGACGCGCTACAGGGGCCGACGTTGGCCGACCGGGTGGAATGGCTAGGTGGGGGTCTCCAAGCAAAGAAAAGCCCGGCTGGGGCCGCGCGGGCGCGCGGACAGCCGGGCTTTGACACGCGCCATGATCGGCGCTTCGTCGTCAGCTTTGGGGGAAGAGGGTCGCCAGGACGGCCTTCTGTTCATCCACCGTCATGGTGCTCGTGACCGGAGTCAACCGGGTCATCCCTGAGCCCGTCCGATGCGCGGATCGCTGCGCGATGGACCGCCGCAGATCATTCGCCATCTTCCGCCAGATCGACTTCGGGAATTTGCGGTTCAACTCCTCGCACTTCTTCACGGCCTGCTCCATGGTCATCGTGCCGTCGAGCAGCGCGTAGGTGATCCCCATGGACTCCCGCGCGATGATCGGGTCCATCGGCTCGGGAAGCGCCTTGCGTACCGGAGGCGGAAGCTCTTGGCCCTCGGTGAACATCCGCTGAATGATCTCGACCGGTTTGGGGAAGGCCTTCAACTCCCGGATGCAGGCCCACACGCCCGCCTCGACCGCGCCGATCCCATACGTCTTCAACGCTTGCCAGTACAAGAACTGCTTCTCGGCCGGAACTTCATCGGCCTCGAACACCTGGCTCAGGCTGAGCATCAGGTGCTTGAATCGTAGCGCGTCCGTTTGTTCTTTCATTCGCTGCCCTCCCTTGGTGTTTGGCCTCGACGCTTTTCGCGAGCATCTCTAAAAACGTCTGGCCTGCGGCGAGTGTCTTCGCTGCCCGATTCGACAGGAGAGACACGTCCTGCGGAAGCGGCTCATCGTCGAACCTCTCTTGATTCAGATAGGTTGTCGGATGGGGAATAAATTCCCCATTTTCCTTGAGCCATTGTGGAGTCTTCCGCTGCCACGCGAGCGTTGAAAGCATCCGCTCGACCTGTTCACGGGAGGGATTCAGCTTCTCCCAAATCTGCCGGGCCTTCTTTTTGGCGACCCGCTTCGGATAATGAGACCACCATACCTCGAACAGATCAATATCATCAGCCTGAAGTTCTGGAACCAGCACGCGGCGTACCGGAAGCCGCGATCCTCCGGGGACTTGGGTCTCGCCCATGGTCGCCACTCCCTCGTGTGTGGAGGAAGCAGCAATCCGATCTGCGATGCAATCTGCCCCTGCTCCAGGCAGTAAGCAGTTCCCATCGCTTCGCTATTCACTGCAAGCAGCGCGGCGCGGAAGGCAAAGGCTCATAGTCGGCTGACGCCCCATGCCCCGTTCGATCCGGCCACGTATCCTAATCGCGGGTTTCCCCGTGTGCGATTTTCGCGCGACTAAGTGCTGCCCACCAGTTTCGCTGGACCGGACGCCGCTGCCACCTGTTAAGGCACTTCAATACCACGAATCGTGAGGGGCTGCCAACTAGATTTGCAGGGCCGCCCGCACAATCGTCATCCCACTCACGACTTTGTGAATCACCAGCGAGTGCTCGTCGGTATCTGCGAAGGGCAAAAACCGATTCCACCGCAACAGCGCATACAGATTCTTGGCAGTCACGGCTTCGTCCACCGCAGCCGGAGTGGGCCAGGGCACCACCTGCTTCTCCCATCCGACCGCCTTCGAGATGTCCGGCCAGGTCTGGCTCATGGCTTTCCTTGGTGGTTAGGGCCACCACCCCCCGCGAGATTTTTCGCTGGACGTTCGGGCGACCTGCTGCATCGCCTCCCAGGCCTCGGGACCGATCCAGTTTTCGTAGCAGCGCCAAAACCATTTCATGCAGTCGGCACAGACGACGTCGCACAGGAGCCAGTGGCCATCGGTGA
>Ga0315278_10004225_pt1 | contig 12936 bp, 7 predicted proteins | sample YL17G06_0_MG_FD_203880 | JGI IMG/M metagenome (GOLD analysis project Ga0315278, IMG submission 203880) | Sediment microbial communities from Yellowstone Lake, YNP, Wyoming, USA - YL17G06_0 | ecosystem: Environmental > Aquatic > Freshwater > Lake > Sediment | place: USA: Wyoming | collected...
CCAACGGGGCCTTCCACCGGGGGGGTGCATGTGTGTAGAGGGGGGGGTTATCTTAGTTATGCCGAAAAATTACGCTGCTGCAATCGGACTTCCTATCCTACACCCAATTCCCCCGATATCCATGTTCACTTAGGTTTTCGCATCTGTTGGGATTAAGGGGGAGGGTTTGGGGGCAGGCAAATTTATGCTCCTTATGAACCGTACTCTCGAGAACTACTCCAAAAAGGAACATAAGCTGAATCTCTGCGGGACTCGGAAAGACTAATTTTTTTAATCATTCCTGCTTCCAGGGTGGCGTTGATGATACGGGATATCTGCGTCCCCTTCGATTCATCGAGCCCGAAACGGTGGCGTAAGGATTTATTGGTCATATTTTGACGCTGCACATATTGAAGGCAAGCATGGAGATAACAGGCCCTCATCCTGTCTTCCTTGCTCATATCATCTATAGTCTTGTGGGAAAAAAGTACCGTACGGGTAAAACCGTCAGGAACTTCAAATAACGGTGCAGGGAGCTGATAAAGTTCGGTTTGAATGACTACTTTATCGATACCGCTTCCCCGTTCTTCACAAATCCTGAATCGACGCATCAAAGATGCTATTTTTTCATTGCGGGATTTGGGAGGGGTATCCAGGAATCGATTCACTGCGACAAGGGGTTCCCCGGGATTGGTAATTTCAATACGGTCATCAAATAGTTCGATCATGGGTCCGGTACCCGTTTCAAAAAAATCCTGGTGAATAAGAGCATTGGCTGCCAATTCACGAATGGCAGGTTCGGGATACATCCGAATTGTCTTTCGGAATGCATTTTGAATGACTTCATTGGCAGGAACCAGCGCCATCACATATTTGATAAGACCGTCAAAGCCAGTGGCATATCCTTTGCTCTCTACGTATTCCTTCTGGGTTTCGATGCGGCTTTTGCCCCTGTACAATATGACTCGCATGGCTTTGCGTTTGAGTTTTGGGAAGTCATCCAATTTTCGGGCAAAAAGCAAGGCCCCGGGATTTGTGATATTATACCCCCCTGCCGGGCACACAGTAATGAGTTCATCATTCTCCAGGACCTCAAGAATGGATGCATGACCATCCGGTAAAGGAAGTTCCAATAAATCAAAATAATCCGGGTAATCAAGTAGTTTCATTACCTGTTCGGCACTCTGATGCTCTAAAGCAATTTGGGCTTCAAAAGGGGTGCGATCAAGACATCTCCACAACTCGCGTTCCTTTTCCTGGAAATCTTTGAGCTTCTTTTTGTAGGAACCCACCCGGATGAATTCTTGATTTTGAAATTGAACGGGATGTTTGAAAGCAGCATCGATTTCCAGGAGAATAACGGATTTTCCATCCATCGTTAACCTGTAAAATCGAAAGTTGATTTTTGGACTCAGCAAACGTAAAAGCCAATTTTCAAGCTCTTCGTTCCCCACTTTTTGCAGTTGGGGTGAAAATTCAGTTCCTATGATTGCGTGGCGACAATTATCAATCCCCCATATTAAATAGGCATTGGGTTTACCCAAAAGGGCCGCTGAATTTGATAAAGCGGAAATGTATTCGCCAATCTCAGCCGGATCGGCATTATTGTGCTTGAACTCCACCCATTCTGTTTCCGCTGGGAGCTTTCGGAGTTCGTTAACCAAATCGATAAGATATACAATAGATTTTTCCGTCATTCTTCTTCCTCGGTAAGCCCGTCACATTAAATCTCTTTTTCATTGTTACTCCTGGGGCGGATGTAAGTATATCATAATTGAGAGGAAATAAAAAGATTTAGGACAACCGGAAACCAGGCGACTTTGCCATTTATTTGCAGTGAAAAGAGGAGATTCCGCCTGGTTATACGATTTTTACGCACAAAAATATCGGTCTGATCCCTGGTCCCTAAATTTGCCCCCAGAGTTCCTTTACCCGATCTGCCAGCGTCAGGGGGTGAAAGGGCTTTCTAATGAGGCCGGCGGCCCCTATTTTTTTATAGTTCTCCACATCCCGCGGCAATACCCTGGATGTCATAAATAGTACCGGTATCGCCGCGGTTCCAGGGCGTTTGCGCAGTTCGCCGAGGGTTTCCGGCCCGTTCATATCCTCCATCATCACATCCATTATGATCAAATCCGGCTGAAATTCCCCTACTTGCTCCAGCGCCTGCTCCCCGGAATCGCACACCCGCACGGTAAACCCACCTCTGGCTTCCAGGCTCACCGTTACAATCTTGCGGAGGTCCGGGTCATCTTCCACATACATTATTTTTTTCAACTGCGCGATATCGGTCACCGTTCCCCCGCCAGATGCTCACAGTTTCATTTTTCGCAATTGTTTTTCCGTGGTTACCACGGGGTGGAGGCGCATGTTATCCAGTAGATTGTCGATCTGCTCTTTTCTTTTTTGCATTGTTTCTTCACCTTCCACAATAATCATATCCAGGAGTAGTTCCAGTTGTTGGGCGTCCCTGGTAATCTCGGCGAAACCGAACGTGGCGCCGGAGCCGGTCAACTTGTGCGCCAGGGTGCGGAGCAGGGGCACTCGCGTTTTATTGCCACTGCCTCTTTTAATGGTGGCCCATAATTTCTCCATTTCCTCGATTTTGTCCGGCAACTGCGATGCGTAATCCTGCTGGATTTCCTGCATTTGTTGCCCAATGATGTCCGCGCCCACGTCCTTCTTAGGCGGTTCGGTTTCGGGATCAAGTCCAGGTTCGGGCTGCGATCCGGGTATGGGCGTAGGTACAGGTTCGGGTTCGGTCCCGGTCAACCGCTGGATTTTTTTCAGCAGGTCATCGAAGTTCAGGGGTTTTTCCACGAATTCATCGACTCCCATTCGCCTGGCTTGCATTTTATCCATGGATGTTCGATAGACCGCGGTCATGACGATAATAGGAATACGCTGCAGCCGCTGGTCTTTTTTCACGGATTGACAGATATCAAATCCATGCATCCGGGGCAGCAGCAAGTCCATCAGGATTAGATCGGGAACCTGTTCGCGGATAATCTTTAACCCGCTGACGCCGTCGCGGACGTGAATCGCCCGGTAATGATGCTGTGCCAAATATGATTGGATCAGCTTTCCTAATTGTTCATCATCTTCGATAATCACTATTTTCTTAAACATTGGCTCCTCTTTTTCATGCGGCGAATACTTCCACGGGTCGGCGGGTCGGCGGGTCGGCGGGTCAGCGGAGGCATGCCGCTATTTGCATCGCCGCCCGGATACCGTTACCGCAGGCAATCGCGGCCTGGCGGTAAATCCCGTTGGCCAAATCGCCGATTTCATATAATCGCCCCGCGTTTTTCAACTCCTTTGCCCGGGTAATTAAAAGCGGATTATAGAAAACCCGCTGCGGCTCCCGGCCGGCAGCGACAATCAAATAATCGGCTTCCCCTTCGGTCTTCTCTCCGCGGGTGGAAAAAGTAATGCACAATTTTTTGGTCTTCCCCGCGGTAATGCCTTTGATTTCAACATTTTTACTACATACGATACGGGGATTAGCCGCTGCTTTATCCACCAGCCAGGGCAGGGCTTTCACCCCCGCGCCCGGCATGGCGATAATTACCTCGTTATTATAAGAGCCGAGATTTAAGGCGTAATCAAACGCCTCATCATCGGCGCCGATAATTAAAATCCGTTTCCCCCGCTCCTTTAAGATCGGGAATACTTCGTAGAAGATATTCTCCCGCAGGGGCAGCGGAAGGGCATCCAGCGCCTCCACCCCCCGGGGGGAAGTGCCGCTCGCCGCCACCACCACCCTTGAATAATAAGCTGCCGTGGAGGTTGTAATTAAAAAAAGTTTCTCCTCTCCCAGGTATTCCAGGGCTTCCACTGTTTCATAAAGGGGGATAATACGATAGGAATCCAGGTGCTCCTGCAGCAGGGAAACCATTTGGGCGCCCGGGACGCCGTTGGGAAAACCGGGATAGTTTTCAACGCGGTGCGCATTTTTGAGTAACCCGCCGGGCCGGTCCTTCTCGAAAAGCAGGAAATCGATATTGTTCCTCCTGAGTTGAATGGCGGCCGCGATGCCCGCCGGCCCCGCGCCGATAACAGCCACATCTTTTTTCATCGCTTCTCGCTTGTCCTTACACCGCTTCTTCCAGGGGGAAATAGACCCTGAAAATAGCGCCTTTACCCACTTCGCTCAAGACTTCGATATTTCCCTTGTATTGGTCGATAATATACTTGACCACGAAAAGCCCCAGGCCCGTGCCTTTTCCCGGTTCTTTGGTAGTAAACAAGGGGTTGAAGATTTGATCCATGGTTTCATTATCCATGCCTATGCCCGTATCCTCGACCTCGATCCGCACCGAAGGGCGGTCCGTCCCCTCCGCACCCTCCGCACCCTCCGCACCCTCCGCGCCTTCTTGCGGCAATTTCTGCAGCGACACGTTTAATTTTCCTTTGCCCAGGGGTTCCATGGCCTGGACGGCATTGATGAAGAGGTTCATCACCACCTGCTGGTACTTTATTGCGCTCCCGCCCAGGTAAATATCCTCACGTGGTTTTTTCCAATGAATCTTTACAGCCTTTGGTACGGTCACCTCCAAAATAGAAAGCATCTCATCCACCAGGTCCCCGATATTTACCCTTGTCCTGGTATCATCCAGCCTGGAGAACTTTAATATATGGCCCACTACGTCTGAGGCCTTTTCGCCGGCGCGGCGGATTCTTTCCATGCTGAGGGCCTCTTCCTTGTCCAGGCAGCTTCCTTCGATAAACAAATTGGAATAACCGACGATAACGGCAATCAGGTTGCTGAGATCATGGACGGCGCCGGCCGCCATAATCCCTACCAACTCCATTTTTTGCGATATCACCAACTGTTCTTCCAGGTCCCGGTTTTTCTCGATAATGATATCCCGGTATTCTTTTAATTTTAATACATTGTCGATGCGGGAGACCAGGTCTTCTTTATTAATGGGTTTATTCAACAGGTCCACCGCCCCCAGGTCCAATGCCTGGCGTTTCAACGAGCGCTCCTGGTCGCCGGTGAGAATAACCACGGGGATGCTTTTGGTTTCTTCATCGGCCTGCAGTCTCTCCAGCAGTTCCAACCCATTCATCTCCGGCATGCGGACATCGGATATGATCAGGTCGATGGTTTCGTTGTTTACGATTTCAAGGGCTACTTTGCCGTTGAGGGCGAGCCGCAATTCCCATCGATCCCGATACTCCCTCAGCAAACGGCTTAATCCGTCAAGTACGAATTGTTCGTCATCGACAAAAAGTATCTTTTTCACATCCATATCAATTCCCTCCTTGAATGGGTAAATGGACATAAAAGGATGTTCCTTCGCCGGCCCTGCTTTTAAAATAGATTTTCCCTTTGTGTTTTTCGACGATATTATGGGCCATGGGAAGCCCCTGGCCGGTCCCTTTACCTACTTCTTTGGTGGTAAAAAAGGGATTAAATACATTATCTTTTATACTGTCGGGGATGCCGCTGCCATTGTCGGTAATGGTAATAATTATTTCGCTGTTCTCCAGGGCGGTGGTAATTTTTATTAGCCCCGGCGTTCCCCGGCTCACTTTCTCCTGGATGGCGTCCGCGGCATTGCCCAGCAAGTTCATAAACACCTGGGTCAATTCACCCTGGTAACAAGGGATTTGAGGTAATCCCGGGTAAAATTCCATTTCGATATCCACTATTTTTTTTATTTCATTTTGTACGATCACTACGGTGGAGCGCAGCAGTTTATTGACGTCGGCTTTCTCCATAACCCCCCTGCCGGGATGGAAGTATTCTTTCATGGACCGTATAACATTGGATACGGCGGCGACCCCTTCCACTACCTGGTCGCAGGCTTTGGGCATTTCCCGGAGGTGGTACTCGATATCGTAGTGTTCGATGGTTTGCCTGATTTTCAGCGCCGCCTGTTTTTTATCGGATTGTTCGATCTCCGGTAAACTTTCAAACACGGCTTCGTAAAATTTTGAAATATCTTTAAAGGAGTCGCACAAGAACTGGCCATTATTCCCGATAAATTGCAGCGGGGTTTTTATTTGATGGGCGATGTTGCCGGCCATTTGCCCGAGGGATTCCAGTCGATGGGATAAATTGCGCCGGCGTTCTTCTTCTTTACGGTTGGTAATGTCTTCCGCCAGCAGCAGGAACCCTAATTTCTTCCCGTCGCTGTCCATGATGGGATTGATCACGGATAGCAAGAGACGGGCGCCTTTGTCTTTGAAATCGATGGGGATTTCAAGGCCGCTAAAGGGTTTCCCTTCGCCGTCCGCCAGTCCTATTTCCATAATTTCAGCCAGCTTACCGGGGTCGACGTATTCCTTTAATACTTCCGCCAGAGGTTGACCGATGCAGCCGGCTTCGTCGATACTGAAAAATTTTCCCGCGGTTTCATTCCATTGGAATATTTTCCCGTCGGAATCGACGGCGATTAGCAGGGAAGAGATGGCGGCCACCAGTTTTTCGATTTCCGCGCGGCGGAACTCGGCCAGGTCCCTGGCTTTTCTCAATATCTCCTGTACTTTCCGTTCCTCTGCCAATTTTTGCCTTAACCGCCGGGTGCGGAACCGGAAAAAACCGAATATTAACAATAGACAAAAAAGTCCCACGGCGCCCCGGAACCACAAGGTCTTCCAGGGAGGGGGGGTGATGGTAATCTTTATCGCGACGCCTTCTTCGTTCCAAATTCCATCGTCGTTGCTGCCCCTTACCCTGAAGGTATATTGCCTGGCGTCCAGGTTCGTATAAGAGGCGTACCGGTTGTCGGCGCTTTTCTTTATCCAGGTTTTATCGAAACCTTCCATTTTGTATTCATATTTATTTTTCATGGGGGTAGTAAAATCCAGCGCCGCAAATTTAAAGGCAAAAAAATAGTCTTCATAGGAAAGTTTGATCTCTTCGGTTTCAAGGATGGATTTTTCCAGGGGCGTATCCCGGCCGGGATCGATATTGACGGATTCGTTGAACAACTGGAAGTCGGTAATGGCAATGGGCGGCCGATAGGATTTATCAATTATCTTTCGGGGATCGAAATAATTAAACCCGTTGACGCCGCCGAAATACATTTCTCCATCGGGCGCACGATAACAGGAATTGCCGTTAAATTCATTACTTTGCAGGCCGTCGTGGATATCGTAGTTCCGGAACTGCTCTTCTTTTGGATTAAACCTGGAGATACCGTAATTGGTGCTGAGCCACAGGCCGCCGGCGTCGTCCTCCAGGATACCGTTTATTTTATCATTGGGAAGGCCGTCTTTGGTTGTATAATGGTTAAAGATGTTTGTTCCCCGGTCGAATTTATTTAACCCCAGGGCGGTCCCGATCCACAGCGTACCCGCTTTGTCTTCGTAAATGTAGTTTATTTGATTGTCGCTTAGACTGGAGGGGTTGGCCGGGACGTTCTTCCAGGAGTCAAAGGATTTGTTTACCCGGTTGAACCGGTTCAGGCCGCCCCTGGTTCCAATCCAGAGTGCGCCGCCGCGGTCTTCAAAAATACATGATACAAGATCATGACTGAGGCTGGAGGGGTTCCCGGTATCGTTTTTCCAGCAGGTAAAACGGTCTTTTTCCCTGTCCAGCCGGTTCAGCCCTTTTTCGGTTCCAATCCACAGCGCGCCGAATCTATCTTCACGGATGGCATACACATCGTCCTGGCTCAGGCTGGCGTCATCGGAGGGATCGTTTTTATAACAGGAAAACATCCCCTTTTGCCGGTGGAACCGGTTCAGGCCGCCGCCTTCCGTGCCGATCCAGATGACGCCGCCGCGGTCTTCATAGATAGAAAGGACTTTGTTGTGGCTCAAGCTATTGCGGTTGTTGAGATTATGGGTCCACAGTTTCATTTTTCCCGAGGCCATGTCCAGTTGGGCCAGGCCGCTGTCGGTTCCGAACCAGGCAATCCCCGACTTATCTTTATAAATCGACCATATGCAGTTGTTACTTACGATATTTGCCCCGCCCCGTTCAGCGTTCCAACAGGGGAATTTTTCCTTTCCCCCGGCGTATTTGTTTAGTCCGCGGTTGGTTCCAAACCATAGTATTCCGCCCCTGTCCCGGTAAATGGCATATACGTTATCATCGCTCAAGCTGCCGGGGGTATCGGCCCTGTATTGGTCGCATAGGAATATTTTTTTTTCGTGATAAAAGCGATTCAAGCCTCCCCCATAGGTGCCGACCCACAATACGCCGGCGTCATCTTCAAAAATTGAAAGTACATAATTATGACTCAAACTGCAGGGGTCCCCGGGATTTTTTTTACAATGTTTAAATATCTCCTTTTGCCGGTCCATCCGGCTAAGCCCGTCTTCGGTCCCGATCCACAGTATCCCGCGGCTGTCTTCGCAGATTGCTTTAATAGAGTTATGGGGCAAACTTTGGGGGTCCCTGGGGTCATGTATATAGTGGGAAAAAGTCTCTTTCTCCCGGTCGAATCGATAAAGTCCGTTCTTTTCGGCGCCGATCCACAATACACCCGATTTGTCTTCATAAATGGCCCTCACCGAATTGTCGTCCAAACCGGAAAGCTGGCCCGGGGTATTTGTATAATATTTGGATTGTTTTCTTTCCCGGTCCAAACGAATGAGCCCGGCGCCGGATGTTCCAATCCATAAAACCCCTGCTCTATCTTCGTAGATGGACCGTATTTTATTGCTATTTAAATGGATAAATTTCTCTGTCTTGCGGTTGAAACGGTCAAGGCCGCCTTGAGTGCCGATCCATAACTCTCCCGCATGGTCTTCATAGATTACGCTTACCTTATTGTCGATCAAACTGAGGGGATCATCCGTTTTATGCTTGTACACTTTGATATCATACCCATCATAGCGATTCAGGCCTTCTTCGGTTCCCAGCCAGAGGAACCCTTTTTTATCCTGGCATATGGTAAACACGGTATTTTGAGAGAGTCCTTGTTCGCTTGAAATCCGTTCGAAACGAATCTTCTCCTGCGCTGTCAAGGGAAGCGAAAGCCTATAACCAAGAAAAAGGAAGAGAACTGCCAGCCATATCCGCCCGGCTTTCACTGATGTCGAATGTTCTTTTTCAATCATATTAAATGCCTGGCCTGCTTATTTCCGCAAACCATGCAAATTATAAGATAAAAAAACATTTTCAGCAAGTAAAATGTTGCCGTTAATCCCCAATTTTTTAAGCGGGCGGTGCACGCGCCGCGTGCCGCCGCGGGGGTTGACAAATGGGGGCAGGGTGGTTACAATATATGAAATGACTATACAGGAATATTTAGAAAACATTAACCGGCGCTTCAAAACCGGTATCTCTAGCGAACATACTTACAGGGGAGATTTACAGACATTATTGCAGGGTATGGTTCCCGGTTTCCTGGTAACCAATGAACCGAGGCCCATCGAGTGCGGCGCGCCCGATTATGTGATTACCAAAAAAGATGTTCCCATCGGTTATATCGAAGCCAAAGACATCGGCGTCGATTTAGGCGGGAAAACGTTAACCGAACAATTCGATCGCTACCGTTCCTCATTGGAAAACCTGGTGTTTACCGACTACCTGGAGTTCCGGCGTTACAAGGACGGCGAGTTTGTGGCCAGCGCCAGGATAGCGGAAATCAAAAAAGGCGCTATTGTCCCGTTACCGCAAAACTTCAATGCGTTTACCGATCTGATCAGGGATTTTTACGCCTATGAAGGCCAGACCATTCGAAGCCCTAAAAAGTTAGCCGTAATGATGGCGGCCAAAGCCCGGTTGCTTTCCCTGGTTATTGAAAGCGCATTGAATAGCGACGAAAAAAACAAGGAAGATAGTACGATCAAAGAGCAAATGAATGCCTTCAAGGAAATCCTGATCCACGATATAAAACCAAAGGAGTTTGCCGACATTTATGCTCAAACCATTGCTTACGGGATGTTTGCCGCCCGGCTGCAGGACCCTACGTTAGAGACATTTTCAAGGGAGGAAGCGGCCCAATTGATTCCCAAATCCAACCCGTTTTTAAGGAAATTGTTTCAATACATTGCCGGTTATGACCTGGACGACCGTCTCAAGTGGATAGTGGATGCGTTGGCCGATATTTTCAGGGCCACCAATGTCAATTACTTGCTGAATGAACTTGGGGGTACAATCCAGGTGAATGACCCCGTCATCCATTTCTACGAGACTTTTCTGGCGGAATATGACCCGAAGGTGCGTAAAGCCAGGGGGGTTTGGTACACGCCGGCGCCGGTGGTGAATTTTATCGTTCGGGCAGTGGACGATATTCTAAAAACCGAATTCAATTTACCCATGGGTTTGGCCGACGCTTCCAAAACGAAAGCAAACCCGGAGGTGCACCGGGTGCAAATACTGGACCCGGCCGCGGGCACAGGAACTTTTTTGGCGGAAGTAGTGAAGCTCATTTACAAACGGTTTCAAGGGCAGCAGGGCATCTGGAGCAATTATGTAGAAAATCATTTGATACCCAGGTTAAATGGTTTTGAGTTGCTCATGGCGTCATATGCCATGGCGCATCTTAAATTGGAAATGCTGTTGAGTGAAACCGGTTTCAAGCCTAAAACAGAGCAGCGGTTTCGAATATATCTGACCAATTCATTGGAAGAGATCGTGGAGTATAAAAAGACGTTATTCGTCGATTGGTTGAGCACCGAAGCCAATGAAGCGCACCGCATCAAACAAGATACGCCCGTGATGGTGGTGTTGGGTAATCCGCCATATAGTGGAATATCTGTCAATACTGGGAAATGGATAAGTGATAAGATCAATGATTATAAATATATTGATGGTGTACATTTTAACGAACGTAAACATTGGCTAAATGATGATTATGTAAAGTTCATACGATTTGGAGAATACCTGATAGAAAAAAACGAAGAGGGTATTTTGGCGTTTATCAATAACCACAGTTTTATTGATAATCCAACATTCAGGGGGATGCGCTGGCATTTACTTCGCACATTTGACACCATTTATATTATAGACTTACACGGAAATTCCTTAAAAAAGGAAGTTTGCCCCGACGGATCACCTGACAAAAATGTGTTTGACATTCAAGCTGGTGTGTCAATAAACCTTTTTATCAAAACAGGAAAAAGGAAAAATGGAGAATTAGCCAATGTAAAACACATTGACCTATGGGGTGACCGAGGAAGCAAATACGATGCTTTATTGGATGGCAGTATAAATTCTCTTGTTTTCAATGACGTAAATTATACAAAACCTTACTATTTTTTTCTACCAAAAAATGACACTAGTAAATTTGAGTATGAAAATGGTTTTAAGATAGACGAATTACTACCAACTAATGTAACCGGGATTGTTACTGCAAGAGATTCAGTTGTAATAGATATGGATAGTAAAAAATTATTGGAAAAAATAAATATGTTCTGTAATGAAAAATATACAGATAATGAAATTCGACAGTTTTTCTTCCCAAACAAAAGCGAAGGGAAATATCTTGCGGGAGATTCACGAGGCTGGGAACTTGCAACTGCAAGGCAGAGGATTCGTAATAATGATCACAATCTGATCATTAAAAAAATAGCCTACAGACCTTTTGATATAAGGAGTATATATTATTCATCAGATATGGTTGATTGGGGCAGGGAAAAATTAATGCAACACTTCTTGAAAGGGGATAATATAGGGTTGGTTGTTGGAAGGCAATCAACGGATGAGTATTGGTGTAATGTTCAGGTTAGCAATAATATGATTGATAATAGATATCATTTTAGCTATAAAGGAATATCATCGCAGTTTCCCCTCTACCTCTACCCCGAAACCGGCAAACAACAAACCTTAATAAAAACTACCGAAAGAACCCCTAACCTGGATATGAAGATTGTCAATCAAATCGCGGAAAAACTGGGATTGCGGTTTACCAATGAAAAAGAAACCGCCGCCGGCGCCTTTGCGTCCTTTTCCCCCATCGATATCCTGGATTATATCTACGCCGTTTTGCACAGCCCTACCTACCGCGAGAAATACAAAGAATTCCTTAAAATCGATTTCCCCCGCGTCCCTTACCCCAAAGACGGCGAAACCTTTTGGCAATTAGCGGCTCTTGGCGGCCAATTACGGCAAATTCACCTGCTGGAAAGCCCCATCGTTGAGAAATACATTACCACCTATCCGCAAGAGGGTTCAAATGTAGTGGGCAAAATAAAATACGAAGACAATAAAGTCCGGATCAATGATCAACAGTACTTTGACAACGTCCCCCAGATAGCCTGGGAGTTTTTTATCGGCGGTTATCAACCCGCGCAAAAATGGCTCAAAGACCGCAAAGACCGTGAATTGAGTTTCGAAGACATATTGCATTACCAGAAAATTATAGTTGCATTGACTGAAACCCACCGGTTAATGAAAACAATCGATGAGATTGAAATAGAGTAGCAGCGAAGAAAAAACAACCTGTGAAAACCTGAACCATCTGTGGCTAAAAAAGCCCATTTAAACACACGAATAAGCAATCTCCTCTTTGAGGATACACAGGGAGAGGTCAAATCGGTATTCGGTCGTTTCAAGTTCAGTTTCAAAAATAAAATTCTTGCAGCAGTTCCCGAAGGGTTTACTCACCTGGGCCGTTGAGAACCAGCGGTGGGCGGACCTTTTACAATCACAAAAAAATCAGTATAATTAATGCAGGTAAAAAAGGAAGACGCCATGAAGAAAAACAGCCTTGAGAACCCGGAATTAATAGCCTTTGGCAAACGCTTAAAAGATATCTTTCCTGGAAAAAGTTTTCCCGCGCACAGAAATAGTTTCCCCGCGCACAGATAAAGTTCTCCCGCGCACGGAAGTAGTTTCCCCGCGCACAGATAAAGTACCGACACGCACAAAAAAAGTCTTCATACGCTACAGATTTGTCATTAAACCTTCCAATCAAGTTTCTCCACCGTCGCAAAATGTTAACCGACAGGCTGCCGCCGGGAGTCGTTTGTTTTTGTTTTGGTCATTTGAATTTTTTTCATTTGGATTTGTTTAGAATTTAGTGCTTAGTGCTTCGAATTTAGCCT
>Ga0315278_10004227_pt1 | contig 12935 bp, 11 predicted proteins | sample YL17G06_0_MG_FD_203880 | JGI IMG/M metagenome (GOLD analysis project Ga0315278, IMG submission 203880) | Sediment microbial communities from Yellowstone Lake, YNP, Wyoming, USA - YL17G06_0 | ecosystem: Environmental > Aquatic > Freshwater > Lake > Sediment | place: USA: Wyoming | collected...
GCTCGACGATCACCCGCGTCCCGACGACGCGCGCCTCCTCGAGGCGGGCCGCCACACGGGCCAGGGTGTCGTCCGACGGGACGAGCTGCTCGAAGCGAAGGCGCCCATCGGCAGCCGGCGCCGTGGGCACCACGAGGACCCGCACAGATCCGGCGTCGGCGCCGTCGCCGGCGCCCACCGCGTGGACGCGCGCCAGCTCTGGCGCGACCTCCTGGGCAAGGTGCTCGAAGTCCTCCGTGGTCACGGCGCGCCCGCGGGAGCGGAGCGTGATCGGGCCACGGACCTTCGCGTTCTCGATCTCCTCCCCTTCGACGCCGCCGGCCATCGCGCGGCGGTTCTCCACGCGGCTCACGTACGGGATGGACGACTTGAGGATGCTGATCGACCGCGGCGCGATGTTGCCGAGCCGGCCGCCGCCGGTGAGGTAGACGTCGACCTTGATGCGGCGTCCCTTCGCCGGCACCGCCCCGTAGCCGCGCACTGATCCGTCCGCCTCGCGCACGGCCGGGCCGAAGGAGATCTCGCCGGCCACGGCGTCCAGCACGAAGTGGGGTTCCTCGGGCCCCGAGCCGGAGAAGTCGGGGACCTGGGTCCACTCCTGCCAGCCGTCCTCGTCGTCGGAGACCCGGACGGACGTCGGCCGGTCGCCGGGGACGACGGGTCGGCGCTTGAGCAGGTAGCGCTGGCCGGCCACGCCCTCGGAGGTGCCGACGATCTCGTCGACGACCACGTCGGCGTGAACCGCGGCCGTCGTGCCGCCGACGGTGGAGGCCGTCACGCCGCGCACGTTCGGGGAAGCGGAGTAGAACGGCTGGCCCTCCTCCGGCTCCGTGACGCGGGCGCGGAGCCACGCGGCAGGGAGCTTTTCGACGACCGAGACCGCATGGCCCGCCGGGACGTGGAGGATCACCTCGCCGTCGCGGTTGAGGCCCCCGGTAGCGTCGCGCTCCAGCTCACACGGCGTCCAGCCATCGCCCGTCCACGCCTCCCACGCCAGGGGCGGCCAGGTGGGATCGACGCCAACGCCCTCGATCGTGCACTGGAAGTCGAGGCGCACAACGTTGGAGGGAGCCGGCTCGGAGATGCCAACGAGGAGCAGGTTGCCGGCACCGGGTGGCGCCTCGAAGGCGACGAAGTCGCGGCCGTTGACGGCCTCGGTGGTGCGGTCCACGTGCTTCTTGCCGTCCGCCGTTGTAAGCACGTGCGCGAGCTTCACCGGCACGATCGGAAGGTCGTCGAGGGTCGTGAAGACGACCGCGTCGTCGGTCTCCGTGCGGATCGTCGCCACCTGCGTTCCGCCGGCGATCCGGACGGCGTCGGGCTGGGATGCGGAGAGCCAGAAGGTGATCTCGCCGCGGGCTGCCGCCGGCGGGAAGAGGCGGACGCCGATCAGCTCGAGGAACTTGACGTAGTGGCGATCAGGGACCCGGTTGAGGCGGTAGAGGAGCTGATCCGTCATCCAGGCGAACGCCTCGATGAGCGTGACCCCGGGGTCCGAGACGTTGTGGTCCGTCCATTCCGGGCAGCGCTGCTGGACGAGCCGCTTTGCGTCGTCGACGAGATCCTGGAAGCGGCGGTCGTCCAGGTTCGGGACCGGCAGGGCCATCGGTCAGTCCTCCGCGGGGATCACGTAGAAGGGGAAGACGAGGTTCCGGGGATCGTTCGACGACCCGACCGAGTAGCGGATGTCGATGTAGAGGGTCGAGGGGTCGTCCGGGTCGGGGGCCACGTCGACCTCCCGCACCGAGATCCGGGGCTCCCAGCGGCGCAGCGAGGCGCGCACGTCGGCGGCGATCCGCCCGAACGTCGCCGCGTCGGCCGGCGCGAAGACCTCGTCGTGGATCCCGCACCCGAACTCCGGCCGCATCGGCCGTTCGCCGTAGGCCGTGCCGAGGACCAGGCGGATGCTCTCCTCGATCTCCCGCTCGCGGGTCACGAGGGCGATCCCGCCCGTCGCGTCGGTGCGCAGCGGGAAGGCCCACCCGGCGCCGATGAACTCGTCGTTTACCATCGGGTCGTCCTCCTCGCCTAGCCCAGCTGGACCTGGCTGCCGCTGACCTTGGCGACACCGCTCGTGCTGATCTCGACGCCGGCCGAGCCGGTGAGCTTCGCCTGGGCGCTCGACGTGATTTCGACCCCGCCGTCGCCGCTGATCCTGACCTTGCCGGTCGCGTTGATCTCGATGTCGCTCGTGGCGGTCAGCACGATCTTGCCGTCCGACGTCCCGCTCAGCTCCCTGTCCGTCCGGCTCAGGAGGAGGACCACTTCCTCTCCCGCGGTCTTCATTCCCAGCGACGAGTTGCCGGGCTTGTCCCACATGTAGACCTGGTTGCCGTCGCGGCTCACGAGGAGGCGCCCGTTGAGCTTCCCGTTGTCCACCTCGATCGGCGGCGGCGTATCGCTGCCGTTCCAGAGGCCGCCGACGACGAAGGGGCGCTGGCGGTCGCCGCCCTCGAAGGCGACGAGGACCTCGTCGTTGACCTCGGGGATCCAGACCATGCCGCGCGAGGCGCCGTTGCCCGGCGCCGCCACCCGCCCCCAGTTGCTCTCGTAGTCGGCCGACATGGACGGGAAGCGGAGCTTCACTCGCCCCTGGCGCTGCGGGTCGTCGTTGTCCGTCACGATGCCCACCACCACGCCCGGGGAGGAGCCGGATCCCCCGCCCCCTCCTCCGCGGCCGCCCCCGCCGCCCCCCGCGCTGCCGGCGGCCGCCCCCGCGACGAGGCCCATGAGCGACCGGTCGTGGCGGCCGCTCACGACGAAGTGCGTCCGGTAGCCGTCGTGGGGATCGTACGTGTGGCGCGTGTGGGTGAGCGTGTAGCGCCCGGCGAAGGGCGCCGCGACCTGCGAGACGCTGACGGCGACGCCGGCCTTCACGCGGGGGTTGCCGCGGGCGATGCCGGAGGCCTCGGCGAACGCGCTGCCGACCTGCTCGGCGAGCGCCTCCGCGGCCCGATCGGCCTCGGCCTGCGACGGGTAGCCGCCCTCGACGATCAGGACCGGGCTGCCGAAGAGCTCCGCGAGGCTCCCCGGGTTGTCCGCCAGCCGGGCGGCCGTGGTACCTGCCGGGGCAGTCCCCACGATCGCCTGCTTCGTGGCCGGGTCCCAGCCCCGGACCTCGACGCGGGAGACCTGCCCCGACGACGTCACCCGTGGCCGGAACTCGAGGAGGTCCTGGCCGAAGACGAGCTGGAGCGGGTCGGTGGAGCTGAAGTCGCCGCCCTCCGGCGCGTCGGCCGCCTCCCGGGGCCGCCGGAACTCGAGCTTGCCCTCGACGACCGCGACCTCGAAGCCGACCTCGCGGGCGAGGCCCCGCAGGAACTCCCAATCCGTCTGGCCGGTCTGGCCGACGTGCTGGTGGACCCGGCCGCTGTCGTCGATCGTGCCGACCTGCAAACCCACCTGGGAGGCGATCGTGCGGGCGACGTCGGAGTACTTCACGTTCTGGAATGTGGCCGAGCTGCGACCGCGGGAGAGGCGATGGGCATGGTCGTAGCCGCGCGCCACGAGGAGCGGCGCCTTCCCCTCGCGGTAGACGCCCTCGAGCGCGGTGACCTCGCCGCTGACCAGCAGGCTCGTTGCACCGTCGCCGAGGGCCGACGTCGAGACCTTCACCGCGCAGCCCACGCGGAGGTGGGCCGCATCGGCGACCGTCATGTCGGCGGTCTCCTGGAACGTGATCTCGAACGTGTCGGGAAGATGGAGGTGGTCGTCCACGACCACGCGCAGGAGCGCAGTCTCGACCGCACCGTCAAGCGGCCGGCCGTCCACCTCGACCTTGATCGCGGTCGCGAGCGCGGCGTCGGGCACGCCTCAGCCCTCCCGGGAGCCGAGGCGGCGCGCCTCGTCGGCCGTGGGCACGAGGAGGCGCGTGCCGGCCGTGACGCGGAGCGGGTCGTCGATCCCGTTGAAGGCGGCGATCCCGCGCCACAGGCTGGGGTCCCCGAACTCGCGGTAGGCCACCGAGTGGAGGCTGTCGCCGGCGCCGACGAGGTGGCTACGACGGCTCTCCCGCGACCCGGACGACGGGTTCTGCTTCGGCGGGTCCTCCGGGACCTCCTCGAGGGAGATCGTCGCGCTCGCCCGGACGGGGGTCCCGTCGGGCTTGAAGAGGACGTACTTGGCGTTGACGGTCTTGAGGAAGAACTTGAGGTCCGCGAGGATCGGGTTGGTCCCCCATTCGAACCCCAGGACGGGCGGCCGCGGCAGCTTCTTCTTGATCGACGTCGGCGTGGGCTTCGTCCACTCGAAGAGCGTCATCACGCTGCGCGCGACGTTGGCGTCGGTGGCGTCCCAGGCATCGAACCAGATCTCCATCTGGACGGTCTGGGGGCCGGCGCCGGTGAACTGCGGCTTGCCCGCGGATCCGGCCCCCTTCTGCTGCGGCCGGTTCCAGTTGGCCGACTTGGCGGTCGTGAGCTCGGCCGGGTTGTACATGAAGAGGAGCTCGCGCGTCTCCGGGTCGCTCTCAGGATCGACCCTGAGGATGGCCTTCGCGAGCTGGCCGCCGTTGAGCATCAGCGTGCGAACCCGTTGTGGATCAGCTCGAGCACCTCGAGGCCCACGGCGTTCGCCCCGGTGTCGAGGGTGGGCCCGGACCAGCGGACCGGGTAGATCCCCTGCAGGCGCCACTTCGCGACGGTGCCACCGCCACCGTCGAGTACCGCGATCTCCGCCGTGGACCGCTTCGGGTCGCTGGCCACCGAGGCGAGCCAGGCGGCGACCTTCTGGGTGTCGGCGTCGATGGGGCGCGTCAGCTTCAGGTTCTGGTATTTGGCGCGCCCGGGGAACCGGTGGACGTAGTCGTTGTTGCCCCCCTCCTTGACCTCCTGGATGTCGTACTCGACGGTCAGCCCCTCGCACTTGGTCCACGAGCCGAGGTCGGTGTGGTCGTCGAGGGTGACCTTGAAGCAGTTGCTCAGGCCGTAGTTCACGCGGTCGGACATGACATCACCCGTCGATCAGGAGGCCCATCCGCTCGCGGTCGAGCAGCAGCTCGGTCGCGAAGCGGGAGCGAATGCGGTCGTAGACGCGGTCGGCGATCTCCTCGTAGTCCTGGCCGCCGCCCTCAGCCCCCGCGCCGCCCGTCCCGCCCTCGGCCGCGCCGGCAGCGGGGGCGGCGTCGACCTGGGTGGCCACCTCGTCGATCGCGACCGCGCGCTGGACCACCGCCGGCTCGGAGGCGGACAGCGCCGCGAAGCCGCTCCCGGCGCTCCAGCCCAGCACGCGCGCCGGCTGGGGCGGCGCAGACCCCTCGCCGGCGGCGAAACGCGAGACGGCGACCGGCTCCCAAGCGGGGCGCGCGGCGGAGCCGGGCGGCCATGGTGCCGCGGCGGCGCGGGCGACGGGAAGCGACGTTTTCCCCGTTCGCGCGTCGACTCCCGGTCCCGATCCTCCTTCCTCGACGGGCGACCGCTGGGCAATCGGCCACCCGGACACCACGTTGCCTGGGCCGGGTGTTCCCGGGGCCTGCACGGCGAGGAAGGCGCCGGCGGAGTGCCCGGCTCCGGGCGCAGGCCCGGCCGGTGCGGCGGTGCCACGGACCGTTGCCGGCGGCGGCGCGGCCGGCCAACCGGCAACCGATCGGATGGGCTCGGCGCCGCGCAGCGAGCGCGCGACGACGAGCGGCACGGACCGCCCGCCTGGGGCCGGGGGCTGAGCCGCGGGCTGAGCGGCGGGTGGGGTCGGCGGCGCCATTCCAGCGGGCCCGGCGGCGCGCGGGCCCGCGGCGAGCGGCCCCGCGGGGAGCGGCCCCGGGAGGGCCGGAGCAGCTGGGGGGACGGCGTCCGGCCCCGGACCGGCGACGGGATCCGCGGCGGGATCCGCGGCGGGATCCGCGGCGGGAGCGCCTCCCGGCACGAAGCTGCCGCCGTCGATCCCCGTCCCGACGGCGAGCGCCAGAGCCTCGCCGGGCGACGCTCCGGCCGGGTCGGCGTCCGCGCCATCGCCGGACGGAGCCGGGGCACGTCGGCCGGAATCCCCGACGAGGGGACGCTCACCGCTCCGCTGGGCCGGCAGGATCGCCGGGCCGTTGAGGTCGCCCTCCACGACTTCGTCCAATGGGGCGGCCGGCGGCGTGGCGACGGCCCCGTCGGCGGCCTCGGCGGTCCCGGCGGCCCCGGCGGCCCCGCCGCCAGGACGTGCCGCACCCGGCTCGGGCGGTGTCGCCGGCCGTCGACCCTCCGACGAGACCCGGAGGACCGGCAGCGCGGCGTCCGCCGCGGCCGCGCGACGCAGCGCAGGCGGCGCGGTGACGGGCGGGGTTGGGGGCACGGCCGTTCGTCCCGCGCGGGCGAGCGTCGGGTCCGCTCCGGGGCTGGTGCGCTGGACGCTCGGGAGCCCGGCGAGCGGAGCCCCGAGGCCCAGGCGGCGCGACTCGCCGAGCGAACGCGGCTGAACCGGACGCGGCGCGTGCGCGTCCGCGACCGCCGTGGATCCGGCCTCGCCCGAAACAGCGCCGGGGGCCATCGACGGCGGGGCCGGGGGTGCCACGGTCGGCGGCACCGGGCCCGCCACGCTCCGCCGCGCCGCGGAGCCGGCGGCCGTGGACGCCGAGGCGGGGAACGCGGGGGCGACCGCTCGGGCCGTATCCGGGGCCGTGGACGCCCCGACCCGTGTCGCCGCGAGCGCAGGCGCCGTCGCGGACGGCGCCACGACGTGGAGCACCCGCGGTGACGGGGCGGCGGGGAGCTCGGCCGTGAACGCGACCGCGACCGACGGTCCCGGCGACGGAGCGTCCGCCGCCGGCCCATCGACCTCGCGAACCGGGAGCGGGGCGCCGGAAACCGCCGCCCCGCGGCGCTGCGGCCCGCGCGGTGGCGGCAGCTCCGCGTGGTCAGTGGGGGCGCCGGCCGGCGTGCGATGCTCCGCCAGGGGCGTCGCGATCCCGCTCACCAGGCCGGCGGGTCCGTCGGCCGCGAGGTTGTGCGTCAGCGGGCGCAGGATCGGGTCGGGCGGGCGCAGGCCGGCCAGCTCGCGGCCGAACTGCACCGCCGGCGCGGTCAGGGGAGCGTCGCCGACGGAGCGCGGGAGTGGGGGGAGGCTCCGCCAGGCCACGGGGCGCGATGGGAAGCCGGCCCCCCGGGCCGGGCCGGGGCCAGCGCCGGGCGCACCCGAAACCGCCGCCCCGGCGTCGGCCGCGGCGGGGGCGTCCCGGTCCCCCCGGAAGAGCAGCGAGAGAGGCCAGCGCACGACGAGATCACTCCCCTTCGGTCAGGCGCCGGTTGATCCGCGCGATCTCCTCGATGAACCGCAGGCGGTCCGGGTGCTCGAGGTCGAGGATCGCGTCCATGGACCAGTGCAGGTGGTAGGCGACGTACGCAGCCTCCTCGAAGAGACGGTCGGCGGCGTACGTCACGACCCCCCCGGCGCCGCGCCTCCGATCTCTACGGTGAACGCATGGCTGCACGCCGGACAGGTCACCGCGGCCTGCGACGTGCCCTCCTGGTTCACCCGGCGGTAGAGGTCCTGGAGGAAGGCGAGGTCGGAGGCGAACATGCCCTCGACGACCTGCGGGGTCACCTGGACGAGGCTGCCGAGCCGGACCACGACGCGGGAGAGGAGGATCACCGTGAGGTAGGCCTCGTTCTCCCGGACCCGCGGGTCGCGCAGCGGAAGGATCTCGTCGCGTGCCGTCGCCAGGCGCATGGCCCCCTCGCGGTGGAGGGTGCCCGCGTCGTCGACGTAACCGCGCGGCAGCACGAATGGGAACTCGGTCCGCAAGCCGCCCGACGCGGGACCGGGCGCACCAACGGCAGCCGGCCCCGCGATCAGGTCGAGCACCACGTCACTTCACCCGCTCGAGCCGCTCGGAGACGATCGTGACGCTCTCGACCGACGGCGTGTTGTCCCCGGCCTTCATCCCGGTCGCCTCGAACTTGGAGATCCAGGCGCTGTAGAAGTTGTACCGGGCGACCTCGCCGCCGGCGAAGTCGTACTGGACGATGGAGCCATCCTTGCGGGCGCCGACGAGCAGGCCGTCGAGGGCGGCCTTGTGCCAGTTGTAGAGATCCATGCTGGCGTCGGCGGCGCGCTTGAGCGTGATCGTCGGCGGCTTCGTCGCCCCGATCATCTTCTTGAGGATGGGCTTGCCGAAGGCGTCGTTCGCCTTCAGCTCGACGACCTCGATCTCGGAGGTGATCCCGCCCACCTCCTGGAAGGTGGCGATCGTGACGCCCCCGATCTCGATCTTGAAGCGCTGGGCGACGAGCGCGTCGAACGGCGTCGCGGAGGGAAGTCCGGCTGGCATCGGTGTGGATCCTCCATGCTGTCGTCAGGCAGGGTCGGTCGCGCACGTCACTCGCTGAGTGACGTGCCACCGGAGAACTGGGCGAGGCGGAAGATCACGAACTCCGCCGGTTTCACCGGGGCGATCCCGATGTCGACGATGAGCTGCCCCGCGTCGATCGTCTCGGCCGTGTTGTTCTCCCCGTCGCACTTCACGAAGAAGGCCTCTGCCGGGGTCGCTCCGAAGAGGGCGCCGTCGCGCCACGTCCGGACGAGGAAGGCGCCGATCGTCCGCTTCACGCGCTCCCAGAGGTCCATGTCGTTCGGCTCGAAGACGACCCACTGGGTGCCGAGCAGGATCGACTCCTCGATGTAGTTGAACAGGCGGCGGACGTTGAGGTAGCGCCACGCCGGATCGGAGGAGAGCGTTCGGGCGCCCCAGACGCGGATCCCGCGACCCGGGAAGGTGCGCACGCAGTTGACCCCGATCGGATTGAGCTGGTCGTGCTCGGCGCGGGTGAGGTTCAGCTCCAGGGCGATCGCCCCGCGCACGACCTCGTTCGCCGGCGCCTTGTGGACGCCGCGCTCGCCGTCGCTGCGGGCCCAGATCCCGGCGATGTGGCCGGACGGAGGCACGAACGTGGCCTGGCCGGCGATCGGGTCGAACACCTTGATCCACGGCCAGTACAGGGTGGCGTACTTGGAGTCGTAGCCCGCCTTGTCCTGGCGCCACTCCTTGACCTGCTGGGCGTTGTAGTCCGGCGGGGTGTCGAGGATGGCGACCCGGTCGCCCATCAGCTCGCAGTGGGCCATCATCGCCAGCTGGACGGCCTTGAGCCCGTCCATGTCCACGACACCGGCCTGGTAGAGCGCCATCAGGTCGGGCGCGGCCACCATCGTGATCTCCTCGATGGCCTCCAGGCCGCCGAAGCCGGTCCGGTCCGCCGAGTTCCCGACGTACTCGTTCGGGGTCACCCGCACGGGACCGCTGGCGGTGCCGCCGGCCAGGGCCGACTTCGTCCCGACGGCCGGGGCGACCTCGCCCTTGGCGACCTCCTCGAGGCGGACGAGCTTCGAGGTCTTCACCGCCGTGAAGACGCTCTGTTTGCCGCGCTTGACCGTGACGTTGTCGTACACCTCCTGCTCGGAGCCGCGGGTCACGGTGAGCTTGAAGACGCCCTCGCCCGGCGCGGACGGCTCCCCGACCTCCACCGCGATCTCGTTGCCCGCGCCGCCGGCCTCGAGAGCCACGACGCGGAAGGCCGACTGCGACTTGTCGGTCGAGCTGGGAAGCTCCAGGCGGGCGCTCGGCGCGCCGGCGCCCTCGGCACCAATCCGGACGATGTACGCGGTGGTGCCGCCGTTGAGGAAGAAGCCGTAGACGGCGTGCGCGAGGTAGGACCCCTCCACGAAGTCGCCGAACGAGGCGACGAACTGGGTCCAGTTGGTGACCATCACCGGCGTGTTGGCGGGACCGCGCTGGGCGAGCCCCACGAAGGCCGCGACGGCCGTGCCCGCGCCCTCGATGGGGCGAGAGGCGGCCTGCACCTCCTCGACGTAGACGCCGGGCGAAAGGTAGTTCGGCATGCGGATCGGCCCTCCGGGCGATGCAGCTTGGAAGCAGACCGAGCGTGGACCGCCGCCGCCGCACCGGCAACGGACGTCCGGACAGCCGAACGGGCCGGTCATGCTGCCCGATCGGGCAGCTGGTGGCGCCCGATCGGCTGCCCTCCGGCGGCTTGCCCGCGAGGGCGCCCGCGCGGACGCTGGGCGGGCGATGATCCAGGACGTCGATGAGACCCTGCGCGCGCTCATCAAGAGCGAAGCCCTCAACGGGAGCCAGGTCGAGATCGCCTTCGACGCGCCGACCCGGGACTGGTCGGCGCGGCGCAACGCGCCCACGATCAACCTCTACCTCTACGACATCCGCGAGGACATGACCCGGCGCGACGCCGCCCTGGCGTCGGTTCGCTCCGTGGCGGGGTACGTCGTCGGCCACTCCCCCACCCCCCGCCATTTCAAGCTCTCGTACCTCCTGACCGCCTGGACGCAGCGCCCGGAAGACGAGCACCGCCTCCTCGCGGCCTGCCTCGGGGCGCTCATCAGGCACGACGTGCTGGCGCCGGCCGACATGCACGGCGCCCTCGCCGAGCAGCCGATCCCCGGCCTCGTGACCGTCGCCCTCCCGCTCGGCCCCGATCGCTCCATCGCCGACATCTGGTCGGCGCTGGGCGGCGAGATGAAGCCGTCGCTCGACGTCGTCGTCACGGTCCCGTTCGTCGTGAGCCGGGAGGTGCCGGCCGGCGCGCCCGTGCGCGAGATGCCGCGGATCTCCGTCGTGGGACCGGACGGCGAGGACGGCCGGCGGATCGCCCGGTCGCGGGCAGGGCGGGGTCCCGCAGGGGCCCGCACGGGGCCGCTCCGGCCGGACGAGCCGATCGCCCAGGACGAGACAGTCGTCGGCGGGACGAAGGAGAACCCCGGCCGCCTCTTCCGGGTGCGCGGCCACCCGCGTCCCTGATCCCGATGGTCCTCGCCGCCCCGACCGACGCGTCGGCCCGCCACCTTGCGGGCCGCCTGGGCCTCGTGGCCGACCGCGTCCGTCTCGCCGTGGAGCGGCGACGCACCGGCGATCCGGACCCCGACGACCGGTTCCGCGGCCTGTACGTGTCGGACGCCCAGGTAGACCACCTGCTCGCCGGCGGGCACGGGCCGCTCCTGGGGGCGGATCCCGACGGGTCCGCAGCGAAGCGCCGCGCGGGGATCGAGGCCGAGGCGGACGCCGCGGAGGCGGCGGGCGAGGAGGTCCGGCTGCGGCGCCTGGCGCGCAGCTTCGCCCTCGAGCCGCTGGACGTCGAGCTCCTCCTCGTCGCCCTGGCGCCCGATCTCGACCCCCGGTTCGAGCGGCTCTACGGCTACCTCCACGACGACGTCTCCCGGCGACGGGCGAGCGTCGGCCTGGCCCTGGAGCTGTCCGGCGTAGGCGAGGCGTCCGGAGCCGGCCGGGCGCGGCTCGGCCCGCTGGCCCCGCTCGTCACCGGCGGCCTCCTCGTCGTGGAGGACGGCGACCGCCCGTTCCTGACCCGGGCCCTGCGCGTCCCCGACCGCGTCGCGGCACACCTGCTGGGCGACGCGACGCCCGACCCCGTGGTCGAGGCCCTCGCCACGGTCCCCGTGGCCCACGACGCGGCCGGAACCGACGCCCTCGAGGGCGGCCTGCGCGCCGGCGCCCGCCTTGCGTACGTGCGGGAGCGAATCGGCACCGCCGCGGTCACGCTGGCCGCGCGCGCGCTCGGGCGCATCGGGCCGCCACCCGTGGTGGTGGACCTCGGACGGCTCGGCCCGGCCGACGATCCCCGCGAGGCGGCGGCGGCCGCCATCCGGGAGGCGCGGCTCCGCGGGACCGGCCTCGTCGCCGGGCCGCTCGACGTCGTCGCGGAGCGCGGGCCGGGGGCCGTCCGTGCCTGGGCGGAGGCAGCCTGCCCTGTCGTCCTCCACGGATCCCGGGGCTGGGACCCGACCTGGTCGCGGTCGGTTCCCTTCGTCCTCGACCCGGATCTCCCGTCCGCCGCGGAGCGCCGGGCCGTCTGGCTGGCCTCGCTGGACGGGACCGCCTCGGCGGACCTCGGCGCGGCGGTGGCCGCGCTCCCCTTCCGCCTCGCCCCAGAGGGCGTCGCCCGCGCCGCCGAGGCCGGGCGCCTCGCCGCCGCGGCGGCCGGGCGGGCCCTCGCAGTGGGCGACGTCGCCGCGGGTGCCCGGGCCCAGAATGCGGCCGGCCTGGAGCGCCTGGCCCGGCGCCTCGAGCCGCGGGTGGCCTGGAGCGACCTCGTCCTGCCCGCCGGCGTCGTCGAGCAGCTCCGCGAGCTGACCGGCCGCGCTCGCCACCGCGACCTGGTCCTCGACGAATGGGGCATGGCCCGCACGTCGCTCAAGGGTCGCGGGGTCACGGCCCTCTTCGCGGGCGATTCCGGCACCGGCAAGACGATGTCCGCCGAGGTGATCGCGGGCTCCCTCGGGCTCGACCTCTACGTCATCGACCTCTCGACGATCGTGGACAAATACATCGGTGAGACGGAGAAGAACCTCGACCGCGTCTTCACCGAGGCCGACCGGGTGAACGGCGTCCTGCTCTTCGACGAGGCCGACGCGATCTTCGGGAAGCGCTCGGAGGTCAAGGACGCCCGCGACCGCTACGCCAACATCGAGGTCGCCTACCTCCTCCAGCGCATGGAGCAGTTCGACGGGATGGCGATCCTCACGACGAACCTGCGGGCCAACGTCGACGAGGCGTTCCTCCGCCGGCTCGACGCCATCGTCGACTTCCCCCTGCCGGAGATCGACGACCGGCGCCGCCTCTGGGAGCGCAACCTCTCGGCCGGCGCCCCGAAGGCCGACGACATCGACGTGGACTTCCTGGCCCGCCAGTTCGCGCTCTCGGGCGGCAACATCCGGAACGTCGCCGTCGGGGCCGCCTTCCTCGCCGCCGAGGCGGGACGGCCACTCGGAATGGAGAACCTCGTGCACGAGACGGCCCGCGAATACCGCAAGCTGGGCCGCATGTGCGTCGAAGCGGAGTTTGGGCCGTACTTCCCGCTGGTGGCAAACGTGGTCGGAGGCTGAGGTGCCGCGTCGCTATCTTCCGCGCCGCCACCTCGACGAGCGCGGCGAGGCGGAGCCCGCACCGGCCGAGGCCGCAGCGCCCGTCCTCA
>Ga0315278_10004228_pt1 | contig 12933 bp, 10 predicted proteins | sample YL17G06_0_MG_FD_203880 | JGI IMG/M metagenome (GOLD analysis project Ga0315278, IMG submission 203880) | Sediment microbial communities from Yellowstone Lake, YNP, Wyoming, USA - YL17G06_0 | ecosystem: Environmental > Aquatic > Freshwater > Lake > Sediment | place: USA: Wyoming | collected...
CCGCGTCAAGTCCGACCGCACGCGGCTCACCAACTTCAACATCTCGCTCGCGACGCCCGACCGTTTCTGGCAGGCCGCCGAGGCGGGCGCGCGCTTCGACTTGGTGAACCCGCGCGACGGCCGCGCGGTGCGCAGCGTCGATGCGCACCAACTGCTCGACGAGATCGCGAACTTCGCGTGGGCCAGCGGGGACCCCGGCGTGATCTTCATCGACGCGGTGAACCGCGCGAACCCGACGCCCCAGCTCGGCCCGCTCGCCGCCACCAATCCGTGTGGAGAGCTGCCGTTGTTGCCGAACGAAGCCTGCAACCTCGGCTCGCTGCGCCTCGACGCCTTCGTGCGCGACGGCGCGATCGACTGGGACGCGCTCGACGGCGCCGTCGACCTGGGCGTGCGCTTCCTCGACGACGTGATCGATGCCAGCCACTACCCGATGCCCGCGATCACCGCGACCGTGCACGGCAATCGCAAGATCGGTCTCGGCGTGATGGGTTTCGCCGATCTGCTCGTCGACCTCGGCATCCCGTACGACGATTCCGCTGCCGTCGCGCTCGGCGAGCAGCTGATGGGGCGCATCCACGCGCGCGCCGAACAGGCGTCAGCGGAGCTCGCCGAAGAGCGCGGCGTTTTCCCGAATTGGCAGGGCTCGCGCGCGCAAGCCCGCGGCAAGCGGCTGCGCAACGCGACGCTCACCTCGATCGCGCCGACCGGCACGATCTCGATCCTCGCCGGCTGTGCGGGCGGCATCGAGCCTTTTTTTGCGCTCGCGTTCGTGCGCCACGTGCTCGACGGCCAGCGCCTGCCCGAGACCAACCCGCGCTTCGAAGCCGCGCTGCGCAAGAGCGGCGCATTTCGTCCCGAACTGGTCGCGCGCGTGATGGCCGAGGGTTCGGCGCGCTGTATCGCGGAACTGCCCGAGCCGGTGCGGCGCCTCTTTCCGACCGCCTTCGACGTCACACCCGAGCGCCACCTCGACGTGCAGCAGGCCTTCCAGCGCCACGTCGACAACGCGGTCTCGAAGACGATCAACCTGCCCAGCGAGGCGACGCCCGCCGACATTCGGGCGATCTATCTTTCCGCGTGGCGTCGCGGGCTCAAAGGCGTCACGGTGTTTCGCGAAGGTTGCAAGGGCGTCGCCGTCCTCGTGCGCGGCGCAAGCGGTGCCCTCGAAGTTCCCGACCATTACGCCGGCGACTGTTCCGACGCGCTCTGCTCGTAGCTAAGGCGCGGGCGCCGAGCCGCCCGTGAACACCGCCAACAAAATCGTCCCAACCAGCGACCCGATCGCAACGATCGACAGACCGACCAACGCGAGCACGTGGGCGACGAGGGCAGCTCGGAACGGGCGGGCGATCACGATCCGATTCTCCGGATCCTGCTCGGGCCTGATGCCGGTCGTCGACAGCGTGACGTCGCCCGCCGCGTCCACGCGGAAGCTGCGCAGCGCGAGCCGCACCCGCGAGAGCGACGACACCTGGGTTCGCAGCAGCGCTCGACGCAGCGGCAGCGTCCCTCCGCTGCGATCCGACAGCGCGAAGTCGAGGCCGCCGAAATCGCGGCTGAGGCGCTTGCCCTCGATGTAGAGGTCGTAGTAGCCCGCACCGGGAAGCGCGAAGATCTGCTGCTCGCGCAGCGGCATCGACGCCACCACCGAAGCGCGCGTCGTCCGGATCAGACTGCGCACGGTCCGGATCAGCAGCCAGACCGAGACCAGACAGACGGGCACCGTCACGGCGATCCACCAAGGGACGGGGGACACGCTTCACCTCCACTACGCAGCCGCTATACTGCGCCGCCATGATCATCGCCGCTCCGATCGAGACCATCCCCGGTGAACGTCGCGTCGCCATCGTGCCCGAGGCGGCCCGGTTGCTCAAGAAGGCCGGGATCGAACTCGCCATCCAGTCGGGCGCGGGATTTCGCGCCGGCTTCGAAGACACCGCGTACGAGCGCGAGTCGATCGCGTTGCAGGCCGACCTCGCCGCGTTGCTCGCCAAGGCCGACATCGTCCTCAAGGTGCAGCCGCCGAGCGACCAGGAGATCGCCGCACTGCGCCGCGGCTGCACGTTGATCTCGTTCTTGCGACCGCTCGATCGACCCGAGATTGCCGCGCAACTGGCGCAGGCCGGCATCACCAGTTTCGCGATGGAGCTGGTGCCGCGCATCACGCGCGCGCAGGCGATGGACGCGCTCTCGTCGCAAGCGTCGCTCGCTGGCTACCACGCGGTGCTGCTCGCCGGCGCCTCGATGCCGAAGATCCTCCCGATGATGACCACCGCTGCGGGCACGATCCCCGCCGCGCGCGTGCTGGTGATCGGCGCCGGTGTCGCCGGCCTGCAGGCGATCGCCACCGCGCACCGCCTGGGCGCCGTCGTCGAGGCCTACGACACGCGCCCCGCCGTGAAGGAACAGATCGAAAGCCTCGGCGCCCGGTTCATCGAACTGCCGCTCGACACCAGCGACGCCGAAGGCGCGGGCGGTTACGCCAAGGCCCAGAGCGACGAGTTCCTCGCCAAACAGCGCGAACTGCTGGGTGCACGCGTGCGCGCCGCCGACGCCGTCATCTCGACCGCCGCCGTTCCGGGTGCGCGCGCGCCAATCTTGATTGATGCCGAAGTCGTCGCCGGCATGAAGCCCGGCTCGGTGATCATCGATCTCGCCGCCGCCACCGGCGGCAACTGCGCGCTCACCAAAGCCGACGAAACCGTCGTCGCCCACGGCGTCACCATTCTGGGTCCCACCAACCTACCCGCCGAAGTCGCGCACGACGCCAGCCGCCTCTACGCCCGCAACCTCGCCACGCTGCTCCTCCATCTCGTGAAGGATGGCAAGCTGCAACTCGATCTCGAAGACGAGATCACGCGCAGCGCACTGCTGACGCACGATGGCCAGGTCGTAAACGCCGCCGTCCGCGCCAAGCTGGGCCTCAACTGATCCGATTCCGCTCCGGACGAACTGCAACCCTCTCGGGCTCCTCGCCCAGCTAGACCGCCCGCGCCCGCTCCCTTGCTAGGAACGCATCGACGAGCCCCGCCGGCCCCGCCGCCATCCCCGCATCGATCAAGGTCTTCGCCTGGTTGTAGCGCCGCGTGGTGCCGTCGAACGCGACATACACACCGCCCGCCTCGCGCACCAGCAAGTCCCCCGCGCATACGTCCCACTCGTTCTTGGGCGCGACGGAGATGTTGAGATCGCCCTCGCCCGACGCGATGCAAGCCAGCTTCCACGCGATCGACCCGACCGGCCGCAGCTCCGCGAACCAACCCGCGTAAGGCTCGAGCTGATTGCGCGAGATCTCCGTTCGACTCGCGATCACCACCGCGTCGGCGAGCTGCGTCTTGCTCGACACCCGCACGCGCGTCCCGTCGCGGAACGTCCCGTCGCCTTCGCTCGCCCACACCGCCGAGCCGGCGGCCGGGTTCAGGACCACCCCCACCACCGGCTCGCCATTTACAGTGAGCGCGATCGACACGCCGAACTCGGGGATGCGCTTGGTGAACTCCTTGGTGCCGTCCACCGGATCGACGATCCACACGCGCTGGTTCGCGAGTCGCGCCGGATCGTCCAGCGTCTCCTCGGAGAGGATCGCGTCGCCGGGAAACGCCGCGCGCAGCTGCTCGCCGATCACACGATCCGATTCGAGGTCCGCGAGCGTCAGCGGGTTGTCCTCCGACTTCTCCCAGAATCCCGTGTCGCTCTGGTAGTAGCGGAGCACGATGTCGCCCGCCGCGCGCGCCGCCGCGAGCGCGACAGCCAGCTCTCGTTGGTAGGACATGGCGCGGCAGTATAGGGAGGCGTCCCTGTGTGGCTATGCTGCCGTGCACGATGGAAGCCGTAATCGCGAGCGAACTCGAACTCGGCTATTTCGCACGCCGCGCAAGCGGTGCGCAGCCCGGCGTCGTCCTCATCCACGACGTCTGGGGTCTCTCCGATCACTACCGCGATCTCGCGCGTCGCCTCGCCGCCGAAGGCTTCTCGGTGTTGGCGCTGAATCTCTATCGGCGCCATCCGGATGCGAAGATCACCGATCCGGGTCGCTGGCTTCGCGACTTGTCGGATCCGCAGGTGATCGGCGACATGCAGACCGCCGTCGACTTCCTCGTCCCGCACGCGTCGGTGGGCCGCCGTCGCGTCGGGGTCGTCGGCTTCTGCATGGGCGGCCTCTACGCGATCCACGCGGCGGCTGGCTGTCGCGGCCTCTCCGCCGCCGTGTCGTTCTACGGAATGCTCTCGCACGAGCACGGTCTGCTCGCGCCGCCGCCAGGCGAAACCCTCGACCCGCTGCGCAAGCCGCGCTCGCCCCTCGAAGCCGCGCGCGAAGCGCGCTGTCCGCTGCTCGGCTGCTTCGGTGCGGACGATCCGTACATCCCCAGCGAAGACGTCGCGCGTCTCGACCAGCAACTCGACGCTTCGGGCCAACCCCACGAAGTGATCGTCTATCCCGGCGCCGGTCACGCCTTCGTGAACGACACGCGTCCCGAGATGTATCGAGCCGAAGCCGCGCGCGACGCGTGGTCGCGCATGCTGGCGTGGTTCCAGCGGCACCTTGGGAGCTGAAGACTAGAACGGTCGCGCGACCACCAGTGCCAGCACGCGCTCGCGCGTCGCGAGCCGGGTGGCGTGTACATCGACGTCGACGGCGTCGCCGCGCGCGTCGACCAGCGTCGCGCGGAAGCGACGCGGCGCCGCACTCTCCAGCAGCGGCTCGAGTGCCGCCAGCCACGCTTCGCGCGCATCGGCCGCCAAGAACTTCGTCATTTCGCCGCCCAGCAGCGCCTCGCGAGCCACGCGCAGCAGCGCCGCCGCAGCGGGATTGGCGTCGGCGATCGCCAGGCTCTCGAGGTCGATGGCGAGGAACGCGTCGGCGATGCGGTCGATCGCGCCGCCTACCGCGCGTCGCGACACGTGCGGCGCGCGCCGCGCTTCGTGCGCCAGCTCGGTGCCGATGAGCGCGCTGCGGAAGCGTGCGACGAGCGGGTCGAGGCGTTGGTGCAACTCGTCACGCCGCTCGCCCGCGATCTCGCCGGCTGCGCGACACCAATCCTCGACGAGACGCACGACGGCGACGGCGTCGATCCGCAAGCCGTCGAGGGCGGGCGCACCGGCGTCGCCGCGGCGCAGGCTCGACGCGGCAAACGAGCGGAAGCGGCGCAGCGCCTCGGTCTCCGGCGCTGCTGCGTTCGGCACTTCACCGCCGCGCCGCGCGGCGAGCGCGCGGTCGATCGCGCTGCGTCGCACCACGATCCAGGTTGCCCACTCGATGCCGGGGTTCACGCGTCCGCCTCGCTGCCCTGCGGGAGCATACGCGCGGGGCAGCGGGTAGCCTAGGCGCGGGAGGACTTTTCCCCTTGCCTCAATCCCGAGACGACCGCCCCTTCGATCTGTTTGCGCCGACGCCCGAGCACGCACTGTTGCGCGACTCGCTGCGCGAGTTCGTCGCGCGCGAGGTCGAACCGCAAGCCGCCGCGCACGATCGCGCCGAGCGCTTCAACCAGGCATTGTTCCGCCGCGCAGGCGAGATGGGCTTCCTGGGCGTCACGATTCCCGAGCAGTACGGCGGCTCGGGGCTCGATGCGGTAGCGGCCGTGCAGGTCAGCGAAGCGCTCTCCACCTCGGACCCGGGCTTCGCGCTGTCGGTGCTGGCACACGCGATCCTGTTCGCGCACAACCTCTCGGTGAACGGCAGCGAGTTGCAGCGCAAGCACGTGCTGCCGCGCGCCGCGAGCGGCGAGTGGATCGGCGGCCTGTGCATGACCGAGCCGGCCGTCGGCACCGACGTGCTCGCGCTCAAGACGACCGCGCGCCGCGATGGCGATGTCTTCCGCCTGACCGGCACCAAGACCTTCATCACCAACGGCGGGGTTTCAGACACCGAGCTCGGCGATTGCTTCATCGTCTACGCCGCCACCGCGCCGAAGACGATCTCGTCGTTCCTGGTCGAGAAGGGCATGCCCGGCTTCGCGCTCGGTCAGCAGTGGAAGGACAAGCTCGGCATGCGCGCGTCGTTTACCGCCGAGCTGGTCTTCGACGAGGTGCCGGTGCCGCTCGCGAACCAGATCGGCGCGGACGGCGAGGGCACGCTCCACATGATGCGCAACCTGGAGATCGAGCGACTCACGCTCGCCGCGATGTCGCTCGGCATCGCGCAGCGCTCGCTCCAGGTGATGGTCGGCTACGCGAACGAGCGCAAGGCCTTCGGCAAGGCGATCCGCGAGTTCGGGCAGATCCAGCGCTACATCGCCGAGAGCTTCGCCGAGTGGCGTGCGGCGCGGACCTTCGTCTACGACGTCGCGCGGCGTCTCGACCTGCACAGCGTCGGCCAGCGGCTCGACGCCGACGCCACCAAACTGGTCGCGTCGCAGCTGGCCAAGCGCGCGGCCGACGCCGCGATCCAGGTGCTCGGCGGCTACGGCTACATGGGCGAGTACGTGGTCGAGCGCCTCTGGCGCGACGCAAAGCTATTGGAAATCGGCGGGGGTACACTCGAGGCGCATCACAAGAACCTGTCGCGCGAGCTGGCGCGCAATCCCAGCGTCCTTCGCGATTGAGCCCATGACGGAACTCGCCGAGCGACTCGCGGACTTCGTCGCGCGCCAAGAAGGTCTTGCACCCGAGCGCGTGCGCGCGACCGGATTGCGTCGCCTTGCCGGCGGCGCGTCGCGCGAGATCTGGTCGGTGGATCTCGCGATCGAGCGCGACGGCGGCATCGAGTCGCTGCCGCTCGTGGTGCGCAAGGATCCCGCCGGGCGAGTTGGCGACGGCGGCGATCGCAGCGTCGAACTGTCGGTGCTGCGCGCGGCGTACGCGGGCGGCGTGCCGGTGCCGCGACCGCGCTGGGGCACCGGTGACGTCAGTATTCTTGGCTCTCCGTTCTTCTTGATGGACCGCATCGACGGCGAGGCGCTGCCGCGACGCCTGCTGCGCGACGACGCCTACGCCGCTGCACGCGCCGGCATGGCGCCCGTGCTCGGCGCGATCGCGGCGCGCATCCACGCGCTCGACCTTTCGCAGCCCGATCTCGCTGCCCTGCCGCGTCCGCCCGCCGATCGCTCGCCCGCGCGCAGCGAGGTGGAACGCGTCGCCGCCGCGATCCGGCTGCTCGCCGTCGAGCCGCATGCCGTCCTCGACCTCGCCGAGCGTTGGCTGCTCGAACGCGCGCCGGAGCCCCCGCGGCTCGCGCTCGTGCACGGCGACTACCGCATCGGCAACGTGATCTTCGATGCGAGCGGCGTGCGCGCGATCCTTGACTGGGAACTCGTGCATCTCGGCGACCCGATCGAGGATCTCGGCTGGTTCTGCACGCGTGCCTGGCGTTTCGGTTCGCCGCTTCCGGCGGGGGGGGTCGGCACGCGCGAGCAACTCGTCGAAGCGTACGAGACGGCGTCGAACACGAAGGTGGATCGCGAGGCGCTGCGCTTCTGGGAGGCGTTTGGCTCCCTCAAGCTGGCGCTCGTCTTCATCATGCAGTCGCGCGTGTTCCTCGACGGTCGCGTGCGTTCGGTCGAGCTGGCGTCGCTCGGACGCCGCACCGTCGAGGCGGAGGACGAGCTGCTGCGCTTCCTGCGAGGCGAAGCGTGAACGACCGCCCCAGCGCGACCGAACTGCTCGCCGCCGTCGAGCGCTTCCTGGAAGAGACCGCGGTGCCCGCTCTCGAAGGTCCCGCGAAGTACCACGCGCGCGTCGCCGCGAACGTGGTGCGCATCATTGCGCGCGAACTCGCGACCGAAGACGAACACCTCGCGCGCGAGTGGGACGGACTCGCAGCGCTGCTCGCTGCCGAGATCGAGACGAAGCCGGACGAGCGCGCGTCGCTGCGCGAGGCGATCGTCGCGCGCAACGAAGCACTGGTGCGGCGCATCCGCGCTGGCGAAGCCGACGCGGGTTCGTGGCGCGGCGACGTGATCGCGCACCTCTCGCGCGTGATCGCGGACAAGCTCGACGTTGCGCAGCCGCCGAGAGTCAAGGAGTCCAAGTGAACACGCTTCGAGCCGAGACTGTGAACGGCGTCCGCCATCTCGTGCTGTGTCGCGCCGCCGAATACAACACCATCACGCCCGAGCTGCGCGACGAGCTGGCCGGCGCGATCGACGCGGCCGACGACGACCGCGACGTCCACGTGATCCTGCTGCGCGCCGAAGGCCCGGCATTCTGCGCCGGCTACGGCCTCGATTGGTCCACTGCCGCCGAAGCCCAGCAGGTCGTCTACGACGAGGCGTCGGCGCAACCCGCGGAGCAGCGGCGGGTCTGGGACTCGGTCTCCGACCTGCGCATGATGGGCCGCTTCGTCGATACCTACATGAAGCTCTGGTACGCGAAGAAGCCGACCATCGCCGCGGTGCAGGGCTGGTGCATCGGCGGCGGCACCGACATGGTGCTGTGTTCAGACGTGATCATCGCGGGTGACGACGCCAGCTTCGGCTATCCGCCCGCGCGCGTCTGGGGCACGCCGACGACCGCGATGTGGGTCTACCGGATGGGCCTCGAGCAGGCCAAGCGATACCTGTTGACGGGCGACGAGATTCCCGCGAAGACCGCTGCCGAGATTGGCCTGGTGCTCGAAGTCGTGCCCGCCGCCGATCTGCGCGCGCACGCGACCGCGCTCGCCGAACGCATGGCGCGTTTGCCGGTGAACCAACTGGTGATGATGAAGCTGCTCTGCAACCAGACCGTCGAGAACATGGGCCTCGCGTCGAGTCGGCTGTTGGGGACGCTCTTCGACGGTGTCGCGCGCCACACGCAAGAGGGTCTCGACTTCGTGCGGCGCTCGCAGCAGACGGGCTTCCGGCAGGCGGTGCGCGAGCGCGACGATCCGTTCGGCGACTACGGCAGCCGCAAGCGTCGCTGAGAGGTGCGCGCTCGCTGCGGACGTCGTGTCGATCGAGCGCGCCTGGTTCCCGAAGCGCCAGCCGAGTGCGAAATGGAACGAGACGTCGCTCGAGTTGCGGTCCTCGATCGCGCCGAAGTTCTCGACCACGGTGGTCTCGAGCGTCGTGAGCCAGGGCAGGTAGAAGCGGAAGCCGCCATCGAAGAGATTCACGGTCTCTCGAACGGAAGCTGTGCGTGGAGCGCCAGGCCCGGCGGGACGCCTTGTTCGCCCATCGTGTCTTCGCCGCTCGGCAGACCGAGGCTCGCGACCAGCGCGGCGTCAAAGCCGAGTTCTGCCTTGCGCACGAGCGCAAATTTGCCGCGCAGCGCCAGGCTCCTTGCGATCCGTGCAGGCGCAGTCGGGCAGCGTGGGCAGATCCGGAAAGGCCGTGGCGCCACTGCTCCGAAGCAGCAGCGTGAAAAAGAGCGACAGCATCAGCCTCTGCGAAATCCCGGACTTCGATGCATCACGATCGTGCCCACGTCGATGCCCCGCAGAGCGAGGGTGCGGCGTGGTGGCATCCGGCCGCCGGATCGGGCGAGGCGGCTTGGCGCAGGACTGAGACGGGAGAGACGCCGAACGGTGACGATGTGGGCTTTCGGCGGCTTCCCGCCTTCGGGACCCGAAGCTCCCCGTGGCCGCCCCCACCGCAACGAGTATCTTTCGACGTTGGGCCGCATGAACCGCACCCTCGATATTTATCTCGTCCCGGGCTTCCTCGGGTTCGTGAACCTCGGACGGATCACATACTTCGGGCACCTGCGGCGAGCTCTCGGCGGGCGCTTCGTGGCGCTGGGACTCGACGCGCGTATCCACATCGTGCGGACGCCTCCAACCGCGTCGCTCCCCACCCGCGCCGCGCGCTTGGCCCAGACGATCGCCAAGACGGCAAAGCGGGGCGACGCTCCGCTACACCTGATCGGCCACTCGAGCGGCGGCCTCGATGTGCGCCTGCTCACCGCCCCGGGCGTCGCGTTGCCGACCTCCGTCGACGTGGAGCGGCTGGCGGGTCGCGTCCGCACGGTCGTCACGGTGGCGACACCGCATCACGGCACCCCGCTGGCGTCGTTCTTTACGACGCTGCGCGGCCAGCAGTTGCTGCAGATCCTTTCGCTGAATACCATTTATGTGCTGCACTTCGGACACCTGCCGATCTCCGCGTTGCTGTGGATGGGGGCGAGGGTCCTGCGCTTCGGCGAACTCGTCGCGAATAGCGAGCTTCTCGACGAGCTCTTCAGTCGGCTGCTCGAGGACTTCACGGTGGGACGGCGCCGCGCCGTGCGCGCGCTGCTGCGCGACGTCGTGCGAGACCAGGCCCTGATGCTCCAGCTCTCGCCCGAGGCCATGGAGGTCTTCAACGCTTCCGTGCTGCCTCGTCCTGGCGTTCGCTATGGAACGGTCGTCACCCAGGCGGCACGCCCGAGCCTTCGCGCGACGCTCGCGGCGGGTCTCGATCCGGCGGCGCAAGTCACGCACGCGGTGTACGGCGCCCTTTACCAGCTCATCGCCGCGGCACCGAGTCGCGACGCACGGCGACTCACACCGCCCGAGATCCGAGCGCTGCACCGCGCCTACGGCGCGACGCCGTCCGCAGCAGCGAGCGACGGCATCGTGCCGACGCTTTCACAGGTCTGGGGACACGTGATTCACGCCGCCGTCGCCGACCACCTCGACGCGCTCGGCCACTTTCGCGACGCGTCGCACGATCCTCCGCACGTCGACTGGCTCGTGTCGGGGAGCGGCTTCGACCGCCCGCGCTTCGAGGCGCTCGTCGACGACGTCGTGCGATTCATCGCCGATCCCACTCTCAGGAACTCCGCTCGGGGCCCGACGGGTCGAGCAACCCGGAAGCGCTAGCGAGAACCTGGTTCTGCGCGTCGCCTCCGGGCCAGATCCAAAGTCGAAGCGCCGCACCTTCTGAAAGTATCGGCGCCGTGCGAGGCGATCGCGCGATCAGCGTTTGATCGCAGACTTCCCTTTGCCTGATCGATTTTCCCGCCCGTGCTTCTACCCTCCGAACGCAACGTCGTGCTCTGTTGAAGATGATGCTGAGCAAACGTCATTCCCAGCTGAGAGAGCTTTGAAGCGCGCGTTCTGGGGCGCGGCGCGCCTCTTCATGGCGCCGCCCATCGCTCGCTTCCCCAGCCGTCGGCGCCGACGTCACTGGGCCCGCGACGGGGCTTGCCATCACACCTCTTCGCACCCGCGTGGAGTTCTTGCGTGTCGTTTCTACATGTTGGACCTGCGCCGACCACAACGACGACCGCGAGGAGTCTGGTGCAACGTCAGCGGAGGACCATCGGTGCGAGAGGGATGACGGAGCGGTGAACCTCTCGAAACTGCCATGGGGCTACGCCACGCTCGCGTGTCGGCGAGCTAGGATCAGCTTGTAGCCCTCGAACCAGAGCACGCTGAGCACGCCGGCGCCGATGCCGATCACCACGTTCGAGACATGCAGCGCCGAGAAGCCGAAGAGCCGCTGCGTGAACGGGACCCAGAGCAGGAGCGCGAGCGTCGCGAGGGTGCCCCCTGCGACGTACCAGAGCGCCGCGTTGCGGTACCGGAGCCCGCCGACGACGGTGTGGGTCCACGAACGGTTGACGAAGATGAGCCCGAGGTTCGCCGCCATGAGCGTGGTGAACGACATGGCCCGCACGTCCGTCTCGGAAAGACCGCCGAACACACCCCACAGATAGACGGCGAGCACCGTGATCAGGACGATCGCGCCCTGGATGAGGCCGACGCTCAGCATCCGCCGGCTGAACATCGAATCGCCGACCAGGCGCGGCGGACGCTCCATGATGCCGCGCTCCTCCGCCTCGGCCTCGAACACGACCGAACAGGCGGGATCGATGACGAGCTCGAGAAACGCGATGTGCACCGGCATCAGGACGAGCGGCAACAACGCGTTCCGGATCCGCGGGAAGATCACCGGCAGGAGCGACATGCCCGCGATCGGAACGTGCACGGCGAGGATGTACGCCATTGCCTTCTTCATGTTGTCGTAGATCCGCCTACCGATGCGGACGGCGCCCACGATCGAGGAGAAGTCGTCATCCGTGAGGACGATGGCCGACGCCTCGCGCGCGACGTCCGTTCCGCGCTGCCCCATCGCGATGCCGATGTCCGCGGCCTTGAGCGCCGGTGCGTCGTTGACGCCGTCGCCGGTCATCGCCACGACTTCGCCGCAGCTCTGGAGCGCGCGCACGATGCGCAGCTTCTGCGCCGGGACGACGCGTGCGAAGAGGTTGACCTCGCCGATGCAGGCGGCGAGCGCCTCGTCGCTCAGCGTGTCCATCTCGGGGCCGGTGATGACGCGATCGAGCGGGCCGAGACCGATCTCGCGCGCAATGCTGAGGGCCGTCGCCGGGTAGTCGCCGGTGATCATCACGACGCGGATTCCGGCCGCGTAGCACTCCGCGACCGCGCTTGGCACCGTCTCGCGGAGCGGGTCCTGCAGGCCGACGAGTCCCACCCACGCGAAGGGGAACTCGTGCTGGATGTCGGGCAGGCTGCCTTCCGTGCGGAACGTTGCGCGCGCGACGCCCAGCACCCGCAGCCCCGCTTCGGCCATGCGTGTGACGTCGCCGAGCAGCGCGGCGAGACGCGGGCCGTCGAAGTGGCAGAGGTCGGCGATGGCTTCCGGGGCGCCCTTCGCGGCGATCACGTAGTCGCTTCCGTCCGGCGAGCGCCAGACGTGCGACATCGCCAGCAGCTGCTCTGACAGCGGGTACTCGCGCTCGAGGTTCCAGCCGCCGTGCAGGTGCTCGCTCTGCACCAGGAAGCGGTCGGCGAGCGTCTTGAAGGCGATGTCCATCGGGTCGAAGGGGTTGACCGGGCTGGCGAGCAGCGCGTACTCGGCGATCTCGTGGACGTCCTCCGGGAGAGCCGTGGCGCCGGCTTCGATCCGGACGGCGCCGGTACCGGCTTGCAGCTCGCGTACCGTCATCCGATTCTGTGTCAGCGTGCCGGTCTTGTCGGTGCAGAGCACCGTGGTCGCGCCGATCGTCTCGATCGCCGGCATCCGCCGCGTCAGTACGTTGCGCTTCGAGATCCGCCACGCGCCG
>Ga0315278_10004229_pt1 | contig 12933 bp, 15 predicted proteins | sample YL17G06_0_MG_FD_203880 | JGI IMG/M metagenome (GOLD analysis project Ga0315278, IMG submission 203880) | Sediment microbial communities from Yellowstone Lake, YNP, Wyoming, USA - YL17G06_0 | ecosystem: Environmental > Aquatic > Freshwater > Lake > Sediment | place: USA: Wyoming | collected...
GCTTCGAGGCGCACTTGCTGGTGCTGCTTCACGACGTCGTCGAAGGCATGTGGCTCATGACGCGCCTTGCGCAGCTCCTCGGTGTAGATCCGCCGCCCCGAGAGAGGCCGCAGCTCTGCGCAGAGATCTTCGACCGGCTGGCCGCCCTGCACGAGGAGGACCGCCACGCCGTGCTGCTCGTGGACGACGCGCAGCTCCTGGCGCACGCCGAGCCGCTGGCCGAGCTGAAGGGCCTGCTCAACCTTCAGCACGAAGGCCAGCACCTGCTCTCCGTGGTGCTCGCCGGCGGGTTCGAGCTCGAACGTGGCCTCGCCCTCGACCCGGCCCTCGCCCAGCGCGTGGACGTGGCCGTTGCGCTCGCACCGCTCGACGCCGAGGGCCTCTCAGCCTTCGTCGCGCATCGTCTTCGCGTGGCGGGCGGCGATCCCTCGCTCTTCGAAGCAGTCGCTCTCGGCGAGATCTGGCGGCGCAGCAGCGGTGTCCCGCGGCTCGCGCTCACGCTCGCCGACAACGCCCTGCACGAAGCCTGGCTGCTCGGCACCGCACGCGTCGGTAGCGAAGCCGTGGAGCGAGCGGCACGGCACCTCGGAGTGGCGCTGATCTCGACCGGGACGGCCGGCCTGCTCGCGCCCGACGCATCCTTCGCCGCGCCGGGGGAGAGCGGGATTCTCGGAGCGACCCGCCGAGACCGGACCGAGCCCGAGATCGCACCGCTCTTCGACGGTATTGAGCTCGATGCGACCGTCATCCTCCCCGAGGACGGACCGCCCAAGGACGAGGACCTCGAGACGCTGCTCGAGGATGAGATCGGCTGAGCTCGATGAAAGGGATCGGCTGAGCGGCCGCCACTTTCGGGTTGCCGGCCGCGCGCCGCCGTGCGACCGTTGCGCATAGGCGGGAATAGCTCAGTTGGTAGAGCATCAGCTTCCCAAGCTGAGGGTCGCGGGTTCGAATCCCGTTTCCCGCTCCAGAAAACGCGAGGCCCGGCGGCGAGTTAGCTGACCGGGCCTTCGTGTTTCTCGCGCTCGGGCGATGCGTGGTGCCGCCTGGGTGCCGTCCGGTGCCGTCGCCGGCGCTTCGAGTTCGAGGAAGCGGAGATCCGTCTCCTCCTCGCGCATGACGTGGGCGTAGACGCGGAGCGTGAGTTCCGGATTGGCGTGGCCGAGCTGAGCTGCCACCCAGCGCAAGCTCTTGCCGGCCGCGAGTGCGAGGCTCGCGAAGGTGTGCCGGGCGCAGTGGAGCTTGAAGGGCCGCACGCCATGCACCTGGGCGCGGCGGCGCAGGCGATGCCAGCTGCGCACGAGGTTGCGCTCGTCGAGCGGGCCGCCGGTCTCGGCGCAGAAGACGTGCGACGGGAGTTCAGGCCAACCCCGCGCGAGCGCCTGCCGGCGACGCTCCTCGAAAAGCGCCTCCAGCGCGGCAGTGAGGTCACGGCTCAGGACCACGTGTCGGGCTCGGCCGCTCTTCGGCGTAACGAGCTGGCCATGCACGAGAGCGCGACGGATCAGCACGCGGCGATCACTGAAGAGGATGTCCTCCCAGCGCAGGCCGAGAGCCTCGCCGCGGTGTGCCCCGGTCGAGAGCAGGAAGAGCAGCGCGGGGTAGAAGCGCGGCTCATGCTCACGGGCGAGCGCAAGGAGCGTCGCCACCTCGTCTCGCGTCCATGCATCGACCCGCGTGACCTCGGTGGCCACGCGCCGGCCAGCCTGGCGCATGAGCTGGCCGATGCGCGCGGCCGGGTTGCGCGTCACGTGCCCTTCCTGGGCTGCGAGGTTGAGCACGCGGCGGAGCACGGAGAGCGAGTTCGAGACCGTTGCGGGAGACAGCCCCGAGTCGAGCTTCTGGCCGATGAACTCGAGGAGGTCTGGCTCCCTCAGCTCCGCGAGGAGCCGAGGTCCGAAGAAGGGGACGAGGTGATGGTCGATGATGCCGGCGGCCGTGCGCTCGTAGGAGGCGGAGAGCGTTGGACGGTAGATTCGGAGCCAGTTCCGAAGCGCGGTCTCGACCGTCAGCTTCTTCATCGTGGGCGGCAGGAGGTCGAGCTGCCCGAGGACGAGCTTTGCGCGGAGCTGCTCGGCCACCTTCTCGGCGGTGCGGCGGGACGACTCTCCGGCGCCTACGCGCTGTATCCGCCGCTTGCCGGCATGGTGGACCACGACCCACCATGCGCCCTTCAACTGGCGAACCTTCACGCCCACGTCGCTGCGCCTCCGCCCCATGAGACTACCCCCCTTTCTGCCCAAGACGCTCCACGATCTCGGCGGAGATTCTTTCGATGTCTCCCCGGGGGTTCGTGCGACAGCGTTCAAGGAAGCCGAGCAGATCGGCCACGAGCACGAGCGGGACCGTCCGGACCTTCACCGCCGGAAGCTCGCCGTCGCGGATCAGGCCGCGCACAAGGCTCTTGGAGAGGCCCGTAACGCGCGCCACGTCCGCGATCCGCAGCGAGACGCGATCGGCGATGGTATGAGCCACAGCGGCGCGATCGGTGCCCGTGCTCATGCGGGCGCCTCGAAGTCGAGCGCCGTCTGCCCGGGGGCCTCGGCGGTGGCGCTGAGGACCGTGGCTCGTCCTATGCCGCGGACCCTGCCTGCACGAGTGCAGATCCCATCCGCATCGGCGACCCCAACAGGCTTGCCATCATGTCGCCCACTCAAAAATGAGACCGATGAGCCGGGGCGAAGTGCCCGAAGCCCGAGCACCTCGCCCCGCCTGCCCGCATGGGCAGCTGTTGGTTGCGCGCTCGATTGGCCGCGAGCGCAGCGGCAAAAGGAGTTCCCGAAACAGGCCGCCCGCGTAGAACCACTGGAATGGCCTGCAATATCTGGATGAGAACCTGATCCCTGATGATGGATTGCAGATTCTGGATTGGTGATCAAAGACCAGAGTTCAAACATCAATGACTCCGCCGCCCGCGTCCGGACGATCCGGCTGTCCGTGACTCGAAGCATTTGATCACCGAGTAGGAAGCGCCTTCGGGGCGCTCGACGCCGTCGATGTCGCGCCGAACAGTCTTCACGCGGGCTAGGAGGGCGCAGCCCGAGAGAAAGCTGCTAGGCCGCGCCCGCCCCAGATCCTTGGGCACTCGGTGCCCCGTAGCCGCGATGTATGCGCGTGCGAGCGTCGAGGACAGAGGGGGCCTGCGGTCCGGCCGGAGCTGGTTCATGAAGCAGAGGATCCGCTTGCCGAAGTGAGGCCCTTGCTCCAGGACGCCGAACGTGACCCACCAGACGGGCCGATCGCGGAACCTCCGGAGATCCTCACGGAGAAATCCGACCTCATATGTCGCCGGCCGCCCATTCTCGGATTCGGGGAGGAGCGTCTCCATCGGGTCGCAGTTACCGGTCGTAGGATCTTCGGCGGGGCAGGGCGAGGTGCCCGGGAAACCTCTCGGCACAGTTGTCGTCATCCTGCGTCACCCAACACGCCGCCAAGATCCGACGTGGAGATCCGCCACCTGGCTTCGGCCCACCCTCCTAGCTCCGCGACCGCGGCGAGCGCCGTTTCGCTGACGAGCTGGGTGGCGCCATCGATCTCCGGCATCTCCGGCGTGACCTCGATGTCGCTCCAGCTCGCGGCGCAGCACCGCGGCTGGAGTCCCGTAGAAGGACGCGAACCGAGCGAGCCAGGCGTCTGACGGTGACCGCTCGCCCCGCTCGATCGCGCTCACGATCGTGTCGGGGATGCCGGTAGCGAGAGATACATCCCGCAGCCGAAGGCCACGGAGCAATCGCCGGGCTCGAAGACCCGAAGGGCGCCGGTTGTTTGTCATAGCGCCAAGTATGAGCACGCCAGCGGTTGCCGAAAGCTGCCGAAGCCTGACGGATCTCGGCCGATTAGGCAGAGATTCGGCTCGCGCCTACACCCGCGTCTGGCGTCTTCCTTGCAACCGAGACTTCGTTGAGGTGGGGTGTGCCTTGCGCGCTTCTAGTGCTCGGAAGAGCGCGACAACCTCTTCTTCGCTCTGCTCGGGCGTGGCGATGACGTAGGGAGCGCCCAACGCGGCAAGGAATCGCTCGGATTTCTTCCTCAGCGCAGCCGCCGCATTGTGGCTGCTCGACTTCCCCAACGGAACTCGATGCCATGCAAGAACCAAAGCCACATCCTCCCACCGCACTTTCCCATCGGGGTCGCCATTACGCCCCTTGTGCCGCTGTCGGATCCACTCCGCGACGTGCGTAGCGGCCCATCCGAGGTTGAGGTCCGGGCTCCGCGTCAACCTTTTCGCGCGAAGAACGACACGGCGCTTGGCCTGAACTCGCGCCCCGACTGCCAGGCGCTTGGCGCGGTTGGCTTGTTCCCCGGCGAGCCTGAACGGGAACGGTAGAGATGCTTTCTTTCCAGCCAGTGTCGCGACCCGCCTAACCTCAAGCATCAAGGATCGCAGCGACTCAGTCCGGTGCCCTCGAAGCCGCTTCGTAAAGAAACTTTCAAGCTCGGTGGCCTGACGATCGAGCAGGTCGGCGAACGCCGTGAGCTGGCCATCGACTGCTGACAGGAGCCGGTTCGTCGCAATGCTCCATGGGCGAACGACCCTCGAAAGCTCGTCGCAGTCGATCTCTTCGCCGTATGTTTCTAGGAATGCATCGCGATCTTGCGCCGTCGGTCGTCCCGTTCAGGCTTCGCCACGCGTACCTCCCCATCGGCGCATCCGCAGGAGTGGCAGCGCGGCAGGCCCGTGCGGTCGGGCTCTTCGGGGATCAGCCTAGCCGCGCCGAGGAGAGCCTAGCGACGCTCATGCTTCACGTCGGAGGGAAGGTCGGGCACGCGGCCAGGGGGCTCACGCCGTCTTCCTCGCCCAAAGCGCCCCGGACGAATGAGGGAGCGGCGGGCCGCCTCGCCGGTCTTGTGGTGGGGCGCCTGGCCGGCCATCACGGCGATCGTGGAGGAGCGGCAGTTCCCGCTCTTTGGCTGAGCCGGGCGTGCTGAAGATCGGGCCGGCCCCGGGGGCCTCGCCCTTTGCCCTCGCGTCCCGAGGGCCTCCGTCGTGGGCCGAATCCCTCAAATGGGCCTATCAATGCACACCTAGACGGGGGATACTTGGGACTCGCGCCAGACCCAGCTCGCCTAGAGCCCCTAGTCGTGGCGCGTAGCCTGGCGCGGTTCTTGTGAGCCCTGGCCGCCGCGTCCTACGAGGAGAGCGGCATGCGTTATCGGGTTCGTAGTGCGTTGATCACGATCACGGCGGCGATGCTGCTGGGAAGCGGCGCGGCGCGGGCCGCGAGCAACGCCTGCAAGGCCGACCTCACGGCAGACGGTGTCGTGAACTTCGCCGACCTTGCCGTGCTCAAGTCCGTCTTCTTCCAGAGTTGCCCGACACCCCCACGCTTTGAGGACCGCGGCGAGACCGTTTTAGACAATCAGACGGGCCTCGAGTGGGAGAGGAAGACCGACGACGGCGGTATCCACGACAAGGACAACCGTTATTCGTGGAGCACGGCGAGCCCCGACCCGCTGAGGAATCCAGACGGCACGGCCTTCACCGTGTTCCTGGCCGCTCTCAACGCGGGCGCGTGCGTGACCGAGAGCGCCGACGGGGCGACCGTGAGCAAGGGGGTGGGGGGCTATGCGAGCCACTGCGACTGGCGGCTGCCGACGGTGAGCGAGCTGAACACGATCGTGGATTGCAGCCACGGGGCTCCTTGTGTGGCCCCGATCTTCGGGCCGACGCAGTCGGACTTCTATTGGTCTTCCTCGAGTAGCGCGGGCTCCCCGGGCTTCGCCTGGTTCGTGTCCTTCTACTTCGGCGGCCGCAGCGCGTTCGGCAAGGCGAACTTCTACAACGTTCGCGCAGTCCGTGGCGGCTTGTGATCGATTCTGTGCTCACCTGATCGGCTGATCATTTTCCGGGGCTCCTTCCGCGTGGCGGGGGCGTCCCATGGGGAGAGCGGCGATGCGTTACCGGATTCGTAGTGCGTTGATCACGATCACTGCGGGGGTGCTGCTCGGGAGCGGCGCGGCGCTGGCCGCGAGCAACGCCTGCAAGGCCGACCTCACGGCAGACGGTGTCGTGAACTTCGCCGATCTTGCCGTGCTCAAGTCCGTCTTCTTCCAGAGTTGCAAAGATCCCGGTCCGACGTGCGGGGACGGGGTGGCGCAAGGCCCCACGGAGCAGTGCGACGACGGCAACCTACTGAGCGACGACGGCTGCTCCAAGTCTTGCACGATCGAGGGGCCGTTGCCGTTGGTGTGTGGCGACTGGATCTCCGTGGAGCCCGAGCAGTGCGACGACGGCAACCTCGTGAACGGGGACGGCTGCTCGGCCACCTGCCAAATAGAAGTCCCGGTCGCGATCAGCCGCTTCGAGGACCGGGGTTCTACGGTCTTCGACCACCAGACGGGGCTTGAGTGGGAGAAGACGACCGACGATGGCGGTTGGCACGACAAGGACAACCGGTATACGTGGAGCACTGGGACGCCCAATCCGGACGGCACGGCCTTCACCGTGTTTCTGGCCGCTCTCAACGCGGGCATGTGGTTGGGCACGGAGGACCGGCCGGCGTGCTTTGCGGGCCACTGCGACTGGCGGCTGCCGTCGGTGAGTGAGCTGAAATCGATCGTGGATTGCAGCCACGGGGCTCCTTGTGTGGCCCCGATCTTCGGGCCGACGAAGTGGTTCAGCTATTGGTCTTCCTTGAGTCTCGCGTTCGACCCGTCCGCCGCCTGGGACGTGCACTTCTTCGACGGCAACGTCTACGCGGACTTCAAGAGGAACAGCTACAACGTTCGGGCAGTCCGCGGCGGCTTGTGATCGGTATTTGTGCGCCGGTTGATCGGTTGACGATTTCCCAGGGCTCCTTCCGCGTGGCGGGGGCGTCTTACGAGGAGAGCGATGCGTTACGGGATTCGAGGTGCCTTGATCGTCATCGCGTCGGGGATGCTGCTGGGGAGCGGCGCGGCGCTCGCCGAGAGCACCGCCTGCAAGGCCGACCTGAACGGGGATCTCGTCGTAAACTTCGGCGATCTTGCCGTGCTCAAGTCGGTCTTCTTCCAGAGTTGCCCACGCTTCGAGGACCGGGGTCTCACCGTCTTCGACCACCAGACGGGCCTTGAATGGGAGAAGAAGACCACCGACGGCGGTATCCACAACAAGAACAACTGGTATACGTGGGGCACCGGGGCGAACAATCCGGACGGCACCGCCTTCACCGTCTTCCTGGCCGCTCTCAACGGGGGCGCATGCGTGACCGAGAGCGCCGCCGGGGTGACCGTGAGCAGCACGACGGGCTGCCCCGGCGCGGGCCACAACGACTGGCGGCTGCCGACGGTGAGCGAGCTGAGAACGATCCTGGATTGCAGCTACGGGCGTCCTTGTGTGGACCCGATCTTCGGACCGACGCAGTCGGGCGCCTATTGGTCTTCCTCGAGTAGCGCGGACATCCCGGGCTACGCCTGGTACGTGTCCTTCTACGACGGCTACGGCAGCAGCGGCACCAAGACGGCCTACAGCTCCGTTCGGGCAGTCCGTGGCGGCTTGTGATCGGTCCCTTGCTTGCTCATTTTCCTAGCTTCCTTCCGCGTGGCGGGGGCGTCCCACGAGAAGAGCGGTGATGCACTATCGGGTTCGTAGTGCGTTGATTACGATCACGGCGCGGGCGCTGCTGGGGAGGGGAGCTGCGCTGGCCGTGGCCCTCTTCCCAACTCTGGCTCTTGCGGCGCCGCCTGTTTTCTTCGGCCTCGGCGATCTGCCCAACCACTCTGGCAGCTATCCCTTCGCACTTTCTAGCGACGGGAAGGTGATCGTTGGCGACAGCGCGATCGGTGGAGCGACAGAAGCTTTCATCTTCACGCAAGAGGATGGGATACAGAGCCTGGGTGATCTGCCGGGAGGTGACCTCTACAGCACCGCTCGCGGGATCTCTCCGGACGGGTCGGTCATCGTGGGTTGGAGCGCCTCCGCGAAAGGACCGCAGCAGGCATGCAAATGGAAGGATGGCCAGATCATCGGGCTCGACGATCTGGACGGAGATGGTTTTTCGGGCGGGGCGCTGGGGGCTTCCGCAGGCGGCTCGATCATCGTGGGCGTCGGAAACTCAGACCTCGGGAACGAAGGCGTGGTCTGGATCAACGACATACCCACTCGGATCGGTGGCTTCCCAGAAATGGAGTTTGCTACGTCGGCGGTTGTGGTCTCTCAAGATGGGTCGGTCATCTTCGGAAGCTGGACGCGCGGGTCGGGGACATACCGTTGGGTGAACGGCGTCGTGGACGACCTCGGCGGTTCGGCGGCAGATGAGGGTCCTGTAGGGGTCCGCGCGGCGTCGGCTGATGGGTCTGTGGCCGTCGGGGAGTTCATGCATGGCGGTCGGCAGGAGGCGTGCCGCTGGGAGGCTGGGCGCGCAGAGAGTCTCGAGCCCATTGGAAGTCTATCTCGACGGAGCATGGCATTTGGGGTGTCGGCAGATGGCTCGGTCGTCGTCGGAGACAGAGAAGGTCAAGATCCGGACTGGTCCGGCCCGTTTCTTTGGGACAGGAAGCATGGAATGCGGAGCCTCATGTCCATTCTACAGAGAGACTTCCCGACGAATGTGACGGATTGGATTCTTTACTCGGGGCGTGGCATCTCTGCGGACGCGACGACGATTGTCGGCACGGGGGGAATCTCGGGCGGGCAGGGTGGGGCTTGGGCGGTCATCTTCAGCGACAGTGATGAGGACGGGTTGCTTGACTATGTAGACAACTGCCCTGGCGTGGCTAACTCGGAGCAGGCGGACAAAGACAGCGACGGTGCTGGCGATGCATGCGACAACTGTCTAGACGTGGCGAACGGGCCGCTGAGTCCCGACGCGGGAGGTCACACCCAGCGAGACACCGACCACGACGGCTACGGCAACGTCTGTGACGCCGACCTCAACAATGACGGAATAGTCAACTTCATCGACTTGGCCCGGATGAAGGCCCGCTTCTTCTCCACCAACGCGACGGCCGACGTGAACGGGGACGGCGCCGTGAACTTCGCCGACCTGGCGATCATGAAGCAGAGCTTCTTCAAGAAGCCGGGGCCGGCGGCTGGCAAGCCCTGACAGGGTGCGGGATCGACACGCGCCGGGCTTCCAGCTCGGCGCTCTGGTCGAGCATCACGATCCGTCGCGAGCGATTCGGTCTCCTCCCCGTGGCAGAAACCGTCCCCTTCCTGCCAGGGCTCAAGCCGGCGAATCGGCCCCCGCCGTTGCAGGGTTTTCGGCGGCGACTCCGGAGACCCTTTCTGCCACCTCTCCTGCCAGCAGCTTTCGGACGGTCCCGCGCGACACGCCGAGGCGTCGGGCCAGCACGGACACGGTCGCCCCCTCTCGCACCCCCCGAAGGAGGGTCATGCGGTCGATGATGATCTCGGGCCGGCCGATGCGCTTGCCCCGCCGCCGCGCGGCCCGCATCCCTGCGGCCGTCCGCTCCCGGATCAGGTCCCGCTCGAACTCCGCGATGGAGCCCAGGACGTGGAAGAGGAGCCGGCCCGACGGCGTGCCGGTGTCGATGCTCTGGTCCAGCACCACGAGATCGACGCCCAGGGCCGCCAGCTCTGCGGCGAGGGTGGTGAGGTGCCGCACGCTGCGGGCGAGCCGGTCGAGCTTGGCCACGATCACGGCCGAGACCTTTCGCCGCCGGGCATCGGCGAGGAGCCGGTCGAGGGCCGGCCGGCGGTCCTTGGCACCGGAGACGGCGGCATCGACGTATTCCTCGGCCTCAACTCCGCGAGCCGCGGCATACTGCCGCAGGGCGTGGAGCTGAATCTCGGGATGCTGGTCTGAGGTACTGACGCGGGCGTAGAGAGCGATCGACATGGGGTCTCCTATGAGGAGGAGTCTGCTCCTTGTATGATTAGATTGCAACCTTTCTCGCAGGGGGGATAGAATGGCGGCCGTGAAGGCAACTGGACGTGGAGGGCCTCGCCGCGGAGCGGGGCGAAAGCCGCAGTTCACCGAGGAGGTGCGGCGTAACCGCGTCGTGGTGCTCCTGACGGACGAGCAGCTCGAAACGCTCCAGCGCCTGGCCGCGGAGGCATTCCTCCCGACCGGCACGGTGGCGTACCAACTGCTCGCCCGCGGACTCGCGCGCCGGCGGAAGTGACCGCAGTACGTGGCAATCAAGGAGGCGTAGGAATGAGCATCTCACGCGACGAGCTGCGGGGCCGCTCTCTCGGTTTTCACGCCATCCGCCGCTTCGCGAAGGAAATGAACGTGGGCCTCGACACGTTGAAGGATGTCTGCGACATCGGCTGCATCGTCGGGCACGCGATCGGACGGGTGCCCGTGGCGGATCGCGAGCGAGCGTGGAAGGTCGCGGAGGCGATCCTGACAGAGCTGGACGCGCAGCACTTCGACGAGGGAGGCGAGGCGTGAGCATCACATCGAGGCTCCTGTCTGGAGCATGGGCCGTAGCCTTTGCGGTCTGCGTGGGCACAGCAGCTCGCGTTGGCCGCTGACGCCATGCCGAGCAGTTCCGAAGTGGAGTCGATGCGCAAAGCGGCCGAGCAGGGGCTCGCCGACGCGCAGTTCATCTGCGGCGTTATGTATGCCACCGGCGAAGGCGTCCCCAAGGACGCGGCTAAGTCGGCCGAGTGGTATCGAAAGGCAGCCGAGCAGGGCCTCGCGGGGGCGCAGTTCAATCTCGGTCTCGCGTACGCCAAGGGCGAGGGCACCTCCAATGATGTCGTTCAAGCGCACATGTGGTTCAACCTCGCTGGATCCTCTGGGGGCGAAGAGGCGCGAGTGAACCGCCGAATAGCAGAGACGCAAATGACCAAGGAGCAAGTGGCGGAAGCAGAGAAGCTCGCGCGCAAATGGTCCGAGGCGCATCGAGGAGAGAAGGAATGAATGTGAAGCTCGCCTGTCCTTGCTGCGAGGCCGGACTCCCGAAGACGAGGCCGTGCGTGTGCCCCGAGTGCAAGCATATGTTTCGAGGAAACGGGTGGGACGGAATCGATGCCCATTGGAGAGCGCGTCACACCGATGTCATGCCCTACGGAGACTTCTGGGCGTCGCTCTGCGATGACCACGGGGGTTCCCGATAAGGGTGGAGCCGTGAACGCCACTCGCCGCAGCTTCATTCGGCAAACGCTAGGCGGGGTCGGATACCTCACCGTCGCGGTTGCGGTCGTCTCCGCCGCCGCCGTCTTTAGCGTTTACACCTACAGAACCGTCGCTGCCAACGAAGCCGACGCCGAGTCCGCCAAGCGTACCGCCGCCGCCAGAGAGAAGAGTGCACATCTCATTCTCCCGGTCTCGGTGTTCTCTCTCTCATTGCTCGCCGTCGCAGGGGCGTGCTTCTGGACGCGCCGCCTCCTCGCTTTTGGCGACGAGGAGCGCAGCGCGTGAGAGCCGCCATCTACGCCCGCATGAACACGGCCAAGCAGAGCGAGGACTCGGCGGCGGACTAGATCGCGCGGTCTCGCACGTTTCGGTGTCGGCGCACCACGGCAGGGCTGGCGCTCACCCGTGCGCGTCGAGCAGCGCGCCCGCGGACATCGGCGCCCCACGGCAGCCACTTTTGGCTACGAGTCTCACCGGCCGATCACCCTTGCCGCCCGGCGCCTCGGCTTCGACGTGCTGCACCGACTTCACCGCGATCTTCGCGGCTACGAGCGCCTGATGGCCGCGCTGGGGATCGAAACGCCGCCCCGGTTTCGCGCCAAACGCTTGGCATTATCAGTAGAGACGGCCCTGCTAGTGACCCCTGCTGCCCCCGCTAGGGCGAGGTAGTGCGAACAGTTCTACCCCCGCCCGCGCGCGGCTCCTGTGCCGATCACAAGCCGCCGCGGACTGCCCGAACGGAGAGGTTGCCCGTCTCGTAGGCGTAGTTGCTGAGGCCGTAGCCGAAGCCCACGACCCAGGCGTAGCCCGGGGTGCCCGCGAAACTCGAGGAAGACCAATAGTCGCTCGACTGCGTCGGCCCGAAAATCGGGGCCACGCAAGGAGCCCCGAGGCTGCAATCCACGATCGTCTTCAGCTCGCTGAGCTTCGGCAGCCGCCAGTCGCCATGACCGGCGAACGAGCAATCCGTCTGATTGCTTTCGGTGGTCCCATCGCTCGTGCTGCTGCATGCGCCCGCGTTGAGACCGGCCAGGAACACCGTGAATGCCGTGCCGTCCGGATTGTTCGTCCCGGTGCTCCACGTATAGGTGTTGTCCTTGTCGTGGATACCGGCGTGTGTGGGGTCGGCGTCGGCGGTCTTCTTCTCCCACTCAAGCCCCGTCTGGTGGTCGAAGATGGTCTTGCCGCGGTCCTCGAAGCGTGGGCAACTCTGGAAGAACACGGACTTGAGCACGGCAAGATCGGCGAAGTTCACGACGCCGTCGCCGGTGAGGTCGGCCTTGCAGGCGTTGCTCTCAGCTAGCGCCGCGCCGCTTCCCAGCAGCATCCCCGCAGTGATCGCGATCAACGCACTACGAATCCGGTAACGCATCACAAGCCGCCACGGACTGCCCGAACGTAGAAGTCGATCGCTGTGGGTCCCGCGAAGTCGTAGCCGTCGCTGAAGTACACGCCCCAGGCGCTGCCCGGCATGCCCGCGCGACTCGAGGAAGACCAATAGCCGGCCGACTGCGTCGGCCCGAAGATCGGGTCCACACAAGGAGCCCCGTGGCTGCAATCCACGATCGTCTTGAGTTCGCTCACCGTCGGCAGCCGCCAGTCGTTGTGGCCCGCGCCGGGGCAGCCCGTCTTGCTGCTGACGCTCACTCCGTCGGCGCTCTCGGTCACGCAGGAGCCATTGAGAGCGGCCAGGAACAACGTGAAGGCCGTGCCGTTCGGATTCGGATCGTAATATGCGATGCTCCACGTATAGCGGTTGTCCTTGTTGTGGATGCCGCCGGCGTCGGTCTTCTTCTCCCACTCAAGGCCCGTCTGGTGGTCGAAGACGGTAAGACCCCGGTCCTCGAAGCGTGGGCAACTCTGGAAGAAGACCGACTTGAGCACGGCAAGATCGCCGAAATTCACG
>Ga0315278_10004231_pt1 | contig 12931 bp, 10 predicted proteins | sample YL17G06_0_MG_FD_203880 | JGI IMG/M metagenome (GOLD analysis project Ga0315278, IMG submission 203880) | Sediment microbial communities from Yellowstone Lake, YNP, Wyoming, USA - YL17G06_0 | ecosystem: Environmental > Aquatic > Freshwater > Lake > Sediment | place: USA: Wyoming | collected...
TCGCGCGCCGCGGGCGCTTTGCGCGCCAGGCGCGGGGCCGGAGCGGCGGCCTCGCGCTCGAGCTCGAAGCCCACCCACTGCGCCATCAGCGCGAGGAGATCCTTCTGGCTCGCGGAGAAGCGCTCCGCGCGCGGCATCCGGCTGGCGAAGACCAGCGTTCCAAAGCGCGCCCCGCCAACGGCGACCGGCGCACCGAGATAGGCCTCGAGGCCGAGCGGACCCGGGGGCTGCGCCCACGGCGCAGCCGAGACCTGCTCGAGGGCCACGGGCCGCTCGCCTGCCGCCGTGTGACGGCAGAGGGTGTCGGCGAGGTCGAGCACAGTTCCCGCCGGCAGGACGCCCTCCGGAGCCTGGAACGCGTGGATCGCCCAGCGCTCGCCGTCGATGCGCGAGACGATCCCCACCTCGAGCCCGAAGCGGTCGCAGCCGAGCTCGAGCAGGCCCGCGAGTCGCCCGCCGGGCTCGCGGCGCTCGCCCGCGGCGAGCTCCGTCAGCGCGCGCACTCCCTGCATGCTGCCCCAGTGGATGGCCTCTGCGAGCTCGAGCTCCTCGAGCGTCGACGCGAAGCCGCGCGCGACGAGCAGCGCGAGCAGGGAGACGGCCACCAGGCCGAGCGCGGCGGCCGTGGGGACATCGGTGGCGAGGGGGCGGTTGCCGTGCACGAAGAGCAGGGCGCCGCCGCCGAGGCCGAGCAGCCCTACGAGCCCGGCGAGGGTCGCGACGCGAAACTCGCCCGTGCGCCAGAGCAGTCGCAGGCACACGAAGAGCGCGGCCGCGAGGATCCCGATCGAGCCGAGCACCGCCGCGACCACGCACCCTCCCGCGTTTCCGGACCGTGCGGACCCGCCGCTCGAACCCGCGGCGCTAGGCTACCCGATCTCGCGCGATCGGGGAGGCGGAATGCGTGCGCCGCGGGTGGTCGGACTCGGTCTCTGCGTGATCGATCACCTGTACCTCGTCGACGGGCTCGACCTCGCGGCCGGTCGCCTGCGCTACCGCGAGCGGAAGGTGGCGAGCGGCGGCATGACCGCGACCGCGCTCGCGCAGGCGGCGGCGCTCGGCTGCGAGGCCCACCTGCTCTCGGCGGTGGGCGACGATCCCGAGGGGCGCTTTGTCCGGCGCGCGCTCCGCCAGCTCGGCGTCCGCACCCGCAGGCTTGTCCTCTCGCCGGCGATCCAGACGACCTTCGCGGTCGTCCTCGTCGACCGGCGCAGCGGCGAGCGGCGCTTCGTCGTGGCGGACCGCCGCCGCATCGAGGCGGCCGCCCCCGCCCTCGACCTCGCGCCGATCGCGCGGGGCGCGGTCCTGCTGGTCGACGGGCACTTCTCCGCGCAGGCCGCGCGCGCAGTCCGCCGCGCGCGCGAGGTGGGCGCCAGCGTGGTCGGCGACTTCCACCGCGATACGCCGGCGGTGCGCCGCCTGCTGCCGTGGGTGGACCACGCGATCGTGCCGCTCGAGTTCGCGCAGTCGCGCGGCGGCGACCCGCGCCGCACCCTGCTCGAGCTCGCCCGGGTGTGCCGCGGAACGCCGGTCGTGACGCTCGGCGAGCGCGGCGGGATCACCCTCGAGCGCGGGCGCGTGCGGCGCGTCCGGGCGTTCCCAACGCGGGTGGTCGACACGACCGGAGCCGGCGACGCGCTGCACGGCGCCTTCGCGGCCGGGCTCGCCCACGGGCTCCCGTTCGCGGCCTGCCTCGAGCTCGGGGCGCGCGCGGCGGCCCGCAGCTGCACGGCCCTCGGCGGCACCGCAGCGCTCCTGCCGCTCTCCGAGCTGCGGGAGCTGCGGGCCCGGGTCGCAGCGACCCCGCAAGCGAAGCGCGCAGCGAGCCGAAGGCGAGCGAAGTCAATGCGCTAGCCGCAAGCGAAGCGCGCAGCGAGCCGAAGGCGAGCGGAGCCAATGCGCTAGCCCGACGACTAGAGCCCCGCGTTGGAGGCGACGCCCGCCGAGGGGCCGCTGCGGGCGGCCACGAGGTCGGCGAGCACCGAGAGCGCCTCGGTCACCTCGGGGCGCGGCGGTTCTTTCTTGGGATCGGCGACGGCGGGCTCCTTCTCGCGCTGCTCCTCGCGGTCGTGGAGGAACTCGCTCACCGCGATCTCGGACGGGTGCTTCGCCTGCTCGGCGAGCTTCTTGCGGATCTCCTGAAACTCGGGACTCGCGTCCACGCGGGTCTTCGAGCGGGCGGCGAGACGGCTCAGCGACTCTTCCTCGAGCGGCTGCCAGTGCGAGCCGGGGCGGTCGTCGTTCGCGTCCTTGCTCAGGAACGGCGAGGTCTTGTGGGGCGGGATCGAGTACGGCTGGTTCTTTTCGCCGTAGTCATCGCTCGCGACCAGCGACGGGATCACGACGTCCGAGCGGACGCCGTCGTGCTGCGTCGAGAGCCCTCCCGGGCGGAAGAAGAGCTGCGTCGTGATCTTGAGCGCCCCGTCGTCGTGCGGAAGCGTCGAGACCGTCTGCACCGTCCCCTTCCCGAAGGTGTGGTCGTCGCCGACGATCACCGCGCGATGGTAGTCCTTGAGCGCGCCGGCCAGGATCTCCGAGGCGGAGGCGCTCACGCGCGAGGTCAGCACGACCACCGGTCCCGCGAAGAGGACGCTCGGGTCGGGGTCGCTCTCGATCTGGCGCTCGCCGCTCGCGTTCTCGATCGCGACGATCGGGCCGGAGCGCAGGAAGAAGCCCGAGACCGTGACCGCGTGCTGGAGCAGGCCGCCGCCGTTGCGCGAGAGGTCGAGGAGCAGCCCGTCCGCCTTCTCCGCCGTGGCCTGGCGCATCAGCCGCTCGACGTCCTTCGTCGACTGGCGCTGCGTGGGGTCCGCGTCGCCGTAGAAGGAGGGGAGGTCGAGCACGGCGAGCTTGAGCTTGCGGCCGCCGACGTCGCGCTCCTCGAAGCGCAGGTTCGCCGCCTGCTCCTCGAGATCGATCTTGTCGCGGACGATGCTGACGTTGAAGCGTTCGGTGGTCGCTCCCTCGCGCAGGACCGTGAGCTCGACTTTGCTTCCGGCCTTGCCGCGGATCAGCGCCACCGCCTCGCGCAGCGGCATGTCGATGATGTCGACGAAGTCGCCGTTCCCCTGAGCGACGGCGATGATCTTGTCCTTGGGCTGGAGCACCTTCTGCCGGTCGGCGGCGCCGCCGGGAATGATCCGCTCAGCCACCGAGTAGCCGTCCTGCTCGGACAGCGCGACCCCGATGCCCTCGAGCGAGAGGGACATGCCGATCCGGAAGTCCTCGAGGACCTCCTGCGAGAGGTAGCTCGAGTGGGGATCGAGCGAGCCGGCGAAGGAGTCGAGAAACTCGCCAAAGGTCTCCTGCTGCGGCGTCTCGAGCAGCCTGCGGAAGCGCCGGTCGTAGCGGTCGGCGAGCTTGCGCCGGGCCTCGGCGAGCGGCGTCCCGTTGGCGACGTAGGTCGCGATCTGGAAGTGGACCCAGCTGCGGAGCAGGGCGTCCCGCTGCTCGGGCGTCGCGGGGTTGCCGCGCTTGTCCGGGTCGAGGACCAGGCTCGCCGTCTCGTCGAGCCGGTAGTCGTCGGCGGAGACGAAGGCGCGCACGAACTTCGCCGTCCGCTCCTGGTGCCGCACGAGGCTGCGGTTCAGCTCGGTCAACGGGCCGCAGTCGCCGGCCTTGATGCGGTCGAAGGCGCCGCGCATCGAGGCGCCGATCGCCTGCTCCTCGGCGCGCGTGAGGAGCGTCCGCGAGGGGTCGTTGCGGCGCAGGTAGGTGTCCACCGTGCGCGCCTCGAGCTCGGGATCGTTCTCCGCCCAGTGCAGCACGTGGTGGTGCAGGAACTGCTGCATCAGGCCGGGCAGGTCGTTGCACTTCAGCTCGGCCGCGGCGGGGCGCGGGAGCAGCAGCAGGAAGAGCCCGGCGAGTCGGAGGGTTCGGGAGATGCAAACCTGCATGGTCGGTGGATCGGGAACGGCCCTTTCTTCCTTTATTCTTTTACGCCGAAGGCGGTGCCAGGGCAAGCTTTCCCCCGGGGATATGGGCCCGGGAGGGTGTCCCTTACCCCGGACCGGTTGGCCCCGCGCACTGCGGATCGGCATCCTAGACACAGTGAAGGTAGCGCCCTCCCGTGCCCGTGTGGCAATCGGCTTCGGGCTGCTGCTCGCGGTGGCCCTCGCCCTCGGCGCGGGCCAGGCGTTCCGCGCCTCCGCCGGCATCGAGCTCTCGCCCGAGTCGCTGCGCGCCTACGTGCACCAGCTGGGGCCGATCGCGCCCTTCGTCTTCTTCGGGATGGTGACCTTCCGGTCGCTCCTGCTGCTGCCTTCCGCCGTCGTGCTCACGGCCGGGGGGCTGCTCTTCGGCGCGCCGCTCGGCGCGCTCGTCGGCGGCCTCGGGATCGTGGCCTCCGCCGTGTGGTGCTTCGGCACGGCGCGCCTCCTGGGCCGCGAGTGGGTGCAGTCGCGCATCCCGCCGCAGCTGCGCCCGCTCGAGGAGCGCGCGGAGTCGATCGGTCCGCCGTTGATCGGCCTCGCGACGGCCCATCCCATGGGAGTGATGACGCCGCTCTACTTCGCGGCCGGCCTCTCGCGGATCCGCTTCGCGTCGTTCCTCGCGGTGTGCGCGGTCGCCGGCCCCTTCCGGGCCGGGCTCTACGCGTGGCTCGGGTCGCAGCTCGGCGACTTCGGCTCGCCGAGGTTCTGGGCGGCGACCGGCGTCCTCGTCGCGGTCGCGGTGCTGCCGCTCGCGCACCCGCGCGTGCGCCGCTGGCTGCTGGTCCGCCGGCGAGGAGACTCGGGTCTGAACTGAACTCAGGTTGAATTGACTCTGCTTGAATTGACTCCGCTCGCCTGCGGCTCGCTGCGCGCGCTTGCGTTTCGCCGCGAGCGTTCCGTCCGGGGTGTGCGAGGTCCGACCTTCGGAGACGGGGCGGCACCTCTTGCCCGGCAAACCACGCATCCCCGTGTCCGAAGAACGGACCCCGCACTCCACGTTCGACAACGCGACATTCCGGGCAAGCGCGCGCAGCGCGCGCGCAGCGAGCCGCAGGCGAGCGGAGTCAATTCAACCGGAGCGCCCCCTAGTACCGGTAGTGCTCCGGCTTATACGGCCCGGCCGCCGGGACGCCGAGGTACTCCGCCTGCCGCGGCGTGAGCTCCGTCAGCTCGACGCCGAGGTGAGCGAGGTGCAGCCGCGCCACCTCCTCGTCGAGGGCCTTCGGCAGCACGTAGACCCGGCGCTCGTAGCGCTCCGGGTGGAGCCAGAGCTCGAGCTGGGCCAGCACCTGGTTCGTGAAGGAGGCCGACATCACGAAGCTCGGGTGCCCCGTCGCGCAGCCGAGGTTCAGGAGCCGCCCCTCCGCGAGCACGAGCACGGAGCGGCCGTCCGCGAAGACCCACTCGTCGTACTGCTCCTTGATGTTCACGCGCCGGATGCCGGGGACCTTCTTGAGCCCGGCCATGTCGATCTCGTTGTCGAAGTGGCCGATGTTGCCGACGATCGCCTTGTCCTTCATGCGCGCCATCTGCGCGGCGGTGATCACGTCGCGGTTGCCGGTCGCCGTCACGAAGACGTCCGCCCGCTCCACCACGGCTTCGAGGGACTTCACCTCGAAGCCCTCCATCGCCGCCTGGAGGGCGCAGATCGGGTCGATCTCGGTCACGATCACGCGGCAGCCCTGGCCACGCAGCGCCTGGGCGCAGCCCTTGCCCACCTCGCCGTAGCCGCAGACGACGGCCACCTTGCCGCCGAGCATCACGTCGGTCGCGCGCATCAACCCGTCGGGGAGCGAGTGGCGGCAGCCGTAGATGTTGTCGAACTTGCTCTTCGTGACCGAGTCGTTGACGTTGATGGCGGGGAAGCGCAGCGTGCCGGCCTGCTGCATCTGGTAGAGCCGGTGCACCCCCGTCGTCGTCTCCTCGGAGACGCCGCGCATGCGCGCCGCGGCCTCGCGCCAGCGGTGCGGCTGCCGGAGCTGCTCGCGCCGCAGCACCTCGAGGATGATCCCCCACTCCTCGGGCTCCTGCTCGGCATCGAAGTCGGGGATCTTGCCCGCCTCTTCGAACTCCGCGCCCTTGTGCATGAGCAGCGTCGCGTCGCCGCCGTCGTCGACGAGCAGGTCGGGGCCGCGCCCGTCGGGCCAGGCGAGGGCCTCGACGGTGCACCACCAGTACTCCTCGAGCGTCTCGCCCTTCCAGGCGAAGACCGGCACGCCCTGCGGGTTGTCGGGCGTGCCGTTGCGGCCGACCACGGCCGCGGCGGCCGCCGGGTCCTGGGTCGAAAAGATGTTGCACGAAACCCAGCGCACGTCGGCGCCGAGGTCGACGAGCGTCTCGATCAGCACCGCCGTCTGCACGGTCATGTGCAGGCTGCCCATCACCCGCGCCCCCGCCAGCGGGCGCTGCCCGGCGTGGCGTGCGCGCAGCTGCATCAGGCCGGGCATCTCGTGCTCGGCGAGGCGGATCTCGTGGCGGCCGAGCGCGGCGAGATCGAGGTTGGCGACCTTGTAGGGCAGGCGATCGGTCATGGCGGCTCCCGTGTATCTGGATATGCTGATAGACGGATACAAGAGTCGCGGGTGGCCGTCAAGCCGGATCGGGCTCCTGGGAGGGCCGTCCGGCTCCGCGGGGGGCTCGCCGGGGTGCGCGCCGGTCAGCCGGCGGGGGTCGGCTAGGATCGTGCGCCGTGACGTCGCCCTCCTCGTCCGAAGCCCTGACCCACGGCATCCGCGTGAGCGTCGAGTGCCGCTACTCCGCGGAGCACTCCCAGCCGCAGCGCAACCAGTGGTTCTTCCTGTACACCATCCTGATCGCGAACGAGGGCAAGGAACAGGTGCAGCTGCTCTCGCGGCACTGGGTGATCCGCGACGCCACCGGCCGCGTCGAGGAGGTGCAGGGGCCGGGCGTCGTCGGGGAGAACCCGGTGCTCGAGCCCGGTGACACTTTCGAGTACACCTCGGGCTGCCCGCTCACGACGCCCTTCGGCTCGATGGAGGGGAGCTACGAGATGGTGCGGCCCGGCGGCGAGCGCTTCGAGGCGCAGATCGCCCGCTTCTCGCTGCGCGAGCCCGGCGCCATCCACTGAGACGCAAGCGCAGGCCCGCGGCCAGGGGGGCCCGCGCTCCGGCGCCCAGGCCTTTCCCCGCCCGGCCGGGGTCCTGCTCCCAGGAGCTTGCGCAGTAGAAGCAAGCGGACGCTCACCGATGCCCGTATCTCGCTCGCGGAGCCCCTGGGCGGCGGACCGAAATACGCTCATCCGTGGCAGCGAAATCCTTCTACCGCGCAAGCTCCGCTGCACGACGCCCGCCGCACCACGCGCACCGACGCGCAGGGCGCACTCGTGCTGCTCGAGGATCAAGATCGGACGAAAGGCCCGGATCGCGCCGCCCCTCTCACGGCCGATGGGTCGGCCGCTACGGGTCGGCCGCTACACTACGCTGGGCGTTTCTACGCGAGCTTCCGCTACCCGCAAAAGGAAACCCATGAGATCGACGAAACACCACGCCCTCGGCGCGCTGTTTTCCGCCGGCCTCGCGGTGCTCGCGTTCTCTGAAACCGCACGAGCCGCCGACGCCCAAAGGCCCAACATCGTTTTCATGCTCGTGGATAACTTGGGCTACGGCGAGTTGGGAGTCTACGGCGGCGGCGTCCTACGCGGCGCGCCGACACCACGCATTGATAGGCTCGCAACCGAAGGCATGCGTCTGCTCAACTTCAACGTCGAGGCGCAGTGCACGCCCTCCCGTTCGGCGCTGATGACGGGCCGCTTCTCCATCCGCTCCGGCACCTACGAAGTCCCGATCGGCGGGGGCCCGGACGGACTGACGCTGTGGGAAATCACCATCGCGGAGCTGTTGTCGGCGCAGGGCTACGCCACGGGCATGTGGGGCAAGTGGCATCTCGGCAGCGCCGAAACCCGCTTCCCCACGCATCAGGGATTCGACGAGTGGTACGGAATCCCGCGCACCTACGACGAGGCGATGTGGCCGTCCTTGAACGAGACCAGAAGCATCTGGCCGTCGGTCGGCGACAAGCAGGGCTGGAACACGAAGGTCGCTCACCCCGAACACATCTACGAAGCGCGCAAGGGCGAGAAACCCCGGCAGATCGCGGAACTGGACCTGGATCGTCGCCGAACCATGGAAGCGGAGATCACGACCCGCGCCGTCGAGTTCATCAAGCGCAACGCCAGCGCGGGCAAACCATTCTACGCCTACGTTTCCTTCTCGCTCGTGCACATGCCCACGCTGCCGAACCTGGAGTTCGCCGGCAAAACCGGCAACGGCGATTGGGCCGATTGCCTCGCTGAGATGGACTACCGCACCGGCCAGATCCTCGACGCCATCAAGGAAGCCGGCATCCAAGACAACACGCTGGTGATTTTCACCAGCGACAATGGCCCGGAGGCCACCCATCCCTGGGAGGGTGCGAACGGGCCGTGGCGGGGCACGTACTTCACGGCGATGGAAGGCGGGATTCGCGCGCCGTTCATCATCCGCTGGCCGGGCAAAGTGCCGGCGGGTCGCATCAACAACGAGATCGTCCACATCGTGGACCTCTACACGACCCTCGCGCGCGTGGGCGGAGCAGAAGTCCCCAAGGATCGCCCGATTGACGGCGTGGACCAGTCGGACTTCTTCCTCGGCAAACAGGAGAACTCCAACCGCGAAGGATTCCCCGCTTACGTGGCCGAGCGGCTGTCGGCCGTCAAGTGGCGGAACTGGAAGGCGCACCTCATCTGGCAGGAGAACATGTACGACCCGCCGCTGAGGCTCCCGTTGCCGAAGGTCATCAACCTGCTCACCGACATGAAGGAGGAGCGCGACGTGGCTGCGTACAATTCTTGGGTTGCCGATCCGGTGATGCAGATCATCGGTGAGTTCGAGGCCAGCCTGAAGAAATACCCGCCGATCAAAGTCGGCACGCCCGACCCTTACACGCCGCCGAAGCCATGAATGGCGATTGAGGACAGGCTACGGGAGCTTCCCTCCCCGCGTCCCCGTGGCGACCTCGGCTGCGGCGAAGAGAAAGAAAGGCGGCGTACGATGACAAGGCGATGGGCAGTGGTTGGAGGTGTCATAGCTCTGCTGGGATTTGCTCTCGGTATGCAGGCGGGAGCCGAGGAGGCGGGCTCTACAGGCCGATACTCGGGAGATTTCTTGACGCGCTCGACCCTCACCGGTGATTGGGGCGGTGCCCGGAATGATTTGGCGGCGAAGGGCATTAGCTTCGATGCCAGCGTGACCCAGATTGAGCAGGGCGTCGTCGGCGGCGGCAAGAACGACAGCAGCTGGGAGTACGGCGGGCGCGGGAACCTCACGGGCAATCTCGACACGCAGAAGCTCGGATTGTGGCCGGGAGGATTCCTGACGGTGGAGCTCGAGGGAAACTGGGCCCATACAGTCAGCGGCAAGACCGGGGCGCTGATGCCGGTGAACACGAACCAGCTATTTCCGCTGCCAATCGGCACCAACGTCGCCCTGCCGCAATTGTCTTATGCGCAGTTCCTGTCGCACTATGCGGGCGTGGTCGCCGGGAAGCTGGACACGATGTCCGGCGACGCCAACGAGTTCGCCCACGGCAAAGGAGATGACCAGTTCTTCAATACGGCATTCAGCATCAATCCGGTTGCCCTCGTGGTGCCGTACTCGACCTTGGGCACGGGAGTGATCGTCTTGCCGACCGCAGACCCCGACGAGGCCGTTGTCAACTTCCTGGTGGTCTCGGCCACCGGGAAGGCCAACACCGCCGGCTTCGATGATTTCTCCGGGGCGATCTTTACGGGTGAAGGACGGGTGCGCACCGGCTTCTTCGGGCTCACCGGACATCAACTGATCGGTGCGCTCTATTCAACCAAACGGTACACCTCGTTTGATCAGCGCCTCGGCTCTGTGATCGGCAAGCAGGCGCTGGCCAAAAAGGACGGTACCTGGGCCGTGTTCTACAACTTCGACCAGTTTCTCTACGAGACCGACAAGAGCAAAAAACAAGGCGTTGGAATCTTCGGACGGTTCGGCGCTTCTGCAGGCGACCCCAATCCGGCGCAATACTTCTTCAGCCTCGGAGTCGGCGGGAATGGCGTCATACCCAGCCGCGACCACGATCGGTTCGGACTCGGGTACTACTACATGAGCATCGACAACCCGACGCTTCGGGGCCCCTTCTCCACCAGATCTTTTCTGCGAGACGAGTGGGGGTTCGAGGCATTCTACAACGTCGCCCTCACGCCGTGGCTACTGCTCACACCGGATGTCCAGGTCATCGGGCCGACTCAGAAACAGCGCCTGGTCGGTCCTTTGCTCCGGCGGGAAAGCGTGGGCACAGCCACTGTCCTGGGTATCCGGCTGCAGTTGGTGCTGTGATGCTTCTTGCAACCTCCTTTGCCCCTCCTTGGTAAAGAGCGGAATCCGGTAAGGAGGGGGTCTGGAAGAAAGCGCACCGGCCGGGGCTAGCCGCGGAAGGCCGGCAGCACCGCGTCGGCGAAGAGCCGGGCCGGCTCGCGGGTGTCGCGGCCGAAGAACTCGATCGGGAAGAGCGTGCAGCCGAGCGCGCGGTGGCGTTCGATGCACTCGATCACGCGCGCGGGACCTCCCCAGATGCCGTGCTCCTCGAGGCCCGATCCCATGTGGCCTCCGTAGATCTTCTTCGCCTTCTCGAGCAGGGCGCGCGCGGCGTCGTCGTCCTCCGCGATCACGACGACGCACTGCTGGGACACCTCGAGCGTGTCGAAGTCCCGCCCCACTTCGTCGCAGCGCCGGCGCAGGGCCTCGACCTTGGGGCCGAGCTGCGGCTGGAAGACGGCCATGTTGTTCCAGATGTCGGCGTGACGGGCCGCGATGCCCATCAGCCGCCGCTCGCCGCCGCCCCCGACGAGGATCGCCGGTCGCTGCGCGGGCCGCGGCTGGCAGACCGCGTCGACGACGCGGAACTGCTCTCCCTCGAAGCGCGCGACGTCCTCGCTCCAGAGCCGCTTCAGGATCTGTATGCACTCCTCGAGCGCCTGCATCCGTTTCGAGAGGCCCGGGAACTCGCAGCCGTAGGCGCGGAACTCGGCCTCGAACCAGCCGGCGCCGAGCCCGGCGATGACGCGCCCCGGAGCGATCTGGTCGATCGTGGCGATCTGCTTGGCCAGCACCGCCGGGTTCCGGAAGTAGGGCGGCGTCACCAGCGTCCCGAGCCGCGCGCGCTGCGTCACGGCGGCCACGGCGGCGAGCAGCGACCACGCCTCGAGGATCGGGAGGCTCGGCAGCGGCACGCCGAGCAGATGGTCGCAGACCCAGAGCGAGTCGAAGCCGAGCTCGTCGACGAGGGTCGCGACGGCGCGCGTCTCCTCCCAGCTGCGCTTGATCTGCGGCAGCGTCACGCCGAAACGCAGCGGCCTTCCCATGGGCGTTGCCTCCGCGCGCAGTGTAGGATCGAGGTCCCGATGCCGCTCGACCCGGGCCGTGCGTTCCGCAGGCTGCTCGTCGTGGCCGCGATCGCGATCGGCTGCGCCGGCGCGGGCCCGCGCGATTCCGGCGCGTTCCTGTGCTCGCTCTTCGGGACCTGCGCGCGGGAATCCGAGACGGCGGCGCTCCCGCTCCCGACGATCCGCTACGAGCCGGATCCCGTCGTCTCGCCCCCGATCGAGGCTGGGCGCCTGCTGCTGCGCTGGGTCCGCTTCGCCTCCGGCAGCGCCGAGATCGACCCGGAATCGGCGATCGTCCTCGACGTCGCGGCGGGCGAGATCCTGGCGCGGACGGCCGTGCGCATCCGGATCGAGGGATTCACCGACGCGTCGGGCAGCGCGGAGGAGAACGCGGCGCTCTCGCGGCGGCGCGCCGAGGCCGTGCGCCGCTTCCTGGTGCGCAAGGGCGTCGCGGCGGAGCGCCTCGAGACGAGCGCGCGCGGCGCCTCGAGCCCCGTGGCGTCGAACGAGACCGAGGAGGGGCGGGCGCGCAACCGCCGCGTCGAGCTGGTCGTGCTCTGAGTCGCCGCCGGCGACGCGCGAAGCCGCTCGGTTACCCTTCCCGGCGTGCGCATCGAGCCGGTCGCGAGCCTCGACGACCCGCGCGCGGACGGCTCCGCGCGGTGAAGCCGCTGCTGGTGGTGAAGTGCGGTGGCACGCTCCCCGCGCTGCGCGCTCGCCGCGGCGACTACGAGGACTGGATCCTGGCGGGCATGGGCATCGCGCGAGAGCGCGCGCGGATCGCGGAGGTCTCCGAGGGTGCGGATCTGCCGGCGCCCGCCGAGCTGCAGGCTGCGGTGCTCACGGGCTCGAGCGCGATGGTGAGCGAGCGCGCGCCCTGGAGCGAGCGCACGGCGGAGTGGTTGCGCGACGCCGTTGCCGCCGGGCTCCCCGTGCTCGGGATCTGCTACGGCCACCAGCTGCTCGCGCACGCGCTCGGCGGCCGCGTCGCGAGGAACCCGCGCGGACGCGAGATCGGTAGCGTCGAGGTGGAGGCGCTCCCCGCCGCGCGTGACGACGCGCTGCTCGGCGCCCTGCCGGTGCGGCTCACGGTACAGGCCACGCATGTCGAGTCGGTGCTCGAGCTTCCGCCGGGCGCGCGCCTGCTCGCGGTCTCGCGCGGCGACCCGCACCACGCCTTCTCCGCCGGCGCGCGCGCCTGGGGGGTGCAGTTCCACCCCGAGTTCGACGCCGAAGTGATCCGCGGCTACCTCGAGGCGCGGCGCGAGATCCTGGGCCGCGAGGGCCTCGACGCGGCCGCGCTGCTCGCAGGAGTGCGCGAGAGCGAGGACGGACGCGCGCTGCTGCGCCGCTTCGCGGAGCTTGTATCGAGGTGAGGGGCTTCGGTGGGGACCCGGGGCGTGCGGGGTCCGGGGTCGTCTGGGTGGGGGGGTGGGGGGTCTTCCAGCTTATTTACTCCGCTCGCCTGCGGCTCGCTGCGCGCTCCGCTTGCGAAGAGGTTCCGAGCAGTTCCTCCGGGGTGTGCGGGGTCCGACCTTCGGAGACGGTGCCGGGTGGCCTGCGGGGCAGGTCACTTGTCTTCGTCCCG
>Ga0315278_10004233_pt1 | contig 12928 bp, 9 predicted proteins | sample YL17G06_0_MG_FD_203880 | JGI IMG/M metagenome (GOLD analysis project Ga0315278, IMG submission 203880) | Sediment microbial communities from Yellowstone Lake, YNP, Wyoming, USA - YL17G06_0 | ecosystem: Environmental > Aquatic > Freshwater > Lake > Sediment | place: USA: Wyoming | collected...
GTTGTCACCGCCTCGGGCGCTCCCGGCACCGCGGCGCTGCTGCGCGGCCTGCGAGAGAACGGCGAGCGAGAGGTGCGGCTCGTCGGCACGGACATGTCCGAGCGCTCGGTCGGGCGCCATCTCTGCGACGCGTTCCATCTGGTGCCCTCGGGTGCGGATCCGGGCTTCGCCGACTCGATCCGGTCCGTCGTCGAGCGTGAGGGCGCCGACTGCGTGCTCCCCCAGTCGTCGTTCGACCTCGAGGGCCTCGCCGAGCACCGGGACAGCTTCCCGGTGCCGGTGCTCGTGTCGAAGCCCGATGCGATCTTCCGCTCGAACGACAAGGCCGAGACGTACGCGTTCCTGCACCGGCTCGGGCTGCCGGCGCCGGCCTTCCGGCGCGTCAACGGCGCGACGGAGGTCGAGGCGGCCGCGCTCGAGCTCGGCTATCCCGACGTCCCTGTCTGCTTCAAGCCCGTGTTCTCGTCGGGCTCGCGCGGCTTCCGGATCCTCGACCCGACCGTCGACCGCGCCCACCAGCTGCTGAACGAGCGGCCGGGGTCGGTCGCGATGCGGCTCGAGGAGGCCGTCGAGCTGCTCCCCGCCGAGGGTGGCCCTGACCTCCTCGTGATGGAGCTCGCGACCGGAGGAGAGCGCACGATCGACGGCATCGCCGACGGCGAGCGCATCCTGCTCGGGCACCCGAAGACCCGCGAGGCGATGCGTGCGGGCCTCGCGATGTACTTCGTCACGCTCGAGGACGAGGCGCTGATGGACGTCGCCAACAGGATCGTGGCCGAGCTCGAGATCGAGCACTTCTTCAACATCCAGCTCGTCGGCGAGCACGTGATCGAGATCAACCCGCGCATCTCGACGATCGTCTACCAGGAGGATCTGAACATCCCGTACCTCGGGGTGAAGCGCGCGCTCGGGGAGATCACGGCCGACGAGCTCGGCGCGCTTCGCTCGCGGATCAGGCCGGGGCGAACGGCGTTGCGCTACTTCGACCAGCTCGAGTGGGACGCCTGATCGAGGGTCATCCGTTGACGACCATCCCAAACCCCCACCCACCCGGGGCACGGGCACAGGCACGGTACGGCGGAAGCTGTGACGTGTCCGGGCCAGGGTCGCGTCGACTTTGAGCCAATCGCTCCACAGCGGTGCCGGGGCCGAGGGTACCTCTGCCGGCGGCGGCCGCCCGCTCCGCGTCGTGCTCTGCCCCGTCAACACTGCCGGCGTCCCGTGGACGACGGTGCAGGCCCTCCGTCGCCGCGGCGTCGATGCGAAGCTCGTCGTCTTCGAGCGCTATGCGCTGCACCCGGAGGCAGACGTCTCCCTCGACCGCTCCGGCAGCTTCGGGCGCCGCCAGGCGATCCAGCTGCGGGCGCTCGCCGGGTTGCTCCCGCAGACGGACATCTTCCACTTCATCTTCGGCCTCACTCTCGTGCCGCAGTCGCTGCAGTACCCGTTGCTGCGGCTCTTCCGCAAGAAGTCGGTCATGCACTACCTCGGCTCGGACATCCGCGGCAAGACGCCCGAGCAGCTCACCTCCGGCAAGAAGGCCGGCACCGAGATCGTCGGCAGCTACGACGCGATCCGCTGGGTGCCCGAGGCCGAGGTGATCCCGCCGGGGATCGACCTCTCACGCTTCGCGCCCGCACCACCGTCGGATCGGGCCCGTCCGGTGATCCTGCACGCGCCATCGTCGCGGCGACGCAAAGGCACCGAGCACGTGATCGCGGCCGTCGAAGGTCTCGACGCCGACCTCGAGATCGTCGAGGGGCTCCGTCACGACGAGGCATTCGAGCGCTTCCGGGTCGCCGACATCGTCGTCGACCAGCTCAACGCGGGCTGGTACGGCCTCTTCGCGATCGAATGCATGGCGCTCGGCAAGCCGGTCGTCACCTTCCTCCACGGGGAGGCCGTGAGGCGCACCGAGGAGGCCTTCGGCACCACCGTGCCGATCGTCTCCGCGACCGCCGAGACCCTCCGCGAGCAGCTCCGCCCACTCGTCGCCGACGCGGCAGAGCGCAGGCGCCTGGGAGCGGCGTCTCGCGCCTACGTCGAGCTCGTCCACGACCAGGAGCGGATCACCGACCGCCTCCTCGACGTCTACGCTCGACTCTGATGGCGCTCTCCGGCCAGCTGAAACGGCTCGGCAAGCACTCCGCGATCTACGGCCTCGGCGGCCTCGTCTCGCGGATCCTCGCCGTCCTCCTGCTGCCGCTCTACACGCACTACCTCTCGACCTCCGACTACGGCCAGATCGAGACGCTGATCGCGCTCGTCACGGTGCTGACGATCGTCCTCCAGTTCGGGATCGGGTCGGCGTTCTTCCGCTTCTACTTCGACGCGGACGACCACGACGGCCGGCGGCTCGTGCTGCGGACCTCGTTCTGGTTCACGATGACGATGGCGACGCTCGGGCTCGTCGTGCTCGTCGGGTTCGCCGCCCCGATCGCCGAGTGGCTGTTCGACGATGCGAGCGCTGCGAACCTCGTCCGCGCGAGTGCGGTCGCGCTGTGGGCGCAGCTGAACTACATGCAGCTGACGAACCTGTTCCGGGTCGAGGAGCGGTCTGTGGCGTTCGTGCTCGCGAGCCTGTCGAACGTCCTCCTCACGGTCGGAGCGACGCTGCTGCTGGTCGTCGCGCTCGACAAGGGCCCCCTCGGCGTGATCGTGGGCAACTTCACCGGCACCTTGATCGTCTACCTCGCTCTGCTCGGGTACCGGCGCGAGCAACTCGGGCTCCAGCTCAGCTGGCCCCTGCTTCGCCGCATGAACCACTTCGGGCTGCCGCTCGTCCCCTCGGCGCTGTTCCTCTGGGTGACGAACTTCAGCGACCGCTTCTTCCTCGTCAAGCTCACCGACACCTCGGAGGTCGGCCTCTATTCCGTCGGCGTCCGCATCGCCTCGGCGATGGTGCTGCTGCTGACCGCGTTCAGGATGGCCTGGCCGGCGTTCGCCTATTCGATCAAGAGCGACGAGGAGGCCAAGCAGACGTACGCCTGGGTGCTCACCTACCTCATCGTCCTCTCCACCTGGGTCGCCACGGCGCTGGCGCTCCTCTCCCCGTGGCTCGTCGCGTGGCTCTCGACCCCGCAGTTCGCGAGTGCCTCGCGGGTCGTCGGCCCCCTCGCCTTCGCCGCAGTCTCGTTCGCAGGCTTCATCGTCCTCTCGATCGGCATCGGCCGCGCCCGCCGCACCCAGTTCAACTGGGTCATCACCGGCGTCGCCGCGGTCGTCAACGTGACCCTCAATCTGACCCTGATCCCGCCGTACGGGATGATGGGCGCAGCGATCGCCACGGTCGCCGCCTACACCGTGATGTTCGCCGGCATGGCGTGGTGGGCGCAGCGGATCTTCCCGTGCCCGTACCAGTGGCGCCGCGTCCTGACAGCGGCGACGGCGGGAGTCGCGCTTGCCGTGCTCGGCAAGCTCGTCGGCGCCGGGCTCGCGCTCTCGATCGGCCTCATCGTCGTCTACCCGCTCGTGCTCCTGCCGCTCGGCTTCTATCTTCCCTCCGAGCGCAGGCGGCTGCGCACGCTCCTCATCCGCGCGTGAACTCTACGCAGGTGCGTCGAGCCCGGCGGCGCTGATCGCGGCGATCGCGAGCTGCTCGTCGACCTCGCCGGGGAGGCCGCTGACGCCGACCGCGCCGACGCGGTCGCCGTCGCGGAACGCCGCGACACCGCCGAGGAAGAAGCTGAACTGCGGATCGAAGCTTGCGAGCTCGGTGGGCGAGCCGCCGGCCTTCTCCGCGAGTTGGCGCGTCGTGAAGGCGTCGCTGCGGGCAGCGGTGTACGCCTTGCGCTGGGCGTTGAGATACGTGTCGCGCGCCGCGCCGCTCATCGCGACCGACGCCACGACCTCGCCGTGGGTGTCGACGACGACGACGGACACGGGGCCCGGGGCCGTGTCGATCACGCTCCGCAGTGCGACGAGAGCCTGATCGTGGGTCATTTCGACTGCCCGACGAGCTGCGCCAGGACCCCCTCCTGGAAGGGGCGCGAGTCGACGGCAAGACCGCCGGAGAACGGGAACTGGAGTACGAGCAAGACCACGAGCGAGAACCCGACGATAACCGCAATCGACCCTGCGCCGATTGCGTGGAAGGCGCCGCTCTTCGAGCCGACGAGCGTCACGTAGCCGAGGATGACGAACGAGCCCACGATGACGAGCGCCGCGATCAGGGGCGGCAGGTCGTTGCCGTCGCTCGCGCCGAGTCGGTCGCGGCGCGCCTCCAGCACCGCGTTCAGGTGCCGGACCGAGTCGTCGTAGAACGCCACCTGCGACGCCGACACGGGCTCGTATCCCTGCATCGAGGCGAAGATGCCGTCCATCGCCTGCCAGGCGGACGGGCTCTCCTTGCCCTCCCGCATCAGCGGCCACTCGTCGTCGACGACGGTGCGGACGTAGCTGCCGATCGCCGACCTCACCTCCGCCCCACCCGGGTCGTCGAACACCGCGCTGTCGCGAACGATCGCCGCGAGACCGTCGGCCTCGGCCGCGACGTTGTCGCCCGCGGCGCTGAAGGCCTGGAACTCGATCACGACGACGAAGGCCAGCAGAAGCCCGAACAGCGAAGCGGCGACTCCGAGCACCTGGGACGAGACCTCCGCATCGAACCCCTCGCGCGTCGCGGGAACGAGACGGCGCACGGCCCACACCCCGAGCATCACGAGCCCGAGCACTCCACCGACGATGGCGAGCACGAGGAGCGCCGTCGGCACGACGTTGACGACGGCACGCATCGCGCAGGATCATCGCACGTGGTGCGCGACCTCGCGTCTACGATGGTGCCGATGGCCACCTTCGAGCGACACACCCTCGGCAACGGGATCCGCGTGCTGACCGCACCGATGCCCCAGGCCCAGTCCGTCTCCTGCTTTCTGATGTTCGCCGCCGGCTCGCGGTACGAGACCGCCGACATCGGGGGCATCGCCCACTTCGCCGAGCACATGTTCTTCAAGGGCACCGACCGACGTCCGACGGCCCGCTCCATCTCGGCCGAGATCGACGGCATCGGCGGCGAGTTCAACGCCTTCACGGGCAAGGAGTTCACGGGCTACTACGTCAAGTGCGCTGCGGCGACACGGGATGTCGCGCTCGACGTGCTCGTCGACATGATTCGCAATTCCCGCTTCGACGCGGAGGAGATCGAGCGTGAGAAGGGCGTCATCGTCGAGGAGATGAACATGTACTTCGACACACCGCGGGACTTCGTCGGCGGCGTCTACGACTCGCTCCTCTACGGCGACCACCCCCTCGGCCGCGACGTGATCGGCACGAAGGAGACGGTGCGCGCCGCAACACGCGAGACGTTCACCTCGTTCCTCGACCGCTGGTACCGGCCGGAGCGGATGGTGGTCGGCGTCGGCGGGCGGATCGGCGACGATCTGCTGGAGCGGCTCGAGGAGCTGCTCGGCTCCATCGAGCCGCGTGAGACCGGCGCACCCGAGCCGGCCGTCATTCCCGCGAACGGCTCGGCCGTGTCGGTCTTCACGAAGCAGTCCGACCAGGCGCACATCGTTCTCGGCGCCCGCAGCTACCCGCTCGGGCACCCGGACCGGTTTGCGCTGCAGCTGCTGACGACCGTGCTCGGGAGCGGCATGTCGTCGCGTCTCTTCACCGAGGTGCGCGAGCGCCGCGGCCTTGCCTACTACGTGTTCAGCAGCAACGCCGCCTTCCTCGACGCAGGCTCGCTGTACGCCCAGGCCGGCGTCGACATCCAGCGGATCGACGACGCCGTGTCGACGATCGCCGCCGAGGTGCGCAGGATGGCCGAGGAGCCTGTACCGGCCGCCGAGCTCGAGAAGGCCCGCGCCTTCGCGAAGGGCCGCTTCGTGCTCGGGATCGAGAGCCCGCACGGCACGATCATGTACGGGCTGCGGCGCGAGGTGCTGCTCGGCGAGGCCGAGGAGCCCGAGGCGATGCTCGCGGGGCTCGACGCCGTCACCGCCGAGGACATCCAGCGGGTCGCGCAGGACGTCGTCGGCAAGCAGCTGAAGCTCGCCGTGATCGGCCCGTTCGAGGACGCTGCCCGGTTCGAGCGGCTGCTCGCCTCCGCCTGACCGCGGGCGCTCGACCTGGATCCGCGGCGCGCGCCGCCGCCGGCTGACGCAGCTGCGGGGACTCCCTGCGCTGCCCAGGCCACCTCACTCATCTAGCCGCACGCCCAGCTTTCCGGAGGCGTAGGTCGGGGCCGTTGGCCGGGCGTTAGCCGTGGACAACCGGCCGGTTAGGGGTCGGATCGATGCTCGGGCCATGAGAACCGAGCACCCCACATATCTGCCCCGCAGGGCCCTCTGCTTCACTGCAGTCCTCATCGCGGCAATCGCCGCAAGCGCCGCGGCCGCCGCGGCAAATACCTCGCCCACCGCCCCTGTCGCCCCGCCGTTCGCGCTCAACACGACGTGCACCGACGCGGGCGTCCTCGGCTCCGCGACCGCGCCACGGCTCGTGCGCACCACCCGCAGCCGGCATCTCCGCAGCTGGACGTACGGCTGGCCCGTCAAGCCATTCGACCGGCAGCACCCTGTCCGCGGGTTCCTCAACGATCCTCGCTCGACCTTCCATTTCGGCATCGACATTGCCGTCCCCGACGGCACGGCGGTCTACTCGGTCACACCCGGGACAGTCGCCATCATCTCGAGCGAGGTCGTCGAAGTGCTCGGGCGCGGCTCGTCGCTCTTCGCCTACTGGCACGTCGTGCCCGCCGTGCGGCACGGCCAGCACGTCGACCGCCACCAGCTGATCGCCCATGTCGGCAGGGGGTGGGGCCACGTCCACTTCGCCGAGCGGCAAGGCACCACACTGGTCAATCCGCTGAGGAACGGCGGCCTCGGGCCGTACACCGACCGGACGGCGCCGACGGTCGACGAGATCGGCTTCGACAGCCAGGGACTCGTCGTCGCAGCTCACGACACGCCCGATCCCCGCGTTCCCGGAGCGTGGGCGGACGAGCCCGTGACGCCCGGCCTGCTCGAATGGCGCGTCATCCCCGCGTCGGGGAACGCGACAACGTGGCGGACGGCCTTCGACTTCCGCTCCTCGCAACTGCCCGACAGCCGCTACCGCGAGATCTACACACGACGCACCCGTGGAAATCACAAGGGTGAGCCCGGCCAGTACTGCTTCTACCTCCAACGCCCCGCCCGGACAGGGATCAGCGCGACCGTCGAGGTGAAGGTCAGCGACTCGGCCGGCAACACCGCCACCTACGCCGCCGTGCTCGCCGATTTCCCCACCCGCCTCTGATCCGCCGGGAGCAGGGCTCGCGAAGCCGCGAGAGAGGCTTCGCTCCGAGCGGCAGGTGCTACTCGCCGCCGGCCTCCTCGACGGCGGCCCGCTCCGCGAGCTCGTTGACGACGGACGGGTCGGCGAGGGTCGTCGTGTCGCCGAGGGCGCGGTGCTCGGCCACGTCACGGAGCAGCCGGCGCATGATCTTGCCCGATCGCGTCTTCGGGAGCTCGGGGGTGAAGACGATGTTGGCCGGCTTCGCGATCGCGCCGATCTTGTGGGCGACGTGGTTGCGAAGCTCTTCCAGCATCTCGACCGACGGCCCCTCGTTGCCCTTCAGCGTCACGTAGGCGACGATCGCCTGGCCCGTCGTGGCGTCGAACCGTCCGCACACCGCAGCCTCGGCGACCCGCGGATGGTCGACAAGGGCCGACTCGACCTCGATCGTCGAGAGCCGGTGCCCCGACACGTTCATCACGTCGTCGACACGGCCGAGGAGCCAGAAGTCGCCGTCCGCGTCGATCCGGGCGCCGTCTCCGGCGAAGTAGTGGCCCGGGAACCGCGTCCAGTAGGTGTCGCGGAAGCGCTGGTCGTCGCCGAAGATGCCGCGAGTCATCGCCGGCCACGGCCGCTCCAGCACGAGATAGCCGCCACCCTGCTCGACCCGTTCGCCCTGCTCGTTGAGGACCGCCGCCTCGACGCCCGGGAACGGCTTCGTCGCAGAGCCCGGCTTCGTCGTCGTCACACCGGGCAGCGGCGTGATCAGGATCATCCCGGTCTCGGTCTGCCACCAGGTATCGACGATCGGGCAGCGGCCGCCGCCGACATGCTCGTGGTACCAGATCCACGCTTCCGGGTTGATCGGCTCGCCCACCGAGCCGAGCAGGCGCAGGCTCGAGAGGTCGTGGGCGGCCGCGTGCTCCGGCCCCCACTTCATATGCGCCCTGATCGCCGTGGGTGCCGTGTAGAGGATCGTGACGCCGTAGCGCTCGACGATCTCCCACCAGCGCTCCTGATTCGGGAAGTCGGGGGTGCCCTCGTACATCACGGAGGTGGCCGCGTTGCAGAGCGGCCCGTAGACGATGTAGCTGTGCCCCGTGATCCAGCCGATGTCGGCCGCACACCAGTAGACGTCGCTGTCGGGCTTGAGGTCGAAGATCAGCGAATGGGTCGTCGCCACCCCGACGAGGTAGCCCGCGGTCGTGTGCGCGATCCCCTTCGGCTTTGCCGTCGTTCCCGACGTGTACATCAGGAAGAGTAGGTCCTCGCTGTCCATCGGCTCGCAGGGGCAGCCGGTGGGGTCATCGGAGACATCGAGGTCGTGGTACCAGGTATCGCGTCCCTCGGTCATCGGCACCGGATTGCCCGTGCGCCGCACGACGAGCGAGGCCCGCACGCCGGGCGCCTCGGCCATCGCCTCGTCGGCGACCCGCTTCAACGGCACCGGCTTGCCGCGGCGCCACGCCTCGTCCTGGGTGACGAGCACCTCGCAGCCCATGTCGTTCATCCGATCGGAGAGCGAGTCTGCCGAGAAGCCCCCGAACACGACCGTGTGCGGAGCGCCGAGGCGCGTGCAGGCGAGCATTGCAACGGCGAGCTCGGGCACCATCCCCATGTAGATCGCGACGGCGATTCCCTTGCCGACACCGAGCTCCTTCAGCGCGTTCGCCATGCGCACGACGTCGCGTTGGAGGTCGGCGTAGGTGATCGTGCGGGTGTCGCCTGCGGGCTCGCCCTCCCAGTGGAATGCCACCCGGTCGCCCAGCCCCGCCTCGACGTGGCGGTCGACGCAGTTGTAGGCGATGTTCAGCTTGCCGCCGAGGTACCACTGCGCGTAGGGCAGCTCCCAGCGGTACAGCTCGCCGAAGGGCTCGAACCAGGTCACGCGCTCGCGCCCGTTGCGCTCCCAGAACGACTCGAACGGCTCCTCGTAGACGTCTGGCTGCGCATTCGCCTCCGCCGTGAAGGCGGCAGAGGGCGGGAACCGGCGCTCCTCATCGGACAGCGTGTGGATCGTGTGGTCGCTCACTCAAACCTCCAGGTCGTACGGGAACCGGGTCAGCACCTCGCAGCCGTCGTCGGTGACGAGCACCAGATCCTCCAGCCGGACGCCGCCGATCGCGGGGTCGTAGAGACCGGGCTCCAGCGTGACGACGTCGCCGGCGACCAGCGTGCCGCCGGGCAGGCGACCCAGGTACGGCCCTTCGTGCACCTCGAGCCCCACACCGTGGCCGAGGCCGTGGAAGAAGCCCCTGTCGAGTGTCTCGCCCTCGGCCTTCGTGCGCTGGGTCGGGTAGCCGGCCGCCTCGTAGATCTCGCACGCCGCGTCGAACACGGAGTGGCACTCGACCCCGGCCCGGATCAGCGCGGTGGTCGTGTCGAGCGCCTCCTTCGTCAATCGGTGCCATTCGCGCACCTCGTCGACGACGGGCCCAACCGAGACGGTCCTCGTCATGTCGGCGAAGCATGACGACGCGTCGTCGCGTGGCCAGAGATCGAAGACGACGGGCTCGCCGTGGCGGATCGGGCCGTGCCCCATCTCGTGCCCAGCCGCGCCCTGAGGGCCGGGGGCGACGATGAACTCCTCCGCCGAGGAGCCGTGCCCGGCGAATACGACCCGCATCGAAGCCTTGATCCGCTCGACCGTGAGCGGCTCGCCGTCGAGCACGAGGAGGCCGTCACGGTTCTCGGCCCCGCGCAGCAGCGCGACGGCGGCCGCGAGACCCGCCTCGGCGGCGCGCTGGGCCCGACGGACGCCCTCGAGCTGGGCGGCCGTCTTGACACGGCGCCGGGCGTCGAACACGTCCTGGTCGACCGTCAGCTCGACCCCGGCACGCCGCAACCGGTCGAGGTGGCCCGAGGGGAACGTGTGCGGCACGACTGCGCTCGTCAGCCCGGCGTGGGCGCAGACCCGGGCGGCCGCCTCGAGCCGGATCTCGTGCCAGTCGAGCTTCTGCGCGAAGAGCTCGTCGATCCCGATCTCCTCGAGCGGGTGCACCGTCAGGTCGAGACCGAGACCGCGGATCCGCCCGACCTCCATGGAGCCGACGTAGACGTGCCGGTCGCCGTCGTGCTCGAGGTAGACGAACGGGTCGGGAACGCCGAGCGGCACCTCGTGCCGCAACTCGGGCGTCCGGAACGTGTCGCCGATGATCAGGGCGTCGGTCATTGCCCGCGATCCTAACGCTGCGAGGTCACGGGTCGAGGCCGTACGGGTACTCGGTCAGCACCTCGCAGCCGTCAGGCGTCACGAGCACGAGGTCCTCGATGCGGACGCCGCCCCACCCGTACCGGTAGAGGCCGGGCTCGAGCGCGATCACGTCGCCGACGACGAGTGGGTGCCCGAGGCGGCCGAGGCCCGGCGCCTCGTGCACCTCGAGCCCGACGCCGTGACCGAGACCATGGTAGAAGCCGTCGCGGAGCACGGAGCCGGCGGGGACCGACAGCTGGGTGGGATGGCCGAGCTCCTCGAAGAACGCGGAGACGGCAGCGTGGATCTCCCGGCCGTCGATCCCGGGGCGTACGAGAGATACCGCCAGCTCGAGCGCTTCGACGCACCGTTCGTGCCAGAGGGTGATCGTCTCGTCGGCGGCGCCGACGCGGAACGTGCGCGTCATGTCCGCGAAGTAGCCGCTCGCGAGGTGCCCGGGGAAGAGGTCGCAGAGCACGACGTCGTCGTTCGCGACCTGCCCGCTGCCGGGATCGTGACCGTCGGCCGCCTGTGCGCCGTGCGCGACGATCAGATCGTCGCCGCGGCAGCCGCGTGCGCTGAACGCCTCGGTCGCGAGCACGCGCAGCCGCTCGCAGGTGAGCGGCTCGCCATGGAGGACACGCCCTCCGGCGGAGGCTTCGGAGTGACGCAACGCCGAGGCGATTGCCGCCATGCCGTCTTCGGCGGCCCGCTGGGCGACCCGGATCCCCGCCAGCTGTTCCGGGGACTTGACCCGTCTGCGGTCGTCGAAGTACCGCTGGTCCGTGACGAGCTCGACGCCCGCCCCGCGCAGCGCGTCGGCGATCCCGAGGGGGAACCCGCTCGGCACGAGCGCGCTCGTGATCCCGAGCGCGCGGACCATGCGGACGGCCTGCAGGGCCGGCACGTCGTAGATGTCGATGTCGTCACGACGAAAGTCGGTCGTCGGGAACGTCTCCGAGGCGACGATCTCGACCGTCGGATCGACCGCTGTGATGCGGTCGCCTTCGATGCTCCAGACGATGGCGACGCGGCGGCCGTCGACCTCTGCGTAGAGAAACGGATCGCCGATCTCAACGGGCACCTCGCGGCGCAGCTCGGGCGAGCGGACGGTATCGCCGATCAGCAGAACATCAGGCATCGCCGAGCAGCGTATCGCTAGGGTCCCGGAAATGGACGACCTCGCAACTCTGCGGCAACGACTTGCCGAGATCTCCGACCTCGGCCGCGCCGCAGGTGTGCTCGGATGGGAGCAGCGGGTCTCGATGCCGCCGCTCGGCACCGAGTCGCGGGCCGACTCGCTTGCAACGCTCGGGCGCATCATCCACGAGCGCTTCACCGACCCCGAGATCGGCCGCCTGCTCGAGCGGCTCGCGCCGCTCGAGGAGTCCCTGCCGTACGACTCCGACGACGCCAGCCTCGTCCGCGTCACGCGTCGCGACTGGGAGAAGGCATGCCGCGTTCCGACCGAGCTGCGGGTCGAGATGACGCGCGCCGCCGCAAGCGGGCACCACGCCTGGGTCGAGGCGAGAAGGAACAACGACTTCGCCTCGTTCCTGCCGTACCTGCGGAGGAACGTCGAGCTGAAGCGCCGCTACATCGCGTGCTTCGAGCCGGCCGACCTGCCCTACACCGCTCTGCTGGACGACTACGAGCCCGGGATGACGACGACCGAGGTGCGCGAGGTGTTCGCCGTCCTCCGCCCCGCGCTGACCGAGCTCGTTCGCGCCGCGCCGCACGTCGACGCCTCCTTCCTGCACGGCTCCTTCGACCCCGAAGCACAGCGGCGCTTCGCCGAGCAGGTGCTCGGGACGCTCGGCTTCGAGGATGGTGCCTGGCGCCTCGATCCGACCGCCCATCCGTTCTGCACGTCGTTCTCGAACCGCGACGTGCGCCTCACGACCCGCTACGGGCCGGACGACCTCGAGTCAATCTGGTCGACGCTGCACGAGGCCGGCCACGGCCTCTACGCGCACGGCATCGCCGATTCGCTGATGCGGACCCCGCTCGGCGGCGCGCCCTCGCTCGCGATCAACGAGTCCCAGAGCCGCACGTGGGAGAACCTCGTCGGCCGCAGCAGGCCGTTCTGGACGCACTGGTACGGGCCATTGCAGGAGGCGTTTCCCGATCAGCTCGGCTCGGTCGACCTCGATGCGTTCGTCCGGGCGATCAACCGCGCCGAGCCAGGGTTGATCCGTGTCGACGCCGACGAGACCACGTACTCGCTGCACATCATCCTCCGCTTCGAGCTGGAGCAGGAGCTGATCGCAGGCACAGTCGCGCTCGAGGACCTGCCGGAGATCTGGAACGCGCGGATGAAGGAGTTCCTGGGCGTGGACGTTCCCTCGGACGGCGACGGGGTGCTGCAGGATGTGCACTGGTCGGGCGGCGGGATCGGCTACTTCCCGACCTACGCGCTCGGCAACGTCGTCTCGCTGCAGATCTGGGCGAAGGTGCGCGAGGCGCTCCCCGACCTCGACGCGCAGATGGAGGCGGGCGAGCTGCTCGGGCTCTCCA
>Ga0315278_10004234_pt1 | contig 12926 bp, 11 predicted proteins | sample YL17G06_0_MG_FD_203880 | JGI IMG/M metagenome (GOLD analysis project Ga0315278, IMG submission 203880) | Sediment microbial communities from Yellowstone Lake, YNP, Wyoming, USA - YL17G06_0 | ecosystem: Environmental > Aquatic > Freshwater > Lake > Sediment | place: USA: Wyoming | collected...
CACATGCGCAAACACAAGGGGTTCTCTTCCAGGCGCTCGTGAATCTGTACAAGGCAATGGGCGGTGGATGGATAACTGAGGCTGAGCAATTAACCATTCAGAAAAATGATATCCAGGGTATTCCTGCAGGAAAAACAGCAACAGGAGATAAAAAATAAAGATGAAAAATTTAAGATTGTTTGCTTTAATGTTCATTGTTATGCCATTCTTTTTGGCTGCTTGCTCGCCTTCAGCATCGAGATCTACAACATTCATGACCGATACCTGGAAAGATAAGAACTATAATGGAAAGCCGCAGAAAATTCTTATGATCATGGCTGCAAGGAGCTCTGATATGAGGAACCTGTTCGAGGACCGGTTTTCCGGCGAACTTCAGAACCGAGGTAACAATGCAGACCAGAGTTATACAATAATCCCATTTGAGCAATAGCGCGACAAGGAACTTGTAAAATCAAAGATAAAAAACTCAGGCGCTGATGCGGTTATCATCTCAAGGCTTGTCGACACTAAGACGATCGAGTCCTATAATCCCGGTATGATTTACGTAGTGCCGGCTTCTTACTACGACTGGTGGGGCTATTATGCTGTTGTTTTCGCTGATTATGGGTATACAGGCGATGTGGCGGTTGCGTATATAGAAACGAATGTATATGACGTGAACACCGGGAAGCTGGTCTGGTCCGGCCATTCCAAGACAGAGAAGACTTACGGCGAACAGGAATTGATCACTGCGTTCATCCAGCGCATGATTAAGAAACTATCATCAGCCGGAATAATAAAATGAATGGCAACTAAGCAAACATACTAATGAGGCATAAGGACACCTTTAAACACCCTCCCCTTTATCCCCTCCCCTCAAGGGAGGGGCGATTCTTAAGTCCCCTCTCCCTTGAGGGGAGAGGGCAAGGGTGAGGGTGTGTGGCTTTACCTATGAACTCCTTAGTAAGTAAATATATCTTTCTGGATTTATATGAATGAAGACCCAATAATAAATACTCCCCGTCCCCTCTCAGGGATACGTGCGAGTATAAAATTTTTTCATTATATGTTCAGGATAATAAAGTTTATCCGGCCTATTATTTTGAGTCTGCTTATTATGATTATGCTATTAGGGATATTGACCGGTATCAGAGAAGGCTGGTCTATCGGAGATTCTCTTTATTATGCCTTCATCACGGCTTTTACGATCGGCTACGGCGATTTTTCGCCGAAATATCCACTAACGAAGATCCTTTCTATAGCTATAGGACTGCTTGGATTTCTGTTCACGGGAGTATTGGTGGCGATTACCGTGGAAGCCCTGCGCTATACCATATCGGGCAAGACACCCTTAGACAAAGATAATAAGGAATAGAGGTGGATGCAATTGCCGTACAAGAACCTTCTCAAACCTTCTCTCAACTGGCTGCTGATTTTCATCCCATTCGCCTTGGCCATGGAACTCTACGTTGCCTACCATATTCCTGGGATCAGTCGGTAGCGTACTGATGCGGTGAAGGTAGACCAGCCAGTGCTTTGAGAGAGTACCCGCTCCTCGGCGTGGACGCGGTAGCCCAGGGATATCCATCCTGCCATCACCATCAACGCTGTGCCGAAATTCCATTCCTGGAGGTTGTACCCGATGTCTGCAAGCATATAGGCCAGATACATCGGATGGCGCACGAGACGATAAGGGCCTCTCGTCGCCAAACCCCGCAAGGCTGGGAAGACCCCGAACCGTCTGCCAAGGCTGAGGAGGCTTGCAATGCTCAGAAATGCCGCGAGCGTCACGAGGACAAGTCCACCTGCGGGCCACGCAGGTTCACCAGGCACCCACCGAAGATAGATTACCTGGGCATACGGGTAGGCATACGCTATGACGACGGCTGCACTGGAGGGCAGCGAGTGATCCTGCACCTCAGGCGGGCGGCGCGTGAGGGCAATCCCGAGAACCAGGAGGTGCTGTAACACGTAGATCCAATCTACGATAGTGAAGGTGGGTGTCAGGAAAAAGAGGAGGGCAAATTCCACTGACGTGACACCGAACAGAAGGAAGTCGCCCAACCTTCGTCCTGATATTATAAGATTCTTCACTCCGTTCAGAATGACAAATTTTAATTTCAAGGTAATTGCGACACAGCCTCCGAGCCGGAGAATGACGTACGAGATCTTTATCTAATTTTAAGATCTTTCCTTGGTTGCTATTACTAAATTCATCGGTCTACTGGTTTCAGATCTATCGACACGTAGACTGATTCATCCCTAGTCACCATGGTCATCGGCAGGCCGGTCTTTCTGAGAAGGTTTAGCATCCGTTCATTTGCAGGGAGCACCTCTGCCTCGAACTTATTGACACCCCTTGCACGTGCAATCGTTATGAGATGCTTGAAAATAAGCTTGCCCAACCCAAGTCCCTGATAATCCTCCTCAACAATCATGGCGAATTCTAATTCTGCACTGTCAACGCCTTCAGCATCTTTAAATGAAATATAGCGTCCGCCACCGATTATCCGTTCGCGACCTTCAACCGGAAGTGTTATAACGAGAGCAACTGTTTGGTCAAAGTCGACCTCTGTCAACTGTCTCAGTTCCTTGTCACTTAACCCCTAAGCTTTCAACTTAAACGCGAAAGAGGGTTTTAATTTCTTATATCTGTTGATCAGCCCGTTAGTCGACGCGTCATGCGAAGACACATTATTCTTGTCATAAAGCTCAGGCAGGATTTTTTTTGCAAGCTGCTTGCCGAGCTCGACTCCCCATTGATCGAAACTGAATATATTCCAGATGACTCCCTGAACAAATATCTTGTGTTCATACAGAGCGATAAGACTTCCCAATGTTCTGGGTGTGAGCTTTCTGAAGAGGATCGAATTGGTCGGCCTGTTTCCCTCAAATACTCTGAATGGAGCGTGCATCTTTATCTTTTCATCGCTCATTCCTGACGCCCTTAGTTCCGCAACCACTTCATCATATGTCTTCCCTTTCATAAGCGCCTCTGTCTGCGCAAAAAAATTAGAGAGCAATATTGCATGATGATCCCCGATGGGATTGTGGCTGAGAGCCGGTGCAAGAAAATCGCATGGGATCAGTTTAGTGCCCTGATGGATGAGCTGGTAAAATGCATGCTGACCGTTTGTTCCCGGTTCGCCCCAGATGACCGGCCCTGTCTGGTAGTCAATTCGTTGTCCTGCCCTGTCCACAGATTTTCCGTTGCTCTCCATGTTACCCTGCTGAAAATACGCGGGAAACCTGTGCATATACTGGTCATAGGGGAGTATCGCTTCTGTCTCCGCACCGAAGAAATCGGTATACCAGATGCCGATTAAAGCGAGGATAACTGGGATATTTTTTTCAAATGGGGCGTTTCTGAAATGCATGTCCATGGAATGAGCCCCGTCGAGCAGTTCAGTGAAGCTCTCAAACCCGAGAGAGCAGGCTATAGACAGGCCGATCGCTGACCAGAGTGAATATCTGCCGCCGACCCAGTCCCAGAATTTGAACATGTTCAGGGTGTCGATCCCGAACTTCTCAACTTCACGCGTATTGGTTGAGACAGCAACGAAGTGTTTTTTTATGAAGGATTTATCATGTGCATCATCCAGAAACCATTCCCTCGCACTATATGCATTTGTCATCGTTTCCTGTGTGGTAAAGGTCTTGGAAGCCACCATAAAGAGTGTAGTCTCGGGCGATAGTTTCTTTAATGTTTCTGTAATATGCGTGCCGTCTATATTAGAAACAAAATGAACCCGGATGTTAGGTTTTTTGTATGGCCTCAAAGCTTCGGTGACCATGAGAGGACCGAGGTCAGAGCCGCCGATACCGATGTTCACGATGTCAGTGAGGGCTTTCCCGGAATATCCTTTCCATTCACCGCTGATTATCTTTTCCGAGAAACTCTTTATCTGTTCAAGTACGGCATTTACATCAGGCATTACATCAGTGCCATCAACATATATTGGTGTCTTCGAACGGTTTCTAAGGGCAATGTGAAGAACAGCGCGGTCTTCGGTCTCGTTGATCTTTTCTCCGGTGAACATCTTTTCGATTGCGTCCCGGATATGGCATTCCTCTGCGAGCTCATTGAGCAGTTTCAGTGTTTTGCCTGAAAGGATATTTTTTGAATAGTCTACTGTTATGTCTTCAAACGACAGGGAAAATTTCGAAAATCTCCTGGGATCCTTCCGAAACATATCCTTCATGTGCCTACTTTTCATTGTTTTATAATGAACAGTCAGTTTTTTCCATGCAGTCGTGCCAGTCGGATTGATCTTATTCAGCATCACAAAACTCCTTTATTAGAACTCTTTATTTATCCGCACCCCAACGTTTATTTATCTCATATCTCGCGGTTGTCCGGTCGAGGAGAGCAGGCTGCTCCAGATCCACCCTTCAGGATCAATCTTTTTACGCTCGGACACGGCAAGCGATATCGGTACATGGGTGAACCGCTGATTCCAGAAACCTATAATAATCCCAGTCCTGCCAGCCATGCCTGCGTGTACAGCATTGTGTCCGAAGAGAAGACAGAGGGCAGAATCATGGGGGTTGGCAGGTACACTCCTGATCGTGTCACTTGGGTCGATGTATTTCAGGGTAATCTCCATGCCGGTCTTCTTGAAATGGTCTTTGATCACATCTCTCAGAAAGATTCCGATATCACTGTGGAGTATATTGCCCGATGCATCCCGGTCTCCTGTTGTTTTCATAAGGTCCTGTCCGGCGCCTTCTGCAACGACAATCACTGCGTGCTTTCTCCTCTCCAGCCTTTCTCTCAGGGCCTTGAATAACCCGTCAAGTGTGAAAGGAACTTCCGGCACAAGGCAGAAATTAATTTGACCGTCGACAAGTGCTGCATATGCCGCAATAAATCCTGAATCGCGGCCCATAAGTTTGACAAGGCCGATTCCATTGCGTGCGCCTTCAGCCTCACTGTGGACTGCGTGCGTAACATGTGTTGCCTCTGAAACTGCTGTTTCGAATCCGAATGTCTTCTGGATGTAAGAGATGTCGTTGTCAATCGTCTTTGGTATTCCGATGACGCTGAGTTTGTTCCCGCGCCGTCTCGCCTCTTCGTTGATGGCCAATGCTCCGCGCTGGGTCCCATCGCCTCCGATGGTAAAGAGGATGCCTATGTTCATTTTTTCAAGCGTATCTACCATCTCGGAGATGTCCTGATTGCCGCGGGATGAACCGAGTATTGTACCTCCCATTTCATCAATATTGACCACGGATTCAGGTGTAAGCTCGACAGGTTTATGTCCGAATCTGGGCGACAACCCTTCATACCCGTATGGAAAACCGTAGATTTTTTTCACACCGTAATGATAATGAAGGCTCAGGACAACAGCGCGTATTACATTGTTCAGTCCCGGACACAGTCCGCCGCACGTTACGATGCCGCACGCAAGATTTGCAGGATCAAAGAAGATTTTCTCCCTTGGCCCGGCTTCCTCGAAATGCGGAGGCTCCTTACCAAGAGCAATGTATTGTCTGATTCCCCTGATATCGCTGTGGTAAAGGATACGATCATCCTCCTTAACGAAACGACCACCGGACATCGGTGAAGGTATTTTGCATTCACCGAGATTCATAACGGTAAAATCGAGTTCCTTTGTCATATTATTTCTTCCTTTACGCTTTGTAGATGGTTGTGCCGACACCTTTCAGTTCCGTTACCGCCAGTTTAATACGTTCAGCCATGGCAGTCTCCGCCAGGGTAAGGTATGTCCTTGGGTCATAGGATTTTTTATCACCGACTTCGCCATCGACCTTAAGAACTCCGCTATAGTGTTTGAACATGTGATCCGCGATCGGCCGGGTGAAAGTGTATTGAGTATCGGTGTCGATATTCATCTTAACGACACCATATTCGATCGCCTCATGGATATCACGCAGTTCCGAACCCGAGCCGCCATGAAAGACGAGATAGAAACGCGCCTGCTCGCCATACTGTTTGACGACCGCATCCTGGCATTCCTTCAGGATCGAGGGTTTCAGCTTAACATGACCGGGTTTGTAAACACCGTGGACATTACCGAATGTGGCTGCGAGAAGGTACCGTGCGCCCTTAATGACATTAAGTCGGCTCGCAACCTCCAGCGTATCCTCGGGGGTAGTGTAAAGCTTGGCTCCTGCATCACCCTTTACGCCGTCTTCCTCTCCACCTACAACGCCTGCCTCTATCTCAAGGATGAGATCGTTCTTCTGAAACCTTTCGAGCAATTTTACAGCTATATCGAGGTTCTCTTTCAGAGGTAGGGCGCTCCCGTCAAACATGTGACTGTTGAAAAGATTCGGTTTTCCCGCAGCTCTTCTCTTCTCAGTCTCTTCAACGAGGGGGATGACGAGTTTGTCAAGCTTGTCAGCCTGGCAGTGGTCGGTGTGGAGGGCAACATATATCGGGTAACGCTCAGCAACGAGATGGACATGTTTGGCAATCGAGATAGCGCCGAGAGCCATGTCTTTGAGATTGACCCCTGATGCAAAGGCTGCGCCTCCTGTTGATACCTGAATGATCCCGTCACTTTTGCTTTCAGCAAGCCCTTTTAATACCGCATTAGCCGTTGTGAGTGATGTGACGTTGATCGCGGGATAGGCGAAGTGGCCTTCACGTGCTCTGTCAAGCATTTTGCAGTACATCTCATAATTTGCTACAGGCATGATTCTCTCCTTTCTTTTTAGTTATAAAAACCACACAAATAAAAACACATTATTATATCAATGTTGTCATTCTGGCTTGTCCAGTCGCCTCAGCGACTCGTCCGCACTCAGGCGGATTCGCCGAGGAGAACCGGGGCGAGAATCATTCTTCTATCAGAAAGATTCCCGACAAGCGGGAATGACAGAGTCGTTTTTTTTCATATTTTTACTGGAGCCTCTATTTGTCAGCCGCTGTGAATTCATCTTCTTTTCGGTGAGACAGCAATAATCGACACAATTCTTACTATTTTTCATTTAAAGATTTTATTTTCCATATTTTATCGCAGTACTCCCGTATCGAGCGGTCAGAAGAGAACTTGCCCATGCGGGCGACGTTCAGGATCGACATACGCGTCCAGCTGCGTTTGTCTTTGAAAGCTTTGCTCACAAGGTCCTGGCACTCTATATAGGACTTATAGTCAGCCAGGAGCATATATTCATCCCTGTTCAGGAGCGAATCGACCAGTGGGTTGAAAAGCTCTTTGTCTCCCTTTGATAAGGCGCCTGAACTGATCTGATCAATGGTCTCTCTGATGTTCGGATTGGATTCATAGTAGTCTCTTGGATTATAGCCGCGAACTTTTAAATCAAGCACTTCTTCAGTTGTGAGCCCGAAGAGGAAGAAGTTTGCAGAGCCTACCTCCTCACGGATCTCGACGTTTGCACCGTCAAGGGTGCCGATGGTCAAAGCGCCGTTCATGGAGAACTTCATATTCCCTGTTCCCGATGCCTCTTTGCCTGCAGTTGATATTTGCTCCGAGAGATCAGCGGCAGGATAGATCATCTGGCCATTCCTGACATTGAAGTCCGGAAAAAATACGACTTTAAGCCTATCGCGCACATCCGTGTCATTATTGACCACTTCTGCCACTGAATTAATCAACTTGATAATAAGCTTGGCCATGAAGTATCCAGGAGCTGCCTTGCCGCCGAATATCACGGTCCGTGGTGTTACGTCAACTTTCGGATTACTTTTCATCCTGTTATACAGTGTGATCAGGTGCAGAATGTTGAGATGCTGCCTTTTATATTCATGGAAACGTTTCACCTGAATATCAAAGAGCGAATCAGGATCAACGACAATGCCTGTCCGGTCCTTGATAACTGAAGCGAGCTTGCTTTTGTTATCCTTTTTTATCTTCTGCCATTTTTTCTGAAATCCTGCATCATCCGCAAAAGGCTCAAGCTTCTTCAATTCGGTTTCGAGATTGCTTGGCCAGGCAGTACCAATACTCTTTGTGATGAGATCAGAAAGACCGGGATTGCTGAGGACAATCCACCGTCGTGGCGTGACCCCATTGGTAACATTGAGGAATTTTTCAGGGCTGATCTCATAAAAATCACAGAGGACCGTTTTTGTAAGAAGCTCTGAATGGAGTGCGGCAACCCCGTTGATCGCAAGGCTGCCGACACTTGCAAGGTTTGCCATGCGGACATTCTTTCCCCCTGTTTCATCGATGATCGAGAGACGTTCAACAATACCTTCGTCTTCCGGATAACGTTTCCTTACATCTTCGAGGAAACGGCGGTTTATCTCATAAATAATCTCGAGATGTCGCGGAAGAAGAGATGCGAATAAGGGCAGGGGCCACTTCTCAAGGGCTTCCGGTAGGAGAGTATGGTTAGTATAACCGAATGTGTTTTGTGTGATCTTCCAGGCCTCGTCCCATCCAAGTCCGTGTTCGTCTATTAGGAGCCGCATTAGTTCAGAGATCGCTATAGAGGGATGAGTGTCGTTCAACTGGGCAGCAAATGTCTCATGAAATGTCCTGATGCCTATTCCTCTCATCAGGTGTAATCGTATCATGTCCTGAAGGGAGCATGAGACAAAGAAATACTGCTGCGCAAGACGCAGAAGTTTCCCGATTTCAGGTTCGTCATTTGGGTAAAGGACCTTGCTTATGGTCTCGGATATGATTTTTTCATGTACAGCAGCATAGTAATCACCAGTATTGAATGCCTCAAAGTCAAAGGACTCGACCGCTTCGGATTTCCACAACCGGAGCATATTTACAGTCGTTCCCCTGTATCCGGAGATTGGGGTATCATATGCCACTCCCTTGATGACGCGGCGAGGCACCCACTTCACCCTGTGTATACCTTTTTCATCGGTATAGTGTTCAGTATGACCTCCACCATTGACATAATATGCAAACTCCGGACGAACAATTTCCCACGGATTGCCTTTTTGAAGCCACTTGTCAGTGGTTTCAATCTGCCATCCGTCATGTATCTTTTGGTCAAAAATTCCAAACTCATACCTGATCCCATAGCCAAGGGCAGGTATGCCGAGAGTAGATAGTGAGTCCATGTAACAGGCAGCGAGCCTCCCAAGTCCGCCGTTTCCAAGGCCGGGCTCTTCCTCCTGTGCGATGAGCTGCTCTATATCCAGCCCAAGCTCGGATAAAACCTGAGAGACTTCTTTGTATATACCGAGGTTTATGATATTATTGGCAAGATGTGGTCCGAGGAGAAACTCTGCAGACAGATAACAAACCGCTCTGATATCTTTTCTGTGCAGTTGTTTAATTGTCTTTGTCCAGTTATCGAGCATCCGGTCGCGGATTGTGCAGGCAACTGCCATATACCAGTCATTCTGTGTTGCAAGTTCAGGTACCCTTGCCTGCGCAAACTGAAGGTTGTCAAGAATTGCCTGCTTTAACGCTTCAGTGCTCAATCCTGTGCGGATAACCATACTCTTCTGATCTGTTGTTTCGGCTGTCTGCTGACTTTTCTTTCGTTTCATTGCCCCTCCGGCATTTTTCATATCACTCTTAATCTCCGATGCAATGATCAGCTCGTACAGGCGATTAGTATACAGCTTCAATTATACCAGAAGCATAGTATGTTCAAGCCAAAGGAAATTGTTACTTCTTTTTCATTTGTTTCAGATATTAAAGATTCCATCAAAAAAGAATGAATATTCAGTCAGACTGAAGTCGATAGACATGCTTAACAAATCATGATAGAATTCAAGTGAAAATATTCATTTTTTTGGATAATCTCATAACTTCTTAATTCAAGGAGAAACACTATGGCCAAGATCATAAGAGTTGTCGGAAGAGAGATCCTCGATTCGAGGGGGAACCCTACTGTTGAAGCTGATGTCTGGCTTGAAGACTACAGCATGGGCAGAGCAGCCGTACCATCTGGTGCTTCTACAGGCGAACATGAAGCTGTTGAACTGAGAGACGGTGAAAAAACGAGGTATCTCGGGAAAGGAACCCGCAAGGCAGCGCAGAATATAAACAATAAAATTTCTGCAGCTGTCCTTGGTATGGATGCAAGCGATCAGGAAGGAATTGACCATAAGATGATCCTTCTTGACGGCACACCGAACAAGGGGAAACTTGGTGCAAATGCCATCCTTGCAGTATCCATGGCTGTTGCACGGGCTTCTGCAACATTTTATGCGATGCCGCTTTATCGTTACCTTGGTGGAGTATCAGCCTCTGTCCTGCCAGTGCCGATGATGAACATCCTCAACGGCGGTGCGCATGCAGACAATTCAGTGGACCCGCAGGAATTCATGGTAGCTCCATACGGCGCCCCTAACTTCTCTGAAGCTCTCCGCATGGGTGCAGAGATCTTTCATACATTAAAGAGTGTACTGAAAAAGAAAGGCTATTCGACCTCAGTCGGTGATGAGGGCGGCTTTGCACCTAATCTTAAGTCAAATGAGGAAGCGATAGAAGTCATCCTCGAATCGATCACAAAGGCAGGCTATAAACCGGGGAAGGATGTTGGTTTGGCACTTGACCCTGCTGCGAGCGAATTTTATGACAAGGCTAGAAAAAAGTATGTATTCAAGAAGTCCGATAAAAGTGAGCGCACATCCGAACAGATGGTTGATTTCTGGGCTGGCTGGGTGAAGCAGTATCCGATAATATCAATAGAAGACGGCATGGCAGAAGATGACTGGAAAGGCTGGAAAATGATGACGGATGTCCTTGGGAAGAAGATACAGCTTGTTGGAGACGACCTGTTTGTGACGAACACGGATCGGCTTGCCAGAGGCATAAAGGAGGGTGTCGCAAATTCAATCCTCATTAAGGTAAATCAGATAGGCACCCTGACCGAAACACTCGAAGCTATGCGTATGGCTGCAGAGGCAGGCTATACATCGATGGTATCACATCGCTCTGGTGAGACCGAGGATACCTTTATTGCTGATCTCGTTGTAGCTACGGGAGCAGGCCAGATCAAGACAGGTTCTGCAAGCCGCACAGACAGGATAGCGAAATACAATCAGCTCTTGCGTATAGAAGAGGAACTGGGTAGTTCAGCAAGGTTTGCCGGAAGAAAGGCTTTCCGGCAGTAAATTTAATACGATCAAGGACATTAACATGAAACTGCATGAACTCGCCGGCAAACCGGCACCACAGTCGATACTCGAAAACATCCCCAGGCTTATTGCAGCCTATTACACCTACAAACCTGATCTCTCACAGACAACCCATCGTGTTGCCTTTGGAACCTCAGGGCACAGGGGTTCGTCTTTAAAGAACAATTTTAATGAACCTCATATCCTTGCTGTCAGCCAGGCAATATGCGATTACAGAAAATCACATAAAATCAAAGGCCCCTTATTCCTCGGAATTGATACACATGCACTGTCTGAACCGGCACTTGCAAGCACAATCGAGGTCTTTGCCGCAAATAAAATAAACGTTCTTGTACAGAAGGGATTACGCTATACACCAACCCCGGTTATCTCCCATGCGATCCTGACATATAATCGGAAGGTACGGGGGAGCAGGGGACGTTCTGATGGCGTGGTCATTACCCCTTCTCACAACCCGCCTGAGGACGGCGGGATCAAGTACAACCCTCCACACGGCGGGCCTGCGGATGAAATAACCACAAAACTGATCGAAGATAGAGCCAATGAACTACTCTCAAAAGGACTCAAAGGTGTCAAAAGAATCCTTTATGAGAAAGCGATAAAAACTGAATTTATAAAAGAATATGATTACATATCTCCTTATGTAGAAGATCTTAAAAACATCATCGACATGGAGATCATTGCAAAAGCAGGTCTGAAAATCGGGGTAGATCCGCTCGGTGGTTCCTCAGTCGATTTCTGGAATCCAATTGCTGAGCGCTATCACCTGGCACTCGACCTTGTGAATGATAGAATTGATCCTACGTTTTCCTTTATGTCCGTTGACAAAGACGGCAAGATAAGGATGGACTGCTCCTCGCCTTATGCAATGGCAAGCCTGATCCAATTGAAGGATCGTTTTGACATCGCGTTTGGTAACGATACAGATGCTGACCGTCATGGCATAGTAACAAAGGCAGGCCTAATGAACCCGAACCATTATCTTTCTGCTGCGATCTGGTATCTCTTTCAGAACAGGGATGGCTGGAGCAGGGATGCTGCGGTAGGAAAGACTCTCGTTTCGACATCCATGATCGACAGGGTTGCTGCAGCGCTTGGAAGAAAAGTCTCCGAAGTTCCTGTCGGTTTTAAATGGTTTGTTGACGGTCTCATAAACGGTTCTTACGGGTTCGGCGGTGAAGAAAGCGCAGGCGCTTCTTTCCTTAGGAAGAACGGAACCGTCTGGACAACGGACAAGGACGGCATCATCATGGACCTTCTTGCCTGTGAGATAACTGCAAGAACAGGCAAAGATCCCGCAGAGCTTTATAAGGATCTTGAAGGACGCTTTGGGAGACCTTTATATATACGGATTGATGCACCCGCAACACCTCCACAGAAGGCAGTATTGAAAAAACTTTCTCCTGATATGGTAACTGCGCAAGAACTTGCCGGAGAGCAGATTACTGCAAAACTGACCCGTGCGCCGGGGAATAATGCCGAAATAGGAGGTCTAAAAGTCATTACTCAAAACGGATGGTTTGCGGCACGCCCTTCAGGCACAGAGGATATTTATAAAATCTACGCAGAAAGTTTTCTTGGCGAAGAGCATCTGCAGAGGATACAGGAAGAGGCTGTTAATATAGTCAGCGCCACATTATCAGCAGCAGGAGTTTAAGGAGGTTCTGATACATGAAAATTCTGACCACACCGAGGATGGAACGCTGCATAGGCTGCCACTCCTGCTCACTGGCATGTGCCCGCCTCGTACACAAAAGGCTTTCTTGGGATACCGCAGGGATACGCATACGCACATCAGGGGGGCTTTCGACAGGGTTTGAAGCAAGGACCTGTCTCGCATGTGATCCAGCCCCATGCGCTGAAGCCTGCCCGACCGGCGCTTACTCACAGAGAAAGGGAG
>Ga0315278_10004235_pt1 | contig 12924 bp, 8 predicted proteins | sample YL17G06_0_MG_FD_203880 | JGI IMG/M metagenome (GOLD analysis project Ga0315278, IMG submission 203880) | Sediment microbial communities from Yellowstone Lake, YNP, Wyoming, USA - YL17G06_0 | ecosystem: Environmental > Aquatic > Freshwater > Lake > Sediment | place: USA: Wyoming | collected...
GGGGGGAATAACCAGGGCGTCCGCACGTGCCGTCGCGGCCGCCCCGCCCGACGTGCTGCGCGCCCTCGTCGACCGGTCGTTCCTGCGCTTCGATCCCACGCTTGGCCGTTACTCGATGCACGAGGTGTTGCGCCACTACGCCGGCGTCAGGTTGGGCGAGCAGCCAGAGGAGCACGACGCCGCGCGGCGACGCCAGCAGCAGCACCTTGCCACGCTTGTCGCCGATCTCGACGAGGCCCTGGTGGCGCGCGGCGAGCGCGACGCACTCGACGCCGTCGCCGCCGAGGCGGACAACCTGCGTTCGGCATGGGCGCGCGCGCTCGCCGCGGGCGACACGGTGTTCGTCGCGGCGGTGCTCCCCGCCATGGCCGTGCTCTGCGAGGCGCGCGGCTGGTACCGCGAGGGTGAGAGGCTCGCCGGCGAGGCGGTCGAGCTACTGCGGCGAGCCGACGGCGAGGGCCGGCGCGACCGCACGCCGATCGCCCGGGCGCTGGTGCGGCGGGGCGGGCTGCGCAACCGTCTGGCCCGCTACGACGACGCGGCCGCCGATCTCACCGAGGCGCTGACGCTGCTCGGGGAGACGAGCGACGGCGATCGCGCGGCGGCGCTCTTCCACCTCGGCGACGCCGCGCTCTGGCAGGGGCGCTTCGCCGAGGCGCACGAGCTGCTGCAGCGGAGCCAGGCGCTGGCCGAGGCGTCGGGAAGCGTGCGGGTGCTCGGCGACGGTCTCGCCCGGCTCGGTCGTGCCGTGCTCGACGAGGGGCGGCACGCGGAGGCGCGGGCGCTGTTCGAGGCAAGCCTCGCGGTCGGGCGCCGCATCGGCAACCAGCACGCGGTAATCTACGCGGCCAACCAGCTCGGCTACGTCGACTACTTCGGCGGTGACCTCGATTCCGCCGGAGCGCGCTTCGCCGAGACGCTGCAGTGGGCCCGCGAGGCCGACGACCCCGCCGCCACGGTGTCGGCGCTCAACGGCCTGGCGTACGTCGCCGAGGATCGCGGCGAGCTCGATCGCGCATCCGACCTCTACCGGCAGAGCCTGGCCCTCGCTCAGGAGCAGGGCGACCGCTTCGCCGCGGGGCGCGTGCTCATGCTCATCGGCGAGGTGGCCCGCAAGCAGGGCCGGCTCGCCGAGGCCCGGCAGCACGTGATCGCGGCGCTGCGCGAGTACCGGGCCAGCGGCTCGTTCACGGTCGCCCTGCCTGCCGTGATCGGTCTTGCCGAGGTCGCCCACGCCGAAGCCGACGACGAGCGGGCGCTGGCATTGCTGGGGCTGGTTCTCGGCCATCCGGGAAACCGCCAGGACCACCGCCCGGAGTGCGAGCGCGTCCTCGCCAAGATCACTGTCCGGAGCGGCGAGGGCGTAGTCGAACGCGGGCTCGCGCGCGGCTCCGCCCTCGATCTCGAGGTCCTCGTGGACGAGGTGCTGTCGCCGGCGCCGGCCAAGCCGAAACGGGGGCGCCACGTCAGAGCACGAACGGTTTCCACCCCTTCGACGTCCTGAGGAGGTCGCGGGCCGGAGGCAGCCAGGACGGCGGGCTCAGGCGATCGATGTCGACGAGGAGGTCCGGCTCCGACTGATGGCGCAGGCGGGCGAGCGCCACGATGTCCTCGGGCGAGGTCGGGATGTCGTGCTCCAGATCCAGCGGCTCAGAGGGAGGCTTCGAGCTCACGGAACCGGTCGCCCATGCCGTGCTTGTCGAAGTAAGCGGCGATCTCACCGCGGTCGACGCCGGGGAGCCGCAGCAGGAATCCGATATCAGCCATGTCGCCGAAGGCCCGGCTGGGGTCGTTCTTCATCGCCTGCACCTTCATCGCCGCGAGGTGCTCGGGCCGCGCCACCGGGACTATCGACCCGCCCGGTCCCGGCATCAGCCTGGCCTCGCTGAAGATCTTCTCGCGAGTGCCGCCGCGAACGTAGATCACGTCGACTCGACCGAGTGAGGGGTCGTTGTGGAGGTGGTTGGAGTACCCCACGGACCTGAAGAGGGTTCCGAAGCCGGCTGCCTCGAGGAAGTCGATCAGCTCCTGCTGCCAGTCGCCGTCGACGACGAGGTCGAGGTCAAACGTGGTTCGGGGCAAGCCGTAGGCCGCCAGAGCAAGACCCCCGGCCAACGCATGGTGGATCTTCCGATCGATCAGAAAACCTCGCACCAGCGCGATCACCCGGGCAAACTCCAAGAGCGGCCTCCTTCAAAGCAAGTATAGCAACCCAAGAGAGTTGCCGTGGCCGGCGCGGAACCGTCGGGCGAATGTCCTTTGCCGGTGTCCAGTTTTGGCGCCGGTTTGGCCCGATTACCGTACGCGGGGGATGGGCGGCCTGTCAGCGTTGGCATGGATCTCGCATTACGTTGGGCAGATCTTTGAGGAAGGAAGGGCCGGGGGCCAGTCAGAGCACCTTCCTAACTAGGCCAACCAAACCTATCCCGCCTTGCAAGGCCTACCAAACTTGGCCTTTCAATCGCACCCCCGGCCAGCCTCCTCAGATTTTCGCCGACCGCCGGCAACTCCGGCGGTCGATCTGTCTGAGAGCCGGACATCCAATCCAGACCCTGGACGGCGCCGCCAGCCCGCGATGTCACCGCGTTCGAGCTCCGCCCGTGGCAGGGAAGTGCGGAGCCGCCGGATCGGCGGCCACCGTGCAGTTGCGGCCGCCGGCCTTGGCCCGGTACAGCGCCAGGTCGGCGCGCGAGATGGTGTCCTCGACCAGCCCCTCGGTCGATGACGCGGCGACACCCAGGCTCATCGTGAGGTGCAGCGGGTGCCCTTCGACGAGCCACTCCCGGCCGGCCAGGGTCTGCCTGATTTTCTCGGCGACCGCGACCGCGCCTGGCAGGTCCGTCTCGGGAAGGAGGATGAGCAGCTCGTCGCCGCCCCAGCGCGCGATCGCGTCCTGCCCCCGGAGCGTCTCGCGCAGCGTACGGCAGACCAGGAGGAGCACCTCGTCGCCCGTTTGATGGCCGTGGCTGTCGTTGATCACCTTGAACTTGTCCACGTCGGCCATGAGGAGGGAGAACGGCTGCGTGCTCCGCCGGCTGCGCTCTGCCTCCTGCTCGAGCACGGCAAGCATGGCGCGGCGGTTCAGCAAGCCGGTCAGGTAGTCGGTCGTTGCGGCCTTTTCGAGCGCCTGCTCCGCGCGTTTGCGCTCCTGGATCTCCTGCACGAGCTGGTCGTTGAGCTCGGCGAGACGAGAGGTCCGTTCCACGACCCGCACCTCGAGAGTGTCCTTGGCTTCCTCGAGAGCCGCCATGGCGTGCCCGGTCTCCATGTTGCTCTCCGCGAGCCGTTGCGACATCGTGTTGAAGCCGCCCGCGAGGTCGTCGAGCTCGTCGCCGGTCCTCACTTCCACCTGGCCCTCGAGGCGTCCCTCCGCGATCTCCCGGGCGCGGGCGACGAACACCATGATCGGCTTGGTGATGCGGGCGGCGAGCAGCCTGCTGAACAGGTAGGCGAGCACGATGGAAAGCAGGAAGGAGACGAGGCCGGCGATGCGGATCGCCTGGAACTTGCGGTGGACCTCGTCGGCGCGCATGTCGATGCCGAGCAGGTAACGGCCGCCACCGTTCTTCACAGGCGCGTATCCGGAAAGGAAGTAACCCCACTCGTCGCGGGTGATCTCCTCGTCTGCCGAGAGCTGAACGAAGCCCTTCTCGAGCAGAGGGACGTTGTCGGTGTACAACTGGCCGGGCAACGCCTGACGCTCGCTGGCATCGGAATCGAGGACGAAGGCGATTCGCTCGTCGTCCCGGCGCATCACGTAAATGAAGGCGATGTCGGGGTTGGAGGACTGGAAGTCGCGCAAGAGCTGGAGGTTCTCCCGGTACGCGGGCAGCTTCACGTCCTCCGCCGAGCGGATTGCGGCCAGGGCGCCGACGTCGAGGGTGCGGCTCAGCAGCGCGGCGCTGTACTTGAGGCGCGCCTGCAAGCTGCCGAACAGGCTGCCCGTCGCGCTCTTGTAGAACAGCGTGCCGATGCTGCCCGAGACCAGGACCACCGCGACGAAGTGGCTGTAGAACAGCTTCCGCTGGATCGGCAGGCGCATCTCCGTAACCCTCCGGGTCGCCACTGCGCGCGGACCGCGGGGATCCGCGGTTCGCAGGACCATCGTAACCCCGGAGGGGGCTCTCACCACTCACGCACGGAAGCGGCCCGGCGGCGGGCGCCAATCAGCGCTTTGCGTACTTGCTGGCGCCCGCCCAGTCGACCACCACCACGGGCTCGTCGCCGATGACCCAGGCGTCATGCCCTTGCGGCAGGTCCGACACGTCGCCGGGCCCCAGCTCGAACTGGCTGCCATCGGCCATCGACACGTGCATGTGCCCGGAGATGTGGTACTGGAAGTGCGGCGCCTGGCACAGCTCGGTCTTGGCGATCGGCTTGACGTGCAGCGACCAGCGCCAGCCCGGCTGCAGGGTCAGTCTGCCCACCTGGGCGCCGCCGATGTTGAGCAGCTCCAGCTTGCCTTTCTCAAAGGTTCGGACCTCGTCAGGGGACGCAAAATTCTTGTGCTCAGCTTTCGCCATGGTCTTCTCCTCGCTTTCACCCGCCAGAACCGCCACATCTCGGCGGGAATTCCACGCCCGCGGCCGATCGCGAGGCGGGGAGGACAGGCTGACGACGAGGAGACGCGGCGCGAAGGAGCGGGCGTCCCGTGACGCCCGCTCCTTTCGTCGTTTCGCGTGCACTACGCGTTGAGGATCTTCGCCGACGCCTCCTTGTCGACGTCCATGACGTAGGTGATGCCGGAGATGTCGGCGGCCTCGTGGGTGAGGGCGGCGAGATCGTCGCGGGTGATCAGCTCGGTTGAGAACTTCCTCGCGCCCGCCATGAGCTGGCGCAGGCCCTGCGCCAGGCGCTCGTAGTAGGTGTAGAGGCCGATGGCGCCGGTCGGGATGCGCTCGAACTCGTCGTTGCCGAGCTCCTTGCGTAGCTCGGTGGCGGTGACGAAGATCTCGTCCTTGCTGCCGCCGAAGCGCTCGACGTAGACCGGGAGCTGCCCCTCCTCGATCGCCTTGCCGATCGTCTTGCCGACCATCGCGGCGGCGATCGGGGCGCGCGCCATGCCGACCAGGCGGGCGTACGGGGCGCACATCGCCAGGCCCTTGAAGATCTGGTCCTCGAACGTGAACCCTCCCGCGACGGTGATCGCCGGCAGGTGTTCGCCCTTGGCGGCGAGCTGCGAGCAGTACTGGTGGAGCAGCGCGTGCAGCTCGACCGGCGGGATTCCCCACTCGTTCATCATCCGCCACGGGCTCATCCCGGTGCCGCCGCCGGCGCCGTCGACGGTGAGCAGGTCGATGTGGTACTTCGACGACCACTTGACCGCGCGCGCCAGGTCGATCGGCCGGTAGGCGCCGGTCTTCAGGAACACGTACTTGGCGCCGGCCTTGCGCAGCTCGGCGACGCGCTGGGCGAACCCTTCCTCGCTGACCATGCCGACGCGCGAGTGGCGCTCGAACTCCTTGAAGGCGCCGCGCTCGTAAGCCTTGATCACGTGCGCGTCGTGCGGGTCCGGCAGCACGATGTAGCCGCGGTCGGCGAGGAGCTGCGCCTTGGCGAGGTCGCGGATCTTCACCTCGCCGCCGATGTCCTTGGCGCCCTGGCCCCACTTGAGCTCGACGATCTCGACGCCGAGCGCGTGGATCGCGTACTCCTGCACGCCGAGGCGCGTGTCCTCGAGGTTGGCCTGGACGATGATGGCGCCGTATCCGTCGCGCTGGTGGTCCTTGTAGAGCTTGACGCGGTTCTTGAGATCGAGGGTGTCGACCACCTTGCCGTTGCGGATCTCGGAGCCTGGGTCCATGCCGACGACGTTCTCGCCGATCGTCAGGCCGGTGCCGGCGAGCGCCGAGCCGATGGCGATCCCCTCCCAGTTGTTCTTGGCCACGTTGGTCGAGCCGATCCCCGGGATGATCCACGGGTAGCGGAACTTGATCCCCTTGTCGTGGCCGAAGCGCACCTCGAGGTTGACCTTGGGGAAAATCGCCAGGTCGGAGTCCTCGGCGATGCCGTGGGCGCCCACGGCGGTGCCCATGATGTTGAAGTGCGAGTAGTCGACCGGATAGGCCTTCTCGCCCGCGGTGGTGATCACCCCGAACGGCTGCGGGTAGATCACCTCGTGGCCGCGGTAGGCCGACTTGCCGATCTCGCACATGCCGATGCAGCCGTCCACGCAGGTGACGCACATCCCCGAGGTCGGGACGATCGAGTCCTCGGTCCGGTTCTTGGTGAGTGTTGCCGCCGATGAGTTGACTCTGGTCAGGGACATAGCAGTCCTCCTTGGTTACGGTCGGGTTGCTGGAAGTGACAATCACGCCGGGTGCGGCGAGGGGTCTGGGGTCCGGGGTCCGGGGTCAGGGACGCGGGCGCCGCTGCAACGCGCCGGCGACGAGCCGTCGCTGCCCTGACCCCTGACCCCTGACCCCTGATCCCGGTCATTTCGAGATCTCACAGGCGACGCACGGCTTCATGAAGCACATCATGTCGTCGAAGCCCGGTTTCTCGAGGCACGGGGGCTGGAGGTTGGCGCAGCCGCCGCAGATCGCCTTGTCGGGCTCGGCGTACGTGCAGCGCAGCTCGCACGCCGGGCAGACGTACATGCAGCCGCCGCAGAGGCGGCACACCTCCGATTTCTTGTCGAACGGCGTGCCGATGCGCCGGTGCTCGCCGCGCCCCTGGAAGCCGATAGCGTGCGCCGCCATCTGCTCGCTGCACATGCGCACGCAGCGGCCGCAGAGGATGCAGTCCTCGTGCTCCTGGCGGAAGCGCTGCTGGCGCACGCCGAGCGCCGACGCGAGGTCCTGGATGGTCTTCGACTGCGGGCACGAGGCCAACAGCAGCTCGACGACCATGCGACGCGCGCGCACCACCCGCGCCGAGGAGGTGCGCACTTTCATCCCTTCCTCGGCCGGGTAGGTGCACGACGAGACCAGCTTCGCCCGCGGCCCCTCGCCGATCTCGACGACGCACAGACGGCAGGCGCCGTAGGGCGTCAGCCCCTCCATGTGGCAGAGCGTGGGGATCGGAAAGCCGAGGAACTGCGCCGCTTCGAGCAGCGTCGCGCCCTTCTCGACGGCAACCGGCAGCCCGTTGATGGCGAGGTTGATCATGCCCCACCTCCCGTGTGGGCGAGTGAGTGCTCGCATTCGTGCTGCTCCGTGAACGCGAGGTCGCAGCGCAGGCAGCGCCTGGCCTCGCGAGCCGCTTCTGCCGGCGAGAGCGCCGTCTCCACCTCGGCGAAGCTGCGCCGGCGTGCCTGGATCGTCAGGCGGGGCGTGGTGACTCGGGCGTCCGGCGTCCCGTCGCCCTCGGCGATGAGCGGCTCGATGTACCTGTCAGGCAGCGCCGGCGTGCGCGGCTGCACGAGCGTCTCGCCCTGCAGGAAGCGGTCGATCACCCCGGCGGCCTTCTTGCCGGCCGCGATGGCGTCGACCACGGTGTTGGGCCCGGTGACGACGTCGCCGCCGGCGAACACCCCGGGGCGGTTGGTCGCCAGCGTGTCCGGGTCGATCTGCACCGTGCCCCCCTTGGTGACCTCGATGCGGTTGGCGCCGGCGACCGCGATGCAGTCGGTGTCGGAGCCCTCGCTGATGGCGACGATGAGCGTGTCGAGCGGGACGACGTACTCGCTGCCCGGGACCGGGACGGGGCGGCGACGGCCGCTCTCGTCGAGGGTGCCGAGCGAGTTCTTGACGCACTCGATGCCGACGAGGCGGTTGTCCTTGGTGAGGATGCGGACCGGCGAGGCGAGCGGCTCGATGTTCACGCCCTCCTGGAGCGAGGCCTCGACCTCCTCCTCGAACGCCGGCATCTCGTGGAGGGTGCGACGGTAGAAGACCGTCACGCTCTCGACGCCTGCCTGGCGGAGCGCCACGCGCGCGGCGTCTACCGCGGAGTTGCCGCCGCCGATGACGCCGACGCGGCCGCGCGCCAGCTTCTCGCCGCGCTGGTTGAACGACTTGAGGAACGAGATCGAGGGGTAGACGCCGGCGGCGTCCTCGCCGGGCAGGCCGAGCTGGAGGCTCTTGTGGGCGCCGAGGGCGACGAACACGGCGCCGTACCCCTGCTCGAGCAGGCCGTCCAGGGTGACGTCGCGGCCGAGCGCCGTGTTGCAGGTCAGGGTGATGTTCTCGTCGAGCAGCGAGGCGATCTCCTTCTTCATGACCTCGCGGGGCAGCCGGTAGGAGGGGATCGTGGAGAAGAGCATGCCTCCCGGCTCCCCTTCAGCCTCGAACACCGTCACCTTGTAGCCCTTGAGCGACAGGTAGTGGGCGGCCGAGAGGCCGGCTGGGCCGGACCCGATCACCGCCACGCGGTGCTTCGCGGCGCCCGGCGACGGCGTGCGCACCGGCTTGAACGTCATCGGATCGACCCGGTCGGTGACGAAGCGCTTGAGCGCCCGTACCGCCACCGGGTCGCCGCCGGTGGTCCCGGCCCGGCAGCGCTCCTCGCACGGGTGGTTGCAGACACGCGCGCACACCGAGGGGAACGGGTTGGCCTCGCGGATCGCGAAGTACGCCTGCTCGTACTCGCCGCGCGCGATGTGAGCGACGTAGCGCCACGCTTCGGTGCCGAGCGGGCACGCCGACTGGCACGGCGCCCCGGTGAGGTGCTGGCAGACGAAGGCGTCGCAGCGCTTGTCGACGATGTGGCGCTCGTACTCGTTGCGAAAGTAGCGCAGCGTCGACAGCACGGGGTTGGCGGCGGTCTGGCCGAGCCCGCACATCGTGGTGTCCTTGACCACCAGGGCGAGCTCCTCGAGCAGGTCGAGCTGGTCGAGGCCGCCGGCGCCGCGGGAGACGTCGTCGAGAATCTCCCACATGCGCTGCGTGCCCTTGCGGCAGGTGAAGCACTTGCCGCACGACTCGTCCTTGAGGAACCCCATGAAGTACCTGGCGACGTCGACCATGCAGGTGTTCTCGTCCATCACGATCATGCCGCCGGAGCCCATGATCGTGCCGGCGGCGCTGAGAGAGTCGTAGTCGATCGGCAGGTTGAACAGCGAGGTGGGGATGCACCCGCCCGACGGGCCGCCGGTCTGGACGGCCTTGACGGCCGCCTTGCCAGTGGCGCCGCCGCCGATCCCGTCGACGATCTCGGCTATGGTGGTGCCCATCGGCACCTCGACGAGGCCGGTGTTCTTCACCTTGCCTACGAGCGAGAAGATCTTGGTGCCGGAGTTCTTGTCGGTGCCGACCGTGGCGTAAGCGGCGGCGCCCGCGGCGATGATCCCGGGGACGTTCGCCCACGTCTCGACGTTGTTGATCGAGGTCGGCTTGCCGTCGATGCCGCGCTGGACCGGGTACGGCGGACGCTGGCGCGGCTCGCCCATCTTTCCCTCGATCGAGCGCATCAGCGCCGTCTCCTCGCCGCAGACGAAGGCGCCGGCGCCGCGCACCAGGTCGATGTCGAAGGAGAAACCGGTGCCGAGCACGTCGTCCCCGAGCAGACCCGTGTCGTGGGCCTGGCGCAGGGCGATCAGCAGGTGCTTGATGGCGAGCGGGTACTCGTTGCGCACGTAGATGACGCCGCGGTCGGCGCCGGTCCCGTAGGCGCCGATCAGCATTCCCTCGATGATGCTGTGCGGGTTGCCCTCGAGCACCGCGCGGTCCATGTAGGCGCCGGGGTCGCCCTCGTCGGCGTTGCAGACGAGGAACGCGCCGCGGCCGTTCACCTGATTCGCGAGCAGCTCCCACTTGAGGCCGGTGGGGAAGCCGGCGCCGCCGCGGCCGCGCAGCCCCGACGCCTTGACCTCGTCGATGACCCAGCGCGGCTCGTTGTGCACGAGCGCCTTGACGAGCGACGAGTAGCCGCCCGCCTCGATGTAGTCGGTGACGCGGATCGGGTCGACCTTCTCGTTGCGCGCGAGGATCGTCCGGGTCTGTCGCTTGAAGAACGGGATGTCGTCCTGGCGGGCGATCCGCTTGCCGGTGCTCGGGTCGGCGAACAGCAGGCTGTCGACGGTCTCGCCCTGCGCCACCGCCTCGATGATCCTGGCCATCGCCTCGGTCGTGACCTTCGGGTAGAACACCCGCTGCGGCTCGACCAGCACCGAGGGCTCGGCCTGGCAGTACCCGTGGCAGCCCGTGACGCGCAGGTGGACGCGGTCGGCGAGGCCGGCCGTGAGCAGCTCGCGCTTCGCGACGCGGATCAAGTCGTTGGCGCCGCTCGCCTGGCCGCAGGTCCCGGCCGAGATCACGAGCACCGGCGTGCTCGGGTCGCGGGCATAGCGCAGGCGCTCCTGGAAGGCGGTGAAGTCGTTGGGTGATCGAAGACGCTCCATGAGATCAACCCCTTTCGTAGCCGTTGGTCGAGACGTCCGCCCGGCAATGCGTGTAGGGGCGGAGCTTGCCTCCGCCCTTTCCGGAAAGGGGGCAGGCAGCCTGCCCCCCTACACACGCCGCGGCGAACGGTCGATCGCGCAACATGATCACGACACGCTCCCGTTGAGGTCGAGCTGGTGGGCGCGGCAGCCGCGCCGCGCGCAGATCTGCAGCACGCCGCCGCCGCGCACGATCATCGGCACCATCGGGGCGCCGCAGATCACGCAGTCGCCCGCGCCGCGCAGCTCCGCGTGGCAGTGCGGGCAGAAGAAGTTCACCACCTCGTCCATCGGGATCTCGTACTGCGACTCGATGGTGTACGAGCCGTAGAGGCTGGAGAGCAGCAGCCAGCCGTGCTTGTCGCCGAACGAGATGGTGGCCCGGATGGCGGCGTAACCGTCGACCTGTTGCGCCTGGTCCATCAGCGTGTGGTTGCAGCGGGCGCAGCTCACCTCGACGGGGAATACCCGCTGGTCGGTGCGGACGTCGATCTTGTCGAGGCCGGACCGGGTGCGGTCGAGCAGCCCTGAGACCATCGCCGTGCTCACGTTCGAGAAGTAGTGGCCGTCGGCGACGACGATCGGCCCGAGGGCGCAGCCGCCGAGGCAGTTCTGGGTCTCGAGCGTGAACTGTCCGTCAGCCGTCGTCTCGCCCGCGCGGGTGCCGAGCTGCCGGGCCAGCTCGTCGGCCACCCGCGGTGCGCCACGCACGTGGCACGCCGTGCCCAGGCAGCAGGTCACGAGGTGCTTGCCTCGAGGTTTCAGAGAGAACCACTTGTAGAACGTGGCGACGCCGTAGATGTCGGTGAGCGACCGGCCGGTGCGGTTCGCCACCGAGCGGAGGGCGTCCTCCGGAAGGTAGGAGTACCGGGACTGGATCTCCTCGAGGATGGCGATCAGCTCGCCGCGCTCGCCCCGGTGCTTGTCGACGATGTGGGTGACCTCGCTCATTGTCCCTGCCTTTCCGTGCAGCTCTTGGGTCTCGTTGCTTGACCTCGCGCGGCTTGCCGCGCCGGACTGACCTTCCGGGCGCCTGCCGGTTGACCCTCTTGTGCCTTCCCGTGCGGATTCCGTGTACGCCTCGCAATGCCAGACGCCGCCGTCCGGGCGGGGGAGGCGGCACGTGGCGCCGTCACGGCAGGTGACGCACAGGCCCTGGCCGCCGGCGCCTGCCGGCCCGGGCCGGCCCTGAGCGGGCCGCCGCCCGGAAACAGCTGCCCGATGCCGGCGGTCGCCGCCGATGTCGCGACGCGTGGGGTCGCCGGAGAACGGGCTTCGACACAGCGCCATCCGCCCCGCCCCGGCTCTCCCACTGCGGGTCTTGCTCGACCTTGCGGTGCGTTTCTCGGACATCGTCAACCGACTGTCACAGCAATGTCCGTGCCAGAGAAAGTCACGCCTCGTGAAGGCCTGTCGCAAGGTCTAGTTGGTTGCTGAAACACGGCTCGTGAGAGCGCCGAAGTACGGACCTGACCGTAACTTCCGGCCGTTGTTCGGCCACGCGGCGGGAACGGAGCCGGTCAGGCGGGCAGCAGTGTGCTGACTGGGGAAAGTTTCCCCGCTGGGGTGATTGGCCTCAGTGGACCTTCAGCTTTTCGCGGAGCGTCTTGCGGTCGATGCCGAGAATGCGCGCCGCGTGCGTGCGGTTGCCATCGCAGCTCGCCAGAACGGAGCGGATGTAGTCGGTCTCGACCTCCGCCAGCGGGCGTCCGGGCGCCGCGTCGCGGGACGCGGGCGAGCGCATCAGCGGCGGCAGGTCGCGCAGCTCGATGACGTCACCCTCGCTCATCACCACGAGACGCTGGATCACGTTCTCGAGCTCGCGCACGTTGCCGGGCCAGTAGTAGCCGCTCAGAGCGCGCAGGGCCGCGTCGGAGAAGCCGGGGAGCGGCTTGCCGAACTCCTCCGCGAAGCGACGGGCGAAGTGCCGGGCCAGGAGCAGCGTGTCGTCGCCGCGCTGGCGCAGCGGCGGCACGGTGATGGCGATGACGTTGAGTCGGTAGAAGAGGTCCTCGCGGATCAGGCCCTTGTCGACGAGCGCCTGCGGGTCGCGGTTGGTCGAGGCGACTATGCGGATGTCGACGCGCCGGGAATGATTCGCGCCGAGCATGCAGATCTCCTTGTCCTGGAGCACTCGCAACAGCTTGACCTGCATCGACATGCTGGTTTCGCTGATCTCGTCCAGGAAGATGGTGCCGCCGTCGGCGGTCTGGAAGAACCCGGCGCGCGACTCCGAGGCGCCCGTGAAGGCCCCCTTGACGTAACCGAACAGCTCGCTCTCCAGCAGCGTCTCGGGGATCGCACCGCAGTTGACCGCGACGAACGGCGCCGAGGCGCGCGAGCTCGAGTAGTGGATGGCGCGCGCAACCAGCTCCTTCCCGGTGCCGCTCTCGCCGGAGATGAGCACCGTGGCGGAGATCGAGGCCGCCTTGCCGATCGCCCGAACCACGTCCCGCATCGCGGCCGACTCGCCCCACAGCCCGTACTCCTCGGGCGAGCTCTTGCCGGCGGCGGCGGCGCCGGCGGTCCGCCGCAAGCGGAGGTTCTCCAGCGCGGTCCGCACCGCGGCGAGCAGGCCATCGCGGTCTATCGGCTTGACCAGG
>Ga0315278_10004236_pt1 | contig 12923 bp, 9 predicted proteins | sample YL17G06_0_MG_FD_203880 | JGI IMG/M metagenome (GOLD analysis project Ga0315278, IMG submission 203880) | Sediment microbial communities from Yellowstone Lake, YNP, Wyoming, USA - YL17G06_0 | ecosystem: Environmental > Aquatic > Freshwater > Lake > Sediment | place: USA: Wyoming | collected...
CCACTGCATGCCGGAGCGGCTCGCCAGCCGCTCCGCGAACGTGCGCGTCGCGTCGGGGCGGATCGACGAGTGGTCGACCAGGATCTTGCCGCGTCCCTCGACCGCGGCGACGCCGTCCGCGCCGAACGCCACGTCCTCGACCGCTTTCGTGTCGGTGACGCACACCAGCGTGATCTCGGCCGCGCGTGCGGCCTCGCGCGGCGTCGCGGCCTCGATCGCGCCTTTCTCCAGCGCCGGGGCGAGCTTCGCCCGGTTGCGGTTCCACACGTGCACGCGGTACCCCGCGGAGAGCAGGCGCAGAGTCATCGGCACGCCCATGCGGCCGAGACCGAGGAAAGCGAGTACAGGCTTCTCCATGAGTCCTCCTAGTCACGCGGCCAGTCGGCGTTCCCCGCGTGCGTCACCGCGCCGCGGTTCGCTGGGCCGACCAGCCTGGCGTATTTCTCGAGCACGCCGGCGAGGCGCTCGGCCCGGCTCGGCTGCCATTGTGCGCGCCGGCGCGCGGCCTCCGCACCGTCGACACGCCACTCGATCGTGCCGGCGGACGCGTCGATGCGGATGCGGTCGCCGTCGCGCACCAGCGCGATCGGGCCGCCGCTCGCCGCCTCGGGGCACGCGTAGCCGATGCACATCCCGCGGGTCGCGCCGGAAAAGCGCCCGTCAGTCAGCAGTGCGACCTGCTCGCCCATGCCCTGGCCGTAGAGGAGAGCGGTGATCCCGAGCATTTCGCGCATGCCGGGACCGCCGACCGGTCCTTCGTTGCGGATCACCAGCACGTCACCCGCCTTGTACGCACGCGCTTTGACGGCGGATGCCGCGTCCTCCTCGCATTCGAACACCCGCGCGGGACCTTCGAACATGAGCGACCGCAGGCCCGCGATCTTGATCAGTGCGCCGGCGGGGCACAGATTGCCTTTGAGCACCACGACGCCGCCGGTCGGATGGAGCGGGGCGGACGCGGGTCGCACGACTTTCCCGTCCGCGCCGGGCGCGGCCGCGAGCGCCTCCTTCAGCGTGCGCCCCGAGAGCGTGAGGCAGTCGCCGTGCAGATGCCCGCCGTCGAGCAGCGCCTTGAGCACCACCGTCACGCCACCCGCGTGGTGCAGGTCGAGCGCGAGGTATTTGCCGCCGGGCTGCAGGTCGGCGATGAGCGGGGTGCGCTTGAAGACTTCCGCGACATCGTCAAGCGTGAACTCAATTCCGGCTTCGTGCGCGATCGCGGGCAGATGCAGCCCGGCGTTGGTCGAGCCGCCGGTCGCGGCCACCGCGGCGCACGCATTCTCGAGGCTCCTGCGCGTGACGAGGTCGCGCGGCAGCGGTCCGCCGTCGCGCAGGATGCGGAGCGTCGTCTCGCCCGCGCGGCGCGCGAGCGCGAGACGATCGGAGTAGGGCGCCGGGAGCATCGCCGAGCCGGGCAGCGCCAGTCCGAGCGTCTCCGACACCATCGCCATCGTGTTGGCAGTGAACTGCCCGGGGCAGGAGCCGAGCGTCGGCGAGCACTCGAGCTCCATCGACGCGAGATCCGCCTCGCTCATCTCGCCCGTCAGCACCGCGCCGACGCCTTCGTACGAGTCGATCGTGCTGACGGTGCGCCCGCGCCACTCGCCCGGCAGCATCGCGCCGCCGTACATGAACACGCTCGGGCAGTTGAGGCGCGCCATCGCCATCATCATCGCGGGTAGCGTCTTGTCGCAGCCGGCGAACGCGACGAGCGCGTCGTAGGCGTGCGCGCGCATGACGATCTCGACCGAGTCGGCGATCCATTCGCGCGACACGAGGCTCATCCGCATGCCGCGGTGGTTCATCGACACGCCGTCTGAGACCGAGATGGTGGTCATCTCGAACGGCGTGCCGCCGGCCGCGGCCACGCCCATCTTCGCGGCTTCGGCCTGCGGCCGGAGCGACATCGAGCAGGGCGTGTTCTCGCCGTGCGTGCTGATCACCGCGACGAAAGGCTTCGCGATCGCCGCGTCGTCCAGACCCATCGCGCGCAGGAAAGTGCGATGCGGCGTGCGGTCGAGGCCCTCGACCGCCACCCGTGAGCGGTGAATTTCGCCAGGCTTGCCTTCCGGTGCCGACATGCGGTGTCCTTGACGCGCGCATGCGCTATGCTCACGCGCCACGCCAGTATAGCGCCGCGAATAGACGGCGCCGCGCACGAATCTCCATGTCCGCTTCCTCCATGTCCACTTTCTTCATGTCCACTTCGCGCCTCGCCCGCACGCTCGACCGGGTCCTCGTCACAATGGCCGCAGTGTCCCTGTTCGCCATGATGGCGTTCACGTTCGCGGACGTCGTGCTGCGCTATCTCTTTGCGCGACCGGTGCGAGGCGGACTCGAGGTGATCGAGTTGCTAATGGTCGCGATGATCTTCAGCGGGCTGCCGCTCGTCTCGCGCCGCGACGAGCACGTCACCATCGACACGGTCGAGAGCCACTTCCCCGATGCCGTCAAAGCGGGGCTGCGCCGCGTCATGCACGCGGTGGCCGCGGCCGGGCTCGCCGGTGCGGCGTGGCTCATGGTTCGCAAGGCGGCCACGCTCGCCGAGTTCGGCGACAGAACTCAGCTTCTCGGCGTGCCGATCGCGCCGTTTGTCTACTTCATGGCCGCCCTGCTCGCGGTGACTGCGCTCGTGCACGTAGTGAAGACCTTCCTGCCGGAGCAGCCTGGCGGCGAAGACGTGAGCGTCGTCTGATTCGATGACTGCAGCACTCCTCGGCCTGGCTGCGATGCTCGTCCTGGCATTCGCGCGCATGCCGGTCGCGTTCGCGATGGCGATTCCCGGGTTCGTCGGCCTCGCGCTGATCCGCGGCTGGCCGGCGGCGATGTCGTCGACGGCGTCCGTGATCTACGACGCCGGCTTTCAGTACACGCTGTCGGTCATCCCGCTCTTCATCCTGATGGGCAATTTCGTCGCGCGGGCCGGGATGGCGCACGAGCTCTTCCGCGCGGCGTATACCCTCATCGGCCACTTACGCGGGGGGCTCGCGATGTCGACGATCGTCGCCTGCGCGGGCTTCGGCGCGATCTGCGGCTCGAGCATCGCCACCGCAGCGACGATGGCGAAGGTCGCCTATCCGTCGATGCGCAAGTTCCGCTATTCGGACCGGCTCGCGACCGGCAGCATCGCCGCCGGCGGCACGCTCGGCATCCTGATCCCGCCGTCGGTGATCATGGTGATCTACGGCATCATGACCGAGACGAACATCGGCGCGCTGTTCGCCGCGGGCGTACTCCCGGGCATCCTCGCCACGTTGCTGTTGTGCCTCGCGGTCGGGTACGTCACGTGGCGCGATCCTGAGGCCGGGCCGCCGGGCGAGCGCTCGTCATGGCGCGAGCGCGTCGACGCGCTGCGCGGAATCTGGCCGGTCATCCTGCTCTTCGCGTTCGTGATGGGCGGGATCTACGGCGGCGTCTTCACCGCGGCCGAGGGCGCGGGCTGCGGCGCGTTCGGCGCGTTCATGTTCGCGCTAGCGCGGCGCACGCTCACGTGGAAGATCCTCGTCGAGGTGCTGGCCGAGAGCGCCCGCACCACGGCGATGCTGTTCCTCATCCTGATCGGCGCGTTCATCTTCGCCAACTTCGTCAATTTCACCTCGCTCCCGGACGACCTCAAGCGCTTCGTCGCGCAGTTCGAGCTGCATCCGATGTGGGTAATCATCGCGATCTGCACCATCTACGTGCTGCTCGGCACCGCGATGGAGGAGCTGTCGATGATCCTCCTCACCGTGCCGGTGTTCTTCCCGCTGGTGGTGCACCTCGGCTTCGACCCGATCTGGTTTGGAATCATCATCGTGGTCGTGGTGGAGATCGGGTTGATCAGCCCGCCGGTCGGAATGAACATCTTCGTGCTGCGCACGCTGCTGCCCCACGTGCCGACCGGAACGATCTTCTCCGGGGTGATGCCTTTCATGATCGCGGACGTGATCCGCCTCGCGATCCTGGTCGCGTTTCCCGCGATCAGCCTGTGGTTGCCGAAGCTGCTGTTTTGAGGGACGCACTTGACAGCCCAAAAGGGCTGACCGACGATCGGTTTCACGTTGCACAGGGAGCACGGAGCATGAGACTCGGTCGAGCGTGGCTGGTGGGCCTGGCGCTGGTGCTGACATCGACGAATGCTCTCGCGCAAGCGCAGTCGGGCGCGTACCCCTCGCGTGCGGTCCGATTGATCGTGCCGTACGGCCCCGGCGGCGTGTCCGACATCATGGGCCGGGTGGTCGCGCAGAAGATGTCGGAGCTGCTCGGTCAGCCGATGGTGGTGGAGAACCGTCCCGGCGCGGGCGGCATGCTCGGCACCGGCCTGGTGGCGAAGGCTACGCCGGACGGTTACACGATCGTGCTCTCGAGCTTGAGCGCGTATGCCATTGGGCCGAAGCTCGTGAAGACGAGTCCCTACGACCCGGTGAACGATTTCACCGCCATCGGCGGCGTGGCGATTGCACCGACCATTCTGACGGTGAACGTTTCGACGCCGTTCCAGACGCTCCAGGATGTCATCGCGTATGCCAAGGCAAACCCGGGCAAACTGAGCTATGGCTCGTCGGGGATCGGCAGCGTCGGCCACATCTCGGGTGAGGTGCTGCGCGCGTCGACCGGCGTCGATCTCCTGCACATTCCGTACAAGAGCGCCGCGCAAGCGTATCCGGACGTCATTTCGGGCAGCGTCTCGATGGTGTTCGACGCGCTGCCTTCGGCGATCCAGTACATCAAGTCGGGCAAGGTCCGGCCGATCGCGATGATGTCGGACCGGCGTGCGTCGCTGCTGCCCGATGTGCCGACCTTCGCGGAGGCGGGCTACCCGGAGGCGACGCTGCGTCTCTGGGTCGCCCTGCACGGACCGCCGGACCTGCCGCCGGCGATCGTCCAGAAGCTGAACGACACGCTGGCGAAGGCGCTCGCGGCCACGGATCTGCGCGAACGCTTCTCGGCCGTGGGCGCGGATCCGTTCCCCACCACGCCCCGCGAGCTCGCCGATCTCACGCGCGCGGACGTCGAGCGGCTCGCGAAGACGCTCGCGGCGGCGGGCATCAAGCCCGAGTAGCGCGATCGGCGACGCGAATCCGGGCCAGGGTTTCTCCGGGCTGTAGGGATCACGCGGGCCTGGCGGGGCAAGGCGCTGTTGCCGGTCGTCGCTGCGGCAGCGCCTGGCCGGTCAAACGGTGCCGTGCTGAGTCTCGAACTCGATCCCCACCTTCTTCAAGAGATCGGTGGGCAGAACCCCGCCTGCACAGACGATCACCACGTCGTTCGGTAGCGTCCAGGTCCGGTCGCCCCGGCGCAGCGTCACGTCGGCGGCGCCGATCTCGACGATGCTGGAGCCGAGCAGCAGCTCGATGCGGTGTTTCGCTGCGGCCGCGTCGAGCCGCTCCCGGTTCTTCGGCTTCACGCGGCCGAACGAATCGCCGCGATACGAGAGTGCGGCCTTCGCTCCCGGCTGCTCGGAGATCGCCAGCGCTGCCTCGAGCGCGCTGTCGCCGCCGCCCACGACCAGCACTCGCTTCCCGCGATACTGCTCGGCGTCGATCAGCCGGTAGACGACCTTCGGCTGTTCCTCGCCCGGCACGCCAAGCTTGCGCGGGGTGCCGCGGCGCCCGATCGCCAGCAGCACGGCGCCCGCGTCGTACGCGCCGCGCGTGGTCCGGACCCGAAACCCGCGTCCGGACCGTTCGATCGCCTCCATGGGCTCGTTGAATCGGATCCGGAGCTTGGTCCGCCGGACAACGCGGCTCCAGAAATCGAGCAGCGCTTCCTTCTGGATCTCGCCGAACTTGACCTTGCCGACGATCGGGAGCTGCATCGGCGCCGTCATCGCGATCTTGTTGCGCGGATAGTGATACACGGTGCCGCCGAGCGAGTCCTCCTGTTCGAGGACCACGTACTTCATCCGGCGCTGGATTGCGCCGAGCCCGGCCGCGATCCCGGCCGGACCCGCTCCGACGATCACCACGTCCAGATCGGTGCCCGAGCGGTCGGCTTGCCGGATCGACGCGATTGCCTGCCGGCCCTGCTCGGCGGCCTTGCGGATGAGCCCCATGCCGCCGAGCTCGCCCGCGATGAAGATCCCCGGGACGTTGGTTTCGAAGTTCGGCTTGACGTTCGGGATGTCGATCCCGCGGCGCTCGGTGCCGAACACCAGCTTGATCGCCTCGAGCGGGCAGGCCGCCGCGCACGCCCCGTGGCCGATGCACACGGCGGCGTTGACGAGCTGGGCTTTCCCGTTGATCACGCCTATCGCACCCTCCGGGCAGGCCTTCACACAGCTGCTTGAGCCGATACACCGGTTGGGGTCGACCACCGGGTGGAGCGACGTGGGCTCAGTCAGACCGGCCTCAACGGCGGCCTGCAGCTCGCGCGCGTGCAACGCACTCCAGCGCCTGCGGCGCCACAGATAAGCGGCGACGATCAGTCCGAGCGGGACGAGATACAAGGCAAAGGTCGCGAGGTCGGCCATGGGCAGGACGTGACTTCGGGTTAGCGCCGCGTGCGCTCCACCTTTTCCACTTTCTCGGGTTTCTGCGGCTTCTCGACTTTTTCCGGCTTTTCGACTTTCTCCGGTCGTTCGATTTTCTCCGGCTTCTCCACCTTCTCGGGCTTCTCCACCTTCTCCGGCTTTTCGACTTTCTCGGGCTTCTCCACCTTCTCCGGTTTCTCGACTTTCTCGGGCTTCTCGACCTTTTCCGATTTCTCGACGGGCTCAATGCGCTCTGGAGTTTCGACGCGCTCCGGAACAGCACCGCGGTCCATGCGCTCGACGCTTCCCCGTCCCGATCCGGTCTCCGGCGCGACCGGCACCGTACCTTCGGAGCGGCCGCTCCCGTCGCGTCGCTCTGGCAAATCCCGTGCCGGTGGCCGCTCGAGCACGACGCGGTCCGCCACGAGCCGGTCAGGGGATCCCTTGATACTCAGCCGCGCTCGGGTCTCGCTCGCAAGCGCCCGTGCGTCGCCGCCGCTGAAACGGGTGGAGGGGTCGAGCGCCACGCTTCTACCCGCGACACGCAGCGCGGATCCGGGCAGTTGCTGCCGGACGTAGGCCTGCAGTTCGAGGCGCGTCGCGCGCTCGAGCATGCGGCCGACCGTGTCCTCGACAAGGCGGTCCGCTACCAGCGTCCGTCCGTCCCAGCGCCCCTCGATGCGCAGTGGTCTGCCCTGGGCGGGAGCGGCCGCGGGCGGCAACGTCACCGGAACGTCGTACACCCGAGCCGATCCTCGACTCCTCGTCAGGACGCCGGTGACGCTCGCCACAGCGGTCGGCGCGCGCGCGACGTACGACGCGACCACCACACCCGCGCCGCGCCGCAGCCCGCTTACGGCGATGAAGTCTCCCGGGGCGAACCCCGTTAACGGGCCCAGCGAGGAGATATCCACCGCCTGCCCCATCACGTCCAGGCGTCGTCCGCTCCGATCGATGGCCGTGATGGGACCGGCGAGCTCGTACACGATACTCATCCGGCGCGCGCGGACCGAAGCGCCCTGGCCCGATCCATCGACCGCGATCACCTGGCCGACGGCGAGCGCGGACGCCGGCACCGATACGCCATTCGCGTCGACAGGCGTGGCGGCGTCGTAGTGAACCTCGATTCCGTTCACGCAGACGCTCCCGAAACCAGTGATCGTGCCGACGATACCGGTCCCGCCGATGCCGTCCTGCGTGGTCGCGGCGGCGGGCGGGTCGGCGGGCGACACGCCGGTGCCGCCGATCCCGTCGCGATCGAGCGCGCACGGGTTCGCCAACGCTGCGCCGCATGCCACTGCACCCAGCGCAGCCGCGATCCGCGCACCGAACCGTAGCGATGAGAACGGCCGCATCGGCTCAGGCCTTCCCGCGGGGCGGCTTGCGCGCGCCTGCGCTGAAGAAGTACATGCCGAAGTTCATGCGGCGTTGCGCCGTGCGCTTGCCTTTGTCGCGCTTCTGCAGCTCGAGCGCGCGACGGTTCACGGCGTGCAGCGCCTCCATCCCCGCGTCGTGCGCGAGCTGCTCGAGCTCGGCGACCGACTCTTCGGTGAGCCGGCCGTAGTACGTGCATCGCTCGAAGAAAGGTTGACCCTCGCCGATGAGGTTGTGGACCACAGCGGCGAGGTGGTCGTGGATGTTCTGCGCGAAATAGAACGACTTTTCGTCCAGTGCTTTTGAGGCCATGAACGCGTCGAGGTTCAGGCATACCCGGTCGGCACCGTCCAGCGTCACCGCCCCGCGCCGCAGCCATTCGTCCAGCAGCACCCTCGGCCGGACGTCCCGGTTGATTGAGCGCACCAGGGACTCGAACGAGAAGCGTCCGCCCTTGCGCGCGAGGCGCGCGAGCGGCTTCGGGTTGCCCTCGCCGTCGAGGTACTCGGGCTTTCCGGTCCATACGGCCGTCACCATGGAGGCGAGCGAGATCGCGTCCGCCGCCTCGCCGGGCGTGAGCGCGGCGAGGCGGGCGGATGCGCGCACGCCCTTCGCGGTTGCATTGACCGTCCGTGTCGTTTCTCCCCCGGCTCCCGCGCGCAGCCGTTTGACGTCGCGGCGGTAGATGCCCGTCAGGACGCTGATCCGACTGTCGGTCTCCCGTCCGCTCGGCGCCGGAAACTCGTTGGCCGCGACCTGTACGAACACGATCCGCAGGACCTCCGCCAGGGTCGGGTAGCTGATTCCCCGATGCAGCATGAGCTTGACCAGCGGCCAGAGCACGCGGTGGCTGGCCGATACGAGGTCGGCGGACCGGCGCTCGCGCGGGCGCGCCGGGCGGGGGGAGGGGGCCCTCATCTGCCGCGCATTCTATGCTATTGGCATCAAAAGGAAATTCATGACTACGTCATAATGTGTGGAAGTTTTTACCACGAATCTGTTGACACCAGAGCGCTGCATGGCTATCGTGCCATGAAGATGCTAGTGGCATAAAGTTCCACGTGGACGTCCGGCGGACCCACGTCCAGACAAACAGGGGGTTCGTGCAGTGTCTGACGCCATCGCTGACGGGGCCGTCGCAGGACGGCCCACCGTAACCCGGGTCGCGCTCCGCGTCGCTGCCGTGCCGCACGGCAGCGAGATGCAGCGGCGGCGCGATTGGCTGCTTGTTCCCGCCGTGGGGGCGCTCGTCGTCCTCGCCTGGCTCGTGAGCCACTACGGCGGTTACACCCCGGCCTCCGATCTTGGTTACAACCTGGGCCTCGCGGGCGGCATCGCGATGCTCTTCGTGTTCCTCTACCCGCTGCGCAAGCACGTGCGCGCGCTGCACTCGTGGGGCGCGACGAAGCACTGGTTCGCGCTGCACATGGCGTGCGGGATCGGCGGGCCGTTTCTTATCCTTGCGCACTCGGGCTTCCACATCGGCTCGATCAATGCCGGGGTCGCGCTCACCTGCATGCTGCTCGTCGCGGCGAGCGGCATCGTGGGGCGCTTCATCTACGTCCGGATCCACCATGGCTTGTACGGCACCAAGGCAACCTTGCGGGAGTTGCAGGGACAAGTCGGCCTGAACTCGCAGGAGGTGAAGTCGAAGCTGCACTTCGCTCCCCGCGTCGAGGAGTGGATGACGGCATTCGAGTCGGTGGCGGTCGAACCGCCGCGCAGCCTGCTCCACGGGGCGTGGTTGTTCGTCGCCATGGGCAGCCACCGGCGCAGGGCGTCGCGCCGATGCCGGCGCGAGCTGGCGCGCGTCTATCGCGAGATCGCGCGCGAGCGCGATTGGGAGCCGGACAAGCAACGCCGGCGTCTCGCAACCGCGAGCCGCCTCGTCGAGGCCTATCTGTCGGGACTGCAGCGCGTGGCGCAGTTCAGCACCTACGAGCGGCTCTTCTCCCTGTGGCATGTGCTGCATGTGCCGCTGGTCTGGATGCTCGCGCTCAGCGCCGTCGCGCACGTGGTGGCCGTCCACGCCTACTAGCGCGCCGGCGGGATGCATTGAGTGCAGCCGTTCGCGAGCCTGCCGATCACCCCATGCACCTTACGCTCCCTGGTCCGAGCTCTTGCCGCGCTCCTGACCCTATGCGCCGGGGCCGCCGGCGCGCAAAGCCTCGAGGGCGTGCTGATGCCCGGCGCCGTGATCGAAGGTCACGCGAAGTACGAGAGCGACTGCCGCAAGTGCCACATCCCGTTCAACCGTGCCGCGCAGGACGGCCTGTGCCTCGACTGCCACAAGGAGGTGGCGGCGGACGTGCGCCAGAAGGGCGGGTTCCATGGCCGGCTCAAGCCGCAGCCGTGCCGGACCTGTCACACCGAGCACAAGGGGCGCACCGTGAATATCGCGCCGCTGGACGAGCGCTCGTTCGACCACCGGCAGACCGACTTCGTCCTGCGCGGCGCGCATGCAGCCCCGAAGGTGAAGTGCCAGAGCTGCCACGTCGCGAAGAAGAAGCACCGCGAGGCGCCGGGCCAGTGCGACGGCTGCCATCGCAAGGACGACGTGCACAAGGGCAGCCTGGGTGCGGCGTGCGCCGACTGTCACACGGACAACAACTGGAAGGAAGCGCGCTTCGACCACGACAAGACCCACTTCCCGTTGCGCGGGAAGCACGCGCCGGCGAAGTGCGAAAGCTGCCACAAAAACAACCGCTTCAAGGAAACGCCGACCGCGTGCAACGCCTGCCACGCGAAGGACGACAAGCACAAGGGTCGGTTCGGCGAGAAGTGCGAGACGTGCCACGTCGACCGGGACTGGACGACGCTCCGCTTCGACCACGACACGGACACGCGCTATCCGCTGCGCGGACGGCATCGCGGTCTCAAGTGCGAGACCTGTCACGCCGGACACCTTTACCGCGACAAGCTGCAGACCGCGTGCATCGCCTGTCACCGGAAGAACGACAAGCACGAGGGCACGCTCGGCACGGCCTGCGGCGACTGCCACACGGAGCGCAACTGGAAGGAGGCGCGCTTCGACCACGGCAAGACACGCTTCCCGCTGCGCGGGAAGCACGACACGATCGATTGCAAGGCGTGCCACAAGACGGCGGTGTTCAGGGACGCGCCGACCGCGTGTGTCGCCTGCCACCGCAAGGACGACAAGCACAAGGGCACCCTCGGCGAGGCGTGCGGCGACTGTCACACCGAGCGCAACTGGAAGGAGAGCAAGTTCGACCACGCGCGCACGCGCTTCCCGCTGCTCGGCAAGCACGTGACGACGAAATGCGAGGAATGCCATCGCGACCCCGATTTCAAGCGCACCCCGTCGGAGTGCTTCGCCTGCCACAAGAAGGACGACGCCCATGAGGGCCAGGAAGGCGAGCGCTGCGGCGACTGCCACGGCGCCGAGACCTGGAAGAAGGCGAAGTTCGACCATGGCCGGGCGCGCTTCCCGCTGACCGGCAAGCATCTCGTGGTCGAGTGCAAGAAGTGCCACGCCACACCGCGGTACAAGGACGCGAAGAGCGAGTGCATCGCCTGCCACGACGGCGACGACGCGCGCACGCACAAGCGCCGGCTCGGGCCCGACTGCGCGAGCTGTCACAACGCCCGCGACTGGAAGATCTGGGATTTCAACCACGACCGCAAGACGCGATTCCTCCTCGACGGCGCGCACGCGAAGCTCGCGTGCTACGCGTGCCACAAGCTGCCGGTGGAGAAGAACGCGAGCCTGTCGATGACGTGCGTGAACTGTCACGCGTCGGACGACGTGCACGAAGGCACCTACGGGCGACAGTGCGAGCGGTGCCACGTGAGCGCGTCGTTCCGGCAGATCAGGCAGCGGATGGGCGCGCACGATATGCGCGGTGAGCTCGCGTGGCTCTGCGCGATCCTGCCTGGCGCCGGTGGGCGGACTTGCGCAGGCGCGCTCGGGCGGGGCGCGTCCGACTCGCGAGGCCTGCCGTGAGCGCGCTCGCGTTGCGCTTCCCGGTGCGGTCCTGGGCCGGCGCCATCGCCGCGGCGGCGGGCGCGATCCTGATGCTGTTCGCCGCCGTCGAGGTATTCGCGCAGACCACGCGCACGTTCGACCACATCCGCACGGGCTTCCCGCTCACCGGCGCGCACCAGGTTGCGCGTTGCGAGTCCTGCCACACTCGCGGGATCTTCCGCGGGACGCCGCGCACCTGCGCGGCGTGTCACACCGTCGCGAGCCGCCTGCCGACGGTGATCATGCCGCCGCGGCACATGCCGGTGAACCAACCGTGCGACAGCTGCCACTCGACCACCTCATTCGCCAGCCTGAGTTTCAACCACGCGGGCGTGCAGCCGGGTACCTGCGCGAGCTGTCACAACGGCACCGCTGCGCGCGGCAAACCCGCAACTCACGTCCCGACTACGGCGGCCTGCGACACCTGTCACAAGATCTCGAGCTTCACGCCGGCGGTCAAGTTCAATCACGCCGGGGTGCGCGCCGGCACGTGCGCAACCTGCCACAACGGACGCGGAGCGACCGGCAAACCCGCGAACCACGTCCCCACCTCCGCGGCGTGTGACAGTTGCCATCGAACGACCGGCTGGCGTCCGGCGACGTTCAGCCATGCGGGGATCGTCAGCGGCTGTGCGAGCTGCCACAACGGCACGCTGGCGCGGGGCAAGTCTGGTACGCACGTGGCCACCACCGCCCTGTGCGAGAGCTGCCACAAGTCCACCGCGAGTTTCGGCGGCGCGGCCTTCAACCACAACGGCATTACCTCGGGGTGCGCGAGCTGCCACAACGGCACCAGCGCCAAAGGCAAGCCGGGCACGCACATCCCGACCACGGCCGCCTGCGAGAGCTGCCACAAGTCCACCGCCGCCTTCAAGCCGGCGACGATGAACCACACCGGCATCGTCGCCGGTTGCGCCACCTGTCACAACGGCACCAGCGCCCGCGGCAAGTCGACCACGCACGTGGCCACCACCGCGCCGTGCGAGAGCTGCCATAAGTCCACCACGAGCTTCGCCGGGGCGGCCTTCAACCACAACGGCATCAGCACGGGGTGCGCGAGCTGCCACAACGGCACCAGCGCCAAAGGCAAGCCGGGCACGCACATCCCGACCA
>Ga0315278_10004238_pt1 | contig 12921 bp, 12 predicted proteins | sample YL17G06_0_MG_FD_203880 | JGI IMG/M metagenome (GOLD analysis project Ga0315278, IMG submission 203880) | Sediment microbial communities from Yellowstone Lake, YNP, Wyoming, USA - YL17G06_0 | ecosystem: Environmental > Aquatic > Freshwater > Lake > Sediment | place: USA: Wyoming | collected...
GAGATGGACGACCGCGACACGGTCTTGGCGCGGCTCTCGGTGCTGCTCAAGATTCCGATGCGTGAGCTCGAGGAGGCGCTCGAGCGCGTTCCGCCCGACTCCTTTCGCCCCGTCCGCGTGCGGCGGGGGCTCACGCTCGATGAAGTGACCAAGGTCGAGGAGCGCAAGCTCGAGCTGCCGGGCGTCGTCGTCGAGGTCGAGCCGCAGCGTGTCTACCCGACGAGCACCTTCGCGGCGCATCTGCTCGGCTACGTCCGCGAGGTCAACGACGATCAGATGAAGCAGGGACGGTATCGGCGCGGGGACATGATCGGCCAGAGTGGCCTCGAGCGGCTGCTGGACGAGTATCTGCGCGGCCGCGACGGCGGCGAACGCATCGAGGTGGACGCCCTGGGCCGTCCAGTCCAGGTGATGCGGCGAGAGGAGCCCGACCCGGGGGCGCAGGTGATCACCACCGTGGACCGGCGCATCCAGGAGGCGGCCGAGCGCGCCATGTCCGGGCGCTCGGGCGCGGTGATTGTCATGGATCCCCGCAATGGGGATGTCCTCGCCATGACATCGAGCCCCGCCTTCGAGCTCGACCGCCTGACGGGCAGCCTCGATAGGGACGAGTGGCTCAAGGTCCTACGCGACCCGCTCACCCCGCTGATGAACCGGGCCCTGCAGAGCCAGTATGCGCCCGGCTCCGTGTTCAAGGTGATCGTGGCCGCGGCGGGACTGCAGGAAGGTACGCTGACGCCCATGGACCGGACCTACTGCAATGGCGAGTTCCACCTGGGGCAGTGGACCTTCAAGGACTGGAAGGAGGGTGGCCACGGCCACGTGGACACGCGCTCGGCGCTGATCCACTCGTGCAATATCTTCTTCTACCAGGCGGGCCTCAAGGTCGGACCGGCCGCCATGGCCCGTTACGCCGAGGCCTTCGGCCTGGGATCGACGAGCGGCATCGACCTGGGTGGCGAGAAGCCGGGCTTGGTGCCATTTGTGGACGGCCGCCGCCGGGGGGACGGCCGCAAGTGGCAGGCGGGCGATACGGTCAACATGTCCATCGGCCAGGGGCAGGTGCTCGTGACGCCGATGCAGGTCGCGCGCATGATGTCGGCCGTGGCCAATGGCGGTGTCCTGTGGCGCCCGCGTCTCGTCCAGCGCGTCGAGCGCGTGGACGGCTCGCTCGCGTACTCGTCCTCAAGCAAGATGACGGGCCGCGTGGATCTCTCGCCCATCGTGTGGGCCTTCCTGCGTCAGGCGCTCTCAGGCGTGGTCAACGAAGGCGGCACCGGCGGAGCCGCGCGCATCCCGGGTGTGGAGGTGGCGGGCAAGACCGGGACGGCGCAGAGCGTGAACAAGAGCGACAGCGCGAAGGGCCAGGATCACGCATGGTTCGCCTCCTTCGCGCCCGCTCAAGACCCCGAAGTCGTCGTGGTCGTGCTGGTTGAGCGCGGCGGCAAGGGTGGACAGGTGGCGGCGCCCATAGCGCGGCAGATCTACCAGGCAATCTTCCTCGAGAAGGTCGCCATGATTCAGATTGGGGAGGACGGCTGATGTTCCGGGTGGACCGCCGGCTCCTCGGCAACGTGGACTGGCCGCTCCTGGGCGCCGCGTTCGCCATCGTTCTCCTGGGCGTCGTGTGCCTGTCGAGCCTCGGGTTCGGTCGCGGCGGTTCCGGGCTCGCCTGGCGGCAGCTCATGTGGGTGGGCGTCGGCATCACCGCGCTCCTCGTGGTTGTGACGTTCGACTATCGAAGTTTCGTCCGCGCGGCGCCCGCGCTCTACCTTGCGGGCCTGGGACTCCTCATCACCGTCTTCGTCCTTGGGCGCACGGTGTCCGGTGCGCGCCGCTGGATCCACCTGGGGCCGCTCACCTTCCAGCCTTCCGAGCTCTTCAAGCTGATCTTCATCCTGACGCTGGCCTGGGCGTTGACGTGGCGCCGCGAGGCCCAGCCGAGCTCCCGCGGGACGCTCGGGTGGATCTTCGCGATCGTCGCCGTGCCCTTCGTGCTCGTGGTGCGCCAGCCGGATCTCGGCACCGCGCTGGTGCTGCTGCCCGTTCTCGGAGCCATCCTGGTTGGCGTCGGCGTGCGGCTGCGCATCCTCGGCGGGATGGCGGGGGTGGGTGTCGCCTTCATGCCGCTCGCCTGGTTCCTATTGAAGCCGTATCAGCGGGACCGGCTCCTCGTGTACCTCGATCCGTTTCGAGACCCTCTCGGAACGGCGTACAATGTGATTCAGGCGAAGATCGCCATCGGTTCAGGGCAGCTCCTGGGCAAGGGTATCAGCGGCGCCACGCAGAGCCGCCTGGCCTTTCTCCCGGAGCGCCATACTGATTTCATTTTTGCCGTATTCGCCGAGATGTGGGGGTTCGTCGGCTGTCTGGTGCTGATCGTGGCCTATGGGGTCCTGGTGCTGCGGGGCTTTGAGATCGCGGTCGCCACCCGGGAAGCCCGAGGGCGCATCATCGCCCTGGGCGTCACGGCCCTGTTCGCCGCCCAGACGCTCATCAACCTGGGCATGGTGACGGGCCTATTGCCCGTCGTGGGCATCCCGCTTCCGCTCATGAGCTACGGCGGTTCGTCCATGGTCGTGTCGTTCATGGCGCTGGGGCTCCTACTCTCGGTCCGAATGCGGCAGTTCCAGTAACCGGGCCCGCCTTCGCGCGGGCCACGAGTTGTGCACCGGAGGCTCCGGCCTCCGAACTGGGGACTGCTGCCGTGGGCAAGCGTATTGTCGTCAACGCGGGCGTGACGGAGACTCGTCTCGCCGTGCAGGATGGGGCGCAGCTCGTCGAGCTCTACGTCGAGCGCGCGGGGCGCCGCTCCATCGTCGGTAACATCTACAAGGGCGTGGTCACCAACGTCCTGCCGGGCATGCAGGCGGCCTTCGTCGACATCGGTCTACAGAAGGATGCCTTCCTCTATGCCGGCGACTACACGCCGGATCGCGGCGAGGACCCCGGCGCCGTCCCGCCCGTCGGGGACGATGACGCGGCCGACCTCGACGACGGTGAAGGTGAGCGCGACGCGGAGCCCGGCGCCGAGTTCCCACACCGGCGCGAGGCCGCGGTGCCCATCGAGGAGATGCTGCGCAAGGGCCAGGAGGTCCTGGTCCAGGTCTCCAAGGAATCTCTCGGCACCAAGGGCGCACGCGTCACTGCGTTCGTCTCCATCCCGGGGCGGTACATCGTCTGCATGCCCCAGAGCCATCACGTCGGCGTCTCGCGCCGCATCCGGGATGATGACGAGCGCGACCGCCTCCGGGGGATCGTCAAGGGACTGCCGCCGCCCTCGGGTGGATTCATCGTTCGCACGGTGGCCGAGGGCAAGCCGGCCGAGGAGCTCCACGCCGACATCCAGTTCCTGACCCGGCTGTGGGGCCAGGTGCAGAGCCGCTTCGAGTCCGCCCGCGCGCCGTCCCTCCTCCACGAGGAGATGGATCTGACCTTCCGCGTCGTCCGCGATCTCTTCTCACCTGATGTAGACGAGTTCCTCGTCGACACTCCCGAGGCCTACGAGAAGTGCCTGCACTTTGCCGAGTCCTTGGTGCCGCAGCTCGCCTCCCGGGTGAAGCTCTACGACGGCGCGCAGCCCATCTTCGAGTCAACCGGCATCGAAAAGGAGATCGAAAAGGCGATCCGGCGCCGTGTGTGGCTCAAGTCCGGCGGCTATATCGTCATCGACCATACCGAGGCCCTGGTCGCGATCGACGTAAACACGGGCAAGTATGTCGGCAAGCGCGATTTCGAGGAGACCATCCTGAAGATCAACCTCGAGGCCGCCACCGAGGTCATCCGACAGATCCGCCTCCGCGATCTCGGCGGGATCATCATCATCGACTTCATCGACATGGAGCGCGCAGAGCACCGCGACCAGGTCTTCAACGCGCTCATGAAGGCGCTTGCCGACGACAAGGCCCGTACCAACGTGCTCGAGATCTCCGAGCTCGGGCTGGTAGAGATGACGCGGAAACGCGTGCGCCAGGCATTGCAGTCGCTGCTGACCTCGGCGTGCCCCACGTGCAAGGGCAGCGGCACCGTCAAGTCCGACCTGACCCTGACCGCCGAGATCTTTCGCAAGGCGCAGGCAGGCGCCCGCGAGTCGACGGGGTCCGAGGTGCTCATTCGTGTGAACCCGGAGATGGCGCATCACCTGGAGGCCGAGGAGCGCGAGGGCCTCGAGCGGCTCCAGGACCTCATCGGCCGCAAGGTCGTGGTCCAGGGCGTGCCCTCGTACCAGCGCGAGCAGCACGACCTCACGTTCCGCTAGCACGGTCTGCGCGGGAGGAGATCCATGACCGGCCCGATGCCGCTGATTCCGACCACGGTGTGCGGTAGCCACGGTCTGCCCTCCTGGCTCCACCTCGTCCGGGAGGCGGCGGCGGCCGATCGCCTGGGGCCGATCGATCTCCAGGAGGCGTACGAAGACGCCGTTCGCCTGGCCATCCGGGACCAGGTGGAGGCGGGCATCGACGTCATCTCGGACGGCGAGATGCGCCGCGTGACCTTCATCCGCGGCTTCTACGACCGGCTGGCCGGTATCCGGCCACTGCCGATTCCCCGGCGCCTCGGAGCGCCCAACTACGATAGTCACTGCCCGTATGAGGTCGTGGATCGCGTCACGGCGCCCCAGGGCCTCGGCATAGTGGACGAGTTCCGTTTCGCGCGCCCGCATGCCGAGCGACCGATGCGCGTGGCAGTGCCCGGGCCCTTGACGCTGCTCATCCCGCTTCGCCGCGGCGGCCCCTATGCCTCCGAGGACAGCCTGATCGCCGACCTCATCGCGCTGGTCAATACTGAGATGAAGGCGCTGGTGGCCGCCGGCTGCGATTTCATCCAGGTGGACGAGCCGAACTACGTCATGGCCGCGGGCAAGCATCGTGTCCTCAAGGGAGAGGCCGGGCCCATGGTTGAGGCACTCAATGCGGCGCTGGAAGGGGTCAGGGCCAAGACGGCTCTGCATGTATGCTTCGGAAACGCGCACAACAACTCCTTCGCATCTCCACGGCACTATCGGCCACTGTACCCTCGGCTGCTCGACGCGCGGGTCAGTCAGTTCGTCTTCGAGTACGCGAACCGCGAGATGAGCGAGATCGGGCTCTGGAGCGAGTTCCCGACGGACAAGGAGATCGCTGTCGGGGTGGTCGACGTCAAAGCCTTCCACGTGGAAACGCCGGCCGAGATTGCCGGGCGGGTGCGCCTCGCGCTCGAGCACGTTCCCGCCGAGCGCCTCTGGCTCGTGCCGGACTGCGGGCTATGGGAGACGCCGCGCTGGGTTGGAGTCGCCAAGCTTCGCGCCATGGTCGAAGCGGCGCGCATCATCCGCCGAGAGCTGGGCGTCGCGTGACGCGCCCGTCGCGCATCAGTCGGGCGCGTATCGTGGAGCAGCTCAAGATCGCCGCTCGCAAGGGGGATCGCACGGCGCTCACGCTGGCGACCGAGCAGATGAAGACGCTGGCCTACTCGCCGAGGTACTGGGACAAGTATCTGGAGCTTCTCGCGAATCCGCTGGCGCGCCTCGTCGATCTCCTGGTGATCAAGCAGGGAGACAAGATCGCGCATCAGAAGGGCTGGAAGCGGCCCAAGCGGGAGCGGCCGCAGGCCAAGGTGACGGCGCGCGGTGGCAAGGCCGCAGGGCGGGCGAGCCGCAAGCGTGCGAGCGCCGGATCGGCGCAGGCCTCTCTCTTTCCTGACCCGCCGTCCTGACGCGGGTGGCCGGCGGTGTCCCCCGAACGGCGGCCGGCCGTGGTAGAGTACCCCCCTAGGGTATGCGGGTACTGGCTCGGCAATGACACGGAGCGCGCGGGCAGGGGTCTTGCTGGGAGTCACCGTGGTGGCGGTGGCGGCGGTCAATCTCGTTCCGCCCATGCCCCAGGATCCCGCCTACCATCGTTTCGCCGACACGCGGACACTGGGGAGCATTGCCAATGGCTGGAACGTGCTCTCGAACCTGCCCTTCCTGGTAATCGGGCTGTACGGGCTGCGTCGGGTGCTGGCGGCGACCGCCGGCACGGTGGCGTCGCCTTTCGCCGAGCCGCGCGAACGATGGCCGTATGCCCTGTTCTTTGCCGGCGTCGCACTCGCCGGCGTGGGCTCCGCCTACTACCATTGGGCGCCCGACACCGCGCGGCTCTTCTGGGACAGGCTGCCCATGACTGTCGGTTTCATGGCGCTCCTGGCTGCGATGGTCGCCGAACGGGTGGGTGTCACACCCGGGCTCATGGCGCTGGGCCCGATGCTCGCCGCCGGCGTCGGCAGCATCGTCTACTGGCGCGCGGGCGAGATCCACGGCGCCGGCGACCTGCGGCCCTATGCACTGGTCCAGTTCCTGCCGGGGCTCCTGATACTGCTCATGCTGGGGTTCTGCCCGGCGCGTTACACTCAGGGCGGCGTCATCGTAGGCGTGCTCGCCATCTATGGCGCCGCCAAGATCTTCGAAGCCCTGGACGGGCCGATCTTCTCAATGGGATATCTGCTGAGCGGCCACACGCTCAAGCACCTGGCGGCGGCTCTCGCAGCCTGGTGGGTGCTGAAGGCCCTCGACACCAGGCGGCCGGTGGCCGCGGAGGAGCGGACGTGATCGACGGCGAGACGCGGGGAAAGGTCCTCCGCCGGCTGCGGCGCATCGAGGGGCAGGTGCAGGGGATCCAGCGCATGGTCGAGGAGGACAAATACTGCGTGGACATCCTGCTCCAGCTGACGGCGGTGCAGGGCGCCGTCGAGCAGGTGCAGCGGCTCCTCCTCGGGCGGCACATCGAATCCTGCGTCGCCGATGCTATTCGCTCGGGCAGCACCCGAGACCGCCAGAAGAAGATGGACGAGCTGCTCGAGGTCTTCTCGCGCTTCGGAGGGCGCTGAGTCGTGCCGACCACCGCCGAGCGGACCCGACTCGACTTCCCCGTCAAGGGCATGCACTGCGCCGGCTGCGTCGCCAAGGTCGAGCGGGCGCTGCGCGGCGTGGGCGGCGTGGCCGAGGCCAATGTCAACCTCGCGACCGAGCGGGCGACGGTGTGGGTCCATCCGGGCTCGGCCGGCCTGCCGGTACTGAGGCAGGCGGTCGAAGGCGTCGGGTACACCGTCCCGGCCGAGACGGCTCGCACCGCGGAGTCGGATGAGAGCGATCGGGCGGCCAGGGCTGCCGAAGACCGCCGGCTGCGTCTCAAGGCATGCGTCGGCGCGGCGCTGTCGCTGCCCGTGCTGGTCGGCAGCATGCACGAGATCTTCCGGTGGGCTCCGGACTGGCTCGCGAATCCCTGGTTCCTCTGGGCACTGACCACCCCGGTGCAATTCTGGGTCGGCGGGCAGTTTCACGCGGGATTCATCCGGGAGCTGCGTCACCGATCGGCCAGCATGGATACGCTGGTATCGCTCGGCACCAATGCCGCCTACTTCTTCAGCGCGGCCGTCACCCTCTGGCCGCACGCCTTCATGGCCGCGGGCGCCATGCACTACTTCGAGGCCTCGGCGCTCCTCATGACCTTCCTCGTGACGGGCCGCTGGCTCGAGGCGCGGGCCCGCGGCGGGACCTCCGAGGCCATCCGACGCCTCGTTGCCCTGGCACCGCGAACGGCGCGCGTCGTGCGCGCCGGCCGTGAGGACGATGTCCCGATCGCGGATGTCGTGGTTGGCGACCTCCTGCGCGTGAGACCGGGCGAGCGCGTGGCCGTGGACGGGGATGTCGTCGAGGGCGCCTCGAGCGTCGACGAGTCCATGCTGACGGGAGAGAGCCTCCCGGTGACGAAGGAGCCCGGCTCGAGCGTGGTCGGGGGCTCGGTCAACCGCACCGGCAGCTTCACCTTTCGGGCCACGCGCGTCGGCGCCGCGACGGTGCTGGCGCAGATCATCCGCCTGGTGGAGGAGGCGCAGGGCTCGAAGGCTCCGATCCAGCGCCTGGCCGACCGCGTCGCCGGCGTCTTCGTCCCCGTCGTGCTCGTGATCTCGGCGCTGACCTTCGGCGTGTGGCTCTGGCTTGGGCCTTCGCCGTCGTTCGTGCACGCGCTCACCAATGCGGTTGGAGTCCTCGTGATCGCCTGCCCCTGCGCCATGGGGCTGGCGACGCCCACGGCCATCATGGTGGGCACTGGGCGCGGCGCCGAGCTGGGCGTCCTCGTCCGTAACGCCGCCGCCCTCGAGCTCCTGCACAAAGCCTCAGTCGTCGTCTTCGACAAGACGGGGACGCTGACGGCCGGGCGGCCCACGGTCACCGACGTGGTCGTCGCACCCGGCATCGCCGCCGACGAAGTGCTGGCGCTGGCGGCTGCGGCCGAGCAGGGCTCGGAGCATCCGCTCGGCGAGGCCATCGTCTCCCACGCGAAGGCGCGGGGGCTCGCCATGCCCGTCGTCAGCGGGTTCAGCGCGGTGCCCGGCCAAGGCGTGGAGGCACGGGCGCCTGACGGTCTTATCTTGCTTGGCAGCGCGCGCCTGATGACGGCGCACGGCGTGGACGTGAGCGCGCTCGAGCCGAAGGCGCGGGAGCTTGCCTCGGCCGGCAAGAGCAGCGTCTTCGTGGCATTCAATGGTCGCGCGCAAGGTCTCGTGGCGGCCGCCGACACCCTCAAGCCGGAAGCGTCCCAGGTGGTTGCGTCGCTCCGTGGCCTCGGACTCGAGGTTGTCATGCTGACCGGTGATGGCCGGCTCACCGCGGAGGCCATCGCCCGCGAAGCCGGTATCGAGCGCGTCCTCGCCGAGGTGCTTCCCGACCGGAAGGCGGAGGAAATCAAGCGGCTCCAGTCCGATGGCAGCGTGGTTGCCATGGTCGGCGACGGAATCAACGACGCCCCGGCCCTGGCCCAGGCCTCCGTTGGCATCGCCATGGGCTCGGGAACCGATATCGCCATCGAGGCCGCCGATGTGACGCTCATGCGTAGTGACCTGAACGGCGTGGTCGCGGCCGCGCTGCTTTCCCGACGGACCATACAGATCATCCGCGAGAACCTCGCCTGGGCCTTCGGCTACAATCTGCTCCTGGTGCCGGTGGCGGCTGGCGTGCTGTACCCGCTCTGGGGAATCACCTTGTCGCCGATTCTTGCGGGAATGGCCATGGCGCTGTCGTCCGTGTCGGTGGTTACGAATAGCCTCCGTCTGCGCCGCTTCGAGGCGCCCTTCGCGCCGAGGTCACGATGATCGACTCGCCCTGCCTCGACGGCCGCGGTCGGTACGAGCGAATCACGGAAGGCTGGGTGGATAACACGCACCTCGACGCCCTCACTCACACCGTTCAGATCGGCGATGACGACCTTCGGGTGGAGCTCAGCGCCGTCTGCACGCCCTCGCCGGGCTACGAAGTACGCTCGGCGAGCGCGCGCGCCCTGGCCGGCGATGTGGATCCTACAGTCGTGGGGCGTTTCGGGGAGCTAGGCGGCGCCAGGATGGTGGCCGGCTTCACGCGGCGCCTGACGGAGTTGGCCGGCTCCGGGCCGGGCTCAAGGTTCCTCGTCGACGCGGGGATCGAGGTGGCGCGCCTCGCGCGGCAGGTGGTCAAGCTCCCGCGCGAGGCGACGACGCATCTGGCCGCGGGGGGCGCCCGCGCCTGCTGGGAACTCGACAGCGCGAGCTGGATCGATCTGCCCGGCTCGTGCTTCACCTACAGCGCGAACGGCCGCGCTCTGCTCGACACGCGGGAGGTTACGACGCCGATGGCTGTGGACCTGTATAGTCCGCCGCCCGCGGCGCGTCGGCTGTTCGTGCGCAAGAAGGTCATGCGGCTTGTTCGCACCTACCCGCGCCTGCATCTCTTTCACTCGATGCACGACAATGTCCACGGCTTCGACATCCACTACGCCATCGACCTCGAGACAGGCACCGTGGCGGCGGCCGATTCGATCACTTCGCGGCTGCCCTACGAGGGCATCTGCACGGAGCCACAGGCCCGGATCGACGCTCTTGTCGGCCAGCCAGTCGACGCCGGACTGCGCAAGCGCATTCAGAGCATGCTGGGCGGCGAGCAGGGCTGTGCCCAGCTCTACGATATGACGGCCGACCTTCTAAAGCTTTTGAGCCTCTAGCGCAGGGGAGCCCCATGGACATCCGCACCGAGATGGAGTCGCTGCCGACCGCCGACGGTCTCATGCCTGCCTATCTCTGCCAGCCTGTGGGCACGGGCCCCCATCCCGCCGTCATCGTCGTCATGGAGGCTTTCGGCCTCAACGCCCATATCAAGGATGTCGCAGAGCGCATCGCGCGGGAAGGGTACGTGACGATCGCGCCCGATTTCTTCTACCGCTTCGGCAGCCCCATCGTGCCGTATGACGATGTCCCTCGCGCCATTGGCTATATCCAGAAGTTCGATTGGTCGGCGCTCATGGCCGAGATGGGTGTGGTCATCCACCACCTGAAGAGCCGGCCTGAGGTGCGCGCCGACCGTCTCGCCGTCACCGGGTTCTGCGTCGGGGGCACTATCGCCTTCCTGACGGCCTGCCGGCACGCGGCGGCCATCAAGGTCGCCGTCTCCTTCTACGGTGGCGGTATCGGCGCCGACACGCCGGCGGCACCGATCAATCTCGCGGACCGGCTGCAGTGTCCGATCCTCTGCTTCTTCGGCGACGCGGACAAGATGATCCCGATGGACCAGGTCCGGCGGATCGATGAAACGCTCAAGCGGCACAAGAAGATCGCCGAGGTGAAGGTCTACAAGGGGGCCGGACACGGGTTCTTCTGCGATGACCGGGCATCCTACGACCCGGCTGCCGCTCAGAGTGCTTGGGACACGACTCGGTCATGGTTATCTAAATATCTGAAATAAAAGACTAAAATCTCCGCTATGGGAAATAACCTGGCTGATGGGTTGTAATTGTACCAACTGATTGGTACAAACTTAGCCCATGGGGCGCGGAGATGGTTCGATGCTGACCGAGACCAAGAGCGCCAAAGGGGCGGCGACGAGGAATCAGATCCTCGATGCGGCCGGCCGCTTGATTCACCTGCGGGGCTACCACTGCACCTCGCTCGACGATGTCCTCCGCGACAGCGGCGTGGGCAAGGGTAACTTCTACTACCACTTCAAGAGCAAGGAAGAGCTGGGCTACGCCATCATCGAGAGGCTGGTGCGCGGCTTTGTCGAGCGCACCCTCGAGCCGGCCTTCGCCGATCCAGAGGCTGACCCGGTGGTCCAGATCCACGGCTTTCTCGACCGTGTCCTCGACAGTCAGCGCCAGCGAAATTGCATCGGCGGCTGCCCCATGGGCAACCTCGCCTCCGAACTGTCCGACGTCCACGAGGGCTTCAGGAAGCGGCTCGCCGAAGTCTTCGTCGCGTGGCGCGTGACGATCGCTCAGGCGCTCCGGAGAGGTCAGGCAGCGGGTCGGCTCAGCGGCGACTGCAATTCCGAGGGGGCGGCCCATTTCCTCGTCGCGGCCATCGAGGGCGCCATTCTCATGAGCAAGGTGACGAAGGACATCGTGGTGATGGAGCGGTGCGTCGACGAGCTCAAACAGCACCTGACTCTGTACTCCACATCCCGAGCGAACGACTTCTTGCGTGCCCCGCGCCTCGGGGCCCTGGAGAGTTACGATGAGCGTGCCACAGGCTGAAGCGACGACCGGGTCCGCCGGGCGTATCCCGGCCGGGGCTCCGCGCGTCGACCGCGACGCAGCTCTTGTGGAGGGGTTGCGTCGTGGTGATCCGAGCGCGCCCGAGCTCCTGCTCGACACCTACGGTGACCGCGTCTATCGCCTGGCCATACGCATCACCGGCAATGAGCAGGACGCCGAGGAGGTGGTCCAGGACGCGCTTTGGACCGCCGCCCGCAAGATCGGCATGTTCAAGGGCGAGTCGGCCTTCGGTAGCTGGGTGTATCGGATCACGGCCAATACCGCCTACCAGAAGCTGCGCGTGCGGAAGACCCGGCGACACGAAGTGCCGTGGGCCGATATCCGGCCGGCCTTCGATGACGAGAACCACCACTCCCAACCCATCGCGGATTGGTCCGGCAAGGTGGAGGAGCCGGCGCTTCAGGCCGAGCTCCGCACGGTGCTCACCACTGCAATCAACGATTTGCCGGCCGACTACCGGACGGCCTTCCTCATGCACGACGTCGAGGGCCTGTCGAACCCGGAGATCGCCGAGTCTCTGCATCTGAGCCTGCCCGCGGTGAAGTCTCGCGTTCACCGCTCGCGCCTCTTCCTTCGAGAGCGTCTCTCCCGTTACATGGAGGCGGCATGACCGCACGCGCAAAGGTGGATGGCCGCTGGATCGCCGATTTCCGGTCGCGCTACGACGCGTGGTGGCCCGGGGCCGCGCCGCTCATCGACAAACACGACTACGCTTCGGCCTTCAAGACGTATCCTTGGCCTGCCTTCACCGAGACGTTGTGGGCCCCGGTGACGAAGCCGCTCGGGGCCTCGCGAATCGGCGTGGTCACCACGGGAGGCCTCTACCGCGCCGGCCACGACGGGCCCTTCGACGGCAAGGCGCCCGATGGCGACTGGAGCTTCCGGGCGATCCCCGCCGAGACCCCGATCCAGACGCTCGCCATCTCGCACGAGCATTTCCCTCACGAGACCGCCCAGGCGGACATGAACACGATCTTCCCGCTGGACCGGCTCCGCGAGCTCGAAGCCGGCGGCGAGATCGGAGGTCTCACGTCCACGCACTACAGCCTGATGGGCTACTGCACGCGGGCGGCCGACGTGGCCGAGGCCATGGCGCCCGAAATCGCCTCGCGGCTCAAGGCCGAGGGCGCGGACGCGGTTCTCGTCGTACCCGTCTGACCCATCTGCCACCAGTCCGGCGGACTGGTGCAGCGCGAGATCGAGGCCTGGGGCATCCCAACCATCTCCCTTTCGAACAACCCAGGAGCAACCGGCCGCGTCATGCCTCCCCGCTGGGCGCATGTGCGCTTCCCTCGCGGCAGCATGCTGGGCGAGCCGGGCAACCACGACAAGCAGATGGCCGTCCTGCGCGATACGCTCGCCGCGCTCGCGTCCATCGCGACTC
>Ga0315278_10004239_pt1 | contig 12920 bp, 9 predicted proteins | sample YL17G06_0_MG_FD_203880 | JGI IMG/M metagenome (GOLD analysis project Ga0315278, IMG submission 203880) | Sediment microbial communities from Yellowstone Lake, YNP, Wyoming, USA - YL17G06_0 | ecosystem: Environmental > Aquatic > Freshwater > Lake > Sediment | place: USA: Wyoming | collected...
CGACTTCGTCTGGCAGAGCGGCGGCGAAGGCGTACTCAAGTATCAGAAGCGCAACGTATTCGGCTTCTCGCTCGATTTCGCCGAGGACGTGACCAAGTCGAACTGGGGCATGGAGGCGAGCTGGATCGCCAACAACCCCTTCACGAACAATGACTCGTTCGCCGGTGTGACCCAAAGCGACACGCTCAACCTGACGGTTTCGGTGGATCGTCCGACCTTCATCAACTTCCTCAACCCGGGGCGGACCTTCTTCTTCAACTCCCAGGTCTTCTTCCAGTACATCACGAGCTACAAGGATGGTTTCACGGTCAACGGTCCCTTCAACATGCTCGGGACCTTCACGATCCAGACCGGCTACTTCCAGGACCGGCTGCTGCCCGGTGTGACGTTTGTCTACGACCTCAACTCGCGCTCTGGCGCCGCGTTGCCGCAGCTCACCTATCGCTTTACCGAGAACTTCTCGGCGTCGGTGGGCATGAACTTCTTCTTCGGGCGCTTCGAGACCGTGGACACCCCGATCGCACCGCTCGGCGTGATCGGCAACGAGGCGGGCCGCGATGCGTACAAGGACGGCGCCGAGAACGCGTTGGCTGTCGTACGCGAACGCGACGAGGCCTACCTCCGCCTTCGGTACACGTTCTAACGGATCGGTTCCGGTGCGACCGCGTGCAAGCGCGGTCGCACCGACCAGCCACGATGCGTAACCTATCCCGCCTCGTCGTTCCCGTCTTGATGGTCTTCTGCTTTGCGTCGGCTGCTCACGCCATCGACTTCGGCAAGCGCTTCTCGATCCACGGCTACGCCGAGACGCAGTTTCGGATGCTGGCCGCCAACTACCACCCGGACAACGCGAACCTCTCCCAGTGGATGAACGTGCTCAACCTGGAGTTCGAGGGTGACCTCGCGCCGGGCGGCATCGGACCCCTCGATTCGCTCTCGGTCTTCAGCCGCGTGCTCGTCCGCTACGACTGCGTCTACAACGGCTGCGGCATGGTGCCGAGCTGGCGCTACGCGGGCGACCGAGCCAGCCGCGCGCCGCGCAACCTCACGACCGGTCGCACGAATCCGTACAACGGAACGCTGCTGATACCCGGCAAGACGCCCGAGCACATCGAACGCGACAACGAGCTGGTCGACTTCTTCGTGATCCCGCCCTTCGACGCGCTGCGTGCTCTCGGCGCGACGAATCTGGATGCGACGTTCGAGCCGATCGGGGACGCGCGTTTCGCGATCAAGGACGTCGCTTCCTCCATCGGCAACGGAATATTCCCGCTGGGCCCGTGGCATCCTTCGACGAAGATCGACCCGACTGGCAGTCTCGCGAGCGTGCCCAATCGAACCTCGGCGCTTCCGCTGCGGCCCGAGGTTCCGGACATCGGGGGCGGCCTCGAACCGCACGGGCTTTTCATCCCGTCTGTGCCGTTCACCGAAGATCACGGGGACCTCTCCAATTTCGAGCAGAACTACAACCAGAACGAGCTGGCCTGGCATCACACCGACAGCCAGGACGAGCGCGAACTGAAGGAGCTCTACTTCGACGCCGAGATGCTGGAGGGGCGGCTCTGGTTGCGGGTTGGCAAGCAGTCGATCGTGTGGGGCAAGACAGAGCTGTTTCGCACGACGGACCAGTTCAACCCGCAGACACTCGCGCTCTCGTCGCTGCCGTCACTCGAGGAATCACGCATCGCGCTGTGGTCCGCGCGGGCCACCTACTCGTTCTACGACGTCGGTCCGCTCGAGGATGTGCGCCTCGAAGTCGCCGCGAACCTCGATGACTACGAACCCGACGAGTTCGGTCGTTGCGGTCAGCCCTACACGATCTGGTTGGTATGCGGAAAGACCTTCGGGCTCTGGAGCCATGGCTTCGCCGGCATCGGCCTCGCCGGGGAGCGACATCCGCCGTCTTTCTGGGAGTCGCAGAAGGGCCTCGAGTTCGGCGCGCGCGTGGAGTTCCGCTGGGATCGCTTCTCCTTCCAGGTGTCCGACTTCTGGGGCTACGACGACGTGCCGACTGTCGACTCGTTCTACGAGTACGGGCGCAACGTCGATCCGACGACGGGTCGTCCGCTCGACGTACACGGCGACCCGCTGCTGCCCACCCAGTCCGCCGACTCGATCTTGCGTCTGCATCCAAGCAACCGGCAGCTCTTCGACGTGATCTGCTCGGCGACCGTGGGCGTCGCTGCGTCCGTCAGTCCGGATCTCGCCGACAATTGCCTGCTCGACGTCGTGAACTCGCAGGCTTCGTTGGCTGCTGTGCAACCGTTCAACATCACGCCGGCGGTCGCGCTGAGCGTTGCGCTGACCGGAAACCAGATTGGCCGATTCGTAGCCGGCGCTCTCGCGCAGGTTGGGACGCTGCCACCCGGCTCGATGGTCGAATTGAACAAGGATCCCGGAGATGGGACGGGAGGCGGCTTCTTCGGGCAGCAAGGAATCGGGGCTTATCTAACGGATCAGCAGGAGGGGTTGCTCGGTTGCGGATCCTTCTACGGAACGGATTGCGACGTCGACGGCATCGATCTGTTCAACGCCGAGGCGAGCGTACTGCTCCAGGCATTCCCGCAGTTCGAAGTCGGCGGACCCGTCGCGACGCGCTTCGTGAACGGCCAGAGCGTGACGCTGCCCGGTGCGCGCGGCCCGAGCAACCCGCTCTACGACCCGCTCGTCGACGGCTGCACGAGCATCGCGGACAACCCGCTCTGTGCGTTTTCGAACGGTGGGAGCGGCGCGCGAACGCTCGTCGATCCGAAGACCGGCCAGCGTTTCGGGAACGAGTTGGGCGCCGCGTCCTATAACTTCCTGATCCTACTGGCGTCGCTCGGCGCCGGGGGCGGCACTGATCCCGGCTGCGACGTGAATGAGCCGTTCACCTGCCAGTTCGTGCGCGGCGTGTTCGGCATCGCCGGTGCGCGTCGCCCCGACATCCGCGCGGGCGGCAACGGCAACTTTGGTCGGCGCGACTTCATTTGGGCAGGCGGCTCGGAACTTCAGCTCCGCTACCTGAAGCGCAATGTGCTCGGTCTGGCGACCGACTTCGCGCACGACGGCACCGGTACCAACTGGAGCTTCGAAGGCACCTGGATCGCCGGCCAATCGTTTCCGATCGCGAGCGAGCAGCGAGGCTTCGGGAAACGCGACAGCTACAACCTGACGATCTCCGTCGACCGTCCCACCTTCATCAACTTCCTGAACCAGAACCGCACGTTCTTCTTCAACAGCCAGATCTTCCTGCGCTACATCGACGGCTACGAAGGCAACGGCGAGTTCGGCGTGCACGGGCCGTTCTCGGCGCTCGGCACGCTGTCGGTCTTCACCGGCTACTTCCAGGATCGGCTGCTGCCGGCGGTCACCTGGGTGCACGATGTCGCGTCGGTGTCGGGCGGCGTCGTCGCGCAGCTCACCTATCGCTTCAGCCAGGATTTCTCGACGACGATCGGGATGGCCAGCTTCTACGGCGACCCGGACGAGCGCGCGCTCGCGCAGAGTCCCGCTGTCCTCACCAACCAGGGCGGCGACTACAAGGCCAATCTCCGCTACGACGGCCTCTCCGCCATCGCCGAACGAGACGAATTCTTCCTCTCGATCCGATACACGTTCTGAGGAGAAAGGGGACGGTCCTCGATGCGACCGAAGTGTGGACTGGAGGGACGGACCTCGCGCAGGTGTGTCCCTCGAGTCCACAGCCAGTCCTCGAGGAGGACCGTCCCCTTTCTCCTCGCTAACGGCCGTGGGTGAGGGCGTCGACGGTGGCCATTTTGCGGAGTTGGTCGGGATCGACGGGGTTCGAGACGGTGTCGTAGGACTCCCGACGCCAGCCGGAGCGGCCGCTCGCGACGTCGAGGAACACCGCTGCGACCGGATCGAAGACAGCGACCGCGCCGCGCTCCGGCCATTCGGGATAGTTCGGAAGGTCGCCGCTCCAGCGGTGCACCAGGATGCCGAAGTCGAGCATCAGGTGATTGGGGCGCTCCGAGATCAAGTAGAGCGGCTGTCCCGTTTGCCAGTCGATCCAGACCCGCACGTAGCCGACATCGTCCACCACCTGCCGCGCGCGACCTTCGAGGACGACGGCCCAGCGCACGTCCCAGCGATCGGTCGCGACCGAGAGCCCGCTCGGTCCGTAGTTGCGGTCAGGGCTCACCGGGTAGCCGGGCACGTTGGCGTTCAGCGGCGCGAGCACTTCGCGCTCGCCGACCAGCCGCCACTCATATGCGTTGGGGCGGATCGCCAGGCCGACGAAGCCGCGCCGCAGATTCTCGGTGGCGGAGATCGAGAGACCTGCCGTCGGCTGGATCGAGCCGGCCGGCCCGTATTGATTCGAGCCGAACGGGACGCCGCCACCGCCCGCGTCGACGCCCGCGACCAGATATCGCGGCGCGTAGAGACCGTCGACCCAGGAGGTCGCAGCGCGCCGCACCTTCCGCATCGTAGGCACGTAGACGAAAGTGTCGTCGGGCTCCTTGAATCGTTTCGCAGCTTTGTCGGGACGAAACTGGCGCCAGGCGAGATGCCGGGCGTCGAACGGCTCGTCGAAGTTCCCGCCGGCAACCCACGAGTTGCTGCCGCCCGCGGAAGCTTCGTAGTCGCTCTCTGGCAGATCGGCTCGGTGCGAGGTGCGGATGAAGAAAAAGCTGCCCGTGTAGGTCTGCGGGGTACCGAGCCCGGCGGGCAGGTCGAAGATGCGGAAGCTGCCCACTGCGCCCGCGCCGCGATCGCGCTCTTCGAAGTTCCAAGCCCATTTCACGGGCGCGTCGGGCTTGCTCATGTCGATCGAGTCGGCCGGGAAGGGCCGGCCTGCCTTGTAGTCGAGCAGGTTGCCGTCGTCGTCCACGCGGGTCTTGCCGGCGTGCTTCGCGGTCGCGGTCTGATAGGCGGGCGAGGGCGGGTAGTCGCGATGGCAGCCGCCGATCTCGAGACGCATTCCCTCGTAGAAGAAGGTGTCGCGGTTCCTCCAGAGTTCCGGCGGGAGCAGTCGTTCGAGCACGAGCAGATCGCTCATCGCGAGCGCCTGGCCTTCATGCAGCAGCGGCGCGACGGCGTCCTCGCTCGCGGCGGATCCCGGCGCACGCGCGAGCTGCGGGCAGGTGCCCGGCGCAGGAGGACCGGCCTGCGCGACCGCGTGCGGCAACAGCGCGATCGCGAACGCGATACCACGCGATGCGCCCCGAGACCATCGTTGCATCCGAGCGGATCGCGTCACGTTGCTGTCCCCTTGTCGCGCCGGTTGCGGGCTCTGGCGGCCGCTATCGTACCCGCGACGTCGCTATGCCGGGAGGTCGCCTCTGCGCCGCTCGATCGGATTGCCGCTGACGATCGGCATCGTGCTGGTGCTGCTGGCGCTCACGCTAGCGGTTGGCTGGAACATTCTGGTCGTCCGCGGCGTCGGCGACGTCCGGCAGGTGGCCGAGCGACTCTCGAATACGCACTGGGTGCTGCTCTCGCTCGGCTCGCTGTTCTACGCACTGCTGATCGCCGGTCTCACGCTGCTCTGCGCGTGGCTCGTCCGAGAAATGCGCCACAGTCAGCGCCAGCAGGCGTTCCTCGACGCGGTGACGCATGAAATGAAGACGCCGCTCGCGTCGCTGCGGCTCTACCTCGACACGCTCGATCGCCACGACCCCGACGCCGCGCAGCGCGCGCAGTTCCTTGGCCGGATGCGCCAGGACGTCGCACGGCTCGAGCGCACCGTCGATCAGGTGCTCGCAGCTGCGCGGGCCGCACGCGCCCGGCGCCCGCGCCGCGAGCCGATTGCAATTCGTGAGCTGCTCAGCGCCTGCGCTCACGAGGTGCGCGACCAGTATGACCTGCCGCCCGAATCGCTGCGGCTCGACGTCGAGGGCGATCCCGTCGCGCTCGGCGAGTTTCAGGAGCTGTCGCTGGTGTTTCGCAACCTGATCGACAACGCGGTCAAGTACTCGGGCGCAACGGTGGACGTGCGGGTGCGCGCGGCGGCTGACCCCGACGGCGGCGTTCGCGTCGAGATCGACGACCGGGGCGTCGGCATCCCGCGCCAGGAGCTGCGCCGCATCTTCCAACCGTTCTATCGCGCCGGCGTCGAAGCGCAGCGTCGCGTCAAGGGGCTCGGCCTCGGCTTGTTCATCGTGCGCTTCCTGGTGCGCCGCCAGGGTGGCAGCGTCGAGGCGCAGAGCGCCGGGCCGGGACTCGGGTCGCGCTTCGTCGTGAAACTGCGCGTCGCCACTTCGCAGCAGTCGCCGGTGCGCAGCGCGCCGCTCGCAGCAAAGTAGTCGCGCATGTCCAACATCCTCGTCGTCGAGGACGAGAATCACATCGCCGAAGGCCTGCGCTTCAACCTCGAAGCGGAGGGTCACGAGGTCGAGGTCGCGCCCGACGGCCGCAGTGCCAGCGATGCGCTGCTGGGTGGACCGCGTCGTTTCGATCTGGTGATCCTCGATCTGATGCTGCCCGAGATGAGTGGCATCGAGGTCGCGCGCCGGGTGCGTGCCGCGGGCAACTTCGTGCCGATCCTGATGCTCACCGCGAAGGACGATCCGGGCGACGTCGTGCGCGGCATCGAGGAAGGCGCCGACGACTACCTCACCAAGCCCTTCGTGCTCGATGAGCTACTCGCCCGCGTGCGCGCGCTGTTGCGCCGTCGCCGCTGGGACGCGCCAGGCGACGCCGCTCCGCGCGCGGTGGAGTTCGGCGCCGTGAAGGTGCGTTTCGACCGCTTCGAGCTCGAGGGTCCGCGCGGCAAGATTGAACTCACCACGCGCGAGGCCGCGCTGCTGCGCGCGCTCATCGAGCGCGAAGGCCGCGCCGTGCCGCGCGGCGAACTGCTCGAAGTCGTCTGGGGACTGCGGCCCGAGACCAAGACGCGCGTCGTCGATACCTTCGTCGCGCGGCTGCGGCGCTACGTCGAGAACGATCCCGCGAACCCGGTGCACATCCTCTCCGTGCGCGGACATGGCTACAAGTTCATCCGGTAGCGCTTGGGCGCTTGCCTCGCACAGTCGCGGGCGCGAAGCTCTGAAAATGAGCGAGCCTCTTCGCTGGCATGTGCGGCCGCGGCTGCGCGATCCGCTGCTCGTGCTCTCGTTCGAGGGTTGGAACGACGCCGGCGAATCCGCCAGCACCGCCGCGCGCTATCTCGCCGACCAGGTCGGCGCCGCCCCGCTCGCCGAGATCGATCCCGAACTCTTCTTCGACTTCAGCGTTCGGCGGCCGACCGTCACCGTCGAGGACGGCGTCGTCACCGACTTCGAGTGGCCGCTCTCCCGTTTCCTCTACGCTGCAGCCGATGAGGCGCACGAACTCGTGATCGGCATCGCCATCGAACCGCATCTGCGCTGGCAGCTCTTTGCCGACCAGGTGCTCGCGCTCGTCGATCGACTCCAGATACGCCGGACGGTGATGCTCGGCGCCTACCTGGCCGACGTGCTCTACTCGCGCCCCGTCGGCATCACCGCCGTCGCGAGCGATGCCGCGCTGATCGACCGACACGGCCTAGAACCCACTCGCTACGAAGGTCCGACCGGCGTCGTCGGCATGCTCGGCTACCTGCTGCGAGAGCGCGGCATCTCCGTGCTCGCGCTCTGGGCGGGTCTTCCGCACTACATCAACGTCACGCCCAATCCACGCGGCGCGCTCGCGCTGCTGGAACGCGCCGAACCCATCCTCGACGTGAAGCTGGACCTGGATCCGCTGCGCGCCGCCGCGCGAGACTGCGAACAACGCATGTCCCAGATGGTCGCCGAAGACCCCGAACTCAACGAATACGTGCGCGAACTGAAGCGCCGCGAATTCGCGCAGTAGCCGCGCCCAGCAACCCCCTGCTAGAGCTCCACCGACTCCTCGACCAGCATCACCGGAATCCCATCATCGACGGGATACAGGATTCGTCCATCCTCGCGAACCAACGCTTCGACGAGCGCATTCTTCACAGGCTCGCCGCCGCGATTGCGCAGCGTGCCCGAGCTGATCTTGGCATTGATGCTCGCCAGCTCTGGCGCCGTCGCGAGACGGACGGGTTGCTTCGTCTCCGGACAGACGAGGATGTCGACGAGATCGGTCGCGACCTGGGGCATCTCTGCACTCTCCTGTCTAGCGAAGCACGCTCGACGAGTAGTCGAGGATGCGGCGCGCGACGATCAGTTGATTGATCTGCTGCGTGCCTTCGTAGATATCGTTGATCTTGGCGTCGCGCATCCACTTCTCGACCAGCAGCTTCTGCGAATAGCCGACCGGCCCGAGCAACTCGACCGCCTTCTGCGTGATCTTGGTGACCGCAAGCCCCGCCTTCGCCTTCGCCATCGACGCTTCGAGATTGTTGCGCTGACCACGGTCGAGCATCTTGGCCGCGCGCCAGGTGAGCAGTCGCGCCGCTTGCAGCTCCGCTTCCATGTCGATCACGTCGCGCTCGATCGCCGTCTGCTGCGTGGGCGGCGAGTCGTAGCGGATCGCGATGCCCTGGCGCGTCAGCTCTTCCATGACGAAATCGAGCGCCGCGCGGCCGACGCCTACCGCCATCGCCGCGACGATCGGACGGCTGGCGTCGAAGGTCGCCATCGCGCCCTTGAAGCCCTTGTCGCCATCTGATTTTGGATCAAGTCTTTTTACTTCCGCCTTGCCGAGCAGATGGTTGTACGGAATCCGGCAGTCATCGAGCACCAGCGTCGCGGTGTCCGACGCGCGAATGCCGAGCTTCTTTTCGCAACCAACCACCTTGATGCCCTTTGTTCCGGCCGTGACGATGAACGACTTGATGCCGCCGCGTCCCGCCGACTTGTCGACCGTCGCCCACACCACCACGAAGCCGCCTTCGTGACTCAGCGCGGCGTCGCCCGCGGTGCAGAAGATCTTGGTGCCGTTCAGCACCCACTCGTTGGTGTCGTCATCGAGCACCGCGGTGGTCTGGATGTTCGCGGCGTCGGAACCGGCCTGCGCCTCGGTGATCGCCATCGCGCCCCACTTGGGCTTGCCGGTGCGGAACGGCGACAGGAACTTCTCGCGCTGCTCGGGCGTGCCCGCCGCAGCGACCGCCGAACCGCCGAGCAGCGGCGACGGCGACCGCAGATAGAGCCCCGCGTCGCCCCAGCACAGCTCCTCGGTCTGCACGCACACGGTCACCATGCCGTCGCCGGGACCGGCGTCGAGCTTCATGCCCTTGCCGGTCGCGCGGTCCCACATCGGGTTCACGTACTCCCAGGGCATGTCGTGCTCCTGGACATCGTACTTCCGCGACCACGGACGCATGTGGTTGACGGCGATGTCGTGCATCTCTTCCTTGCCGTGGACCGTGCCGGGATTGAGGTCGAAGGAGATTGCCATGGCGCGTCTTTCCTTATGGTCTCGCCGCTCGCTTTTGGCTCGCTACGCGGGATCGTCCTTATGAGGTCTCGCCGCTCGCCTTTGGCTCGCTACGCGGGAAACGGGGTGTGTGCTTCGATCGGTTGGGGGTTCTTTGTTCACGATCAAACGAGCGCGAGCGCTTCGAAGCAGCTGAAGCCTCGGGCGTTGCGTAGGTGCATTTCGGGCAGGTAGTCGCGGATGTAGCCGTGGCCACCAAAGACCTGGATGGCGCCGTCGGCTACGTCGAGCGCGAGGCGCTGGGCCTGGCGCTTCGCGAGCAGCGCTTCGCGTGTCGCGTCCTCGCCGCGGTCGAGTTTCCACGCCGCTTCCCATGCGAGCAGACGCGCGGCGTCGATCTCGATCGCCATGTCGGCGAGCTTGAACGCGATCGCCTGCTTGGTGGCAACCGGCACGCCGAAGACCTGACGTTCCTTCGCGTAGTCGCGCGCCACTTCGAAGGCCGCCCGCGCGACGCCCACCGCCATTGCGGCGAGCGCGACGCGCCCCTGATTCAGCACGCGACGCAGATCCGCGCCTGCGTCGCCACCGAGCTTCGCCGACGCCGGAACGCGTACGCCCGCAAGTTTCAGCTCCGCCGTCGGCAGCGCGAGGATACCCATGTTGCGCTCGGGCTCAGCCGTCAGTCCCGCAGCGCTGCGCGACACCAGGAACGCCTGCGGCGTCCCGTTCTCCGCGGCTACCACCAGCACCGGGTCGGCGCCATCGATCCACGGCACGAAGCACTTGGCGCCGTCGAGGACGTACTCGTTGCCGTCGCGGCGCGCGGTCGTCCTCGGGCGGAACGGATCCGAGTCGAAGCGCGGCTCCACCCACGCGAGCGAACCCGCTACGAAGCGCGCCCCCGCGAAGCGTGCGAGCCCCTTCTTCTGCGCTTCCGTTCCGAATTCCGCAATTGGCAAGGCACAAAGAGCTGGCGACAGGATCGCGAGAGCGATGCTGAGATCGCCGACCGCCAGTTCCTCCGCGACCAGCGCCCCCGTCACAGCAGAGCGTTCGCCGCCGCCACCGGCCGACTCGGGCAGCGCGTTCGCGACGAGTCCCAGCTCGTGCGCCTGCGCGATCACCTTCTCGGGGAGTTGCTTCGATTCGTCGCACTCGCGCGCCTTCGGACGGATCTCTTTCGCCGAGAAGTCACGCACGGTGTCGATGACCAGTTGCTGTTCGTCCGTCGGTTGGAAATCGATCATCTGCTGTCCTTATGGGTCTCGCCGCTCGCCGTTGGCTCGCTACGCGGGAATGGTGGCGCGGAGCTCCGAGCATGGCCCGCGTAGCGAGGCAAAGCCGAGCGGCGACTCCATGAGTTGGCTCGCTACGCGGGAAACGGGGCTCGTCGGCTTCGGTCGATGTGGAGTGCTTCGTCATACGCGCTCGATGATGGTCGCGATGCCCATGCCGCCGCCGATGCACATCGTGACGAGGCCGGTGGTCTTGTCGCGACGCTCGAGTTCGTCGAGCACGGTGCCGAGCAGCATCGCGCCGGTGGCGCCGAGCGGATGGCCGAGCGCGATCGCGCCGCCGTTTACGTTCACGTTGGCGGGATCCATGCCGAGATCGCGCATCACCTTCAGCGGGATCGCGGCGAACGCCTCGTTGATCTCGACGAGGTCGATGTCGGCGAGCGTCATGCGCGCCTTGGCGAGGCAGCGCTGCGTCGCCGGCGTCGGCGCGGTCAGCATGATGATCGGCTCGTCGGCCGCGGTGGCCATCGCGACGAAGCGGGCGCGCGGCCGGAGCCCGTGCGCGTTCGCGTATTCCGGCGACGCCACCAGCACCGCGCCAGCGCCGTCGACGATGCCCGACGAATTGCCGGCGTGGTGGACGTGGTTGATGGCCGAGATCTGCGGGTATCGGGACAGCGCACGCTGATCGAGCGTGCGCGTGTCGCCCTTCGGCACGTAGGCGCCCTGGCCCTCGAAGGACGGCGCGAGCTTTGCGAGCGACTCCGCGGACGTACCCGCGCGCGGGAACTCGTCGCGATCGAGCGCGATCTGGCCCGCAGGGTCGCGCACCGGGACGAGGCTCTTGTCGAAGCGGCCCTCCTTCTGTGCAATCGCGCAGCGTTCCTGGCTCTGCGCGGCGAAGCGATCGAGATCTTCGCGGCTGAATCCTTCCAGCGTCGCGATCAGATCGGCCGAGATCCCCTGCGGCACCAGCGGATGCATCGCGATCAGATCGGGGTTGTTGCCGTCGAGACCGCCGCCGGTCGAGCCCATCGGCACGCGCGACATCGACTCGACGCCGCCGCCGATCACCAACTCCTGCATTCCGGCCATCACTCCCATCGCGGCGAAGTTCACTGCCTGCTGGCCGGAGCCGCAGAAACGGTTCAACGTGACGCCGCTCGCGCTCTTCGGGTCCCAGCCCGCGGCGAGCACTGCGTTGCGCGCGATGCAGGCGGCCTGATCGTTGACGTCGGACACGCAGCCGGCGACGAGATCCTCGACGTGATTCGGGTCGAATCCGTTGCGGCTCTGCAGTGCCTGCAAGCACTGCGCGAGCAGCGCCTGCGGATGGACTCCCGAGAGTGCTCCGGTGTCCTTCTTGCCCTTGCCGCGCGGCGTGCGGACGGCGTCGATGATCCAGGCTTCGCCCATGGATTTTCCCTCGTTTCGACGGTGAGTTGGGCGATCCCATCGAGTAGGGAAGACGGCCCGGTAGACCAGTCTAGCTGCATCGATTTGGGTGCGCTGCCCCGCAAACCCCCGTTTTGGGTCGCCAACGCGACGCCGAGTCATCTCTTCCGTGCGCCGCACCTCGCTGCACACCGAGGTCCGTAGAGATCGCGTCTACGGTTGACGCCGCGCGGCGAATGGCGCTAAAGAGCTGCCGCCCACGGTCCAAACAGAAGACGCGTCGGCAACGAAGCCGATGAGCGACTGCAACATGCGTGGCTGCAACATGCGTGACCGGGACATTCGGACGTCCACACGCGTTTCGCCGGTCAGCTGTTGATTTGGACCGTTGACTTGGATGGATGGGCCCGAGCATTGGGGGGCGCTTTCGCGTGAGCCCGAACGAGTTCATGTTTCGGAGGGCGAGCCTGATGTTTCGGAGGGCGAGCCGCTTCGCGTTCCGCGTGCGTCGGCGCGCTCTCGAAATGGTGTTAGCCGTTCTCATTGCCGCCGGTCTCGTCTTCGGTCTAGGTAGCCCGGAGCGTGTCGATGCCCAGGCGCCCGCCGCGGCCCCCCCTGCGGCGCCTGCCTACGCGGGCCCCAAGTCGAGTCAGCAGGCCTACGACGCCCAGACCGCTGCGTCAAACCCCGAGACGCCGGGCCCCGTGCAACCCATCGCGTTCAGCCACGCGTTGCACGCCGGCCAATACCAGATCGAGTGCCTCTACTGTCACACCGGCACGGACGAGTCCCGCGCGGCGGGAGTTCCGTCGGTCGAGCTGTGCATGGGCTGCCACGCGCAGTTCGGCGGCGACCTCGAAGGCGTGCAGTCGCTGAAGAAGCTCTGGGACGACAAGCAGCCGATCGAGTGGACGCAGATCTACCGAGTGCCCGAGCACGTCAAGTTCCGCCACAACCGCCACATCTCCGCAGGCGTCGCCTGCCAACGCTGCCATGGTCCGGTCGAGACGATGG
>Ga0315278_10004240_pt1 | contig 12919 bp, 12 predicted proteins | sample YL17G06_0_MG_FD_203880 | JGI IMG/M metagenome (GOLD analysis project Ga0315278, IMG submission 203880) | Sediment microbial communities from Yellowstone Lake, YNP, Wyoming, USA - YL17G06_0 | ecosystem: Environmental > Aquatic > Freshwater > Lake > Sediment | place: USA: Wyoming | collected...
CCTCCGGTGCCGGGCGTCAGGTTATTTCGTTGTCAGGTTATTCTCCGGCGGGATACTTACAAGCAGTCTTGACTGTTTCTTTGTCGCAGCTAGCGTGCGTTAGCAATGTCAGCGACCCCCACCCCGAACGTTCCGGCGCGCGATGTGCGCCCGCGGCGCACCCAGGAAGAGCGCAGCGCCGAGACGCGGGCGCGCCTGCTCGACGCGACGATCGCCTCGCTGGTCGAGGTTGGCTACTCGAGCACCACCACCACGGCCGTCTGCGAGCGCGCCGGCGTCTCGCGTGGCGCGCAGGTGCACCATTTCCCGCGCAAGCAGGCCCTCGTCGTCGCGGCGGTCGCGCATCTGGCCGCGCGCCGCGCCGCCGAGCTGCGTCGGCGGGCGGAAGCAGTGCCGGAGGCGGGCGGCGCCAATCGACTCGACGCGCTCCTCGAGCTGGTGACGGAAGCCTTCGGCGGCCCCCTCTTCGACGCTGCGCTCGAGCTCTGGGTGGCGGCGCGCACCGACGCGGAACTGCACCGCTCGCTCTACCAGTTCGAGCGCCTCGCGGGGCGCGGACTCGCGTCGTTGTGGCGCGAGGTGGCCGGCGATCTCGCCAATCACGAGCGCTTCGACGCGCTGCTCGAACTCACCATGCACATGGCGCGCGGCATGGCGCTCCAGAAGATCCTGCGCAGCGACGACACTGCGCGTCGCCGTCTCCAAGGCCTGTGGCGGGAGATGGCGGGGCAAGCGCTGCGAGGTTCATCGGTCTAGCACGAAACCCCCAAAGGAGAACGCAAAGATGGGTCGCAAGGTCTATGTGATTGGCGTCGGCATGACGAAGTTCGAGAAACCCGGCTCGAAGCAGTGGGATTATCCGGACATGGCGAAGGAGGCGGGCCAGAAGGCGCTCGCCGACGCGAAGATTCCGTACGATGCCGTCGAGCAGGTGGTGGTCGGCTACTGCTATGGCGACTCGACCTGCGGCGAGCGCGCGGTCTACGAGATCGGCCTCACCGGCGTACCGATCTACAACGTCAACAACAACTGCTCCACGGGCTCGACGGCGCTCTTCATGGCCAAGCAGCTCGTCGAGGGCGGCATCATCGACTGCGCGATGGCGCTCGGCTTCGAGAAGATGGAAAAGGGCTCGCTCGGCATCAAGTACACCGACCGCACCATTCCGCTCGACAAGCACATGAAGACGATGGTCGAGCTGCGCGGCTTCGCAAAGGCGCCCGCCGCGCCGCAGATGTTCGGCAACGCCGGTCGCGAACACATGGAGAAGTACGGCACCAAGCCCGAGGTGTTCGCGAAGATCGGCCACAAGAACCACAAGCACTCGGTGAACAACCCGTACGCGCAGTTCCAGCAGGAGTACAGCCTCGAAGACATCCTCAATGCACCGATGGTCTACGAGCCGCTCACCAAGCTGCAGTGTTGCCCGACGTCGGATGGCTCCGGCGCCGCGATCGTCGCGAGCGAGGAGTTCGTGCGGAAGCACAACCTGATGGGCCAGGCGATCGAGATCGCCGGGATGGCGATGGCGACCGACCTGCCCAGCACCTTCGACGAGAAGAGCTGCATCAAGATGGTCGGCTTCGACATGTCACAGAAGGCGGCGCGCAAGGCCTACGAGCAGGCGGGCATCGGCCCGGAGAACGCCCAGGTAATCGAGCTGCACGACTGCTTCAGCGCCAACGAGCTGATCACCTACGAAGCGCTCGGGCTCGCGCCAATCGGCAAGGCCGGCGATCTGGTCGAGAGCGGCGCCACGACCTATGGCGGCAAATGGGTCGTGAATCCTTCGGGCGGGCTGATCTCGAAGGGCCACCCGCTCGGCGCGACCGGTCTGGCTCAGTGTGCAGAGCTGACCTGGCAGCTGCGCGGCAGCGCGGACAAGCGCCAGGTGGCCGGCGCGAAGGCGGCGATCCAGCACAACATCGGGCTCGGCGGCGCTGCCGTCGTGGCGGTGTATCGCAAGCCGGAGTAGCGGCCGCAGCCTCTCTTGGAACGAAGCAGGCCCGGAGGTGGTGACGCCTCCGGGCCTGCGCATTCGAGCGGCGTGCAAACGCAGCTGTCGTTCGAACCACTGGTGCGTCGTGGCGGACGGGCCGGGCTCGGGCTCGTCGTGCTGAGCCTCGCGTATCACCGATCACGGCGTCACGATCGGGAAGCGGCCGTCGCTTTTGTCGAAGAGCGAGAAGAACGAGAGCAGTTCGAGGCGGCTGCCCGTCACCGCGAGATCGTCCGAGAAGATCATCTCGCGCAGGCCGGCCTGCCCGGTCGCCAGTTGCACCAGGAAGTCGCGCGTGAGACGCACCGTCGCGACGGCCGCGGGATCGGCGTCGCGCTGGTGGTGGTGCAGCACGGCGTTCTCGATCTCGACGACGTGTGTCTCGCCGAGATCGGTGAAGACGAAGTTGATCGCGACCTGCTTGCCGTCGGCTTTGGCGGCGTCGAGGCGGGTCGCCAGCGAGTCGAAGAACTCGCCCGCCGGCAGATGGCTCAGCAAGCCCGCCGCGGCGGCGATGTTCGGGCCTCCGCCCTGCACACCGCGGCGCAGTTCCAGCGCGCCCGTCAGGTAGACGTCGCGCCAGGGACCCGACTCGGCCTGGTAGCCGAGCTGGTCGTAGACACCGGCAAGCGCTTCGCGCGCATCCTTGTTTTCCGGCTCCGCGAACACGAGCTGGTTGAGCAGCATCGCGGCCCAGCGGTACTCGCCGCGTTCGGCGGCCTCGCGGCCCTTGCGCAGCACATCGCCGCCACCGCCCATCGCTTCGACGTAGTGCTCGGCCTCTTCGACCGGCGGCAGCGGATTGAGGTGAGCGGGATTGCCGTCATACCAGCCGAGGTACGCCTGGTACACCGCCTTCGTGTCGTGACTCACGGTGCCGTAGTAGTCGCGGATCGCAAACACCGTGCGCAGCGTGGACGGCAACTCGACCGTCTCCGCGATCTCCTCGGGGCCGAGCCCCGCGTTCGCGTGGCGCAGTGTCTGATCGTGGAGGAAGCGATAGACGTCGCGCTGTTTCTTCAGATAGTCGATCACGCGCGCGTTGCCGGTGACCGGCCAGTGGTGACTCGCAAACACCACCTCGGCGTCGCCAAAGCGCTCGATCGCCTCGTCGATGTAGCCGCTCCAGGCGAGCGCGTCGCGCACCTTCGCGCCGCGCAGCGTGTACAGGTTGTGCAGCGTGTGCGACACGATCTCGGCGCCGCACCATGCCTTGCGCTCCGGCAGGTAGAAGGTCAGCTCGGTCGGCGCCTCGGAGTGCGGGACGAACTGGAACACGAAGCGGACCCCGTCGATCGTCAGCTCCTGCCCGGTCCGATCGACGACTTCGGTAGCTTCGAGAATTCCGAAGGTGCCGCGCACGGGCGCCTTGCCGAGCCCCGTGTCGACGTGACCGCGCGGTGAGCGCTCGAGTGGCATCCCATACATGAAGCTCGCGCGGCGACCCATCGCGACACCCGCGAGCACGTTCTCGCTGGTCGCTTCCTCGACGAAGCCGCGCGGCGCGATGATGCGGATGCCGCGTTGCGCAGCCTCTTCCGGCAACACGCCCGCAATGCCACCGAAATGGTCGAGGTGGCTGTGCGTGAAGATCATCGCGACGATCGGCGCGTCGCCGAGATATTTTCGTGCGAGTGCGAGCGCCGCCGCCGCGGTTTCGCTCGCGGTGAGCGGGTCGACGACGATCCACCCGCTGCTGCCGCGGATCAAGCTCATGTTCGCGACGTCGTAGCCGCGCACCTGGTAGACGCCGTCGGTCACCTGGAAGAGACCGTGGACACTGTTGAGCTTCGCCTGGCGCCAGAGGCTCGGGTTCACGCTCGGCGGCGCGTCGCCGGTGACAAAGGCGTACGCGCGAGCTTCCGAGATCGCGTCGCCCGCGGCGTTCTTCACGACGAAGTCCGGATCGCTCGCGACCAGCCCGCGCTGCGCGTCCTCGAAGTCCTGTGGGTCGGCGAGCGGCAGCGCTCCTGCGACGGCAGCATTCGCCACTTCGGTGAAGCGCGTCGGCGCGGTGTTCCCCTGCGCATCGGTACCGGCGCCCGGTACGACGGCCGACACAATGCGTTCCTCGCTGCATCCGGAGAACAGGAGAAGGGCGAGCGAGGTGAGCAAGAGCGCGGATCGAGTTTTCACGAGTTCCCCTCTGTGAGTGGGTGGCGGCGGGCCTGGTGCCGTCGTATGGGGTAGTGAGCGTGCTCGGACGCGGGTGCGTGACCTCATCCCCGCGCGAAGAACAGCCAGTTCGTCTCGGTTTCGCCGACCACGCCGTTCTCGAAGTGCACCGGCTCGACGCGGACTTCGCGGAAGACGCGACGGAGCGCGCGCTCGAAAGTCGCGCTGTCGGCGTACGACCATACGCCGAGCACGCCGGCATCCGCGAGGTGTCGCTTCGCCAACGTCAGTCCCTCCTCGGTGTAGAACGAAGCGTTCGCGTCGCCGAGTTGCTCGTCGGGGGAATTGTCGACGTCGATCAGGATCACGTCGTAGCATCGCGCGGGTGGAGTCGCGAGCCGGTGATAGACGTCCCCCTCGATTGCGGCAAAGCGCGGATCCGCCGTTAGCTCGGCGGCGAGTGGCACGAGGCCGCGGGCGAGCCAGTCGATCACCGGCGGCAGGAACTCGACGACGTCCACGCGCGCGACGCGCTCCGATCGCAGCGCTTCGCGCGCCGTGTAGCCGAGACCGAGCCCGCCGACGAGCACCTGCAACCCGCGTCCCCCGCGCATCGTCAGCGCGTGGAATGCGAGCGCCCGCTCCGAGTCGGTGACGGCGCTGCTCATCAGGAAGCGGTGATCTAGCGTGATCTCGGTGACGAAACCGCTCGGCTCGCTGCTCGACTCGCGTCGTCGCAGGCAGATCATGCCGATGGGACTCGGCTCGTACGCGACGATCTCGAACTCCGGCGTGTCGCGCATGGATCCTTCCCGGCTATGTGTTGATTGGGGACGTTCTTGAAGGCAGCAAAGTCAACGGTGCCAGGAACGTCCCCAACTCAACATGCGCAGCGCCGCGAGCGCGCTGGCGCCAACCGATGCCGCGCCGGGCTCCGGCACCGTGACGTCGAGCTGCGTCAGGTTCCACACCTCGCCGGTCTCGTCGCCACTGCCGTCGAACGCATTCATTGCGGCGAGCAGTACGAGCGGCCCCGGGTTCTGGCAGTTCAGGACGAGGAACTGGTAGCTCCACACGCCAATGAGCGTAGTAGGTGTCGATTCGGGTCCGCTGTAGTCGTGCGAGAGCACGGGATCGTTCGGGTCGAGGCTCTCGTTGCGGAAGGCCATCGTGCTGGGCGGGTTCCCTTTCTCGAGCACGCATGCTGCTGAGTTCGGCGGTGCAATCGCGACGTTCATGCCCGCGCCGATGAGACCCCGGGACTGGGCCCCGACCGGAATCGAGACGGTATAGGTTCCGAAGCCCAGCGGGCCGGAATTGATCTGGACCGGTCCCTCGATCGCTACGGTGAGCGCCGCGTTCGGATCCTTCACGTGGCAGCCGAGGTCCGCGCCGGTTGCGCTAGACCCGCAACCGACCGTCTCGAAGGATGTGCGCGAGTCCACGCCGCCCGCAAGGCCGAAGGCGGAGCCGGCGCAGAACAGGGTCGCCATCCCGAGTAGCAGCCGGAGCATCACATCTCCCTAGTGTCCCGCGAGCTCGAAAGCATAGGTGGCAGAGAGCGTCAGCGATTGATCGTGGCCGTCGAGATTCGGCTCGTCAAGCTGCGCGCCGTTGCGATAGCGGTCGAAGCGATAGGCGAGTCCGATCCGCAGCTCGGGGCGCAGCTGCACGCCGACCGCCGCCTCGATCGACGCCTGCTGGATGTCGATCTCATTCGGCGGTTCGAGCGCGTCCGCGGTCGTGCCGCCGCTGTGGAAGTTTCCGTCGGCAAGTGTCAGCCAGCCGCCGAGCGAGACGTCGATGTTTCGCGTGATCTGCTGCGTGCCGCCGATCGCGAACACGCGCACGTGGCTTTCCCATCCCAGTTCTGAATCGAGGTAGAAGCGCAGGAAGGCCTCGCCGTTCGGGCGCGGCACGTTCGAGCGCAGGTACGGGAAGTTCTGGCGGTCCCATTGCTCCGTGAAGCTGAGATAAAGCGTCGTCGTTCTAGTAGGCACGGCGGTGAGCGACGCGCCGAGGTCCGCCGCGCGCCGCTCGTAGTTCTTGCTCTTCGAGCGGCCCGGGAAGCTGCTCTCCAGCACGAAGTCGTCGCTCGAAGCGTCGCGCCAGTGGCCGAACACCGCGACCGTGATCGGCACGGGCGCGCGGAAGCCGTGCGAGACGCGCGCTTCGGCGTACATCGCGCGTTCGGGTTCGGTGGGCACGCCGATCGCCGGCGACCACGCGAAGCCCCCTTCGGCCGAGATGCGCAAGCGCCGCAGCAGCCGCGCATGGCCGCGCAGGTACGCCGTGCCGGTGCGGCTGTGGTCGCGAACCAGCGACACCTCGGGGCGGATCGCGCGCTGCGGGACGCCGTCGGCAGCGACGAGCAGCGGGTAGTCGAGGTCGCGATCGACGTCGCGCAGCCGGAACCCGGTGGCGACGCGTGCGCCCGGTGCCGGCTGCGCGGCCAGCTCGATGCCGCCGCGCACGTCGCGCAGTCCGCGCAGGAACGGAGCGATCTGCGTGCGATTGTCGTCCGCGAAGAGCGCCGTGTCGGTCGGCATGTCGTTGCGGCGCAGCGACGCCTTCCCGTACGCATCGATGCCGAGCCAGCTCGTAATCGGCACGTCGGCGGCGCCGTGCGCGGAGAACGTGGTCGTGTGGTTGTCGTTCAGGCCGGCGTCGCGTTCCAGCGGCGTGCGCCGACCCGTCTGGGCGAGTCGCGACGCGAAGGCACCCCCGTGCAGTGTTGTGTCGCCGATGCGGCGCGAGACGCGCAGCGTACCGGTCAGGCGGTTCGTGTCGGGCACGAAGAACAGCGCGCGCAGCGCCGCCTCCGCAGTCGGCTCCAGATCCGGGTTGATCGCCGCGACGTCGGCGACCAGCGCGGTCGGCGCATGCTCGCGGAAGGTCTGCCACGCCACGTCGAGCACACTCGTCGCAAGCCCGAAGGGTTCGGCGACGAGTCGCCCGCCGAGCGTCGTCACGTCCTGGTCGAGTTCTCGCGTGCGGCCGCGGAAGCGCGCGTTCTCCGGAGCGTGGCCGACTTCATCGAGAGCGAGCAGATAGCGATCCTGGTGTTGGCCGGTGCGCGACTCCTGGCTGCCGTAGAACGAGAGCTGCGTGAGCGGAGCCAGCGGCAAGCCGAACGCGTCGGGGCGCAGCCGAATCTCGCCGCCGCCACCGTAGCGGCGCACGAAGAAGAGATCGTCGGGATCGGTGTCGTCGTTGTAATGCGAACCCAGTCGGGGCAGCACGGATACGCCGGTGTCGCCGGTGCCGACGGGCGTCACGCGCAGGTCGGCGGTGCGGAAGCGGTGCGCCTCGCCGTCGACCCGCAGCCCGCGCCAGTCGACGTCGAGCAGCGTGTGCTCGCCGTAGGCGAAGGGACTCCAGCGCTCGAGCCGGAACAGGTACGTGTCGTCGTCGCGCTCGTAGCCGAGATCGGAGTGCAGCAGGTCGAGGAACCACGGGACCTCGGAGCTCTCGTGCGTGAGCAGCTCCCACTGGTCGAACCACGACGTCAGGTCTTCATCGCGGAACTGCTTGCTCGGGGCGTGCAGCGTGAGACCGGGCGTCGCCGCGCCGCGCCATTCCCCCGCGCCGGCGCTCGCCGCCAGCGCGACGGCCAGCGCGATGCAGCGCGCGAGGTGCGCGGGGATTTCAGTGTTGCAGCGCTTCATCGGTGTACGAGCCGTGGATGGCTCCGTGGCAGTTGGTGCAGCCGCGCAGGAAGGTGCGCGCCTCGAGCGGCTTCACGGCTTGGCCGCTGCCGGCGGGCGGGAAGTCCTCCGTCGCGCCGGTGTTGCCGCGGATGCCGGTGCCCGCCGTGTTGTGGTGCCAGAGGTCGGCGAGCGTGTGGCAGCCGAGGCACACGACAGGCTGGGGAGCCGTGAGCAGCGCGGCGGACGGCGCGCCGTGCGGATCGTGGCACTCGGTGCAGTCCTCCGCGACGGGCTCGTGCTCGAAGATCCACGGTCCGGCCTGTGCTTGATGGCAGCCGACGCAGCGCTCGTTGGCGTCGCCCGCGCGCACGCGCGCATCGCCGTGCGGGTCGTGACAGCTCGTGCAGGCCAGCATGCCCTCCGCTACGGGATGGTGCGACGGGAACTGGAAGCGCGCGGCCACGTCCTCGTGGCACTCGATGCAGAGGCGCGTGGCCGCGTCGCCCTGGAAGACACCGGGCGGCGCCGCGCTGCGCGGCGCGAGCGCCGTGCCGCGCGTGCGGCGCAGAGTGCGGCGCGACGGCTCGTGCGCGTTGTGGCAGTCCGAGCAGAGCAGTCCGGCGCGCGCGTGCTCGCCGGTGCCCCATTCGAGATGGGTTTCGCGGCCGCGTTCGTGACACGCGAGGCAGTCGCCGGTGCTCGGGAAGCGGATGTCCTCGGGTTCCTGGCTCTCGGCGTGGATCGAGCCGCCGCCGTGACAAGCTTCGCAATCGGCGTGGTAGGACGCGATGCGCGCGTGGTCCTGCACCTTCTCGTGGCAACCCGCGCATTCGCTGGCGCCGATCGGCTCGGCGTCCTTCACGAGCGCGACGTGTCGCGGAGCGATCGGCGTCCAGGCCAGCGCGCACGCGACGAGCGCGACACAGCCGACGCCACCGATTACCGCGTACCGCCTCGCTGCGACGTTGCTCACGCTCTCCGCATCCGCACTCTCGCATCTCGGGGGGGGCGATTCGCGGCGCAGGGTAGCTCGCTTCACAGCGTGAGCGGGGCCGTCCCGTGCTGACCGAAGCTGGCGTCCTGAAAGCCGAAGGCGCGCAGCACGGTGTGGAACAGGTTCGCCACCGGCGGCGACCCGGTGAAGCGAATGTGTCGCCCGGGCTGCACGGCGCCAGCGCCGCGACCGGCGAGCAGAATCGGCGGGTTCGAGTGCTGGTGCGCATTGCCGTCCTCGAGCTCGGACGAGAAGAAGACCAGAGAAGAGTCGAGCAGCGACGCTTCCGGTTCCTGGATGGTCGCGAGTCGCTCCTGCAGGTAGACGAAGTGCTCGACCTCCCAGCGGTCGATCGTGCTCAGCATCGCGAGATTCACGGGATCGCCCTGGTGGTGGGAAATCTGGTGGTGACCGTCGAAGACGTCGAGCCACCGATGGGTTTGGTTCGAACTGGCGTTCGACTGCATGAAGGAGACGACGCGGGTGCGGTCGCATTGGAACGCCAGCACGATCAGGTCTGCCAGCGCGCGCAGGCGGCTCGCGTCTTCGGTCACGGTGTCGAGGATCGACAGCCGCAGCAGCCGGCGGCGCTCGAGTTCCTCCGGCGTGAGCTGCGTATCGGCGCCAGTAGGCGCACGAGTCGCCGGAGCCGCAGTTGCCCGTGGAGCCGCCGCTCTCGGCACCGAGCTGGAGCGACGGCAGTGACGTCGCCGACCCGATCGCCTGGGCGATGTGCTGGCCGAGCGAGATGCCGTGCTCGATGTCCGCGCCGTCGGTGAGCTCGACGGTGCGCGCGGTCAAGAAAGAACCGGTGCCGCGCGTGTGGTGTACCGCGTGACGCTCGAAGGGACGCTGCGATCGACGTCGCGTATCCCGCGGATCCCGATCCGCAGTTGCCATCGGGTGTCGCGCTCGCGGACTACGACGGCGTATGCTGGACCGGCTCGAGCCTAGCCATCCACGAGGAAGGCGATCCGCGCGTGCGCCGCCAGCTCGACTTCGCGCGCCAGATCACGGCCTCGGACGCAGGTCGCGAGCATCCGCTGTAGCGCGGCAAGCCGCGCCGCTTCGACGCCTTCACGAGTCACGCGGACGAAGTCGTCGATCTCTGCGACGGCGCCCTGCTGCTCGCCTCGAACGCGTGGAGCCGCGTCCAAGCCGTCGCGGTCGCCATCGCTTCTGGGCGCGCCGGTATCACCGGGAGTACGACCCGCACGAGATCGCCGCGCTGTGTTGTCTCCGCCAGCGCGAACTCGCCGATCAGGGGAGCCTCGCCGATGAGGCCGCGGCCGAGTCCTACATCGCGCAACTCGGAGCGCTGCACGCCGATCCCGCGCGCGGCGTGGTTCCGGTGCAGTCTAGATCCCGCGGTAGATCCAGATCGCGACGATGGCCGCGAGCGCGAGCACCGTGTAGACGAAGGCGGTCTGCTCGTCGTTCTCGATTACGCGCTCGAGTCGCCAGGGCGGCGTTTCGGTCTGCGACGGCGGGTGCCACGGCGAGAGACGCGGGAAGATCGCGGGCACCGCGGCGCGATAGGCGCGGAACGCGTCGCCGTAGATGCCCTCGAGCCGCTCCGACTCGATGCGTTCCTTGTACCGCAGGTAGTAGCCGAAGTAGAAGACCAGCCCGGCGGGAATCACCACGATCGCGACCAGACGCCCCGCCACCAGCGCAAAGCCACAGCCCATCAACAGCGATCCCACGTAGAGCGGGTGACGCAGATGGGCGTAGGGACCGTCCGTCGTCAGCTCGTCGGTCTTGAGCAGGTAGCCCGTCGCCCACAGGCGCAGCGACTGGCCGGCGGCGACCAGCACCAGTCCGGGAAGGAAGAGCGGGAGTTCGGGCCGCGCTGCGAAGAGCGCCGCGGCTCCCAACACATAGAGCACCCCCGTTCGCGGCTTCAGCGTCTTGCGCCGAAACGGATGGCGGAACAGCGGGTTGCGCTTGCTCGGGAGCTCCGGCGGGGCGTTGGCGGCCATCGTGCCCGGCATTCTAGCCCGCAATCTGTGCGCAACTCGGGGAGAAAGGGGACGGTCCTCCTCGTGGACTGACTGTGGACGTGGGGGACAGACCTCGGCGCCGGGGCAGTCCCAAAGGTCGCGAGGAGTCCACACTGGGACCATCCCATGGCTGCCGCCTGGTCCCCCACCCCGCCTTCCGCCGCACTCGAGCTCACGCTCGTGGCCGAGGCGATCCCGCGACTGCGACGCCACCCGTTACTCGCTGCGCTGACCCAGGGGCGTCCGCGCCGAAGCCGCGAACGCGCGGTGTACTTCGACACGCCGGACCTCGCACTCGCGCGCGCCGATCTCACGCTGTGCGTGCGGCGCGTGGGTCGCGTGGCAGTGCAGACCGTATCGCGACTCTCCGATGCACGTGCCGGCCAGCCCGCGCCGGTCGACACGGTGCTCGCGAGCGACGCGCCCGACCTGGCGCGCATTCCCGACCCGGAGCTGCGCGCGCTGGTCGCTGCCCGCGTCGCGGGACGACCGCTCGCGCCCGCTTTCGAAGTGGAGATTGCCCGCGAGACGCGCCTGTTGCGCGAAGACGGCAACGAGATCGGTTTCGCTCTCGAAGCGGGCGAGCTGCGCACCGCGCGTGGACCCGTTTCCATCTGCACGCTCGCGCTCACGGCGCGCGCCGGTGATCCCGGCTATCCCGCGCAGCTCGCGCTCGAACTGCTGGAAGCAGTGCCGCTGCGAGCCGACGCCGCGCACCCCGCCGAGCGCGCGCGCGGACTCCTGCTCGGCGACGGCGCCAGGCCGCGCAAAGCAGATGCGGTCGAAGTGTCGCCCGACGCGACGCTCGAGGACCTGCTCGTCGCCGTGGTCTCCAGCTGCCTGCGCCAGATCGGCGACAACGGAGCCGCGGCCGTTCTCGGCGTCGATCCCGAAGGTGTCCACCAGTTGCGCGTCGGCGCGCGGCGACTGCGCTCGACGCTGGCGTTCTTCGGGCCGGTGCTGCCCGAGCGACAGCGTATGGCGTTGCGCGAACCGCTCGTCTGGCTCGGCGCCGCACTCGGTCCCGCGCTCTGCGCGCGCCCCGGCGACGTTGTGCTCACGCACCTCGACGACGAGGTGCGCACGCAACGCGCTGCGCACCATGAACAGGTGCGCGAGGCGCTGCATTCGGATCGCTACCCGCGGCTGCTGCTCGAAGTGCGGCGCTGGCTCGCGCGCTGCGCGTGGCGCGATCATCCGCTCTCGGCTGCGTCGGCGTCGCTCTTCCTGCCCGCGCGCGACTACGCGGCGCTGCGTCTCGAGCGCCGGCATCGCAAGGCGCGCAAACTCGCGAGGCATCTGGCGACGGCGCCGCCCGAGCGGCGCCACCAACTCCGCATCCAGCTGAAGAAGCTGCGCTAGGCGGCGGGGTTCACGCCGAGCCTGTTCCCCGCGAAGAAGGCGCATCGCTACGTGCGCCGTCTCGCCGCGCTGCAGGACGCACTTGGCGTCGCGAACGACGCGATCATCGCTGAGCGCGTCGCCGGTTTTCTCGCGGGCTGGGCAGCCCATGCCGCAGAACGCGAAATCCGGGCGCTTCCCGAGCTCTGGGGGCGCTTCGAAGCCGTGGGCCGCTTCTGGCCGAAGCGTTAGTTTGCGCACCCCATGAAGATCGGACTCGTTGGCTATCCCGGGGCGGGCAAGAGCACCGTGTTCGGCGCGCTCACCGGCCTGCTGGTCGAGGCGCGCGGCGCGGGCGACAAGGCCCGCCTCGGCGCGGTGAAGGTGCCCGACGCGCGCGTCGACGCACTCGCGAAGCTGTACAGCCCGAAGAAGAAGACCTACGCCGAGATCGCGTTCACCGATCTCGCGGGCGGTCACGGCAAAGGGCTCGACCGTGGCGTGCTGAACGCGATGCGCCCGCTCGACGCGCTCTGCCAGGTGGTGCGCGCCTTCCCGGACACAGCGGGCGAGGCACCCGACGCGCTCGCTGAGATCACCGGACTCGCGACCGAGACGATTCTCGCCGACCTCGAGATCATCGAGTCGCGCATGAAGAAGCTCGCGAAGGATCCGGCCGGCAAAGCCGAGCTGCCGCTACTCGAGCGTCTGAAGGACGCGCTCGAATCGGAGCAGGCGATCCGCAAACTCGAGCTCTCGCCCGAAGAGCGCAAGACGATCGCGGGTTACACCTTTCTCACGCAGAAGCCGCTGCTGC
>Ga0315278_10004241_pt1 | contig 12917 bp, 7 predicted proteins | sample YL17G06_0_MG_FD_203880 | JGI IMG/M metagenome (GOLD analysis project Ga0315278, IMG submission 203880) | Sediment microbial communities from Yellowstone Lake, YNP, Wyoming, USA - YL17G06_0 | ecosystem: Environmental > Aquatic > Freshwater > Lake > Sediment | place: USA: Wyoming | collected...
GGCGGTTCTGCCAGTTTTCGTGCCCGGCAGGTGCCCTCATCTGCCGACAGTCTTGTAGGGCAGAACCCCTTGGTGGTTCTGCCAGTTCTGTATGTCGAAACCATTGTTGTTTCGATATATACTGATTGGTGGCCCACCATAATGGTGGGGCACAGTCTTGTAGGGCAGAACCCTTTGGCGGTTCTGCCGGATATCGTGCCCGGCAGATGTCCACATCTGCCGACAGGTAGCCCACCTTTCAGGTGGGACAGGTGGCCCACCTTTCAGGTGGGGTAAGGTACGGTGGACGCCGGAGAGGTGGCCGAGCGGTCGAAGGCGTCGGTCTCGAAAACCGATGTGCCTTTTTGGCACCCTGGGTTCGAATCCCAGCCTCTCCGCTTATAACTTATTGACCAACAACTACTTACGTTACTTCCCTTTGGTGGTTTTCGACTTCTCCATGGCTTAGATACCAATATGTTCTGCATGCGGACGCTTCCGGTTCATCTGCGCCCGGCCGCCACCTTCCCGCCTACTTTTCGCTCCAACCCCGGCCGTCGGGCGGAAGGGCAGGTTAGGCCGCGCAGTTCCATGGGTTTCAAGATACCAGCCGAAGCAGCAGAAACGCAATTGCACGGCCGGCAGAACCGCATTACCTTGGAACAGAGTATGGGGCAAGGTGACCCCGCTCGGCCGATGACGACTAACTCGCAAGGAGACGACGCCCATGTCAATGGACCAGCAGAGACTTGACCCTTCAAAGCGCGGCGAAGCAGCAGCCCCGCACGACGCCTATGAGAATTACGAGCTCCCCATCGAAGGATTCAAGGGGACTGCGGAGGAGGTCGAGCGCCAGTGGTATGAGAAGTGCTACCTCGGCCGTGGCGACACAGTCAAACAGCTCACCTGGCGTTCCGTCATCATGGGGTCGGTGCTGGGCGGGGTCCTCTCGTTGACCAACATCTACATCGGTCTCAAGGCCGGGTGGGGCTTCGGAGTGGCCATCACCGCCTGCATCCTCTCCTACGCTATCTGGACCAGCCTCTATAAGATGAGACTCGCCCGGACCCAGATGACAATTCTGGAAAATAACTGCATGCAGTCCACAGCCAGCTCCGCGGGCTACTCCACCGGCGGAACCTTGATCTCGGCCTTTGCCGCCTACATCCTGATCAACAATCAGACGCTTCCATTCTCGCTCATGCTGGGCTGGGTTTTCTTCATCGCCGTTCTCGGGGTGACCATGGCCGTGCCCATGAAGCGGCAGATGATCAATGTTGAGCAACTCCGATTTCCCAGTGGAATTGCCGCCGCCGAGACGTTGCGGGCGCTCCACGCCACGGGGGATAAAGGGATGCGAGCGGCGCGAGCTCTGGGCATCGCGGGAATTCTGGCGATGGTGAGCGCTTTTTTGACCGACGGCCTCAGGCTGCTCAGCACTCGCCTGGAGGCCCTCCAGATTTCTGCACTCGTGGGCCGCTTCAACACGGCGACGCTCGGTGAGTTGTGGGTCGGCCGGACGGTCGCGTTCGCCTGGGACCCGATTTTCATCGCTGCCGGGATGTTTGTCGGTTTGCGGGTGGCCGCCAGCATGTTTGTGGGTTCAGTGATCTGCTGGATGATCTTCGTTCCCTTGGTGCAGACTTACGTGCCAGAGGCCAGCGGGTTGACGGGGTTCCGAGCCCTGGTCCAGTGGACGCTCTGGGGCGGCACGGCCTGCATGGTTACCTCGGGGATACTGTCAGTGTTCTTCCAGTGGAAGAGCGCCCTGCGGGCGTTCCAGGGGCTCGGGGATATGCTCATGAAGCGCAATAACAAGAAACGTGACGAACTCGCCGCGATTGAGACTCCGGCCTCGTGGTTCCTCATTGGGCAGGTCGTCGCGTTAGTCGCCCTCGCGCTCCTGGCGCACGCCACTTTCGACATGCCCTATTGGCAGAGCTTCATTGCCGTGCTCTTGAGTTTCGCCCTGGCTTTGGTGGCCTGCCGGGTGACAGGTGAGACTGACACAACGCCCGTGGGAGCCATGGGTAAAATCACTCAGCTAACATTCGGCGCCCTCTCCCCCGGAAACATGAATGTGAATCTGATGGCGGCGAACATCACCGCCGGGGCAGCAACTTCCTCGGCCGACCTGCTTACCGACTTGAAGAGCGGGTATCTCCTCGGAGCCAATCCGCGGAAGCAGTTCATCGCCCAGTTCGCCGGGATCTTCATCGGAACGCTCGTCACCGTGGTGGCATTCCGCATTCTTGTTCCCGATGCAAGTGTACTGGGCACGGATCAATTCCCCGCTCCGGCCGCGCAGACCTGGAAAGGTGTCGCCGAAGCCATGGCGAAAGGGCTCAGCACGATGCACCCCGTTAAGGTATGGAGCATCGTGATCGGAGGCCTCATCGGCCTGATCCTGCCGATTCTTTCCCGCCTGTTTCCCAAGCAGCAGAAGTGGATCCCCTCAGCGGCGGGCATCGGACTGGCTTGGGTTTTCCAGTGGTTCTACGGCCTGCTTTTCTTCCTCGGCGCCTTGATCGGGTACGGCTGGCAAAAGAGGAACGCGAAGCACTGCGAAGAATACCTGTTCCCGGTTGCATCCGGTGTCGTCGCCGGCGGCGCGCTCATGGGCGTCGTCCTGGTCTTCTGGGAGAGCGGCTGGGAGATTCTGAAGCAGTTTCTGGGGCGGTAGGCGTCAGAGCAGCGCCCGGTTCAGGACGCACGAGGTCGGGCGGGTTCCGCCATCCGGTGAGCACAAAAGAGCGGGACTTGGTCTGAATTATTCCTTCAGTTGAACACAAATAAGTGTGTTAGTAGTCAAGGACGAGAGTCCATAATGTGTCCCGAATCGCCCGGTCGGACGACCATCCACATCTCATTCCGACAGCGTATCGTGGCGTTACCAGCACACTATAGATGGTGGCCAAACAGACCTCAAAAAAACCTTGACAAAACGGTCCCTGTCAACTTGAATCGGAGTACATTGCTTGGTGCGCAGGGCGCAGCCATCTCGCGTTAGCCTCATTTGGAAACCAATTCGCCGCTGCGCTGTCTTCTTCGATCATAGGAGAACGAAATATGCGAGCGAGATTCCCAATTGCTGCGGTAGGATTGGTACTGACACTGCGGATAGTGCCTGTTGCCGGTGTAGATCCGGTGGAACTCGAGCAGGCCTACTCGGACGTAAACGAAAGCATGCTATCGAATGATGGAGAGGTTGCCGAAGTAACTGACTTCAGCTATCAGAAGGACGCGGCTCACTTCTTTTTTGCCAAAGGCAAGATTCTTCTCCGTCGACCGGTGTTGGGACGACCGAGTGTGGTCTTTTTCGTCGGGGAAGGAAGTGTTCGTATAGATGTACCTTCCCATGTAGAGCGTCAACGACTCTATGCCATGACAGGAGACTCGACCGTTCGCGAACTGTTTGAAGTCTGCCATATTCGGTTTGCTGACAGTCTCGATGTGAAACTGAGGGAAAGGTTCAATTTCCGTCCCGGCGTGTTGAGCGCGAATGATTTCCGGCGAGTTAAGGATTTTCAGGGAGATTTCTTCTTCAAGCCTATCCCCCAACATCAAACGGACAATTACTTCCAGCTCTTGAGATCGGCTTTTGGTGGTACGTCGGGAGGCTTCTTCTGGGCCAGCTTTGGGCGATACGCATTCAGTTTCGACCCGGACCGTGCAGACGAAGTGGAGATTCTGTTCAATCGCGAACCCAGCAGCATCGTTGCCTTCAGAGCCGCGAGATTCGCTCGCCAGGAACGGTCCGAACAGCCTGAGCTGGAATGGCCGGAAGTGTTGCACCCGACCCACTGTGTCGAACAAAGCACCGACTTGAACTTGGGTGGAATCGACGGATTGGTCATCATCTCCGGTCAGTCGACGCTCAGCATATGTCAGGATCGGGATAGCGCACAGTTTCTCTCCCTGTATCTCGACAAAATCCTTGAGTTGGATTCCGTTCTATGCGGTGGGCAATCTCTGGCTTTCCACCGGCGAAGGGATTTCGCTCATGTTGGCTTGTTATTGCCCGGCTGGCTGCATGAAGGTGACACATCGGTCGTCACCCTGTGGTATCACGGCAGAGACTATGCGGAAGCGTTCCCGTGGATGGATAATCCCAGGAGCTTTCCGCACACACTGAGGATGTCGGCTCCCGCCGGATTCAACTACGTTCTGCCCGACCAAGCCGTTCATTCCTGGGGAGATTCCGCTCGAGAGTTATTGGAAATACCACCGGGGACATTCAATGAAGTACCATACTTCGTCAGGTTAGGACCCAACTACGATACGACTACGCTTCTGACCGTATGGACCATGCCGGTTCAAATCGCCACAGACAAAACCGGTCCACAGAGTTATTGGGAGCATAAGGGAAGGCGTGATACTCTCATGAAAGCGTTAGAGTTCATATACGATCGCCTGGGTCCGCCGACTGGAGTTTCAAGTGTCTTCGCATTGCCGTGGGCGGGGGGAGCCGCGTGGAGTCGGGCCGGAATCCTGTATTCGGATATCATCCCACACCAGGATCTGGGCGGATTAAGCTACGCTATTAGTCGTGGAGTCGTGGCTCAATGGCTAAGCAGCAGTGCGGAGTCACCCTCTTACAGAGAAGACTGGCTTTTAGAAGCAGTGACAGCCTATCTCCGCTTGATGCTCGTCGAAGCCCTCACTGGAACACAGCATCTGCTTGGGTCTTTGCGAAGCAACCGTGAGACCGTACAGGGAGTCATTGAGCGCGGAGACGACATGCCGCTTGCCAGCGGCGCACCCGGATGGAGCGCGAAGGGGGTCTGGGTGATACATATGATCCGAAACCTGATGAATTCCGTCGATTCAACGCGAGATGAGACATTTAAGGCCTGGCTTGAAGCGGTAGTAAATGAGATGAACCGGGTATCGCTCTCTAACAAGAACTTTCAGGAATTGACAGAGCATTATTTTGGCTATGAACTGGGCTGGTTCTTTAGAAAATGGGTTCAGGAGACAGGCATACCAAAGTACCGAGTCTCTTACTCCGCAAGCCAGCAACAGGATGGCTACTACCTGGACATGCAGGTTGTGACAGAGGGTGTGCCCAGTGATTACATGATGCCGGTTTTTCTACAGATAGACAAACCCTCAGGAGGAACGTACAATAACTGTTTCATCCTCTCCGACGTCAAGAGTTATCATCTGGGGCCGTACGATACCAAGCCAACCGAAATGCATTTCAACAAGAGATGCAGCGTTCTCTCTGAGGATGAAGTGGTACGCAAGCGGTAGTTTCTTGTTTTGTGTCCATCGATGGCCAAAACAGACACAGTCAAACAAGAATACCTAAGTTAGCGTAGAATAACTACTGATCGCGTAATTCGATGTTGTCCAATGAGTGTCCAACCCACTATGAATAGCAGACCACTGAGCCTATCGAAGATCTCTATAGTAGTGCAGCGAGGCCAGCGTAAGTCCCAGGCCAATGGCCAGATATACAGGCGCGATGTAGACCCTGGCCACGGGCAGGTGGCGCAGAGTGTAACCCAACATGATCATGATGACCACGATGACATAACTGCGCCAGTGTTGAAAGGCGAATATGCAAATCCGATCTTTCTCCGGCGCCAGTTGAAGAATTCTCTCAAGATTCTTGCGGACAAGTCTCGCAAAGCCTAAAGAGTAGACAAACCAGCCCCCGACCAGCCCCAGAAGCAGCGCCGTCCAAGCATATTCATTCGACATCAACAGCCATCGGGCGGCTGCCACGATCAAGCCTAACCCGACAGCCGACCAAACCAGGCCTGCGATCAAAATGAGAATCGATCTTCTGGCTGATGGAGCCCGCATAGAAGGGAAGAAAGCGCATATGGACCATCGGAATCAATGAGAAAATGGCCACGTTATGTCATTCACATGGAATAGTGGGCCACCTGGCGAACCGTGAAGAGGTCCCCGAAGGGTATGGGAAAGAACGGGTTGGGTCCACGTTGCAGAGGCGGGGGCAGATGATGACATCTACCCCCGCCCTTGGATTTCATGAGTCGCCGGCAAGTTAGTTTTTCGACTCTCCGGACTTCGTGTCGCCGCAAATATCCATTTGGCCATGTTTCTCACACCAGACAGTCTGGATGCCGTCAATCACATAGTCATGGACATCGATGGTATGAGATTTAGAGTCATAGATGCCGGTTACTTGTATTCTCGTATTGTGCCGTCCGCCACCTTTGAGCAATGCTTCCGAGTGGTCATTTTCAAGAAAATTAACGTACTTGCCGTTGTCCAGCCGCAGTGAATGCCTGTGGCCGTAAGCCTCACATTCTGAATTGGTTCCTTCAAGCTTCTTCAGGTCGCAGGCCAGACATGTAAGCGTGCCTGTGAACGTCTTGGTGTTTTTCTGACTTGCGGCCGAGGCTGCGACGCTGAGGGCGGTTATTGCCAGCACTAAGAATACAGCGATCCTTCGTATCATTTGTTACTCCTTGAGCAAATGTTGTGTGTGGACTACATAGGTCCAATTAGGCGATAAACCAAAAAACCGCTCCCCTTGTTCCTGATTTTTGCGAAATTTTCCCAGTTTTTCTTCTCTGCCTGACAAGTGGGACGAGCTCGTCCTACAGACGATTCAAGTGACGCGGGCGGCATTCCCCGTTGCACACCCTTGTCGAGTGTCATTTCCGCGCGATCTACTTGAGCAAAGCGCGGATTTCTTTTTCGTATTCGACGGAGTAGTCGGGGCGTTGCACGCAGAGTATGTAGAATTCCGTGCCGGAAGAAATCAGATAGAGAGCGTCCCGTTCGATCTCGATCACACCGGACTCGCGCGTGAATCCGATCCCAGCCACTTCGGTAAACACCGAGATCAACTCATGCAGGTTCTTGAATACGCTCTTGAACATCTTCCGGAACTCTTTGGAGACGGCGGCGTCGGGGAAATTGCCCTCGTTGTCCAGCCGGAAAACACGGTGCTGCCCGGGGAGTTTGCTCAGGCGCTCCATAACCGGTCCGAGTCGGGGCGGTTCCGGATAGGGTTTCTCATCGGACGGTCTGGGCTTCAGCTTTTCCCGCAAAATCTCGGGCGGAATAGTTATCCGCTGGCTGCCGCGCTGAATGATGTCGATCACTTCGGCGTGCTGCTTGCGAATCGAGGCCTCGACCTGATCTTTTTCCTCAATTGACGCGACCGGCCGCTCCAGATTGTGCTCGATCTTCTGCACAACCTGTCCGGACCTTTGCACCGTGGTTGTTATCCGCGGCGCCGGCCGCCAGGCATACTCGGTCTGGATCTGGAGCTCGGTCGTGCCGTGCTTTACCAGCGAAGTGCGCCCAGTCGGTATGAGATCAGCCATAGCCATAGTTCACCGTGGGAGCTGCGGTCTGCTCCCTATCGAGCTATTATCGGCAGTTTAGCAGGTGGAATAACCGCAGGAACGGCAGTAGTAGCAACCGGAGTCAAAACTCATGGCTGAAGCGCACGAGGGGCAGATGTCGGGTGGCTGGTGGTGGGAGTCCTGGTTTTCTGCAAGACCTGCTGTGTCCGACGATCCAGTCCCAAAATGCCGCTGCAAAATCTGAGCAATGGCGTCCGGAATCGATGACACCCTGGCGCCGTTGGAAAACACCGGGCTGGAGCCGCCGATCCCGCGAAGCTGGCGGACGACCTGGTCAACGGCAACCCCGGATCGTAGAGTCAGCGAAATCAGCCGGCAGATCGCCTCGGTGTCGGCCATAGTCGTGTAACCGGACTTGCCGATATGCGCGAACACTTCAAATGGCCGGCCGTCGCGCAAGTTGACCGTCACATACAGGTTGCCATAGCCGGTTCTGATTTTCTCGGTGATGCCTTGCAGGACTTGCGGACGTTTGGCGACAATGCGCGCCCGCGTCGAGTCCATTTCGTCAATAACCGTACCGGCTTGATCGGAAATTGGCGCCAACACCTGATCAGGGCGGGAATGATCGCGATAGATCGTCACCCCTTTGCAGCCGAGCTGATACGCCAATTCAAACGCCTCTCTTACCTGCTCTTGCGCGGCACTTTCCGGGAGATTGATAGTCTTGGATACCGAAGAGTCACAGTGTTTCTGAAACGCCGCCTGCATGCGGATGTGGTGTTCCGGTGAAACATCGGCAGCGGTCAAGAAGATCGCCCGAACCGATTCGGGTATTTCATCCAGCTCGCCGACACTCCGCCCCGAGGCCACCTTGGCCATCAAATCGTTCGAGTGAAAATTGTCATCTCGGGCAATTTTCTCAAACAGCGGGTTGATTTCTATAAGGCGAGTGCCATCCATGACGTTCCGCTCATAAGCCAGCGAGTAGTACGGCTCGATTCCCGATGAACACCCTGCGATAATCGAGATCGTGCCGGTGGGAGCGATGGTCGTGACCGTCGCGTTGCGCATGGCGACCTGGTCCTGCGCATAAACCGAACTCTCCCAATTCGGGAAACGACCACGTACCTTGGCCAATTCAGAGGAGTGATTCTTCGCTTCGGACTGGACAAACTCCATCACCCTCTCCCCCAGCGCAAGGGCCTCGGGGGAATCATACGGCAGACACAGCTTGATGAGCATATCGGCCCAGCCCATGATGCCAAGTCCGATCCGCCGGTTCTTGCGCGTCTGCGCTTCAATCTGAGGAATCGGGTAGCGGTTCTGATCGATCACGTTGTCGAGGAAATGCACCCCTTTGCGGATGACATCGCCCAACCGCTCCCAATCAACCCCACCGCTCGGAATGCTCATGGAGTAGTCATCCGGCAAGGGGTCTTTGACAAACTGACCCAGATTGATCGAGCCGAGATTGCACGAATCGTACGGCGGAAGCGGCTGTTCACCGCAGGGATTGGTGGCTTCGATCTGCTCGACCGGGTAGGTCGGATTGAGGCGATTCATCCGGTCGATAAAAATCACCCCCGGTTCGCCGGTGCGCCAGGCATGATCGATAATTGCGCCAAATACTTCACGGGCGTCCAGATACTGCTCCTGCCCTTCCAGCACATACGTGCTTCCCGTGCGCGGATCGATAAGCGGATAACGTTCACCCTTCTCGACCGCCGCCATGAACGCATCGGAAATCGCCACTGAGATGTTGAAATTGGTTATCTTGCCAGTGTCGTCTTTGCAGGCGATGAATTCGAGAATATCGGGATGGTCGACCCGCAGGATGCCCATGTTGGCTCCGCGACGTGTCCCCCCCTGTTTGACCGCGTCGGTGGAAGCATCGTACACTTTCATGAACGACACCGGACCGGAAGCGACCCCGGACGTTGACGCCACCATCGAGTTGCGCGGTCTTAAGCGCGAGAACGAAAACCCGGTGCCGCCACCCGACTTGTGAATGAGCGCGGCGTGCTTGTTGGTCTCGAAAATCCCCTCCATTGAGTCCTCAACCGGCAACACAAAACAGGCTGAAAGCTGGCCCAGTTCGCGTCCGGCGTTCATGAGGGTCGGTGAGTTCGGAAGAAACTCAAGCGAGGTCATGATCTCGAAGAAACCGGCCGCGGTCTTGTCGACCTGAGCGAAATCGGCGCCGTAGTTGCGGTCGGCCTCGGCGATAAACTTCGCCACGCGGACAAACAGCTCCCGCTCGGTCTCGATCACGCGCCCGTGCTGGTCTTTCCGCAAGTAGCGCCGATGCAGCACGGCACGAGCGTTATCGGTAAGGGGTATGTCTTTCTTGGTCCACATGGTCACAGTATCTTTAACAATGTCGAAACCACGGAGGTTTCTATCTAAACTTCGTGCGTGGTGGACGTCCTTGTCCACCACGTTCTTAGGCTGTAATCAATATATCGGAAGCTCAGGGCGACGCAATCACATTAATATGTACACGGAAGAGCCATCGACGGACCTGAAATGAACAGGAAGTCGACGAGTATCATGATGTCGCCCAGAGTGACCCAGTCCAGGCAAGTCCGGGGAAATGTATAGGGGTAGCCACTCTGATCTACATCCGCCTCTCCAACACATATAAACTTGCTGCAGTCACTTGAGATGAAGCAGACGTCTACCATCAGCATTACGTCTCCTAATGTGATTTCATCAGGAAAGTAACCTTCTCCATCAGCATCGCCTGCCCTGCCATAAGCACAGTCTGCATAGCAGTCTATGGCGTTAAAGATCAACGATTGGCCATACCGTTTCACGGAGAGGACACCACCTGGGGGATCATTGTAAGCAGTGGCCAAGACCGTCCAGAAATACAGAGTGTCAGCGGCTGAGAAGTAGTAGTGGTGCACAGCAGTATTCCAGACGGCAAGGTCTCCGGTGCTATCAGCAACGCTTAGCCCTTCATGGGCGCCAATGAGATTCCACCAAGCGACCGCGTCGGGGCTTGGCGGTTCTGACTCCTCTAGTGCCGAAACGTCTTTAATAAGGCTTGCCGGCCCAATCACAGTTCGTTCCTGCCAGATGTTACCCCCACACATTCCTTCCTGCGTGAACAGGTTGCCTGTGAAGGTCCACATGACTGTTGACGAGGCAGAACGTCTACTGCCGGAAAGACACGGTTGGTCGTTGGTACTGTCAGTGCCGTTCAAATACCACTCACGGTAGTAACTGTCTGCCCAGCAGAAGTTGCTGTCAGCCAGATCCGAGGGAATACTCCAATCCTCAACCCAACCCAGAGTGACGTTAGGATGATTCTGTCCGTCGAGGGCGTAGACCCGGTTCAGAAAAGTCACTGCGGGGTAGCCGGGTCCTTCATAGGGATCGACATGAAAATACTCCCAAGCAAAGTGACCGTCGGGGCTAATGAACCTCCCATGAGGAACAACGTTCTGGATGGCACAGCCGAACCGTCGCCACGCCGGGGTAGTGTCGAATTCTACCGGCTGCCAGGCATAGTGCTTGAGCGTTGCCGCCTGTCCGTAGGAACAGGTCAGAGTGATGTTCGCATGGGAAGCATCCGCCTCAAGAAGAAACGGTGACGCACTGTAGAGATACACGCTGTCTTCATGGCGAGTACCGCATTCCAATCCACAGGCAGTGAAATCCATATTGACTCCACCGGCCCCGGCCTGACCAACCTCACCGAAGTTCGAGACTGCCAGTGCCACAAACTGTGTTCCCGGTTGACCCGTGTATATCGTATCCCAGCGGGGCTCAATCGGTTGAGCCAGGGACATCGAAGAGATAATAATCGAGTAACCAAAAACTGTCGCGGTGTCAAGCAGTCGCGGGCTTATCATAAGTTGCCCCTTTCACTTGGACAGCGAAGGATACAGAGACAGTATAAACAACTGTACACACCATGCAAGACATTTTGTTGATGTCTGCTTCTGCCCGCCAGCAGAAGAAGAAAACCCCGCCCTTGCGGGCGGGGTCTGAGTTCCAGCCGTTACATCCCTTTACACCTGGAACAAATATTGCAGTTTCATGAAGAAGTGACGAGAGGTTAACCTGTAGTTGGTCTTCTCTGTTATCTGATTCGGGAAATTGTCATAGTCATAAGTCGAGCCTACGTAGAGAACGGAGAACGGATTGAGCCGATAGGTAATCAGGGGGTCAACTTCCCAGCGCTCTCTGAAATCATTGTACTGCGCTACCAGCCGAACCGACAGGGACTGGGTCGCCTGGAAGCGGGTGCGGGCGCGGGCAATGTAACCCCGGTAGAGGACGGAGTGATCTTCGGAAGTGCTAATGCTCCGAGAGTAGTCGAAAGACGGTTCGATAACAAGGCGATCAATCGGCTTGAGTTCCAGGCCGGCGCTAAGATTCGTCTCCCGACCCTTGGCCTGGTCATAAACCGCAGGTCCTACGCCATGCCTGATCGATAGATTGTATCCCAGCTTGTCAAAGGGCTGACTGAACCAATCAAAATTGGCCGTCCAGAGCCCATCGTATTCGGTCCCGAACCAACGCTCTGAGCCCTGCTGACAGCCGACACCGACAAAAGTCTGCGCCCAGCGAAGATTGGCCCCCACGTTGGCCTGGGCATGCGCCCACTTCCGAAGAGGCATGGACTCACCAGCTCCGAAACTCCAGCGGCGGTCGATACCGAGCTGCGGCGAAATACGCTCGAAGAGCCCCGAGGTCGGGCGAAAGTTGTAGGTCGTGAAGGCGAAGAAATTCTTCTGATCATTCCATGGGTCATACCCCACCTGAGTTCGGTAGGTTGGCGTCAACTGGTTGTAATCGATTGTGAAGTTCCAGTTGCGGGAGCGGCGGCGGAACTCAGTAATAAAGGCCGTTCCCCAGTATTTTTCGCCGTCAAGATCGACGGTGTATTTGTTGTTATCAAATCGGCCGCTGGGCAAACCGTAGCGATCAACAAGAATCGGGTCTGTTATAGCGGGTTCTTTGGAATAGCTTATGATGCCCTGGCCCGTGATGCTGTAGGTGCGATTCAGTTTGATCTCGCCATCGCCGGACAGTATGACACCGGCGCCATCATGCTCATATGCGCGGTGAGACATAAGAAGCCCAAGGGTCGAACCGTTACCGATGTTTCCCAGTCCGCGGACTACATTGACTGTGCTTTTGCCGACGAGAGGTGTCCATCCACCCTCCTCTACCGGGATTGAGTAGGGCGAGTTTTCGTCACTGGCCAGGGTGTAAGCGACACTAAACTTGTTCCAGCGAGCCGTGGTCTTCGCCGCGAAAGTCGGATCATTCACCATGCGAGTGTAGAATGAGTTGAACGGCGTGATGAATAGATCTGAACCCTCCTGGAAAAACGGTCGACGTTCGGGGTAGAACAAGGCGACAGTCGAGTTTACATCGATCTGTGCGGCGTCGGCTTCGATTTGACTGAAATCAGGATTGAGGGTTGCCTCAGCTGTGACAGCCGAGGAGATAGAATACTTGGCGCCCAGGGACGGTTCTCCCATTATGTCATTGTTGACGAGTTTGTCGGAATCGGCCTGCCAGCGACTCGCCTGGCTGCTCACAAAGGCCGGCAGAATCTCAATCCCTTTTCCCGGTTGCACGCCCGATATACCGTCTACCGTCCCCCACTGGCAGGGCCAA
>Ga0315278_10004242_pt1 | contig 12913 bp, 13 predicted proteins | sample YL17G06_0_MG_FD_203880 | JGI IMG/M metagenome (GOLD analysis project Ga0315278, IMG submission 203880) | Sediment microbial communities from Yellowstone Lake, YNP, Wyoming, USA - YL17G06_0 | ecosystem: Environmental > Aquatic > Freshwater > Lake > Sediment | place: USA: Wyoming | collected...
CCCGATGCGCACGCGATTGCCGAGCGTCACCTTGCCTTCGAACACGACGTTGACGTCGATGAACACGTCACGGCCGACTGTGAGCGATCCGCGTGCATCGAAGCGCGCGGGATCGGCAAGGCTTACGCCCTGCAGCATCAGCTCGGTGGCGCGTCGTTTGCGATAGACGCGCTCGACTTCGGCGAGCTGCACCTTGTCGTTCACGCCGAGCACTTCGTCCTCGCCATCCACGAGCACGGCATTCACCTTGAGCCCGGCCTTCACCGCCATGACGATGATGTCGGTCAGGTAGTACTCGCCCTGGGCGTTGTCGTTGCGCAGGTTGCCGAGCCACTCGCGCAACCGCCCCGCCGGCACGGCCATCAAGCCGGTGTTCACCTCGTCGATCGCGCGCTCCTTGGCGTTCGCGTCCTTGTGTTCGACGATGCGCGCCACGTTGCCGGCGCGATCGCGGACGATGCGCCCGTATCCCGTCGGATCCTTCATCCGTACGCTGAGCACCGCGATCGCAGTGTCGCTCGCCGCCTCGATCAATCTCCTGAGCGTCGCCGCTTCGACCAGCGGCACGTCGCCATACAGGATCAGCGCCAGGTGATCGTCCGGCACGCCAGGCATTGCCTGCGTCACCGCGTGGCCGGTGCCGAGTTGCTCGGCCTGCAGGGCCCAGCTCAGATTCTTGCCGCCCCGGACGTCGCGCACCCGCTCGCCACCGTGACCGTAGACGACGTGGATGTCTGCCGCGTCGAGTTCGCGCGCCGTGTCGATGACGTGCTCCAGGAGAGGGCGGCCGGCGAGCGGCTGCAAGACCTTGGGCAGATCCGACTTCATGCGCTTGCCCTGGCCGGCGGCCAGGATCACGACGGAGATGGGCATCGGGGGGTCCTTGGAAGGCATCGCCCCGCATTCTACCGAAGCGGTCGCCGCCGGCCCGTCGAAAGCGTCGCGTTGCGGCATGACTCGCCCGGCACCGGAGGGTAGAGTTGCCGCGCGCAGGGCGGCTTTGCTCGCGTTTTTCGCTCTGACCGCCTCGGCATCCGCGGCCGACCGGTCCTGCACCGAGGGCCCGGTGTTGAACGTCTCCTCCATCCGCACGGAACCCGGCATGTTCGACGAGTACACGAAGTACCTCGCCGGGACGTACAAGCAGCTGATGGAGGAACAGAAGAAGGCCGGCATCATTCTCGACTACGCGGTGTACTCCACGGTGCCGCAGGGGCTTGGCGACCCCGACATCTACCTGGTCACCACCTGCAAGAACATGGCGGCGCTCGACGGGCTCGCCGACCGGACGGATGCGATCCAGCAGAAGCTGATCGGCGACATGGCGCAGAGAAGCGCCGCGACGATCGCGCGCGGCAAGATGCGCACCTTGGTTGGCAGCCAGCTCATGAGGAAGCTCGAGCTCAAGTAGCCGCGACCCGGTCCAGAGCTGGAAAGGGCTCGCAACCGCGGGCCCTTTTCTTTGATATGCCACCCTCACCCGGCCTCGCGGCCGACCTCTCCCGCAGGCGGGAGAGGTGCAGAACCCCTCACCCGGCCTCGCGGCCGACCTCTCCCGCAGGCGGGAGAGGTGCAGAACCCCTCACCCGGCCTCGCGGCCGACCTCTCCCGCAAGCGGGAGAGGTGAAGAACCCCCTCTCCCGCTTGCGGGAGAGGGTTGGGGTGAGGGCTCTCTGGCCTGCTAGCGTCGCGTCCTGCGCAGCTTCTGGATCGCCTGCAGCTGGGCCGACAGCGCCGAGAGCTCGGCCTCGACGTTGGCGATTTCCTGCTTCTCGGTGCGGGCGCGCAGCGACTCTTCGGCGATGCGCTTGGCCTCGAGCACCTTGGCCTCGTCGAGGTCCGCGGCACGGATGGCGGTATCCGAGAGGACGTTGATGTGGTCGGGCTGCACTTCGAGGAAGCCGCCCTGCACGTACACCATCTCTTCTTCAGGCTTGCCTGGCACCTTGATGCGCACGACCCCGGCCTTGATCTGCGTGATCAGCGGGGCGTGGCGCGGATAGATGCCGAGCTCGCCCATGATGCCGGGCAGCACCACGAACTCGGCCTCACCCGAGTAGATGGACTTTTCGGCACTGACGACATCGATGCGCATGGTGGCCATTGCGGTTCCCTTACTGCAGCGTCTTGGCCTTTTCGACGGCCTCTTCGATGCCGCCGATCATGTAGAAGGCCTGCTCCGGCAGGTGGTCGTACTCGCCGTCCACGATCGCCTTGAAGCCGCGGATGGTGTCCTTCAGGTGCACGAACTTGCCCGGGCTGCCGGTGAACACTTCCGCCACGTGGAACGGCTGCGACAGGAAGCGCTGGATCTTGCGGGCGCGCGACACGGCCAGCTTGTCCTCGGGCGACAGCTCGTCCATGCCGAGGATGGCGATGATGTCGCGCAGTTCCTTGTAACGCTGCAGCACGGCCTGCACCGCGCGCGTCACGTTGTAGTGCTCCTCGCCGATCACGTTCGGGTCGACCTGGCGCGACGTCGAGTCGAGCGGGTCCACGGCCGGGTAGATGCCCAGGGATGCGATGTCGCGCGAGAGCACGACCGTCGCGTCGAGGTGGCCGAACGTGGTGGCCGGCGACGGGTCGGTCAAGTCGTCCGCGGGGACGTACACGGCCTGGATCGAGGTGATCGAGCCGACCTTAGTCGAGGTGATGCGCTCCTGCAGACGGCCCATTTCCTCGGCGAGCGTCGGCTGGTAACCCACGGCGGACGGCATGCGGCCGAGCAGCGCGGACACCTCGGTGCCGGCGAGCGTGAAGCGGTAGATATTGTCGACGAAGAACAGGATGTCACGGCCTTCGTCACGGAAGCGCTCGGCCATCGTGAGTCCCGAGAGTGCGACGCGCAGGCGGTTGCCCGGCGGCTCGTTCATCTGGCCGAACACCATCGCCACCTTCGACTGGCTCAGGTCTTCCTGCACGATGACCCTGGCGTCCGACATCTCGTGATAGAAGTCGTTGCCCTCGCGGGTGCGCTCGCCGACGCCGGCAAACACGGACAGGCCGGAGTGCTCCTTCGCGATGTTGTTGATCAGCTCGAGCATGTTGACGGTCTTGCCCACCCCGGCGCCGCCGAAGAGTCCGATCTTGCCGCCCTTGGCGAACGGGCAGATCAGGTCGATGACCTTGATGCCGGTCTCGAGCAGTTCGACCGACGGCGACAGCTCGTCGAATTTCGGTGCGCTCTGGTGGATGGCGCGGCGTTCGTCCGACTGGATCGGACCACGCTCATCGATCGGGCGACCGAGCACGTCCATGACGCGGCCGAGCACGCCCGCGCCGACGGGCACCGAGATTCCGGCGCCGGTGTTGCGCACCTTCATGCCGCGCTGCAGTCCGTCCGCCGAACCCATGGCGATGGTGCGCACGACGCCGTCGCCGAGCTGCTGCTCCACCTCGAAGGTGAGTCCCTGCTCGACCAGCTTGCTGCCGGTGTCCTCGAGGACGAGCGCGTCGTAGATCCTCGGCATCGCGTCGCGCGGGAATTCGATGTCGATGACCGCGCCGATGGTCTGGACGATGGTGCCGTGAGTTTGTGACATGGTCGTGTCCTGGAATGAGTCGTTGCGTGTCGTGCTGCGTCTGTCGTCGGGTGCGGAGCCAGGCCGCTACACCGCCGCCGCGCCGCCGACGATCTCCGAAAGTTCCTTCGTGATCGCCGCCTGCCGGCTCTTGTTATAGATGAGCTGCAGCTCTTCGATGATGCTGAGCGCGTTGTCGGAGGCGGCCTTCATGGCCACCATGCGCGCCGACTGCTCGGACGCGATGTTGTCGACCGCTGCCTGGTAGACGAAAGTCTCGAGATAACGAATGAGCAGCTGATCGAGCACCGTCTTGGGGTCGGGCTCGTACAGATAATCCCAGTTGCCGGTGCCGATGTTCTCGTCCTTCAAGACTTTGCCATCGGCCGTCGTCCATTCCTGCGGAATGGGAATCATGGTTGCGTGACCGGGCTCCTGCTTCATGGTGTTGACGAAGCGGGTCGAGAAGATGTGCACCTCGTCGACGCTTCCGGCGAGGTACGCGTCGATCAGCATCTTGACCGGGCCGATCAGGCGGTCGAGCGACGGGTGGTCGCCGTAGTTCACGACGTGCGACGCGATCTTGCCGCCCATGCGGCTCACGAAACCGTAGCCCTTGTTGCCGATCGTGCAGTACTCGACCTCGATGCCCTTCGCCGTCCATTCCTTGTGCTGGTTCAGCACCAGGCGCAGCAGGTTGGTGTTCAGGCCGCCGCAGAGGCCCTTGTCGGTGGTAACGACCACGGCCCCCACGCGCTTGATGTCCGCCCGGCGCGTGAGCAGCGGGTGACGATACTCGGTATTGGCGCGGGCTGCGTGCATCGCGATGTTGAGGATGCGCTGCGCATACGGCCGTCCGGCCCGCATGCGCTCCTGCGCCTTCTTCATCTTGGACGCAGCGACCATCTCCATCGCCTTGGTGATCTTGCGCGTGTTCTGCACGCTCTTGATCTTGACGCGGATTTCCTTGATGCCCGGCATGATTGAGATCCCTGTGCGGTGATCAGTACGCGCCGTTCTTCTTGAAGTCCGCGATGGCCGCGACGAGCGCCTTCTCGTCGTCGGCGTTCAGGTCCTTCGTTGTCTCGATGCGGTCGAAGAGCTCCTTGAACCTGGACTTCACGTGCTGGCGCAGCGCCACTTCAAAGGCCAGCGCGCGCTTGACTTCGACGTCGTCGAAGTAGCCCTTGCTCACTGCGAAGAGCGTGACCGCCTGCTCGGCGACCGAGATCGGCGAGTACTGCGGCTGCTTCATCAGTTCGGTGACGAGCTTGCCGCGATCGAGCTGCTTGCGGGTCGCCTCGTCGAGGTCGGAGGCGAACTGCGCGAACGCCGCGAGCTCACGGTACTGCGCGAGCGCGAGGCGCACGCCGCCCCCCAGTTTCTTGATCACCTTGGTCTGCGCCGCGCCGCCGACGCGCGACACGGAGATGCCGGCGTTGATGGCCGGGCGGATGCCGGCGTTGAACAGGTCGGTCTCGAGGAAGATCTGGCCGTCGGTGATCGAGATCACGTTGGTCGGTACGAATGCCGAGACGTCACCCGCCTGCGTCTCGATGATGGGTAGCGCGGTGAGCGACCCGGTCCTGCCCTTGACGGCGCCCTTGGTGAACTTCTCGACGTACTCCTCGTTGACGCGTGCGGCGCGCTCGAGCAGGCGGCTGTGCAGGTAGAACACGTCGCCCGGATACGCCTCGCGGCCCGGCGGGCGGCGCAGCAGCAGCGACACCTGGCGGTAGGCCCAGGCCTGCTTGGTCAAGTCGTCATAGATGATCAGGGCATCCTGGCCGCGGTCGCGGAAGTACTCGCCCATCGTGCAGCCCGAGTACGGTGCGATGTACTGCATCGCCGCGGATTCGGACGCGGTGGCCGCGACGACGATGGTGTACGCCATCGCGCCGGTTTCCTCGAGCTTGCGCACCACGTTCGCGATGGTGGAGGCCTTCTGGCCGATCGCGACGTAGATGCAGGTGAGGTCCTTGCCCTTCTGGTTGATGATCGTGTCCACCGCGACGGCGGTCTTGCCCGTCTGGCGGTCGCCGATGATCAGCTCGCGCTGGCCGCGGCCGATCGGCACCATCGCGTCGATGGCCTTGAGGCCCGTCTGCACCGGCTGGCTCACCGACTTGCGCGCGATGACGCCCGGCGCCACCTTCTCGATGACGTCGAATTCCTTCGAATCGATCGGGCCCTTGCCGTCGATGGGCTGGCCGAGCGCGTTCACCACGCGGCCGATCAGCGCCGGGCCCACCGGCACTTCGAGGATGCGGCCGGTGCACTTGACCGTGTCGCCCTCGGTGATGTGCTCGTACGTGCCCAGGATCACCGCGCCGACGGAGTCGCGCTCGAGGTTGAGCGCGAGGCCGTAGGTGTTCTTCGGAAACTCGAGCATTTCGCCCTGCACCGCGTCCTGCAGGCCGTGGATGCGGACGATGCCGTCCGTGACCGTCACCACGGTGCCGACGCTGCGCGCCTCGGTCGCCGCCGTGAAGTTCTGGATGCGAGCCTTGATCAGTTCGCTGATCTCTGAAGCCTTGATGGACATATCGGCAATCCTCTGCAGGCCATGGCCGTACGGGCCGGGCCGGTGTATCTGTTCGTCAGCCAGTCAATACCGTGCCAAGCCGCTCGAGCTTGTTGACGAGCGAGCCGTCGATGAGCAGGTCGCCCGAGCGCACCACCGCGCCGCCGACCAGCTGCGGGTCGACAGTGCAATGCAACCGCACGTCGCGGCGCAGTCGCGTGCGCAACGCGCCGGCAAGGCGCTGCTGCTGGGCGGCGTCGAGGGTGACCGCGGAGACGATGGCGACGTCCGCCACGTTCTGATCCTCGGCTTTCAACTCCTCAAAGCGGGCCGCGATCTCGGGCAGGAAACCCATGCGATCGTTCTCGGCGAGCAGGTCGAGGAATGCCCGGCCGTGCGTGTCGAGCGCTGCACCGCAGATGCCGGCGATCAGCTCGAGGAGCTGCTTGTCGCTGACACTGGGGCTGCTCGACAGCTTGCCGAACTCCTCGCTGCGCACGATGTCGCGGGCGGTCTGCAACCAGACCGACCACTGGTCGAGCGCGCCGGTCTCCCGCGCGTAGGCGAATGCCGCCTTCGCGTAGGGCCTGGCGATCGTGGCTCTCTCGGCCATGCCTTACTCCCTGACCTGTGCGGTTGCCGGGGCCATCAGGCCTTGGCGCCTTCGATCTCGCGGGCCAGCTGCTCGATCAGGTCGGCGTGCGCCTTCGGATCGATCTCGCGCTGCAGGAGCTTCGACGCGCCGGCCACCGCCAGCTGCGCCACGTCCTTGCGCAGTGCGTCGCGGGCACGGGCCTGCTCGAGCGTGATCTCCTGCTTCGCGTCGCCGACGAGCCGCTGTCCTTCCGCGATCGCGGTGCTGCGGGCTTCGTCCACGATCTCGTTGGAGCGCCTGCCGGCCTGGTCGACGATCTTGACGGCCTTTTCACGGGCCTCGTTCACGATCGCCTGGGCCTGCCCATGCGCGCTCGAGAGCTCGGTCTGCCCACGCTCGGCGGCGGCGAGGCCTTCCGCGATCTTCTTCTGCCGGTCCTCGATTGCCCCGACCAACGGCGGCCAGATGAACTTGACCGAGAACCAGATCAGGATCAGGAAGACGAGCGCCTGGCCGATGAGGGTCGCGTTGATGTTCATGGCGACGTCCTCGCGCGGCGCGCGTCAGCCCTTGAGCGCGGCGAGGAGGGGGTTCGCGAACGCGAAGAACATCGCGAGCGCCACGCCGATCAGGAACGCCGCATCGATCAGGCCGGCGAGCAGGAACATGCGGCCCTGCAGCGTCGGGATCAGCTCCGGCTGGCGGGCAGCGGCTTCCAGGAACTTCGAGCCCATGATGCCGATGCCGATGCAGGCGCCGATGGCGCCCAGGCCGATGATCAGGCCGAGGCCCAGCGCGGTGAAGCTCTGGATCTGAGCAATGTACTGTGCCATTTCCATCTGTCGTCTCCTGGCGGATGTGCGGTTGCTAAAACTAAGTCGGGTATCAGTGATGCTCGGTGGCCATCGCGCTGTAGACGATGGTCAGCATCATGAAGATGAACGCTTGCAGCGTGATGATCAGGATGTGGAAGATCGCCCAGCCCGCGCCCATGACGATCTGGCCGAGCATGCCGAAGCTGCTGGCGATCGTGAAACTGAAGAAGCCCGCGCCGAGCAGCGCGATCAGCATGAACACGAGCTCGCCGGCGTACATGTTGCCGAACAACCGCATTGCGAGCGAAACGGGCTTCGACAGCAGCTCGACGAGGTTGAGCAGGAAATTCGGCAGCCACAGCAGCGGGTTCTTGCCGAACGGCGCGGTGAAGAGCTCGTGAACGTAGCCACCGGCGCCCTTCGCCTTGACGCTGAAATAGATGACCACCAGGAGCACGGTCAGCGACATCGCGAAGGTCGTATTGACGTCGGCGGTCGGCACCACCCGCCAGTAGTGGATGCCGAAGAGCCCCGCGATCTTGCCCGGCACGTCGAGCGGCAGCAGGTCCATGGCGTTCATCAGGAACACCCACACGAAGATGGTGAGGGCGAGCGGCGCAAGAAAGCTGCGGTCGAGGTGGAAGACTTCCTTGACCGTGTTGTCGACGAAATCGACCATCATCTCGACGAACGCCTGCCACTTGCCGGGTACACCGGGGGTGGCCTTGCGGGCTGCCGAATACAGCAGGCCGATCGTGACGAGGCCGAGCAGGATCGACATGAACATCGTGTCGATGTGCCACGTCCAGAACCCCTCGCCGACCTTGAAGTGGGTGAGATGGTGGGTGATGTATGCGGTGCTGTTTTCGGGAGCTTCGCCGGCCATGTCTGTGTGCAACTCCGAACTAGCGATTCGCGTTCTGCCCGCCCGCGCGGGCGGCCCCAATCCAATACCCGGCATAGGTCGCCGCATACGCCACCAGCAGCGGCACCGCGTCGACCCTCCGCGACCGGAACGCCAGCACCAGCATGGCCACGGTGAACCCCACCTTCACCAGCCAGCCGGAGAAGAAGCTCCAGGCCACCCGTTGCGCACCCGCCGCCTCGCCGTGGCGGAGCATCGCGAACGCCATCAGCGACGTCGCGACGACCCCGATGGCCGCGCCGAGCAGCGCCGACGCGCCGGCGTTGACCCCTTTGGCCATGAAGCAAGCAATCGCAACGATCGCCCCGAGCGCCACCTGACTCGCCACCACCGCCAGCGCCTGCCGCCGGGCCATCTGCAGGTCGAGGTTACTCAAGGCCTCACTCAAAGCGTCCGGGCAACAAAAAAGCCACGGCATGCCGGGCGTCCCGGCCACGGGTGGCGTTGTCCCACGTTACCCGGGCCGGCTCGCGCCGCCGCGCGGCCTCCGGACAGCCGCGGAATTATATATGGTCTTTTTGCAGTGCTTCAATTCCGCGCATGAAACCAGCCTTGCGGTTTCCCGCAATTGCAGCAGCCGCGCTAACAGCGGTGCCGGGTTTAAACGCATTAACGTTTGCGGACCCAGCGGCGCTCGTCAGGGCGTGTGCCCGCCTCGGCGCGTGTCTGTGCGGACGGATACTGCCGCTACTGGCCATCGTCAATTAGTCACATAAATTGGCTAATTCTTTCCAGGGCATCGCTTTGCAAGGCTAATTACTATTTTTTTTGTAACTATCAGCGACGATATTCTCAGCCGCTCGCGGCATCTGCAAACGCTTAAACGTTGAAACCCGGCACCTACTGGTGCGCTACTGGATGTGGTCCAGGATGCCGTCAAGTTCATCCAGGCTGTTGTAGTCGATGACGAGCTTGCCGCGGCCGCGAGCGGTGTGCTGCAGGTGGACCTTCGCGCCGAGTTTGTCCGCCAGGTCCTGCTCCAGCCGGGTGATGTTCGGGTCCTTGCGGTCGGGTTCCTGTTGCTTCCCGGACTCCGTGCCGTGGGCCAGCATGCGCTTCACCAGCGCCTCGGTCTCGCGCACCGACAGGCCCTTCCTGGCCACCAGCGCGGCAACCTCGATCTGCTGGCGAGGAGCCACGAGCCCGAGCAGGGCGCGGGCGTGCCCCATCTCGATCTGGCGCTGCTCGACGAGCTGCTTCACTTCGTCGGCGAGCTCGAGCAACCGCAGGAGGTTGCTGACCGCCGCCCGGGACCGGCCGACCGCGTCGGCAGCCAGCTGGTGCGTCATGTCGAATTCGCGGATCAGCCGGTCGAGCGCCCGGGCCTCCTCCAGCGGATTCAGGTTCTCGCGCTGGATGTTCTCGATGAGCGACATCGCCACCGCCGCCCCGTCGGGCACGTCGCGGATGACGGCGGCGATCTCGTGCAGACCGGCCATCTGCGCAGCACGCCAGCGGCGCTCGCCCGCGATGATCTCGTAACGGACCGGCTCGCCGGAGCGCTGCGCCGCCAGCGGGCGGACCACGATCGGCTGCACGACACCCTGCGCACGGATCGAATCGGCCAACTCCTGCAGGCTCTCGGGGCGCATGTCGAGCCGCGGCTGGTAGCGGCCGCGCTGGAGCAGGTCCACTGGGATCTTTGCCAGCTCCTCGTCGAGCGGACGCGGCGCGCGGGAGACGGCATTCGCACCGGCGCCAGGTTCGGCCGGGGGCGCGGGGGGGGTGCCCCCGAGCAGGGCCTCGAGGCCACGGCCCAGGGAAGGTCGCTTGGTTGCCATAGTTCGGTCAGTTTAGCGTCGTCAGTCAGCCGGCTGCTCGGCTTCATCGTCGCTGGCGGGACTCGTACCCGGCAGCGTTTCTTCCTCGCGCCGGATCATCTCGCCCGCGAGCGCCAGGTACGCCAGCGCGCCGCGCGAATCCTTGTCGTAGTACAGGGCGGCTTTGCCGAAGCTCGGCGCCTCGGCAAGTCGCACGTTGCGCGGGATTACGGTGCGGAAGACCTTGTCGCCGAAGTGCATCAGCAACTGGCCCGCCACCTCGTTCGACAGGTTGTTGCGCGGGTCGAACATGGTGCGCAGGATGCCTTCGAGCTCGAGGTCCGGATTGACGCTGCCGCGGATCTGCTCGATCGTGCCCATCAGCGCCGACAATCCCTCGAGCGCGTAATACTCGCATTGCATCGGCACAAGGACGCTGTCTGCGGCAACCAGCGCGTTGAGCGTCAGCAGGTTGAGTGCCGGCGGGCAGTCGATGATGATGACGTCGTAGAGATTGCGGACCGGCTTCAACGCATTGCGCAGGCGAACCTCGCGCCCGATCTTGCTCATCAGCTGGACTTCAGCGGCGACGAGATCCTGGTTGCCGGGCAGGACGGTGAAGTGCCCGGGCTCGACCGGCAGCAACGCCGCGGCGAGTTCGCATTCGCCGAGCAGCACGTCCGTCATCGAGTAGCGCAGGCTGTTCTTGTCCACGCCGCAACCCATCGTCGCGTTACCCTGCGGGTCGCTGTCGATGAGCAGCACCTTGCGCTGCGTCGCCGCCAGCGAGGCCGCCAGGTTCACGGCGGTCGTGGTCTTGCCGACCCCGCCTTTCTGGTTCGCAACTGCGATGACGCGCTTCATGGGTCGGCAAGCATACATGAGGCGCAGGAGCCCTCACCCCAACCCTCTCCCGCCTGTTGCGGGAGAGGGGGCTCTGACCTCTCCCGCCTGTTGCGGGAGAGGGAGTCGTCACCTCTCCCGCCAAGGCGGGAGAGGTCGGCCGACAGGCCGGGTGAGGGCCTACTTCCCCGTCTTTTCGTGCGACCGGCACAACTCGACGAGATGCCGTTCCTCGTCCAGGCCGGGCACGTGCAGCCTATGCACCGCCGCGACCTTCCAGCCGTTCAGCTTCCTGGCGAGTTCTTCCTCCGGGTAGCGGCCCTTCATGGCAAGGAAGCGCCCGCCGCCGCCCACCAGTCCGCCTGCGTACTTGACGAGGTCGGCAACCGGCCCGACGGCACGCGCCAGCACCGTGTCGAAACGCCTGGCCGGTTGATAGGTCTCGGCCCGCGACTGCACGACTTCGACGTTGGCCAGGCCGAGCGAATCGCGGACTTGTTCCAGGAACCGGCACTTCTTCCCAACGGACTCGAGCAACGCAAACTGCATGTCCGGCGCCACGATCGCGAGCGGGATGCCCGGAAACCCGGCGCCGCTGCCGATGTCGGCCACCCGCGGGCCCTGCAGCCACGGGTGCATGGTCAGGCTGTCGAGCAGGTGCTTGGTGATCTGCTGCGGACGCTCGCGGATCGCCGTGAGGTTCATCCGCGTGTTCCAGTCATCGAGGATGTCGAGATGGGCGAGGAGTTTCGTCACCCGCTCGTCGGACAGCTCGATGCCGAGTTCGCGGGCGCCTTCTACCAGGACTGAATTCACGAAGCCCTCATCCCGACCCTCTCCCACCTTGGGTGGGACAGGGTGGCCAACGGCCGGGTGAGGGCCCGCGTGAGGGCTTTGCTCAAGCCTTTACCATCACGGACACGAATTCGTGCACCGGCATGGCTTCGAGCCCGCTGCGATCCGCGAACACAGCCTTGATCTTCTGCGTCTGCCCGGGCGAGAAATGCCCGGCGACGCTTGCCTCGAACTTCTTCACCAGCACGGGGATGCCTTCGTCGCGGCGCTTGCGGTGGCCGATCGGGAAATCGAAGTGCGCGCGCTCCGAGGACGTGCCGTCCTTGAAGAACACCTGTACCGCGTTGCCGATGTAGCGCCTGTCGGGCGCGTAATAGTCAGCAGTGAACGCAGGGTTCTCGCGCACGGTCATCTTGCTCCGCAGCGCATCGACACGCGGGTCGCTCGCAACCGCATCCTCGTAGTCCGCGGCCGTGAGGCGGCCGAAGATCAGCGGGATCGCCGTCATGTACTGGATGCAGTGGTCGCGATCGGCCGGGTTCCCGAGCGGGCCGGTCTTGTCGATGATGCGCACGCCCGGTTCCTGGGTCTCGATCTCGACGTGATCGATCTCTTCGAGGCGGTCCCTGACCGCCGGGTGCAGCCGCATGGCGCACTCGACGGCCGTCTGCGCATGGAACTCGGCCGGGAACGAAATCTTGAAGAGCACGTTCTCCATGACGTAGCTGCCGAAAGCCTGCGGATAGCTGAATTCCTTGCCCTTGAAGAGCACGTCGTAGAAGCCCCAGGTCTTCGCCGAGAGCGCCGACGGATACCCCATCTCGCCCGTGAGCGCGATCAGTGCGTGACGCACCGCCCGGCTCGTGGCGTCGCCCGCCGCCCAGCTCTTGCGCGAACCCGTGTTCGGCGCGTGGCGATACGTGCGCAGCGCACCGCCGTCGATCCAGGCGTTCGACACGGCGTTGCAGACCTGCTCCTTCGTGCCGCCGAGCATCCTCGTCACGACCGCCGTCGAGGCGACGCGCACCAGCAGCACGTGATCGAGCCCGACGCGGTTGTAGCTGTTCTCGAGCGCGGTGACGCCCTGGATCTCGTGCGCCTTGATCATGCCCGTGAGCACGTCACGCACCTTGAG